>LIDZ01007496.1_pt1 | contig 189532 bp, 184 predicted proteins | sample 644651 | NCBI WGS metagenome assembly LIDZ01 (sample SAMN03856242, study PRJNA289617) | food metagenome | isolation source: wine grapes on drying loft during traditional withering process | host: Vitis vinifera cv. Corvina | place: Italy: Gargagnago di S. Ambrogio di Valpolicella | collected 2014-01
GACCCGCATTTGCTCGTACTATCGCACCCTGCTCACGTCCTCAACCGACAAATGGCCCGAGATATTCCGCATGAACCGCAACGACCTGCGTCGCGTCGACCTCAATCTGCTCATCGTTTTCGAGACCCTGATGCATGAGCGCAGCGTCACGCGTGCGGCGGAAAAGCTGTTTCTCGGTCAGCCGGCAATCAGCGCTGCGCTATCGCGGCTACGCGGCCTGTTCGATGATCCACTGTTCGTGCGCACCGGGCGCAGCATGGAGCCCACCGCCCGAGCGACGGAAATCTTCGCTCTGCTCTCCCCGGCACTCGACTCCATCTCGACAGCGGTCAGCCGTGCCTCGGAGTTCGACCCGGCGACCAGCACCTCTGTCTTCCGCATCGGCCTGTCCGATGACGTCGAGTTCGCACTGTTGCCTACCCTGCTTAAGCGCTTGCGCTCCGAAGCGCCGGGCATTGTGCTGGTGGTCAGGCGAGTCAATTACATCCTCATGCCGCCCCTGCTCGCCTCCGGGGAGATTTCCGTCGGCGTCAGCTACACCCAGGACCTGCCTGCCAACGCCAAGCGCAAGGTCTTGCGCAGGAGCAAGCCGCAACTGCTGCGCGCCGACTCGATACCCGGCCCGTTGAGTCTCGACGACTTCTGCGCCCGCCCCCACGCACTGGTCTCCTTCGCCGGCGACCTGAGCGGCTTCATCGACGAACACCTGGAAAAACTCGACCGCAAACGCCACGTCGTCCTCGCCGTGCCCCAGTTCAACGGCCTGGCCACACTGCTCACCGGCACCGACATCATCGCCACCGTGCCCGATTACGCTGCGCAGGTCCTGACCGCAGCAGGAGGCGTGCGCTCTGAAGACCTGCCGATTGAAACCCGAACGTTCGAACTGCACATGGCCTGGCGCGGCGCGCAGGATAATGACCCCGGGGAGCGTTGGTTGAGGTCGCGGATTCAGATGTTTTTTGGGGACCCCGATAGCCTGTAATGGAATTCCACTAAATTCCATAAAATCGTTTAATAACAGTATCTTAGTGACATAATTAGTCTATATCCGTCTGTCTAAATCCACTGGATTCCAGAGCCCGCGGGGGCATAATTGGGGGCAAATTTCGGTTCCTTAAAAAAGGATGCCCCCACCGATGTCCCCAGACAATGCGGTTGTTTTCAAACGAAAACTGAGCGATGCGTTGATCCGCTCGCTGACCGAGCCCGGCAAACACGCTGACGGCGAAGTTCCTGGTCTCTACTTGGAGGTGAGGGCGTCAAGCAAGGTCGGCAAATCCCCTTCCAAGTTCTGGCGCTTGAAGTATCGGCTGCATGGCAAGGAAAACCGCTTCTCCATCGGCGCTTACCCTGACATTGGTCTCAAGGAGGCACGCGACATTGCCCGCAGCGCACGCCGCAACGTGGCAAACCACACCGCGCCGCTAAAGGCCAAGACCGCCAAAATCGAGGCGCAGCTCCTCAACGAGGAGCGCACATTTGAGTACGTAGCCAAACAATGGTTGGCATTCAAGTCAGCCGAACTGGTGACCAAATCCATCTCGGGGTTTAGCGGAGCGCTGAACAACCATATCTTGCCCGCGATTGGTAAAAAACCGGTCAGCGAGATCAAGCTGGAGCACATCACCACGATTATTACGGCGTTGCGCCGTCAGCGCACCATGGCCATGGCCCGGCGCGTGCGTACTATCATCCGTGCGGTCCTGGGCTTTGCCGAGGGGCGCGGATGGGTGGAACGTAATGTGGCGCTTAGCAACATTGAGGAGTTGAAGATCCGCCATGTCGTGACCAGCAACCCAGCAATCGAAAGGCCGGCCGACCTAGGCAGGTTTCTCCTGCGTCTGGATGACTGTAACCACGGCAGCGTAGCCGCCGCAATGCGCCTGCTGGTCATGTTGCCGGTCCGACCAGGCGAACTGGTGCAGATGCGCTGGGAAGATGTCGACTTGGTCGGCGCCGATTGGCGTTATGTGGTGAGCAAGACCAAGCACCTGGACAAGAGCAAACACATCGTGCCGTTGCCTGAGCAAGCCTTGGTTCTGTTACGCGAACTACATAGAACTCGCGTGGTGGACGAAGAAGGCAAAGGCTGGGTGTTCGTCTCGCCGGTCTATCCGGGACGCCCCATAAACCCGACCTCCATGCTCAAGTCCTTTCAGCGCATCTGGCCGGAGTACGACATCACAGCTCACGGCTTTCGCGCGACCTACAGAACCATTGCGCATGAGCATTTAGGTATAGATCCAATCGTGCTCGAATTGTCCTTATCCCACCGGATGCCAGGTGCGTTGGGGGCTGTGTATGCCCGCGCGCAATTACTAGTGCAACGCCGGGAGGCGGCTCAACAATGGGCGAACTACTTAGACCAGTTGCGGCAAAACGCTGCGCACGTGACCTCAGATTGAGGATACAGCGCAAGGAATTAGGTGGTGGAGTGGAAAACGAGGCATGCATCAATCCCTATCGTCTGACTAAGGAGTCTTCAGTGTAGAGGAATCTGAACCGGCGGCCCCCTAATGTGTATTCCAAGCGCAGCACCAGATGGCTGCAAATACCACCTGAAATTCCACTGGATGGACCACTGATCGCGGATGGGGGGTTTGATACACCAGGCGCAGGCATGGCACCGATCAACCGCTCGCTTGAACGCGGTCTCGATATTCTGCGAGCGTTCCGTGCACCCACTGAGTACCTTGGCAATGGCGAAATCAGCGAGCGCAACGGTTTATCCAAATCCACGATCAGTCGCTTGACCCAGACACTGATCCACAGTGGGATGCTGGTTTACGACGGCCAGCACAGGGCTTATCGCCTCGCGCCCGCCAGCCTCTGCTTTGCAACGCCATGTACAACAGCATCTCACTGATACAGCTCGCTGCGCCCTTGATGCGCGAAGCGGTCAATGAGTTAGGGGTGAATGTCGGCCTGGCCGCGGCCGATCGCGATGACATGATTCATTTGGAGTCGATCCGTCGGAACCGTAAGAACACGCCGCGCACCGTACAAACCGGGCAGCGAGTCCCGGCAGCGAGTCCCCATGGAATTTAACTCGCTCGGGCGCGCCTACCTGGCAACCATCGGTGTGCTGGAGCGGCAAGCGCTGATGGCGCAGTTCAAGTCCAGGCGCTGCGATGCAAGGAGGGAAGTGTTGGAAGCGGAGATTGCTGGCGCCTGTGAGAGCGTGCGAAGCAGAGGGTATTGCGCGGCATCGTGGCAGCCTGAAGTGGTAGCTATTCAACCCCACTCGGCATCCACAATTATCAGGACCATATTTTGAATATCAGCTTATCCACGCCGGACGCAATAGAGTCAGTGGTGGCGCAATATGCCGGGCCGCTGCTGGCGCTGGCGCTGGCAGACAGCATCCGGGGCAGTGTCAATAGTGCCTGTTCCCTATGATGTTTTCACGCGAACCAAACGGCTCGTGTCGGGTAATTTCCAGTCAGTAAACGCTGGGGCTTTGGTTTGCACCCGACCCTAGGTTGCTGAACTACGAGATATCGTTATTTTTCTGCGAATTTTCGTACTTCTATGAAATTACGTAATTGAGAGCATCATTAGAAGCGTGCAAAAAACTCGATCTTATTTATTAAATATCTTATGAATCAGTAGCTTAATAGCCACCTTCCATTTTTGGCACGTCCCTCGCTATGTCGTTGCTTACCGATCCGCCGCTTCCGGCCATCGATAACAGCAAAACCTCACGGAGATGACGATATGCCAAATGTGGACATTGCCCACTATCAAGACGGCGACTTCCTGGTCAACTACGAAGAGAAGGTCTTCGAGGACGTCAAAGCCGAGCCGGGTGAAAAAGCCCTGCTGACCTTCCATACAATCGCTTTCGAAGGCTCGATCGGCCTGGTCAACATGCTGCAGGCCAAGCGTCTGCTGCGCAAAGGCTTCGAAACCAAAATCCTTCTCTACGGGCCGGGCGTGCAACTGGGCGTGCAACGCGGCTTCCCGACCCTGGGTGCGGAGGCTTTCCCGGGCCACCTGGCAGTCAACAACCAGATCAAGGCATTCATGGCCGAAGGCGGTGAAGTGTATGCCTGCCGCTTTGCCTTGCAGGCGCTGTATGGCCAGACCGAAAAAGCCCTCATCGAAGGTATTCGCCCCATCAACCCACTTGATGTCATGGACTTGCGCCTGCTCATGCGCCGCGAAGGCGCAATGATCATCGATACCTGGACGGCATAAGCCCCCGAGCGGCGATGCCGTGGCGCTGACCCGCACCACGGCCTCGACGTCCCCTGCGTGAGCCCCCGCTTTTTCGTATCGAACCGACAGGAATCCGAAGCATGCCTACTATCCGCGCCGCCGCTGTCCAGTTCAGCCCTGTGTTGTACTCCCGTGAAGCCACGGTCGCCAAACTGTGCAACACGCTGCTCGACCTGGGCCGTGAAGGCGTGCAGTTCGCGGTGTTTCCGGAAACCGTGGTGCCTTACTACCCCTATTTTTCTTTCGTTCAGCCGCCGTTTGCCATGGGCAAACAACACCTCAAACTGCTGGATGAATCGGTCACCGTCCCCTCCGACGTCACCCGCCAGATCGGCGAAGCGTGCCGCGAAGCCGGAATCGTGGCCTGCATCGGCGTCAACGAGCGCGACGGGGGCACCATCTACAACGCGCAATTGCTTTTTGATGCCGACGGCCGCCTGATCCAGCATCGCCGCAAGATCACCCCCACCTATCACGAGCGTATGGTCTGGGGGCAAGGCGACGGGGCCGGCCTGCGCGCGACCGACAGCGCCGTGGGCCGCATCGGCGCCCTCGCCTGCTGGGAACATTACAACCCGCTGGCGCGCTACGCGCTGATGGCCGACGGCGAGCAAATCCATGCGGCGATGTTTCCTGGCTCACTGGTAGGGCAGATCTTCGCCGACCAGATGGAAGTCACCATTCGCCACCATGCGTTGGAAAGCGGGTGCTTCGTAGTCAACGCCACTGCCTGGCTGGACGCCGAGCAACAGGCGCAAATCATGGCCGACACCGGCTGCGCGCTGGAACCCATTTCCGGCGGTTGCTTCACCGCCATTGTGTCACCCGAAGGCAAGCTGCTGGGCCAACGCAGCGAGGGCGAAGGGGCGGTTATTGCAGACCTGGACTTTGCTCTCATCGACAAACGCAAACGCATGATGGACTCGGTCGGCCATTACAGCCGCCCGGAGTTACTGAGCCTGTTGATCGACCGTCGCACCACCGCCCATGTCCATGAACGCCGCGAAACCTTTGAGGAAACTGTCCATGAGTAACTTCACCGCGCCGTCGATCATCAACGCCACGGCCAGCGCTGGGTTGATCCAGGTACACGACCTGAGCCGCGACCTGCTGGCTGAGTTGCAGTGCCATGGCGTGCGCTGGAAAGGCGCCGATGGGCTGTCGCGCAAAGGTGGCGCTGGCCCCTCGGACCACAAGGCGCTGAGCCTGGGCGAGCATACCGCCATGGTACCGATGCTCAACCAGGCGTCGCTGGACTCCCCTTACCTGGCCGTTCCCGATGCCAACGGTGCCCAGGCGACGATCTTTCGCGAAGGGCAGCACGTAGGTCAGGTGCAGTTGCCTGGTGTGCCGCAGTTCTATGGCCTGAGCACAGAAGACGGCACGCCGTACTGGAAAATCGCCACCTTGCACAGCAAGGACGTACTGGCTACTACCATCCTGCAGCACTGCATCCGCATGAACGAGGCCGCGACCTCGTGCCAGTTCTGTGCAATCGGCCAATCGCTGGCGAGCGGCAAAACGATTGCCCGTAAGCGCCCCGCCCAACTGGCCCAGGTGGCCCAGGCTGCGGTCGAGCTGGACGGCGTCAAGCACATGGTAATGACCACCGGCACGCCGCAAACCCCAGACCGTGGCGCCGCCGTCCTGTGCGAGTCGGCCGCCGCGGTGACTGCCGTGGTCGACCTGCCGATTCAAGCGCAATGCGAACCGCCAGACAATGACGCTTGGTTCCAGCGCCTCAAGGACAGCGGCGTGGTGTCTCTAGGTATGCACCTTGAGGCGGTCACCGACGAGGTGCGTCAGCGGATCATGCCGGGTAAGGCCGAAGTGCCGCTGGAACGCTACTTCAGCGCCTTCGGCGCCGCCGTGGAGGTTTTCGGCCGTGGCCAGGTGAGCACTTACATCCTCGCCGGGCTGGGCGACAGTGAAGACGCCATCGCCGCCATGAGCGAGCGCCTGGCCAGTGTCGGCGTCTACCCCTTCGTGGTGCCGTTCGTACCTATCGACGGCACCCCACTGGCAAACCACCCAAAACCCGACAGCGCCTTCATGCAACGCCTTTACCCACGCATCGGTGCCAGCCTGCGCAAGCATGGCCTGCACTCAGACAACATCAATGCCGGCTGCGCCAAATGTGGCGCGTGCTCGGCTCTGAAACATCACGAGTAAGGGAGCGCGCAGCATGGCCAAACACGCTTTTGCTCTGGTCGAGGACACCTTCGCCGAATTCCTGGCGGGTGACCTGCTGGTCAAGCCCGCCGAACATCCGTGGGAGCGCCAGCATTACTACGCTTTGCGCCGTGCCGTATTCTCTGAAGAGCAGCAACTGATGGCCCAGGACAAGGACGCCAACGACTTCCAAGCCATTCCCATCGTCGCAGTGGCGCACCAATGCGGCATGCCGGAACGAGTGATAGGCGCGGTGCGCGTCTACCAAACCCAACCGGGCACCTGGTACGGCGGGCGCCTGTGTGTCGAGCACCAATATCGACGCCAAGGCATGATCGGCAAAGCGCTGGTCAATGAAGCGGTGTGCCAGGCCATTGACCTGGGCTGTCAGCGATTTTTGGCCACGGTGCAACAGGCCAACGAGAGCTACTTCCACAGCCTGCACTGGGACACGCTGCAAGCTATGGATTTGCTGGGCCGCCCCCATTGCCTGATGCAGGCACGCCTTGATTGCTATCCGTTCATGCCACGCCAGAGCGCACTGCTGCGCAAGAAGGTACGTTGCCATGGCTAGCCCATTGATCAACGACAGTGCGTTCGCCGCCATGCTCGCCAGGCTAAGTGACACGCCGGCGATGCGCGCCAAGACCGCGATCCAACAGCCTGCCAACGCGCTACCCGCCAGTGTCCAGACGCGCGACGGGTTTTACGCCCTGCCCGGCGACGACACCGCCGCTATTCGTCACGGCGAACAGTACCAACTGCTGGCGATCGAAGGCATGATCCCGGCGTTCGTCGAACAGGCCCCCTGGTTCGCCGGCTGGTCGGCGGTGATGGCCAATGTCAGCGACATCACCGCCATGGGCGGCCGAGCGACCGCCGTCGTCAATGCCTATTGGCACCACGACACTGCCGCCGCCCAGCAAGTGCTGGCGGGGATTCGCGACGCCTGCCACGCCTATGGCCTCATCCTCGCCGGCGGGCATACCAGCCAGGCACCGAACAATCCCGCAGCCCTGGCAGTGGCGGTAACCGGCTGGGCTCGTAGCCTGCTGTCGACCCTGCATGTCGCGCCGGGCCAGCTCATCGCCATGGTCGTCGACCTCGACGGCCAATGGCAGGGCGACGCCCCCTACTGGAAAGCCTTCGAAGGGGTCCGGCCCGAACGCCTGCGCGGCCAACTCGAAGTGATTCCGCGCCTGGCCGAAGCCGGCCTGTTGCACGCCGCCAAGGACATTAGCAACGCCGGGATTCTCGGCACCCTGCTGATGTTGCTCGAACCGACCGGCTGCGGCGCATGGGTCGACACCAGCACCCTGCCACGCCCCACGGCCACGCCGCTGGAGCGCTGGCTGCAAGTATTCCCCAGTTACGGCTTTCTGCTGACCCTGGCGGCGGAAAACCTGGAGACCGTCAAAGCCGCCTTCGCGTTCGAAGGCCTGCGTTGCGAGGCCATCGGCGAAGTCAACGGCAGCGCCCGCCTGAGCCTTGCCGACTTGCATGAGACGGTCGATTTCTGGGACTTGTCCCACCGCCCCTTCACAGGCTTTCGCTACCCCGATGCAAGCCTGTTAACTGAATCCAAGGAACACTGAATATGCCTGCCGTCAACATTCGCGTGCGCTGGCCCGATGGCCAGGAAAGTAACGTCTATTCACCGTCCACCAGCATCTTCAAGCACCTGGAGGCCGGCCAGTCCTATGCCCTGAGCGATTTTCTGCGGCGAGCCGAGAGCGGCCTCAATGCCGCCTCCGAGCGCGTTACGGAGGTCAAGGGTTTCTACTGCAGTTCGGCGATGGACAGCCTGAGCGGTATCCGCATGACGGCGCGTAAGTTTCCTGACCTCCAAGTGCAGGTCGAGGTGCTGGACATTCAGGAACACGGAACCGGAAAGGTTCACTACACAGGCTTCGGCGAGATCTGATCTCACCCCCCTTCTACAACAGGAAAATCAGCATGACTCACTACAGCGCGATCGTCGTTGGCGGCGGACAGGCAGGTCTCTCGGCCAGCTATTACCTTCAACAGCAGGACATCGATCACCTGGTGCTGGAAAAGCATAGCCTGACCCACACCTGGCGCAACCAGCGCTGGGACGCCTTCTGCCTGGTTACCCCCAATTGGCAGTGCGCTCTGCCGGGCTACCCGTACACCGGCGGCGAACCTCATGGCTTTATGAAGAAAGACCAGATCATTGCCTATCTAGATGGCTTCATCGCCCACGTCAATGCACCGGTGCGTGAAGGCTGCGCCGTGCAGCGCATGGTCAAGCGCGCTGAAGGTGGCTATGCCCTGAGCACCACGAAAGGCGAGTTCACCGCCGACCAAGTGATTATCGCCAGCGGCGGTTATCACACCCCGATCATCCCGCGCTTGGCCGAACGCCTGCCGGCTGGCATCGCACAGATTCACTCCGAGCAATACCGCAACCCTGCCATCCTGCCTGAAGGCGCGTTACTGGTGGTGGGGTCCGGGCAGTCGGGGGCACAGATCGCCGAAGATCTGCACCTGGCCGGACGCAAGGTTTTCCTCGCTGTGGGCGATGCGCCGCGCTGCGCCCGCTTCCACCGCGGCCGCGACGTAGTCGACTGGCTCGCCGACATGGGTTATTACGACATCGGCGTCGACACCCACCCGCTGCGCGAAGGCGTGCGGGACAACACCAACCACTACGTTACTGGCCGCGACGGCGGGCGCGATATCGACTTACGACGCTTCGCCGACGAAGGCATGCAATTGTTCGGGCGCCTCGAAAGCCTGCAGGGCACGACCCTGACGTTCGCCCCCGACCTGGGCAAGAACCTCGATGCCGCCGACGCCGTGTACAACCGCATCAACGCCAGCATCGACAAGTACATCGAAGAAAACGCCATCAAAGCACCCGAGGGGACCGTTTACACCCCGGCCTGGGCACCGCAGAGTGAAACCACCGAACTGGACCTGGCTGGCAGCGGTATCACCAGCATCATCTGGTGCATCGGCTTTCAGCCTGACTTCAGTTGGGTCGATGTGCCGGTGTTCAACGGCCGCGGCTACCCGGGGCACCGCCGTGGCGTCACCGCACAGCCAGGCGTGTATTTCCTGGGCCTGCCATGGCTGCATACCTGGGGGTCGGGGCGTTTTTCCGGCATCGCCCGCGACGCACACTATGTAGTGGAACAACTGGCGGCTCAAAGACTACGGCCATCAACACGGGTTGGCCCTGGCGCAACTGCATGACCGGCCTCTGCCAGAGTTTCGCGACGACACCCATACATCCGAGACGCCAGGTTCGCACTGGTGCGAGATTTACCGACGCAGCGACAGCACGTTGCAGGCGGTGGTCTTCACCAGCAACGCCTGCCCGTCCCATTGCGACAGACCATGACGACCTGTGCGCTGTGGCGGCCGGAAGGCTTACGACCCAGACCGCTGTATGAGGCCACCGACCTTGAGCAGGTGTCGGTGACCATAAACGGGGCGGTGCTACCGGTTCTGGCGAGCTTCATGGTGGCAGCCCAGGAACGCGGCGTGCCACCGAACTGCCTGCGCGGGGCCATCCAGGACGACATTCTCAAAGTGTGCATCGTACCTAACACCTACATTTTCGCGCCCGCCCCCTCGTTACGCATTTGCGTGGACGTCGCTTGCATCGAACAAACGATTGCAAAACAATCGAAGCCTGCTTCACCCAAGCGCCAATTGCCAATGGCTGCAGCGCCGCCAGGCTGACCTTATTTGCGTTTTTCAACCGTTCATCACTCTGGACCGCATATTCATGGCCGATGCCAACATCACAGACAATTGGGCAGACCTGGCCTACAACGCAAGGCATATGGTGTTTGAGCATTGCCCTGATGCGATTCTCTTGCTGGACCCTTACGAGGACCGCTTTCGCGACCTGAATATCTCGGCCTGTAAGTTGTTCGGTTACCCACGCCAGGAACTCTTGAATCACCCCGTCAGCAAACTGTTTGGCCACCAGTTCGCCGAACTGATCGTGTTCAGCCAGGCGGTGCTGGAAAAGGGCAAAGGCTGGACCGACGAGCTCAGTTGCAACTGCAAGAGCGGCGAGCGCATCGAGCTGGAAATCACCTCCACCACCCTCAACGTCAACCGCCAGTTGCAGATCATTCTGGTCATACGCGAAGCCAGCCAGCAGCGTTATCAGGTCAGCGAAGCCGCGACCCAGCGCACCATGCGCGGGGGCATCATCGAGTGGCGAAATATCCTCAATCTGTTCAAGGAAACCGAGCGCGACAACCAACTGTTGCTCAGCGCGGTGGGCGACGGTATCTACAGTATCGATACCGAGGGCCTGGCCACCTTCGTCAACCCGGTCGGCGCACGCATGCTGGGCTGGGAACCGAAGGACATGATCGGCAAGAACATCCACCGCATCCACCACCATAGCCACGCCGACGGCAGCCACTACGCAGTCGAACAGTGCCCGATTTACAAGGCGGTCCATGACGGCGTGGTCCACGAGGGTCGCCAGGAAGTGTTCTGGCGGCGCGACGGTACCTGCTTCCCCGTCGAATTCACCAGTACTCCTGTCATCTCCGACGGTCGGTTGGTGGGCGCCGTGGTGGTGTTTCGCGATATCACTGAGCGCCGTACCACCGAGTTGCAGCTCAATACTGCGCTGGAGGAACTGCGCCAGCTCAAGGAGCGGCTGGAAAAACAGAACGCCTATTTGCAGGAAGAAATCCACACCGAACACCATTACCGCGAGATCGTTGGCCAAAGCGAGCCCATTCTCAAAATCGTCAAGCAGATCGACGTAGTCGCTCCTACCGATGCCAGCGTGCTGATTCATGGCGAGTCCGGCACCGGCAAGGAATTGATTGCCCGGGCCATTCACCAAGCCAGCAAGCGCAACGCCAGCCCGCTGATCCGGGTCAACTGCGCAGCGATTCCGGCAGAGCTGTTCGAGAGTGAATTCTTTGGCCACATCCGTGGTGCCTTCACCGGCGCCGTGCGCGACCGCACGGGGCGTTTCGAGCTGGCCGACGGCGGCACGTTGTTTCTGGACGAGATCGGCGAAATCCCCCTGGAACTGCAGAGCAAACTGCTGCGCGTGTTACAGGAGGGACAATTCGAACGCGTGGGTGAAGAGCGCACCCGCCGGGTCGACGTGCGCATCGTCGCGGCCACCAACCGCGACCTGCGAGAAGAAATCGCCGCCAAGCGCTTTCGCGAGGACCTGTACTTCCGGCTCAACGTTTTCCCGATCCAGTCACCTGCCCTGCGCGACCGGCCTATGGACATCGCGCCGCTGGCGGCGCACTTTCTCAAACAGATAAGCTTGCGCTTGAACCTGGGCGAAAAGCTGCTGCGCAACAGCGACATCGAACGGCTGCAGCGCTACACATGGCCGGGCAATATTCGTGAATTGCAGAATGTGATCGAGCGGGCCTTGATCACCTCTCAAGGCGCCGAACTCAAGCTCGACTTGCCCGATGAACAGAAACCGCCGCAGAACCATGCGACCGAAGCCAGCAAGCCGCCGATCATCCTCAATGATGAACAGATTCGTCAGCTCGAAAAGGACAACACACTCGCCGCCGTCAACGCTTGCCAGGGCAAACTATTCGGCGAGCGAGGCGCAGCGCAGCTGCTCGGGATCAAGCCCACGACGCTGGCCTCGCGACTCAAGAAATACGGAATGACGCCCTAGGTTCTGTACGAAAAGAGATGTGGCAAGCACCGCATGGAACAAGCCAGCGAGACCATAGCGGCATAGCTTTTCGCGAGCTTGTCGAAGCGTGGCACGATCCGGCGGTTCTCTTTCAGCCAGCCAAACATGCGCTCGAGGATGTTGCGCTGTCGGTACTTGGGCCGATCAAACAGTCTTGGTAAGCCAGGCTTGGATTTGCGCTTCATCGAGCGCAGCGGGATGACGGGTTGCGCACGATATTGGTCGCAGTAGCGGCGTAGCGCTTCGGCGTCGTAACCTTTGTCGGCAAGCAACCATTTACAGCGTTTACGTGGACGACCACGTTGGCTCGATGGATTGCTGACCTTGTCTAACAAGGGTGGGGCGTGGCTGATGTCCACTGGCTTGACCGCCAGAGAGGAGAAAGCGCAACGGTGTGCCGTTGGCGTCGCAGAGCATGTGGATTTTGGTTGTCAGGCCACCGCGACTGCGGCCTAGAGCGTGATCGGCAGGCTCGTCAGGCCCCCTTTTTTCCCGGCGCCAGAAGAGGCTCGGGTTGCGCGTACTGCGGTTGAGTCGATCATCCAGGTTTGCAAATCGATCAAGCCTTGCTCATTCAGTCTCAGGTGCAAGCGTTTGAGCATTTGATCGAATGTCCTTTGGTTTCGCCAACTCCGAAACCGCTGATACACCGTTGACCACGGGCCAAAGCGGTCTGGCATATCTCGCCACGCAGCAACCCGAGCAAAGCACCCAGAGTACGCCATCGAGCATCAGGCGGTCGCTCAGACGGGGCCGCCCCCGGCCATGGGTTTCGGTGAAGAGATCAGCAACCACAGTCCAGGCCTCGTCCGAGAGTCCATAACGCTTTGCCATCATCGGATTCCTTTCCGTAGATGGTTGGAAACTCTACAAAATTCCAGCTTCCGAGGGAGGCTGATTGGGTGTCTCGGGATTTCGTACAGAGCCTAGAGTCGATTATCCAGGGATGCAGATCGATCAGTCATTCCTGATTCAGGCGAATGTGCAAGCGCCCCAGTATTCGATGAATACTACCGTCATCCCGCCAGTCATGGAAAACACTGATACGCCGTCGATAAAGGCCCGAAGCGTGCTGGCAGGTCACGCCAGGCAGCGCCCGAGGACAGGGTCACAGGACTGCATGCAGTACCAGACGATCATCACTGCGTGGGCGACCCATTTTCTTCTATGGATAAACCAAATCCTTGATCAATTCCCGTGATGCGCCTGAGAGTTGGTAACGCTTTGCCATGCGAGCGTCCAGCCAGTCATACCGGGAATCCTACCCGCTCCGACTTTTCGTACAAAACCAAGAAGACACGGCGCTCTCAGCGATTTCAATGACAACTCTTCTGGCATTTTGAGGATCGGCTTTTAATTTCGACGTAATCTAAAGCCACTTTTGATCTAGTCACGCGCTTTGCGCCGACATACTACATCCGAATTTTATATAATTTTTGCTTTGTAGAAATCTAATAATCGCGCTAACGACATCGACATCTAGTCCCCTCATTGAGCGATTTCTTACGGCCATGGGAAAAGGTTTTTTTGGGATGACAATGACGTGCCTCAGTAGACCCTCGTGATAAAACACGTCGGTGGGGCGGGTGGATTTGGGATCTAAAAAGCAAGACGAAATACATCTTGCGCTAGCTGGTCGTAAAACCAATTAATAAATTTGGAATCATCTGGGGCATTCGAACAAAACTTTAATCCGAACTCGTAGACGTGCCTCTTAAACAACAGATATTAGAAGCGCCCGCATACGCCAAGCGAACTTTATCAACGGCATTGGCATCAGAGTCAGACTAATAAAAGGTACGGGTAGTCTATTGCGCACTATGCGCAGGGCCCAGGCAAATGAGTTCTCCAGAACCCGGTGCTACGGTGCCCTGCGCGCCCAGGGAAATTTGCGTACACTATGACTTTAGTTTATTAACTAACTATCCATGGAGGACTAGCTTAGAAATTATAGGTAACGGTCAGTCTTGCATTTCGCTCGTCGCGCAAAGGAACGAAGCTTGAAGAAGTGGACGAGTAGTAAAGTTCCCGATCGAACAAATTCCTGACTCCGAGCGTGAAGGAATACTGAGACCCATGATAAAAAACCGAAAGGTCAGTGCTAGCTCCCCCTGGTACGGGATAATCGTCAAAGGAACTTCCTCCCGTAGTTTTACCGAAAGCATCTACACCAATCCCACCACCGAAGCCTTTGTATGCGCCCTCTTGGATCTCGTATGAAGTCCAGAGACTTGCAGAGTTCTCAGGCTCGCCTGAAAACAGCGATAATTGATCCCCACTTGCACCCGGGTCGTCGAACTTTACATGGGTATAGCTCGCAGACACATTCCATCCGGGAACCAATGACCCCGACAAATTAATATCGTAACCTTTACTGAAGCGCGACTGGTTGCCAATAATATCCTGTGTGATGGGGTCAGCGACGGGTATATTGTCCTCCTGCAGTTCGAAATAAGCAGAAGTCAGCGTAAGGTTGTCGTCGAGCAAACTAAGTTTAACACCAACTTCTTTTGACTTGCTTGTCTGCGGTGGAAGCGCGGCACCAGTAACCGCATTAAGGCTTGCCGACCCTGTAAACCCGTGAAGCAGATTTGCATAAATGGTGATCTGCTTCGTTAGGTCAAAACTAATTCCGTAATTAGGCACCCACTTTTCCGCATCGGTACTCGAGGCATTAAACAATGCCCCATCATCTTGATAAGCTTTACTATCGCTAATCCACTTCGCCTTTTTTGCTGCCAGTAAAACATGAACTCTATCGCCTAAATCAATCTGATCTTGTAAAATCAGCCCCCTTTGCTGCAGTCTCGACTGTGAGGACTTATAGTTTGGCCCACCAAACTTCGGCAATTCGTCAAATGAATTAGGGTCATAGATACTGACATTCGGAAAAGCACCCCCCTCACCTGGCACACTGCGCTCATACTGCAGTGCTTCGATATGTTGATAATCTACACCGACTAGAAGATGTTGCGTAAGCCATCCGGTCTCAATTTTTCCACGAATATCATTCTGCGTACTCCAAGATCGGCTGTTGATCTCAGCTGCGTAGGGTGTAGCAAAACCTATCGAACCGTCTGCATTGAGCCCCTGCAATTGCCACAGATGCACTCGATCCCGCGCATCGATGAATGTAGCCTTGCTGTTAATAGACCATTTGTCATTCAAACTGTGCTCGAACTCATAGTACCCACTTTTATTTTTCGATCGAAACCCATCATCTTTGCGAAATATTCTCTCGCTTGGAATATGCTGAATCGCGCCATTTAAAGCTACTGTTGCGCGGGGCGCTGGATTGCGCGTATTGCTAATTTCAGCCCCGATGGTAAGTTGGGTCGTATCGTCACGCCATGTTAATGCAGGAGCCACAAATACTTCTTGCTGCCCATCGAAATCCGGTTCAACCTTATCGGATTTTTTATTTGATAGGTTCAAACGATAGCTCAAAGACTTATCGTCCGTAAGCGCGCCGCCGAGGTCGAGTCCCTGTTTGAACTCACCATTTTTAGCAACCTCAAGTGTGAGTGCGTGCAGATCTTCGGTAACAGGGGCTTTTCGAACAATGTTGATGGTGCCGCCCGGGGTAGAGCTGCCGGACATTATCGAGTCAGGGCCCTTTAAGACCTCTACTCGTTCAATACCTTGCACAGGGGTACTGCTGATACCTGGGTTCGAAATTCCATTAGTGGCGGTTTGCTGTACGTTGAATCCTCGGATGGTATATTGCGGGCTTCCTCTGGCACCGATAGTTTGTTGGACTCCTGCTGAACTTTCCAATACCTGCGCCAAGTCTGATGCCTGCCTATCTTGAATGAGCTTGCCACTCAAAACCTCGACCGACTGTGCGGTTTCTTTCAAGGGCGCATCCGTTCTTGATACCACACTTGAATTTGAGGGGTTATAGTACAGTTGATCCTCACTGAGCATGGCCCCGAGCACTGATATCTCCGGTAACTGCGCATCGTTGGCAGTGACGTTGGTTGGAGATATAGCTACAGGAGCGGGTGCAGGCTGTACAGTGAGCGTGCCATTAGAAGTCACATCTAGGGCAAAGTTGGTACCGTACAAGCACGCGGCTATCGCCTGTTCAACAGTCAAGCTCCCCTTCACCTCCGTGCCTCGGTACGCTGCTACCAAGCCAGGATCGAATGAAATGGCTCGCCCGCTTTGCCTGGCGATGCTCAGTAACATCCCGTTGAGTTCACCTGCTGGAATGGCGTAAGTCTGACGGGATGCTACGGGCACATCCGCAGCATTCACCGGGGCAAGGTATGCCAGGCCTCCTAGCATGACCACTACAGCTAGATGTAGTGGCTTCAAGACGTAGCGTTTATGGGGGGATCTCATCATTGGCCTCACCAGCAAATACGGATGTTTGGGGGGGGTGTTACTTCATATGTGTGACGAGAGCGAAAAAGTGACAGCTCGCCAGAAAAATCTTCTGCGAATTCGCCGTAATCGTCTAAGCACCAAACTACTTGGCATTAGCGTGAGGGCATCCTGATGGATACCATGCGAGCCTCTATTACTTGCGCACCGGTGCACAGTGATCAGCCCAATGTGGACGAGACCTAGAGGCTTAGCGCCGTCTGGGCACCGTAGAAAAACCCACTGAACAACCCTGCTCGTCACCCGAGCCCGCTTCGAGCGTAAAAGGTTTTAGAGATAGTCGACTCATGTCAAACGCTACCATTAGCCACCCAGAGCTGCTGAGTCAGATTTTCCGTTCTGACTACAGTTGGCTCACTGATCGCTTACGTCACAGGCTCGGCTGCCGATACAGCGCAGAGGATGTGGCCTCTGAAACCTTCCTTCAACTCGCCTCGTCTGCCCCTCTCGATACTGTCCGTGACTCACGCGCGATACTGACGACTATTGCCAACCGTGTTGTATACAGAGGATGGCGCCGACGAGTGTTGGAGAAGGCGTATCAGGATGCCCTGGCCTCAGCACCTGAGCAGGTTCAGCCGTCCGCCGAAGAAACGTACCTCCTGCTAGAGTCGATAATCGCTATCGACGTCGCCCTGCAAGGTCTTAGCGAAAAAGCTCGGCGAGCATTCCTGATGAGCCAGATTGACGGGATGACCTATGCCCAAATCGGCGGGGAACTGGGCGTCTCATCCAGCATGGTTCGCCAGTACATGTCCAAAGCACTTATGAAATGCTACGAGGCTTCCATCGGCTAACGCCGGCCTCCATCCACTGCGGAAGCAAAGAGTGCAGGCGGCTTGATGCTAGATCAAACCAGAGCCAACGCTCCCCATCGCCGTATGCACAAGCCGAACAAGCACTCCTAATAAACACCACCTGCGATGAGTCGGCAGTCCAGCTCGCTAGAGCCCTACAGCATTGCACTGACTAAAAAATCGGTAAGGCGCCATACGCCGACGCTACATGTGGGCCCCAGCCGGATTCCAAAATAAATTTTAGAAACCACTGTCACTTTCCTCCTCACGTTGCACAAAGGATGTAAAGAACGTGAGAGTGGAACATCGTGACCACATACCAATTACCCAATGCGTGCAAATGGCGTTTGTCAGGCGTCGCAGTCTTAAGTCTGCTCGGCGCCAATCAGGTAGTCATGGCCTGCGATCTTCAGCAGGTACATTCCTACAAGATCGAAGCAAACCGATTGAGCGAAACACTGCTGTTTATTGGTCGTGCTAGCGGCTGTTCAATATCCTTCAAGCCTGCCAATACCCACGAGTACATGAGTCAAGCAATCGAAGGCCAGATGAGCGTGCAAGAGGCCATGAGCATGGCGCTGAGCGCGAGCGATCTGGAAACCAAACAGCTAGAAAATGGCTCGCTGACAATCCGCAAGCGGAGTGTCAAGGCCCTTGCACTGCCGTAACGAAAGGAGCCCGCCTGCGATGTCCAATCTCAAAATCAACGTGGACGACTCCAATCGTCAGCAGTGCTGGCTTGCGGAGGCCCCGTGCGTCCCAGCGAAGCAGAAATTCTCCGCTATTTTGTTGGCGATCGCAGGCGCGCTTCTTGCACACCTGATATTGGTAGCAGTTGCTGTTAATCAGCCTGGACAAAAAGAGATCCGGTTGGCAAGCACAACTCCGCCTGTAAGCGTGAGGGTAAATATGGTTGCCCCTCCTCCCGCGGAGCGAGCGACTCCAATTATCCCCACACCTTCGATACCACAGGTAATCACCGCTGAAAAAGCCACCCGCACGGTGGCGCAGCCCGCCATTAAATCCGTGGAAAAAGTCAAACAAACTCCCAAGCCGGAAAAAATAACACCTCCGAACGCTGCAGCTAAAGCCGCCGAGCCTAAGCCGGTCGCTCAACTGACAAAGCCAGAGCCCACACCCCAGCCAGTCGCACCTTCGACGGAGGCTGTAACCGCAGACCAGAAACAACTGATGAATCTGCCGGCGGCCGGTGCCAAAGATGTGCAAAGCGTTGGCTGTCGCGTGCCTGCGCCTGACTACCCGCGCCAAGCTCGACGCCAAAAGCTTCAGGGCACCGTTCTAATCAGCATGCAGATAAGCAGACAAGGCCAGGTGCAATCCGCAGTCGTAGTTCGTAGCAGCGGTAATGAAGAACTCGACGAAGCCGCTCGACGAACAGTGATGGAAGCCTCCTGTACCCCGTATATGGAAAGCGGGCGCGCAATTGCTGTTCGAGCAGTCCAACCTGTGACATTCCGTCTGACCCGATAAAACCAGTGCAGAGGTATTTATAATGCAAGAGATAGGATTAGCGTACGCGTGGCAACAGGCGGATTTCGTTTCGAAATCAATCGCTATTGTGCTGATAGGGATGTCTGTTGTGTCTTGGGCAGTGATACTCCTGAAGTTCGGGCAGTTGCTCAGACTCAAATCCCAAAAAAGGAAAGCGCTGAATTTTTGGCATGCTAGTAGTTTCGTCGAAGGCGTGGAACGTCTCGGCAGTAGTAAACAAAAAAGCCCATTCAGGGAACTGGCCATTGCAGGGCACGCAGCAGATGCACATCAATATCACCACAGTTCGCAGTTGCATCAACGCTTTGACTTAAGTGACTGGTTAGCCCGCTGCATCAAGGAAGTGCTTGATGATCACGTGGCGAAGCTCCAAGCAGGATTAGCTGTACTGGCATCAATCGGTAGTACTGCGCCATTCGTAGGGCTTTTTGGAACTGTGTGGGGTATCTACCATGCATTGAAAGTTATCGGTATCTCGGGTGATGCTTCGCTGGCACAAGTTGCGGGGCCTGTGGGAGAAGCATTGATCATGACTGCCTTCGGCCTATTTGTAGCAATACCAGCCGTTCTTGGATATAACGCAATTGCGCGGCAGAACAAAGGTACAGTTCATCAATTAAGCCGTTTCGCTCATGACCTCCATGCTTTCTTCCTTACTGGAGCGAGGGTTAATCTGGAACATGAGACCACAACAGAAAACCACTCCTCGAATGTTGCCACCATGTCAGCCAAGAAAGGGGGGCAACGCCAATGAGCATGTCCGAGGGTTCCCAGTTCGATTCTGAGAATGCACTGATGAATGATATCAACATGACACCTCTGATCGACGTCATGTTGGTACTTCTAATCATCTTCATCATCACCCTTCCGGTAATCAACAAAGCTGTAAAAGTTAACCTGCCGAAAGGTGATGCTCAAGCAATCGCTACAGATGAGAAAAGTATCGACATCTCCATTACTGCCGAGGGTGGCATTCTCTGGGATAAAGAGCCTGTTGATGACGTGAAACTCGGACAGCGCATTGCAGTTACATCAGTACAACTGGATATCCCGGTGTTGCGGGTCTATGCGGATAAAGAGGTGCGATATGAACGTGTAGCGCATTTGCTTTCTAGCGCGCAAAAAGCTGGCTTATCAAAAATTGACTTTGTGACGAACGCTACGACGACCCCCTGACACCAACGCCACTGTTCAAGAGCTTATATTATGAGATCTGAATCGCCCGCGATTAGCGGGCAAGGGCCTTCCATTGCTCAAACGCTGAATAACCCAGCAGTAGCACATCGCCCTTCAATATCAGAGGTGTTACTGCCCTTTTGGTTTTCCCAAGAGCGATGGATCGCGTTAGGGCTCCTCGCAATAATCTTATCGATCACATTTCTAGGAACTTACGGTTTTGTCGCACTGAATGATATTCAAGGGAAGCTTACCGACGCGCTCGTCGCTACAGATTGGAACGCATTAAAACCTCTGTTCGTAATGAGCATGTTATTGGGAGGGCTGACTGTATTACTGCCCATCGCAAGTACGTATGTGCTTGGCTATCTGACGTTGAAATGGCGAACCTGGATGACGAACGCGTTTCTCAAAAGCTGGACGGATGAGTGCAACTTCTACGCGCTTGAGCGTGATGAATTAGTCACCAACGCCGACCAACGGATTGCCGAAGACATAAGGCTCGCTACCGAACAAAGTCTTAACCTCTTCACGTCCATCGTGAGTGTTATCGTTAATACCATCACCTACACCATTTTACTTTGGACTGTTGCTGGGAAGTTAGAGTTTAGCTTTATCGGCTATCAGGTCAGCGCTCCTGGATACATGGTGTATGCGGCCTACATATACTGCTTCTTTCATCTCTGGCTGTCACACTGGCTAGGGAAGTCTCTGATCGGCATGAGTATGCATAAACAGACCGTCGAGGCAGACTTCCGTCACCAAGGCATGCAGGTACGCGAAAATGCCGAACAGATTGCCTTTTACAGGGGTGAAAAATACGAGCAAGGCCAACTCAAACTTAAATATCATCGCGTCTATGAAAACACCCGAAACATTCTAGCTCGCACGTTCACGGTTATGTTTGCACAAAGCTTTTACGGTCACGTCTTCAGCCTCCTCCCGACGCTACTCGCTCTCCCTTTACTCTTGGATGGTAAAATCACCTATGGCGAGTTGATAAAAATAACAGGCGCATATGCCATGCTCTCAGGCACGATATCTTTCTTCCCACAAGCATATATCAGTTTCACTTCATGGATCGCTGTCACCAATCGCCTCAGAGATCTGGGTTGGTCTATCAACAAAGTAGAGAATAGAACACCTGGCATCAGCTATGAGCATCGTGCACATGATGAAATTCGGTGTACCGACCTTGTGATGCGTACACCTCATGGTAGGGCACTAGCAAAGATTGATGATTGGCAAGTTAAAAAAGGTCAGCGCTGGCTAATTACCGGGCCATCAGGCACAGGTAAAAGTACTTTGCTGCGAGTATGCGCAGGTCTATGGCCTTACGGGTCGGGGCGCGTTAGCTCGGCGTCTAACAAAACATGTTTATTTCTCCCTCAAAAAAGCTACATTCCGGAGGGGGGGTTGAAGAATGCTTTATGCTATCCGAACAGCCCAGACAGCTTTACTGACGAACAGTGCCGCAACGCTCTGTCGGATTGTTGCCTAGCTGATTTGATCGACTCTCTTACAGTCAACGAGCGCTGGCAGCAGACGCTTTCTGGGGGCGAACAGCAACGCTTGGCGCTGGCGCGTGCTTTGCTACAAAAACCAGATTTCCTGTTTCTCGATGAAGCCACAAGCGCACTTGATCCCGATACCGAACAGCAGATTTACACTAAATTGATAGTTCGACTAGAGGGGAGCGCCATTATAAGTGTTGCACACCGCCAGTCCCTATCTCACTTCCACGATCACAATCTCTCACTTCACAGCTAGGGCCATCATATGTCTTCCATCATGAATATCACTGAAGCAGGGCTTGAACAGGATGTTTATAAGTCAAGCAAACCCGTCCTTTTAGATTTGTGGGCTCCTTGGTGTGCGCCATGCAAAATGCTAGCCCCTAATTTGGAAAGGCTATCTTCTATCGCAGGCGACAGCATTACCATCGCTAAACTTGATGTAGATACATACCCTGATGTAATGGCTCGTTTGGGTATTCGGGGAATACCCGCACTTTTGCTATTTAAAAATGGTGAAATCATAAGTCGCGAGGTGGGAACAAAGTCCCTCAAACAGCTTAAAGAGTGGCTCGAACAACACGATGTCGCACTCAGTCCCCAGGAAAATGCTGGAATCGATACTGCGAGGTACCCGGCCTTTTACGGAGACGAGTCACTTAAAAATTTCATGTCCGAGCGCCTCTTAGCACATGCCGAAGTTGGAAATATCCAGCTGGGGGTGCCATTTTGGCAGGATGGAGTGGGAACGCCAAGTGCTGCTCTAGTTCACTCCGCCGACCCTGCCGTGTTTGAGCGACTCACCGGCTTACCAGTCTCGTTCTCCAAAACATTTGACTTCGTCAGCGCATGCAAGCCTCAAGAGCTACGTCCAATCCTTGACGCGCTCAACGCCGGGACAGACTTAAACTTATCCCCGCTCCATCTGCTGCACAAGTATCTAAGCGCGGCAGATGTTGACTGGACAGGAATGTTGATCGACAGCCCTGTAGCTAACCAATTGCGATTAGATTGGATTCAGCAGACTCAAAGCTATCTCAGCGGTGCGAGCGATGGAGGTGAGTTTAAAGACCTGGCTGCTCGCGCAGCGCAGTTAGACAGTGATAATGACAAAGCCTTAAAAATTACTGGCGACCTCATCAAGTTGTTGTGCCCTCCTCCGCCTGCTTGTAAGAATTATGAGTGGGAGGAGATTTTTAACTTGGCGGGCCTACTCACTTTCAACGTTGGTCAGCACATGAATGGCTGGTCAAAGGAAGACCGTCACACGGAAGAAAGGAGGCATGCTTGGTTTTCGGAGCGACTAGAGAAAGGACCTGATTCAACTTTCACTGAAGCAGAGCTTGAAGCTTGCCAGCAGCAGTGGGAGTCCGAGAACCAAGAGTATCAGCGTAAAGAGCAGCATTTTTTTGAGAATAATATGCAAGGCTTGGATCAGATCTGCGGGGTTCTACAAAGTAAATTTGTAGAGGTGCTGACCCAAGCTCCTGCATTCAAATCTTCTGAATCAGAGGATTAAAACAGCGATGAAAAATGAGGACTTTAAAAATCACGAAAAGCATTCTGCTATAGCCAACACGTTGTTAGAGCTTGCATTGGCGGAGGGTGCCACTCATGCCCAGGTGAACGTTTCTCACAGCACGGGGCTTTCCTTGCGCATGCGCCAAGGCTCGGTACGGTCTCGAACGAGGGAGACACACAGCGGCTATACGCTTACCGTATTCAATGGCTTCAGGCAAGGCTCAGTAAACTCAACTGATTTGACCGGGCGAGACTTCAGCGCTTGCGTGAAGGCCGCATGCGCGATCGCCGAATACACCGGGGAAGACGACTCTTCTGGGCCCGCCAATGCCAGTCTCCTGTGCAATAACACCTTAGACCTAGATCTCTTTCATTCATGGGATTTGGACGAAACCGCAGCCGTTCAACTGGCGCAAAAACTGGAAGCAGGGCTGGCTGGCGTGGGCCCGGAAGTACAGAGCGAGGGAGCTTGGGTCGAAAGCAGCCATGCATTGCATATCCTCGCCACTACGGAAGGCTTCAATAGCGGCGTGGCCTTGTCTCAGCATAGCCTAGGCATAAATGCGCTCGCGCGCAGCGGTACCGTTAATGAACTGGATATGTGGTCTGAGACACTGCGCGATCCCAAGAAACTGTCCGCTCCTGAAGTCATTGGCAGAGTCGCGGCTGCAAGAGCCCGCGCATATTTAGACCAGCAAGGGCTATCGAGCAGGGTTTGCCCGGTTCTCTTTGACCCTTCAACCGCATCAAGCCTGCTGGGGCACCTCTCCGAAGCGCTCAGTGATCATAGCCTTTATACAGGGTCTAGTTTCCTAATCGACAGGCTTGGCGAAGTCATCCTCGCAGACCACTTAAGCCTATATGAGGATCCACACATATCAGCTGGCATGGGCAGTATGGCGTTTGATAGCGACGGAATTGCACCGCGTCAACGAACTGTGATCGGCAGCGGTGTGCTTAATGGTTATTTCCTTTCTCTCTATGGCGCTCGCCGGCTCGGTCTACCCCCAACAGGTAATGGATATGGCCCCACAAATCTCAAACTGACAAGTACTCTCACACAACAGGGAGACAATTTCGAAGCAATGTTGATGAAGCTTGGTACCGGGTTATTAGTGACTAGCCTCGCCGGAAACGGTGTGCGCATGATCACTGGCGATTATTCGCGTGGTGCAAGGGGTTTCTGGGTTGAGAATGGTGTCGTTCAGTATGCAGTGACGGGCATCACCATCTCTGGGAATCTAACTCGTATGCTCAGAGAAATCATCTGCATAGGGAATGATGAGCTCATTCAAGGCTCTTTCTGTACCGGATCAATCTTGATCGATCAAATGCAAATATCTGGTCGATAAGAAGAGGCAATTCTGATGGCTAACCACGAAAGCAACAACCTGTCCATGGCTAGTGACCTATTACTCACAGCGCACGGCCTTGACACTGGTGATCTGAATCGCGCCTTCTCGTGCATTCACGAGCATCAGGTTGATTATGCGGACATTTATCTTCAGTCGGTAAAGCATGAGCGATGGGAGATGGAAAACGGCATTGTTCAGTCAGGCTCTTTTTCAGTTGACCAAGGGTTCGGAGTCCGTGCACTGCATGCAGATGAAACTGCGTTCGCGTATTCTCAACTGATCGATGCCCGACAGTTGATGACCGCTGCGCGCTCTGTAAGGAGTGTCGCTGCGCACGGTAACGCCAAGATCGCGATGACTGATCACCATGTGACGCACCAATTCCTTTACGGGCAGACTGACCCGATCCAAGCCCGTGATTCAGCGGACAAAATCGCATTGCTCCAGTCTGTCGATCAAACAGCTAGGAGTTTCGACCCTAGAGTGTGCCAAGTAATGGCCTATCTAAATATTAATCACTCCGTGGTAATGGTGATGAGGAATGATGGGCGGTTGGCCGCCGACGTGCGACCCATGCTAGTGCTACAAATGCGGGTCTTCGTTAGCCAGAATGGACGCATGGAAAGCAGCAGCGGTAGGCTTGGAGGGCGCCAGGACTTCAGCCTTTTCAACTCCCAGTCGTTAGACCTAGAGATTCAGCGGGTAGTCGATGCCGCACTGATCAATTTGGAAGCAGAGGCCGCACCAGCGGGAAGCATGCCAGTAGTTTTGGGGCCCGGGTGGCCTGGAATGTTGTTGCATGAAGCGATGGGCCATGGGTTCGAAGGCGACTTCAATCGCATGGGAACTTCGATTTATTCTGGCAAGATTGGCCAACGCGTAGCTGCCAGCGGGGTGAATATCGTTGATGATGCCACTCTGCTTGGCCGACGGGGCTCGCTTCACGTAGACGATGAAGGTGAGCCGGGGCAGAACACAGTGCTGATTGAGAATGGAATACTCAAAAGCTACATGCACGACAGTCTGAACGCCCGGCTAATGGGGCACGCGCCGACAGGCAATGCACGAAGGGCATCGTACTCACAACTGCCTATGCCTAGGATGACGAATACCTTCATGCTTAATGGCGACTTCAGTCCCGAGGAGATCATTAGCACAGTCAAGCATGGGATTTATCTTGCCGATCTGGGCAGTGGGCAGGTAGATATTGTCAGCGGTCAATTCACATTTGAAAGTGAGCTTGCCTATTTAATCGAGGACGGGAAAATCACCAGGCCGGTAAAAGGGGCTACCTTGACCGGGGCGGGCCCTGAAACACTAAAAATGATCAGCATGGTGGGCAACGACCTTTCTCTGGATAACGGCGGCGCCACCTGCGGAAAGTCAGGCCAAAGTGTGCCGGTTTGCGTCGGACAGCCCACGCTAAAAATTGACAACTTGATTGTAGGCGGTACTGCTTAACACTTCAATCGTCTACGCTGCTTCTGGAAAGTTCTCTAGGAGCAGCGCTATTCTACCCCTTCACTATGTAAACATCCGACTCGCTACTTAACTTGATTTTATGCGACTGCTATATGTGCAGCCAGAAAACCAATAAAACTTGCATGGACGCTTTTATCAAATCAGCACTTGAATTACATGACAAAGACTTATGGGTAAAAACGCATTATCAAACTAGTACATGTGCTTTCCACTGTCAGGCGGAGGACATTGCCGACATCACTCCTTCCAAATTCGCAAACTAAAGATCCAATACTTAAGCTGCCAAACTTTATCACACCGCCGGCGCTGACTAATATTAAACCACGCAAAACATCAAGCTGATTTGAGCGCATCTCTAGAATTAAAACCCCAGTAAATACTTTCTGAATGCGAGCCAGTCAGGGCACAATAAAATCACACCAGAAATATTTAGAATTTATAGCTATCGCATTAGGCGCGCCTTATTTCGCAACTTAGGAATACTAACTACCTATTTAAACCGCGCACCCACCACTGCTGTACAAAATTGAGGCGCTGGAGTACTAATTTAAGAAACCTACAACCGGAATGTTGTGGTAATCGCAATCTGGCCGCTGAGCAGAGCCGGGAGGGAGATATTGGCGCCTCCGAAAGGAAGCGCCGGCTAGCGTTAAAACACTACATTCCCCTGAACGGAAAACTACGCTGGAAGCACCCGGGGCCTACATTAAATCTTTGTTGTCCATCATCACGCCAACTCAACCTCAAGCGCTGTGAGCAGACCGGATAAGCTAAGCAAAGCATTGATGCTAGGTTCTCTGCCTCTGAAACGCTTGAATAGCTCCATTGCAGGCTGAGAGCCCCCAAGACTCAGTATGGTGGACTTAAATTCATAACCTACTTTTTTGTCGAACAATCCTTCTTCCAGAAACCGAGAAAACGCGTCTGCCGCCAGTACCTCTGCCCATTTATAACTGTAGTAACCAGCTGCATAGCCGCCAGCGAAAATGTGCGCGAACGTATTCGCAAAACGATTGTAGTGCGGAGGAATAACCAACGACACCTTATCACGTATAGCCTCCATGAATGCGGTGACGTCGACCGGAGACGAGGTCGAGTGCAGTTCAATGTCGAAGAGTGCGAATTCGACCTGCCGGAGCGTCGCTAACCCAGAGTGAAATTTGCGCGAGCCTTCTATGGCGAGCACCATGTCATCAGGCAACTGCTCCCCCGACTCAAAATGGCGACCAAGCTGCTTTAGCATCTCGGGTTGCCAGCACCAGTTCTCCATGAACTGGCTGGGCAATTCTACCGCATCCCATGAGACCCCATTGATCCCGGAGACACTCAGGCAATCAATGGTGGTCATTGTGTGGTGCAGTACATGCCCAAACTCATGGAACAAAGTGATCACATCGCTATGTGTCAAGAGGGAGGCTCCCCCATTCGCAGCGGGTCGAAAATTACAAACTAGATAAGCTATTGGCGTTTTAACACTCCCAGACGCGTCGCGATGACGACCTTGATATCCGTCCATCCATGCCCCAGCACGCTTGGTCGCTCGTGCATACAAGTCCACCATGAAGCGTCCAACACGGCCATGATGGTTATGGATTTCAAATAACCTTACGTCTTTGCGCCAACCTTTGAAGTCCTGAATCTCCACAACTTTGATGTCGTACAGTTTATCGACCAAATCGAACATACTCTGCAAAACATGGTCAACCTGAAAATAAGTTCTGATCAAATCTTGGGAGACGGCAAAGTACTTTTTTTGGTATAGCTCTGAGAAGTAGGCGATATCCCAGGGACTCATGTCTTCAACCCCCTCCTCGCCGGCGAACACGCGGAGCTTACTTAATTCAACCTGCGCGGCGGGACGACTTTGCTGCCCAATAGCACGTAGAAACTCAGTGACCTCTATTGGAGATCCAGCCATCTTCGTTGCCAGACTCATCTCAGCATAATTCTCGTAACCAACGAGACGAGCTAGCTCGGTACGGCAAGCCAGTATGCGGGACATTATTGGCCCGTTGTCCAATTCAGGGGACTTACATAATTCGGACGCACGAATGGAGTTGTGAAAATAGACGTCCTGCCTCAAGAGTCTATTGGAGGCCTTGGTAAGAATCAGCTGAACACATGGCCCTTGTAAGGTGACCAACCAACCTGTCCTTCCTAACTCAGCCGCTCCTTGAGCAAGATATGCCTTATCCGTATCAGCCAACCCTTCAAGCTCAGACTCATCCTCAATTATCCGCGACCATGCATTTGTTGAGTCCAGTTGATTGTTGCTAAACTTACTCGAAAGTTGATCGAGCTCAAGCTGTAACTCACGATACCGATGCTGCTTGTCTAGACTCAAGTGAGCACCTGCCAATTTGAAGTTCCGGAGTGCATTGTCAACTACAGTGCGCCGAACTGTGTCATAGCGTGTGTACTCTTCCCCATTTAAAAGAGAGAGGTAGCCATTGTAAAGATATTTGCTCTGACCCAGCTCTGAAAAGTAAATGGAAAATTTCGAAAGTGCCTCTTCGTGCGCTGCTCTCATCTCTGGTGCGCTACATACGGCATTTAGGTGCTCGATGGTGCTCCTAAGCATCTCAACGGCAGCGTGCATATCATCCAGAGGAACGACAAACGCCTCCCAAGTCGCAGGAGTTGCCTTCAAGGCAGCCATTTTTTTTAGCTGCCCTCGGTTGTGCTCCAGCACATGATCGACTGCAATTGCAAGCACCGCAGGTGTTACTGCGGTAAAATCAGGGAGTTCGTCTATGAGTGGTAGCAGATTCTTGACAGACATTTTAAAGACCTCACAATAATGTGTGCGCAGCTTCATCACCATGAAGAGCGATCATGGAGCAGACAACACGGGACTTATGGTAGGGGACATCGGCGACCAGATGGCCTTAACCGAGGTTAAGCACTTTGCACCTCAGGCTCTCTACGACCGCCCTGTGTTACCTCCTATGTGCGTCTGAGGCCCGAAAAGTGACAGTCGTGAAATCAAAAAATTATTAGGTGTGCAGTCCCGAACCCATTTGGCGCCGCGCCAGACTCGCGGAACTCCCCGCCCAAGCAAAGCCTCGAGCATCTGAGATACGTCGACCTCACGATTTAAAAGGGTGCAATTCTCATGGAGGCGCCCCAAACCCACGCACGCTCGCCTTAGTTTCTAGCGGATTAGCGATCAGCGACCATTGAAGCAATAAGCTGACGTTGAATTGGCTCAGTTGTTGGCACTCAATTTGCTGGCCCTAGCTGTTGACATTCGCAGGCAACGCTGGCGAATCCGCTCCTTGGCTACGACGAGATAGTTACCTCATGTCCGATGCAACGATTGGCCAACCCGCTTTGCTCTCGGAAATTTTTCGCAGCGACTACCGGTGGCTGAGCGAGCGTCTGCGTTTCAGGCTGGGCTGCCGGTACAATGCTGAGGACGTTGCCTCCGAGTCATTTCTTCAGTTGTCTACTTTGACTGCGCTGGAAACAGTTCGCGACTCAAGAGCAATGCTGACTACCATTGCCAACAGAGTGATGTACGATAGTTCCAGACGGAAAAACCTAGAGCGAGCATACGTGGCAGCTCTGGCCTCAGCTCCAGAAAAGGTGCATCATTCTCCCGAAGAGCACCATATGTTGCTCGAAGCCCTACTCGCGATCGACAAAGCGCTGGAGGGCCTCTCAGATAATGCAAGGCGCGCTTTCTTGATGAGTCAACTCGATGGGTTGACTTATGCCCAAATCGCAGGTGAGCTAGGTGTTTCATCAAGCATGGTACGCCAGTACATGGCGAAGGCGATGATGAAGTGTTACCTAGCGTCACCCCAACCTAGATGTTGACAACGATGCCTGGATCCGAAATATCAAGCGAGGTAGTTCGTCAGGCCGTTCAATGGATGGTCGAGTTGCATTCAGGCGAAATGACCGAGGAGCAACATGCAGTGTTCGCTCGCTGGCGCGCCGCTCATGAAAGTCATGAAAGAGCGTGTCAACGAATCGAAAACTCCTTAGGCCGTGTGCCAGACGTCGCTGGTCAGAAGCTTCTGCGAGACACGTTGATCACAGGTGGTAATCGTAGAGAGTTTCTCCGCACTGCCCTAACAATTGCTGCGGTCGGATCCGTCGGCGGGTGGGTTTATAATCGCTATACGCCCGTCACCGGCCTGTTCGCAGACTATCACACAGCCACAAGCGAGAGACGGACAGAGCGACTCCGCGACGGCACCATGTTAACGTTAAACGCTCGCACCGGGATCAATATTGAGTTTAATGAGGACAGCCGAAACATTAGCTTAATGAGCGGACAAATATACATTGATAGTCCTCCAGCAAGTAGCCCAGTAGTGGTCACTACTGGCGACGGCTCTCTAAGCTTTTATGGTGGAAAGTTTACAGCCTCAATACGAGATGGCGTTACACGCTTTGCAGCACTAAACCAATCTGGCCGGGTTAAAAGTCCGCGCAGCATACTTTACAAACTAAAGGCAGGAGGAGGCGTCTTCGTTAACGGCGAAGGCCTCTCACCCTTCCTGATTTCTAGCAACTCAGAGACAGCTTGGACAAATGGTTTTTTTGAGATCAATGACCAGCCACTTAACATACTGATCGATGCGCTTAGGGATTACCGCTCGGGCATTATTCGATTGTCTCCCGAAGCGGCAAAGCTTCGCGTCAGCGGTATTTTTCCACTCGACAACAGTGACTACGCGCTAGAGTCTTTAGCTCAGACGCTCCCAATTGTCATGACCAGAACTACAGGTTATTGGGTGAGTATTTCAACGGTCTAGCCTATATGTTACATTATGTCGGTTTAACCGATGCCTTCAAGCGTACGTTATGTCGTGTCTCCCGCAGTGCAACTTAAGAACAACGTTGAGATACTAAAAATTTAGCGAGCTAAAAAAACACCTTTGTTACCTGCCACACAATAGCCTTATTGAATCATTTTTATCTACAAAATCAGTAATGAAATTTGAGGCTCTGAGATTATACATCCCCTCCAATTGTTCTTAACCAAGATGATTAAACGAATGTTTCCGGGCCGGACGCGATGATGGCAGCCGAAGGCGTGCTGGAGCGTACCCGTGACATGCTGCTCGAATGCGCTAGGCGGATTTCCGCCGAAGCTGGTTACCTTCCTGCTGGAACGGCGTGAAAACGAAGCGGGGCATTAGGCCAGCGTCTGAAGCTGGACATAGATGTAGGGCGCTGCCCCCAGCGGCTGCCGGAAGCAGCCGATTGCCATTAGCGTTTTTTAGCTCAGCGCGGAGCAAGCAGGGAGCGGGTCAACAATGCGTTCAGTACCGCTTCACACGCGGCTCCCCATGTGGCGTCGAAAGGCTGGTCGTTGAGCACGGCCAACCCCTCAGCGGTGAATGTTCCGGGAGTTGCTATCGCCATTCCCATTGCCTTGAGGCTGTTTTCGGGCTGTTGCTTCGCGCTGGCGACACAGTCCATCAGGTTGCCCAATACCAATGCTCTAGCCTGGGAGGCGGGCAACCCCTTGTCCGCCAACCACTGCTGCAGATCGTTTAGCAGAAAGTAAAACCAACCGTTCATGCAGGCGGCCACCGTCGCCAGTTCAAATCCACTCTCATCTTCCAGCACCACCAAATTGCCCAACCGAGCCAGGATGGCCTCACCTACCGGATCCGGCGGGCAGAGCACTACGGTCGACTGGTTGTACAGCACTGCGTAGGACAGCATCACGCGCAGGCAACGGGCGCCGGGGAAGGCTTGTGCCAAACGTTCAAGACTGATTCCCGCAACCAGTGACATCAATCCCTGCCCACGCTTGAAAAATACTTCTCCAGCGACCTGATCCACCGCTTCAGGACGAACCCCCAGCAATACCCCCTGCGAATTGTCGACCACCGCTTGATTACTGTCCATCACCTCGCAATCACACTCCGCGGCCAGCGCCGTAGCCAGTTCAGCGTTACGTGGCGAAAGATAGATCCGACCTGCGTATCCACTTCTACGCAGTCCACGTACCACTTTTTCAGTCAGATCCCCGATGCCTAGAATGCCTAGGGTATGCATGATGTCTCCTTTAGCTATTCTGGCCAGCTCGACGCTGACCCAAGTACAGATTTTGGTTGGCCCAAACCCACTGGCTTCGTGGGGGGATTTGGGCCCCGCCAACCCAGCAGGAATCTACGCACTTATCGCGCTCCCCCGTCATTCACTTGGCTATTGACCTACCTGTGACGGTCCCGCGGGTAATGCCCAGACCATTGCTGCGCGTTATAGCCTGCACCTTCGGCGCTACTTTGCCGAAGGTGAAAAGTGGATGTGCGGCTGACACATGCCATCTGCCCTAGTGTACCCAAATAGCACCCTAGGGACACCATGGCCATGGATATCCACCTATCAAGAGCTTTCCGAGTCATGTTGTTCACACCGAAGTCTGCTGTTGTCTGAACAGCAACGCTATTGGACTAATGGGATCATTCATAACAGGCAGCTATTGAGGATCTAAATGAGGCTTGGCTAGAGCACGACAATGCGTTAGCGGCACGCAAATCGATGCTCGCAACGGTGGCGGCGTCCGAGATAAAAGTAGTGACCAATGAGGCCGCAGCTAACCTCGCCGGCCAGTTGATCGACCTGACCGGCGGCACCTCAGCGATGGCAACCCTGGCCGCCACTGGCGCAACATCAAGATCATCGCTTCACACGATCCGCGTCTGTACAAAAATCAGGACTCAGGTGATTACTATTTCATTAGCGCTTTAACGCCGACAGGTGTTTTATTTGAATAAGCCAAATGCCGGGGGGAATAGGTCTTACTTGATTAAGCGTATTTCTCTGGAAGGACGGTAACCGAAATAAGCGCTGTAGCATTTGCTGAAATGACTGGGTGACACAAAACCACAGGCCACTGCTACCTCAACCTGAGACATCTCTGTGTGTTGCAGCAACCGACGCGCTTCGGTGATGCGTAACTCCAGGTAGTAGCGCTGCGGTGTGGTTCCAAGTTGCTCTTTGAACAAACGCTCAACCTGACGGCGGGACCGTCCGGCGTAAACGGCCAATTGTTCCATCTCAAGAGGCTCCTCGAGATTGTTGTCCATCAGCTTGACTACCTCCCGTAAAGGCGCGCTAACGGATAGGTGCGGTGAAGGTTTAATGCGCCGGTATCGAGATTCCTCGAAAGACAGGATGTCTTCGATGCCTTCCACTAAAGCTTTGCCGTGCAAGCCTTTGATCCACTCCATCGCCATATGGAATGCACCCGTCGGGCTAGAGGCCGTGAGCCTGTCGCGATCCACGACAAATGCCTCACTGGTGACCTGGCTCAGTCTGCAAACCTCTGCGAGGGCCGGACGATGCTCTGGATGGATCGCACAGCGATAACCATCCAGCAAGCCAGCAATACCTAAGAACCAGGCACCGTTCCACAAGCCCGCTAAAGCCACCCCATACTCCGAAGCGGTTCGTAGCAATGTGGTCATCTCGGTGTTTACATCCAGGGCTGTGCGATAGCCGCCGCATACCACCAGTAGATCCAGGTTTTGAACGTCCGCCAGACTGATACGAGCGTCAGGCCTGATTATCAGTCCCAGATCGCTGACGACCTCGACCTCATGAAAACCAAAGGTACGTGGAACAAATAATCCAGGGCGTAGTAGATTGGCTGTGACCAAAGTGTCGAGTGCCTGAGTAAACGCTGGCAACGAAAAATGCTCGAGCAACAGATACCCTGCTCGAGCTTGGGTTGAAGGCACCCGAAGCTGATCATCCACATAACGCAGATTCTTGCCCTTCATGCAGCCGCTGAATTGACGTCGCTCTACCATCTTACCTCACTATTGTCGGAACACCGAGCCGGTGCCTGGCGCTTTCGATACGCGCTAAACCAGCTGGAAACCGTGGGCAAGTGGATCTTTATCGTCGACGAAGATAGTGTTATGGCCAATGACCTCAGCCCAGCCGCCAATGCTCGGCTTGATGCCGTCGAAGTCTCCCACTTTGACCGCAGCCTCAACTTTACCCTCGAAGATCGTTCCGATCAGGCTTTCATTGCGGAAAACGTCGCCGACCTTCAATTGGCCCTTGCCAAACAACTGAGCCATCCGCGCCGAGGTGCCCGTACCGCCCGGAGAGCGGTCAATCGCCTTATCGCCATAGAACACAGCACAACGGCCATGTGCAGTATTGCTCTGCGGTTTATCACACCAGATCACGTGATGAACCCCACTGATTCTGCTGTTCTCGGGGTGCACGGGGTTACAGATAGCAGCCAGGGCATCTCGAAGTTTTCGGCTCAGACTCACGATGTCAGAGGCATTGAGCCCCACGAACCCTGCCCAGTTTTGTTGCGGCTCAACCACCGCGTAGAAGTTGCCGCCATAGGCAATGTCCACCGTCAGCGCGCCAATACCCGGGAGGTGCACCTCCACGTCGGCGCTGTGTAGATAGCTCGCGACGTTGAACAAACGGATGGAGTCAACCGATTCGCCTTCCATGGTGTAGTCCACATCCACACGACCGGCTGGTGTTTCGATGGCCAATTTGCCAGCCATTCGAGGAACAATCAGACCTTCCTCAATCACCACGGTCGAAAGCCCGATAGTGCCAGCACCGCACATGGGCAAGCAGCCGCTGACTTCAATAAACAATGCGCCAAAGTCACAATCATCACGGAAGGACGGATAGATGATCACGCCGGACATGATGTCATGGCCCCTGGGCTCGAACATAAGTGCCGTGCGAATCCAATCGTGATCGCGCACAAAAATCTCGCGCCGTTCAGCCATCGAAACAGAGGGCATCAGAGGTCCGCCACCGGCTACGACCCGAACCGGATTACCGCACGCATGGGAGTCAATACAGAAAAAGCTGCGTCTCATGTTGAAACCCTCTCAAACCAGTTGACGTGGGGAGTGGCGTTGTAATGCACCGCGCGAAAGCCGATCCAGCAAAAGCGCCACTGCCACGATGGCCAGACCTGCTCGCAGGCCGAGTCCCATTTCCATTCGTGATAAGCCCCGAGTCACTTCAGCGCCAAGACCACCCGCGCCCACCAGCCCTGCCAGGACGACCATTGCCAACGACATCAGGATGCATTGGTTCAAACCCACCAACAGCGTCGGCGCGGCGGTGGGCAGTTCGATCTTGAACAGGATGTCCCTGGGTGAAGCGCCGGACGCCTGGCCCAGCTCAAGCAGGTCTTTTGGCAATTGCTTGAACGCCAGAGTCGTCAGCCTGAGCATTGGAGGAATGCCGTAGACAATGGTCGCAATGATCGCGGGCACGCGACCAAGGCTGAACAGCATCACCGCTGGAATCAGGTAAACCCAGGGTGGCACGGTCTGCATGATGTTGAGGATTGGCAGGAAAGCATCATCAACGCGTTTCACTCGTGCAGCCAGAACACCCAGAGGAAATGCGATAGCCACTGAGATAAGGACAGCGACCGTGACCAGGGCAATGGTCTGCATGGACGCAACCCATAACCCGGAGAACAGGCAAAACGCCAACATCAGGCCGGCAAATATCGCGACGCGTACTCGGGCCACAAAATAAGCTACCACTACAACGATGACGATCAGCAGATAGGGGTGAGGGCCAAGCAGCGTGCCTTCCACAAAGCCCAGCACAGCCTCAACCACCCGGCTAATGGCGACAAACAGGCCATGCATATTGGCATTCAGCCAATCGACAACGGGCGCCAGAAACTCACCAGGAGAAAAGCGAATATCTGAGAGGGTCATTGGCCATCTCCTACACGCGACCGAGCGGCAGCTTGGGCCAGGCGATCCAGAATCATGGTAAGGATCACGATGGCGATCGCTGCGTTGATCGACTTGGCGATATCCAGCGTACGCACAGCCCCGTAAATCGATTCACCCAGACCGCCAGAGCCGACGATGCCGGCGATGACCACCATGCCAAACGCCATCATTAGGCTTTGATTGACGCCAGCCATGATGCTGGGCATCGCGAACGGCAGCCGTATCTTGAAAAACATCTGCCAGCCGGTAACGCCACTAGCGTCGCCCAACTCGATGAATTCCTTGGGCGTCATGCGAATGCCCAAAGAAGTCAGCCGCAACGCCGGTGGCACCGCGACGATAAAGGTTGCCAGTAACGCAGTGGCAGGCCCATAACCCAGTAGCGCAATCGCAGGCAGAAGGTAAATGTAAGGGGGCATGGTCTGAATCAGGTCCAGGCATGGATCGACAACCCGATCAAATGCAGGCGCTAGGCCAGCGAGAACGCCCAGCGGGATAGCAACAACCAACGCTAGTACGGTCGCGGTGATTACCAGTGCAAGCGTACTGACCGTTTCCGGCCACAGACCAATCAAGTCACAAAGCCCTAGAGCAAGACCTGCCAAGATGCCAAACCGACTACCTATCACCCGCCAGCCTATCAGCGCAATGATCAACGCAATCACGTAATACGGCGGGAAGGCGATGCACCAAAGAACTGCATTGTAAATGCCTGAAAGCCCCGTGTTCAATGCATCGAACAGGAACTCACCATTTTCAGACAGCCATTCAAGCCCTGAGTCGATGGCGGAGTCGAATTGCTCGGAAAAATCCGGAGTGCTCATACTGTCGTCTCCAGCACAGTTGCCGACGGCGACGCGGCCAACTCATTTGGAATGCCTTGAACACCGCGCAACAAATCGCGCAAAGTGATAACACCGACCACCACATGGTTATCTACAACGGCCAGCGCATCACGCTCGGAATTCATGGTCAGGCCGATCAGTTCGTTGATATCTGCCCCGGCGGTAGTCTTGGTCAGATGAGAAAGATCGACGTCCGGGTGAGCGGCCTGAAAGCTTGCTGCAGGGGTCATGACAGAATGAGCCTTGACCAGATGCAACCTTGAAATACCAGCAACGAACTCAGCAACGTAGTCGTCAGCAGGGTTGAGCACGATGTCTTCCGCCGTCCCTACCTGGATGATGACACCGTCCTTCATGATCGCGATGCGATCGCCAATCCGGATCGCCTCCTCCAGATCGTGAGTAATGAAGACTGCAGACTTACCCAGCTCTTTGGTCAGTTGACGAAACTCATCCTGCAACTGCCGGCGAATCAAGGGATCAAGTGCACTGAACGGCTCATCCATCAGAATGACTTCAGGGTCTGCCGTAAGAGCCCGCGCCAGACCCACCCGCTGTTGCATCCCTCCAGACAACTCGCTTGGGTAGCGTGAAGCCCAGTCGGTCAAACCGACCTTAGCCAACGCGCGTTCCGCGACTTTGTATCGCTCGGCCTTTCCTACGCCTTGAACCTCCAGGCCGAACGCCGTGTTCTCCAGAACCGTTCGGTTCGGCAACAAGGCAACACTCTGGAAGACCATGCCGATGTGACGGGCCCTGACCTCACGAAGCTGCGCAGACGAGAGGGAAGAAAGGTCTTTGCCATTGACGAACACCTTCCCCGAGCTAGGAGTGATCAGCTTGTTAAGAAGCCTGATCAACGTGGATTTGCCACTGCCGGACAACCCCATGATGCAAAAGATCTCCCCACGCCGTACTTGGAGACTGACATCAGAGACCCCGACTACGCAGCTGTAGTCTTGCAGTATCTGGGTCTTGGTGAGCCCCTGCTGAACGACAGCATTCATCGCCGCAGGAGCGCTTTTACCGAAGATTTTCCAGACCGACTGGCAATCTACCAGCACTTCGTTAGTGTCAATTTTGGCCGTTGTCATTTTGTAATCCATTCGAACCAGTTGATTGCTGGTTTCTTTAATTGATCAAAGGGCGGCAGTGGCAATGAAGCGAGTCTCAGTATTTCTTGATGTTTTCCCAACGCTTGAGCAGATCGGCGTGGCTATCTGTCCAGCCTTGAACAGCCTGCTCCATGGTTTTGCCATCTTTGACTTCGGCATTCATGGACGTGATGTCGCCAATCGGCACATACACGCTACCGATCAATTCACGGGCACGTGGGTTTGCTTCAGCAAAGCCTTTGTGGCCGATCCAGTAGTAGCCCTGCAACGGTGGGAAGATGGCTTTTGGATCTTTCAGGAATTTCAGGCCGAACTTCTTGGTCATCCACGACGGATCCCATACTGTTACCGCCACCCACTCTTTGCGGTCGACTGCCGACTTCAACGCTGCGGTCATTGCAGAAGTACTGCCCTCGATCAGCTTGAGCTTGAGGTCGTAGGCTTTAACTACGTTGGTGGCGTTACTCATCAAGCCAGAGCCCGGTTCGATACCGATAATCTTGCCGCCAAGTTTTTCTGCGTTGGCGTTGAGCTGATCAATGGAATCGATGTCAACGTAGTCGGGTACTGCCAAACCTTGATATAAACCAAAAGAGACTGGGGACAGCTTTTCAATTTTGTTTTTGTTCTTGTTCCAGTAGTCGGCAGCCGCGTAATCTGTCTGGGACGCGAGAACTTGAACGTCGCCCTTGCTAAGAGCAGCGTAGGCGATCCCCCACTCGGAGAACTCAACCACTTTCACCGTATAGCCTGAGTCCTCAAGCACTTTCTTGGTGATACCCGTGATGGGCGTCAAATCCTCCCAGTTCATGGTGCCCATGGTGATGGTCTTTTCCTCTGCCTGAGCCGACAGACTTATCATGCCCACCATCGCAACTGCGCAGACTGCCTTCCAAATCTTCTTCATGGCGTTCCCCGATCAACGTTAGTCCCACTAGATAGTAGGCTTCAATACAAAGCCCTTGTGTGCAGCTGTAAATCAGCCCTCTCGTCCTGCTTTCAGCTCTTGCCAACGGATCACTGAACTCACGCCCAGCTTCGTTAATATTTTGGGTGGCAGCCTGCTGGGCCCTGGGGTGTTAGTAAAACTTTCCAGCAGCTTGGAGGTAGTCCCTGTCGCCAGTTCTGCCGCCATTACACCAGCGAGCGTGCTTTTCACCGTACCCAGGCCGTTTTCACAGCAGGCCGAGTAAAGATTCTCTTCAACCTCGCCAAATGCGGGTGCGCTATTACGGCTCAGGCACAGACGCCCCGCCCAACTGAACTCCAACGGCGTTGCTTTCAGCTCGGGGAAACGCACGCCCAGCGAATGACGTTGCTCGTCGGCAACCCGTGCCACACGCTTGGGCGTCACCTGAATACTGGGGTCATAGGTGAACTTGGTTCGAATAACTATCCGCGACAGGCCGCCAGCGGATATCTTGCGAACCGTCGCTCCCATGGGGTCAGCGGGTAGCAATGCCCAACTCGCTCTGCCCGGTACGTCTTTCTTGAAATCATCATCACGATACCCGGCCGTCATAGAAGCGTAGGTAAACACGTGCAGCAACCGCCCCTTGAAGTGGCCAAAGTCTTCAATGTGACCATTGACCGCAAGGATGACCTTAGGCGCAGTCACCGAGCCGTGGTTAGACCGTGCTTCCCAGTCTCGACCCGAGCGCGCCAATTCGATAATCGGCGAGCGCTCAAAAAGGCTGGCATTAGCACTCACCCCGTCTGCAAAGTCTCTGATGAATTGAGCCGGTTGGATCATTACTGCGCCAGGTGTATAGAGCCCGCCCTGGTAATAACGAGACCCGGTAATCTCTCGCATTTGGGCGGAATCAAACAACTCGTACCGCTCGCCAATCCCTTTAAGCGACTCAGCATAATTTGCGTTGAGCTTCAATCCTCGCGACGTGGCCGCCGCATTGATTTTCCCTGACGGGTCGAAAGTGTCCGAAGACATCCCGTACTCACGGGCAGCTTGCGTTGCAAAATCAATGGCAAAACGATTCTGGGCAATTTCCAGCGCAGTAGCCGACGCGCCTGCGACCGAGTATTCCCCTGAAGAAAGACTGTGCGGTACGTCAATCATGAAGCCCGAGTTTCTGCCGGCGGGCCCCTTGGCAACCTCATGAGCGTCCACGATCACAATGCGATCATGTGGACGCAATTGACACAACCTGCGTGCGGCAGAAAGCCCAGCGAAGCCTGCACCAATAATCAACCAGTCTGCCGTCACACGCCCATCAAGCATGCGTACAGGCATCGAGCGTGTGGAAATTGCCTCCCAACCTGAGACGCCAGTGTCTACGGGTAGACGCTTGATGGTATGGGTCGTCATTTTATGGTCTCATCCACCGACCGATCCGAAACATCGATCCAGATGGTCTTGATTTCGGTGTACTGATCATGAGCAAAAACCGACTTGTCACGACCACCGAAGCCTGACTCCTTATATCCACCGAACGGGGTCGAAGCGTCACCTTCACCGAAACAGTTCACGGTCACAATGCCAGCGCGTATTTCGCGAGATAGCTTAATCGCTTTGCGCAGGCTGCCGGTGTAAACCGACGCGGCCAGGCCATAGACGGTATCGTTGGCTAGAGCAATGGCTTCGGAAATCGAGTTGAAGGTAGTGACGGAGAGAACCGGCCCGAAGATTTCTTCCTGGAACAGTCGACTGTCACGCTCTACGCCATCAACCACCGTCAGTTGTACGAAAGCGCCATTCTGGGTATCCCCGCCGTACACCAGATCGAGCTGTTCAGTGCCCGCATAGTCGAGGTACGACTTGACCTTATCGAAATGCTCTGGACTGACCAGTGCGCCGACACGGTTCTGTGGGTCTAGCGGATCACCCATTTTCCACTCGCGTATGTAGGCGCCCATGCGCTGCAGCAGCTCATCTTTGACCGATGCGTGAACCAACAGGCGTGAGGTAGCAGAGCAGTTTTCCCCCATGTTCCAGAATGCGCCGTTAACCACTTGTTCAGCTACCAGGTCCAAATCTTCGGCGTCGTCCATCACTACCGCGGGGTTCTTCCCTCCACATTCCAAGACTACGCGTTTGAGGTTCGAATCAGCGGCGTAGTGCAGGAAACGTCGGCCTGTCGCGGTGGATCCAGTGAAGCTCACCATATCGACATCTTTATGCAAGCCAATAGGCTCACCGACCTCCTTGCCCGTGCCGGTCACGATATTGAGCACGCCCGCCGGAACGCCCGCCTCGAATGCCAACTCGGCAACGCGCAATGTCGTCAATGAAGTTTGTTCAGCCGGTTTGACGATCACTGAACATCCAGCAGCGAGCGCCGGGCCAATTTTCCAGGCCAGCATCAGCAACGGGAAGTTCCAGGGCAGCACACACCCCACCACACCGATGGGCTCGCGAATCACCATGGTCAATGCATCGTTACCGACCGGCGCCGTATGGTCGTAGAGCTTATCGATAACTTCTGCATGCCAGCGCAGGGTATGAATAGTGTCGGGCACATCAACCAACTGGCATTCACATACCGGCTTGCCGCTGTCCAGGCTCTCTAATACCGCCAATTCATGGCGATTGTTTTCCAGCAGCTTGGCAAACTTGAGCAGCACTACCTTGCGCTCGCCCGGTGATCTCAGCCTCCAACGGCCATCGTCGAAGGCCTCCTTGGCTTTGCTCACTGCGTAGTCAACATCTTCAGCTGCGCAGGCAGAAATATCAGTCAGAAACCCTCCGGTCGCTGGATTATGCGTCGCCAGGGTATTGCCCGAGATCGCCGGCTTGAAAGCGCCATTGATAAAAGCATTTGAAGGAAACGTTATCGACTTTGCGATAGCGGCGTATTCATCCGCGGTCAGAAGGTCACGCATTGTTAGCTCCGGATGTGATATGAGCGACGGTCCGTTTCACGTTAGTAATAACGGTCTGCAGACTTCGCTTGTCTTCTGAATTGAGCGGGCGCAGCGGTGCGCGGACTTCTCCAACCTTCAATCCGTTTAGTTCGCAACCAAACTTGATCGACTGTACGAATTTCCCACCATCAAGTGCATTCATCAGCGGCATCATTGCCGACATGATGTTTCGACCTTTGTCGAAGTTTTTCTCCAGCACACAGGCCTCATAGAGGGCGACGTGTTCTCTGGGCAGAAAGTTGGAACCCGCACATACCCAACTCCGGGCACCCCAGGCAAAAAACTCCAAGGCCTGATCGTCCCAACCGCAGGACAGTTCAATATGTGGAAACTCTCGGGCAAGCAGATGTACCCGCCCCATATCCCCAGAACTTTCTTTGATACCGATGACATTCTTCGACTTCCCCACACGAGCAAGATACTCCTCGTTCATCTGCACCCCCATGCGGCCCGGATAGTTGTAAAGCATGATGGGTAAGTTGGCGGCACGGTCGATGGTCAATGCATGAATGGCATTTTCCTGATCGGTGGGCAGTGCGTAGGGTGGCGTGGTCACCAGAATGGCGTCGGCCTTGATGGCCTTGGCATCCGTGGCAAACAACACCGCATCCTCAGTTCGAGTCGCCCCGGTTCCGACGATTAATTGCACCCTTGAGCCGATAACGTCTTTGGCATATCCAGCAAGCTTGATTCGCTCCTCAGCCGTCTGCGCGTAATACTCGCCAGTCGAGCCGCCGATGATAATACCGTGAACTTTCGCTTCGATAAGGAACTCAAGAACTTCAGCAAAAATACTCCAGTCTATGCCCCCATCAGGCATGTGAGGCGTGACCGCGGGTGTGTATATACCTTCGAATTTCAAGACATTTCTCCGAATGTGAATGGCCGGCAGTATCTAAACGCGCACAAGCCAAGACCTTGCAGCGCGAATCATATTTCATGTTCACCGGACCGGGACAGGGCCTGACTTTAAAAAGTAAAAACGACAATCGGACTTCAACCAACTCTGAAGAACGAGCAACCTACTGAAAATAAAGGTAACCACACGTATCATCACGCCACCTTCCTGGAAACCACAAGCAAGCGACTATGAACTCACCACACTTTTCAGCCGATTTGAATGAACTTCCTGACGGCGCACTTATCGTAATGAAAACGATGCAAGCACCCATCATCATCAAGCATTCGACCGAAACAGTGTCTACTCGATTGGCAGGCACCAAACGAGGTACTACGATCTTATTTTTAGAACTCAATAACTGTCTTGATTTGCACGAGGCCACCACCGGACTCGCTGAACTAATTGAATCGACTGCGGTGAATTGCAACGGCTGGAGATAAGGTAAATTCCAAAAACCTCTAGCCTGCTGTCGATTAGCTCTAATGGCTTGACTGAAGGTTACGGGCAGAGTGACTAAGCACACAAGAAACTTTTACGCCGAGCAATGCATAACCTAGCGTTATCAATTAATCGTTTTTTAGCCATTACATTGATGAATGCGCCAAAATGATGCGCACGCAGTAATGATGATGCATTTAGAAGCATCGCGAGGAATCCCCCCCTCACCTCACCTCAGGAAAGTTGCGAAAGAATCCAGTCTCTAAGGCGGCAACACGCCTCGTAATTTTCGCGGTCTTGCCGTATTGTCATGTAATGCTGACTCTCAGTGAGCACGAGCTCTTGAGCAACGGGACGAATTAAAGTGCCACTCTCAACCAGATTGGCCACTAGATGGTTCCATCCCAGCGCCACCCCCTGATGGGTCAGTACCATGGTGATGATCAGGTTGTAGTCGTTGGCGTTGAGTAGGTGTGGGCTACCGGATGACCGCTCGTTCATGTCGATGCCATTAAGTGCCAACCAGATACCCCAATCGACATGTTCGGCCACCTGCGATCGCCCATAGGGACTGAGATTGAGCAGCACACCGTCACGTAATCCTCGCAGAGTCGATAGGTCAGGATGAGCTGCTAGATATTGAGGGGTGCAGACTGGATAGATGACGTCATGGAAGAGAGGATAACTACGATAGCCTTCCTGAATTTTAGCCATTTTGGTAATGAAGATGTCAGGAAGAATACCCGGCTCCATCGACAGAAAGTTCTGGGTAGTGATCAGGTTCAAGTCAATATCCGGGTTCTCGCTGAAAAACCTGGGCAGCCGGGCCGACAGCCATAGCGCAGAAAACGCCGGTGAGCAGCAGAGTGTCAGCACCCGCTTTCCTGCATTGTTGGTACGAATGCGCTCTGCTGCTTGCGAGATATTAACGAAGGACACTTGCGCAGCGTCGAAAAATATCGCACCCACCTCGGTCAGCTCAACCGCCCGCCCCACTCTCTTGAAAAGCTCAACCTCCAGGTAAGCCTCAAGCTCACGGATCTGTCGGCTTATGGCCGCCTGGCTAACACATAGAGCCTCTGCTGCGCGGGTGAAACTCTGATATTTAGCCGCTGCAACGAATGATTTCAATGCCCTGAGGGAGGGCATCTTCAGCAGTGTCATGTCTGGGTCGATGTGTTTGACCATAGCGAAGCAGGTTATCCAGTGATTGGCCGCCAGGGTGAATTACGAGCGAAACTGCACGCAAAACAACGAACAGCAGTTTATTAGCTTAACGTGAGTCAGGATAGCGGGATCATTCGCTTCACTCCATTCGCCCCATTCGCCACAAACGAGCGATATCGCGAGCACGCTCTTGCAATAACCGTTGGGCATGCTCGCAGGCTTGGTCGAGGCTCATAGGTCCGGATACTAAGGCAAACGCTGACTCAACACCCTCCTCGTAAAGCGCCTCATAACCCTCACCTAAGGAACCCGCCAGAATGACCACGGGCACCCCGTATTTGCGGGCAATTTGGGCGACCCCAAAAGGGGTTTTACCCCGTAAAGTTTGTGCGTCACAGCAGCCTTCTCCAGTCATCACCAGATCTGCCCCCTGCATTTTTTGAGGCAGTCCAACAAGCTCTGCTACAACTTCCACGCCTGGACGAAAACCAGCTTTAAGAAACGCTTTTGCCGCGAAGCCCATCCCCCCTGCCGCTCCTGCGCCTGCAGCATCACGGTGGTCACAATTAAGCTCTTCAGCACAGACGTTAGCGAAGTGCGCCAGCGCTCTATCTAGGCTTTGGATCTCTTGCGGAGTTGCGCCCTTCTGGCGCCCAAAAGTAAATGAAGCACCATGCGGACCACATAATGGGTTATCGACATCGGCGGCCACTTCAAAGCAGATGGAATGCAAACGTGAATCCAGCTCGCTCAAATCTATATGCGACAGATAAGACAATGCGAGACCTCCTTCTGGAAGGTCTCGACCGCCTTCTGAAACCAGCCGCGCTCCTAACGCCCTCAGCATCCCAGCACCGCCATCGTTGGTTGCACTACCGCCAATAGTCAGGATGACTCTACGCGCTCCGGCCTCGATCGCCTCAAGGATGAGCTGCCCTGTACCGTAGGATGAACTCAGACAAGCATCTCGTTGCTCAGGAATGAGCAGTTGCAAACCACTAGCCTCAGCCATCTCGATAATCGCGGTGGAGGTCTGCGGCAACCATCCCCAGTGAGCCTTAACCTTCGCGCCTAGCGGTCCCCGTACAAACGCACTGCGTCGCTCCCCACTGATAACAGCCAGGATAGCGTCCACGGTTCCCTCTCCGCCGTCGGCCATTGGACAGAGCACGACCTCGGCATTAGGAAATACCGTAATGACCCCCTTCGCTATGGCTTGCGCCACATGCTCTGCACTAAGGCTGTCTTTGAATGAATCCGGCGCTATAACAATTTTCATAAACGCTCTCTGACGTTAAGGACGATCCAATGCTGACACTATCCTGCCCTGTAAACTCTAGCTGAGCGCACCGACATCCTCATGCGTTTTTGGTCATGCGCACGAAATGCACCTCTTATTGCACAGGGATTAACTGCATAGCCAGATATAAAGAGGTTATATCTTCGAGCTTGGCCAAATTCAGAGACGTGATTTCTGCAACCCTGTCCATTCGATAGCGTAGGCTGTTTCGGTGCAGTCCAAGTGCGTCTGCACAGAGCTGGATCTGGCCACTATGCTCACACCAGGCATGCAGTGTTTGCATCAGTTGACCATTGCCGTCCTTGGCTTGCACCTTCTCAACAATCGTGAGTAACTCTTGTACCGCGGCGTTATCCCTGTGGGCCCAGAGCAGCGTGGGCACTCGATAGGAGGTCAGCAACAACAAATTTTTTCGAGGCATTATTGCTCGACCATACTCCGCGAGCGCCTTAACACTCTGTAGACCTTTACGTAGCTGTTCCACACCTTTTGCAGGCATCCCTACAACCAGTCGTATGGGTGTCCAGCCATGGGCGTTCATTTTTGTAATGAGCTTCAAAGGATCAACCGGATTCGACGACGGGCACCACAGTAATGAATGCTGCGTTCGTGTGAGACACCAGCTGTCAGGGTCCTGCTCTACAAGCCACTTATTGAGCTCGGAGAGCGTCTGACCTACCGTTAGTTCAATCAATATAGGTGTGCGCAGCAGCTCAGGCTTCATACCGAGCTGCCGCGACTCATCCAGCACCCCTGGGGAATATTCTGAATCGCTCAACAACATTAAAAGCAAATCGTCGACACGCTGCTTGCGCCAGTGACGATCTGACTCACGCTTGCGTTGAGACACCAGCATTTCAGCGGTCATTCGCAGCAACTCAGCATACGTGCGGAGCAGTCGTGGATCACCGGTAAGCCCAAGGACGCCAATCAATTGCTGATCATGCAGGAGAGGAACGTTGACACCTGGCTGCACCCCTTTTAGAGACAGTGCTGTTTGCTCGTCAATTTCAACAATACGATGATTAGTGAGAACCAACTGGGCGCCTTCGTGGCGAGTGTCGATTCTCGCCGGTTCACCGCTCCCCAAAATCAGCCCCTGACTGTCCATCACGTTGACATTGCACGGTAAAATCTCCATAGCCTTATCGACAATTTCCTGTGCGAGCGCGTGATCCAGTTCAAACATATCGCTAACCCTCCTGAGACGTCACTCTTACAGGCTGTAGCCGTGATTTTGAGGACGCCATACCCTTGATTGCAATCCGTGCGCGGCCCAGACTTAGCTACCTAACAGAGTTTTACCTCTCATTCTCCCGTTAGCAGCGAGCCGTCCGGGAAATTACCGTCCACAAGGTCGAATGCCAATAGGATTACGCTGTCAGGACTTAAAGAATGTCAACACTCACTGTACGCTAAGCGCCGCGCACCGATCCAATGGTGCTACTGTAGTAAAATGTAGTAAAAACGAAGACCCTGCATGTCAGGGGAAGGACGACTAACGGACAGCATCGTGACACATGTTGTCAGCAGGACTTGGAGCGAAGCAGTTATCCCGGCGAGTGCCTGTATGGGGGCAGAGCATTGCAGTCCCCAGTTAAGGATACTCGGAACCTTTTAGGCTGGCAGGCTCAAGCTGCGCAACCGGCAGTCGTATTCCAATCTCCCAATGTCCATTCCACAGCTGGAATTTCAGCTCTTCGCACCCAGTCCCAACTTTTAGGCCTGGTAAGCCTGGGATACCCCGCGATAGCCAAATTATCCGAGAAAAGCGGAACCTAACGCGGCTACGTTACATTACGAACCTGCCAACAAAAAAATTGTACTCAACCGCCGAACGCCGTTATTCATCCCACGCTGAACTGATCTGATTCGCACCTGATTGCACATTGCAAGGACAGATCGCGAACGATTATCAAATTGCGATCGACTTTTCGAGCCCTCTGCGATATGCCAACGATTTTTACCTGTCAATGGTGTGGTCAGGCAAAAAAAAATATGGGACTTTAAGCTGACCGATCTGATCTATCCCCTGCGCCTTCATACAGATAGCCAGCAATCTCGCCCAAATCCGTAACTTCAACTCGGCTTATCCGATGCATCAGGCGTCCCCTAAGACCGCATACCGCTGTTCAACCGGGAGTGAACAGCGTATATCAATAGACTACTCGGTCACGAATCGCTCAAAATTACACCACACTTAACTTTGAGTCACGAATGAGCCAGACACTAGATTTATCTTTTTTTTATTTGCTAGCCAATCAAGGCAGCCTTGCAGCAACCGCTCGTGAACTGGGCGTTACCCCCCCTGCTGTCAGCAAACGCCTAACCGCGCTGGAGGCACGCCTCGGGATTCGCCTCGTGAATCGTACCACGCGCTCGATGAGCCTAACCTCTGAGGGCGAACTGTACTTTTCTCATGCTGCGCGCATCCTTACTCAGATCGATGAAGTCGAGAGACTCGTCAGTAGCAGTCGCGCGACTCCCAAAGGCTTGATACGAGTCAACGCTTCTTTAGGCTTTGGCCGACGGTATATAGGGCCTGCGCTTGCCGCATTCTACGCTCGTTACCCAGAGGTTGAGATTCAACTTGAAATAAGCGACCACCCGCTGGACCTTGCGTCCCATGGTTTTGACTTAGGCATTCGCTTCGGAACGCTTCCGGACGCAGCATTTCATGCACGAAAAATAGCCTCTAACAGACGCTTGTTGTGTGCGTCTCCGCTTTATCTGGAAAGGCATGGCGTGCCTCAACGGTTGAGTGATCTGCAGCAACACAACTGCATTTTTATCAGGCAGAACGAAACTCCTTATGGCGTGTGGGGCTTCAACTCTGGCAGCCGTATGCAGAACATTAAAGTGCGCGGAGCCCTAGGCTGCAACGATGGTGAGGTCGCATTGAACTGGGCATTGGAGGGTTACGGAATACTACTGAGAGCAGAATGGGATATCGCTCGCTATGTGCGCAGTGGGCGCTTGCGCTTATTACTGGAGGATCAGACACCAACGCGCGCGGATGTTTACGCGGTGTATCCTCAGCAGCTTCATATGTCTGCGCGGGTCCGAAGCCTGATTGATTTTCTGGTTGAGCGGTTCAAACACATCGACAATTTGGACGAGGCCGATCCGTCACTCCTTTAGCAAGCCGATTTTCTGAGTCGGTGGTGCAGCAATCCGCTCTGCAGCCGGGTATTATTGCCAAAACATCAGACCGCTTCGGGCTGCTGGAGACCGTGAAAAGGCGGAGCCTCGGCGAAAAAAGTATTGTGGGGCCCTACAAGCACTTAGTCGTTAGTTAGGTAATCCATACAGCCATAGACCTAACATTACTCCCATATCGCCGCAAGCGGGCATTTTCGGCCTTCACAGATCCCAGTGAAGCACAGGTAATGGGGCAGCATGCCCTTACCCGGCTCTGCACTTTCGCCCAAAAGTGGCTGGGCGAGCGGATCGAAGACCATTGCGCAGTATCACTTGAGTTGATTTGAACGTGTGGGAGCGCTTCGCCAATAAATGAAATTAGGGCCGTCGACTCACTATGAGATCGACGACCAAAAGATTTAAGTAGTCAGGATTAGAATCGACCGGAAGAAGTTTTTAATCCTTCCACCGAGCTGATTTTTTCGGCGGCCGAAAATTCCTCACCAGTGCAAGGTAGACTCGTGGTTAACGTTTCTCGCAGTGGTTCCGGCTCACCATTCAATGCCCGATTCATCTTTGCAGTATCCAGTGCGCCTACCCATTTAGCAATCGCCATCGTACCTACACCGTTCCCAATCGTGTTGGTAATTGCTCTGGCTTCCGACATGAAACGGTCCACCCCTAACAATAGCACCATACCTGCTACTGGGATCGTGCCCAAGGACGCCAGAGTCGCCGCTAGAATGATGAAACCGGAGCCGGTAACACCGGCAGACCCCTTGGAGGTAAACATCAATACACCCAAAACAATCAATTGATCCATCAGCGTCAGAGGGGTGTTAGTGGCCTGAGCAATGAATATCGCGGCAATGGTGTAATAGATCGCCTGGCCATCTGGATTGAAGGTAAGTCCAGACGGAATGATCATTCCAGCGACGGGTTTGGAAACCCCGGCCTTCTCCATTTTCGAGATCATCTGTGGTAACACCGATTCCGAGGAACTGGTACCCAGTACCGTGAATAGTTCTTCCTTTATGAACTTCAAAAACTTCCAAAGGCTGAAGCCACTGTATCGGCAAATAGGGCCCAAGACGAATATAACAAATACCGCACAGGTGAGGTATACACAGGCCATCAACTTGCCAAGTGAGAAAAGCGAACCAAACCCATATTTTCCAATGGTAAACGCAATCGCCCCAAACGCACCGATTGGAGCCAGACGCATGACCATATTGACGATACGAAACATGCCCTGCATCAGACTTTCAAGGGTATCGACGAACACCTTACCTCGCGGCCCTATTTGCGCCAGCGCGACACCAAGGATTACCGAGAACAGCAGAATCTGCAGCACATTGCCTTTGGCAAATGCGTCCACGATGGTGTCAGGAATAATGTTCATGACAAAATCCATGAACGATGCGTGTTTGGCGGCGGAGGTGTAGGTCGCCAGACTGGAGGTATCCAGTGAGGCAACATCAATGTTCATGCCAGCGCCGGGTTTGAATACATCTACCACCACTAACCCCACCACCAATGCCAGCGTAGAAACTACTTCGAAGTAAATCAGTGCCCGGAAGCCGACCCGTCCTAGCTCCTTCATGTTCTCCATTTTCGCGATGCCAGTCACTACCGTCAGGAAGATAACCGGAGCCAAAAGCATTTTGATCAGCTTGATGAAGGCATCGCCGAGCGGCTTGAGTGCGGCCCCGGTTTCAGGAACCAGCACACCAACTACGGCACCGAGTATTACAGCGATGAGGACTTGCACATAAAGCTTTGAGAGTATTTTTTTCATGACGTGGCCCTGATTTTTTATTGTTGTCAGGAATTGCCAAGAGGTCTGACCCAGCGATCAGCCCCTTGGCGTTATGCCGCATTAATACTTGGAGGCACAAGGTATATCGGCTGTCCGTAAATCAGCGATTGATCAACTCGATCACAGCATCAGTTATTTGACGAGTCGTGGCGGTGCCACCCAGATCTGGCGTGTGCAACCCACTTTCGGTGACGGCCTCAATAGCGGACATCAGTTGCTTGGCCGCTTCAGGCTCTCCCAAGTGCTCCAGCATCATTGCCGCAGTCCAGAAGGTTGCAATGGGGTTGGCAACGCCTTTGCCGGTGATGTCAAACGCAGAGCCGTGAATGGGCTCGAACATTGATGGGAATTTACGCGACGGATTCAAGTTAGCCGTAGGCGCAATACCCAGGCTGCCAGACAAGGCAGCAGCCAAGTCAGACAAAATGTCGGCGTGTAGGTTAGTGGCGACGATGACGTCCAGTGTGCCGGGTTTGAGGACCATGCGCGTGGTGACGGCATCGACCAGCTCTTTATCTATATTGACGTCTGGGAACTCTTTGGCAATCTCATAGAAGATCTCATCCCATAACACCATGCCGTGACGTTGGGCATTGGATTTAGTAACCATCGTCAAGTGCTTGCGTGGACGACTACGAGCCAGCTCAAATGCGAATCGGTGAATGCGCTCGACACCAGCACGAGTGAATACCGAGACCTCGGTAGCCACCTCTTCAGGGAGGCCCCGGTGTACCCGACCGCCATTGCCGGAGTACTCGCCCTCGGAGTTTTCACGTACCACGACCCAGTCGATCAGTTCACCATTGTGCAGTGGGCTTTTTACACCCGGAAGAACCCGAGCAGGACGTACGTTGGCATACTGGTCAAAGCCCTGGCAGATCGGTAGGCGGAGGCCCCAGAGGGAAATATGATCTGGTACGTTCAGCGCTCCTACAGCACCGAAGAAAATGGCGTCAAAAGTTTTGAGTTCCTCCAGACCGCCCTCGGGAATGTAGTAGCCATTTTTTAAATAGTTGTCAGAGTTCCAGTCAAAGTCCTTGAAACCCAGTTCAAAGCCAGATTTCTTCGACAGGGCCTTCAGTACCTCTATTCCTGCGGCGATCACCTCGACGCCAATACCATCGCCGGGAACGGCTGCAATTTTGTAAGTACTCATAGTCAACACCACTCTCTTCACATTATTGTTATTCCTGCTGAACAGCTCGTTCATGCAGGTGGTTGAGTTGAGTATATGCATTGGCTAGAAAGGTGTGAGTGACCCAAAGGCACTACATACATAACTTTTAGTTAATAATCCTCGTGGCTCGGTTCGCGCATGGAGCTTGGTCAGACAGTGGCTATTTTTCTAGAGCATCACTTGCGATCGAGCGGGCCTCAGCCCACGCGGCCGCATGATGGGACAATTGTCACTGACAAACTCCACTGCGAAGTTAGCCAAACGCGACCGCCTCCTCGACGCCCCGCCAGTCATCACCCTTGCATGTCCGACCTCAAGGATGCCGTTCTGGAAGCCACATTCATTTCAGAGGGGCATATGGGCTTTATTACGCGGTGGTCGAAATCGGATGCATTGCTCACGCGTGTCGCAAGTTTCCGATTTTGCAAGCAGAAAATAAACCGGCCACTTAAGTTAATGGTCGACCCAGTGCTCTCATCAACGTCGGTGTAAATTTCTCGCTGATGCATCCAGAGCGAATCCCAGTAGGCCAATGACTACCACCATCGCCATCAATTCCGAATACGCCAACCGATCACGAGTATCTAGTATGAAATAGCCCAACCCGGCACTCACCCCTAGCATTTCGCACGGCACCAGCACGATCCACAGAATGCCAATTGACAGACGTGCGCCGGTCAGGACATGACCAACGATGCCTGGCACGATGACTTTACTCAGCGTTTCCCAACGAGTTGCACTTAGACTGCGGCTCAATTGCAGCCAGCGTGGATCAAGCTGCCTGACCCCGGCCACGGTATTGAGCAAGATCGGCCACACGGCGGCAAAGGTCAGCAGAAAATAAATCGGCTGATCCCCCACGCCCATCAACATCACTACCACCGGCATCCACGATAACGGCGAGATCATACGCAACAGTTGAAAGGCTGGCGTAGTTGCGGCCTCAAGATTGCGCGAACTGCCGATCAACAACCCCAGAGGGACGCCGATTAGCAACGCCAGCGACAGTCCGACGAAAATTCGTTTGAGGCTGATTAGCGCGTGCTCGTAAAGCTCGGCCCGACCCAGCAACTCCCACAGGCTGGCAAACGTCGCCTGAGGAGAAAATCGCCCCGACAGGCCGTCCGCGTTGCCAAAAAGATGGATGCCTGCCCACCAGAAGATCAGCAGGCAAAGTAGCCCGCCAATGCCGAGCACAAGGTGCCTGGCTGCGGAGTTTCGGGTCATCCTCAAATGCCGAACTCCTCAGTGCGCTCGAAGCTATCGCCGAGCCCGAAGGTCTTCAGGCCACCCACGGCTGCGATGCTATTGCGTACGAAACGGTCATCCACCAGATCCCGGGCGGCGTACGCCGGATCAAGGTTAGCGAGAAAAGCTTTGTCACCCTCAATCAAAGTATCTTTCAGGCGGCGCACCAGTGCTTCGGTGTAACTCGGATACGGGTAAGGCTGGAAGTCGATCCGATGCTCTTCCCATTGGGCATGCTGGATCGCACCGTCGGCCAGGTAGCCCTGACGCTCACTGGCCAGCGGTGACAGCACACGATCAAGCACCGGTTGAGCATGCGGCGTGTAGCGATTCTGGCCGTCTTTGGACAGCAGCTTCGCCGCCTCGGCGCGGTTATCGCGAGTCCAGGCCTGAGCTTGGACGATGGCGTTGACCACTTTCTGTGACCACTCGGGACGGTTGTTCAAATCATGCTCATGCATGAACACCACGCAGCACGCATGGTTACGCCACAGATCACCGGTGAAGCGCTGAATACGCCCGACCTTGAGGTCTTCGGCCAGGGCGTTGAAAGGTTCGGCGACGATGTAGCCCGCAATCCGCTTACTGGCCAGTGCCGGGGGCATGTCTGAAGGCGGTAGCACAATCAGGTTGACCTCATTGGCCGCCACTGCCGCACTGCCCGACTTGCTGACCGGCACCAAGCCGTTATCACGCAGCAACCCTTGCAGCACAACGTTGTGTACCGAGTACCAGAACGGAATCGCCACCGTCTGACCGCCCAGTTGTTTGACGTCGTTGATGTGTGGCGCAACGGTCAGGCCCGAGCCGCCGACGTGGTTCCAGGCGACCACCTTGGCGGGCACCTTGCTCGCGTAGCGCGCCCAGACAGTCATGGGTGACAACAAATGAATGACGTTGACCTGCCCGGAGATAAACGCCTCGATGACCTGCGCCCAACTGCGCAGCAAAACCGGCCGTTCTGCCTTGATGCCCTGCGCTTCGAACAAACCATTGTTGTGCGCTACCAGTAGCGGCGTGGCATCGGTGATGGGCAGATAGCCGATTCGCACCGGCGCATCAGGCTCGGCCGCAGCCCTGGCCTGTAAGCTGTTGAGCAAAGGCAATGCGCCGGCTGCGGTCAGCATCGCGCTGAGTTTCAGGAAGTCACGACGAGTGTGATTGAAATCGTCCAGGCACATGGCAATTCTCCGGTGAGTCGAGCGATTGAAGGTTGTTGTTTGAATTGCGGCTCGCCCGCCGAAGGGTTTTGAGTATCTCGATACGCAGTGTGCCCAGTTCTTCGACCAGCTCGGCACGGGGCTGAGGCAGATCAATGCGCCACTCGCCTAACGTCCGCGCCGGGGTGTTGCCCAGTAGCAGGATTCGGTCGGAGAGCAGCAAGGCTTCATCAATGTCATGGGTAATCAGCACTGCTGCGGTTTCATGCCGCGCAATCACTTTGAGCAACAGCTGTTGCATGTCGGTGCGGGTCACTTCATCCAGCGCACCGAACGGTTCATCCAGCAGTAAAACCTGTGGCTGGCGGGCGAGGCAACGGGCTAGCGCCGTACGTTGCGCCATACCGCCCGACAGTTGCGCCGGGTGATAGCGCCGCGCATGGTCCAGGCCTACCTCAGTGATCGCCTGGCTGATACGAGCCTCGCGCTCGACGTCAGTCAAGTGCGGCTGGCGAGCAAAATCCAGGCCGAACGCCACATTCTTTTCCAGCGTCAGCCAAGGCAGCAGACTCGGGTCCTGAAAGGCGACGGCCACCCGAGGGTGTGGGCCATTGATAGGTTCACCCAGCAAGCTGACCCTGCCCTCGCGAGCCGTCTGCAGGCCCGCCAATACGCGTAGCAGGCTCGACTTGCCGACGCCGCTAGGGCCGAGAATGGACACGACCTCTCCCGTGGCCAGTGTCAGGTCAAAATTTTCCAGCACGCTTTGCCAGCCGTCATCGCGGGCATAGCCCAGACCGATACCCTCCGCCTCCAGCAACAGCCGACTCATGCTGCGTTTTCCCCGGCGTGGCGACGCAATTCGGCACGTAGCTGAACCAGGCTGGGCGTGACAATCGGCAGGAACGCCGACTCGCGCCAGCGCCGCGCAAAATGGCTGCCGTACTCACACAGAAAGGCTTTGCCGCCACTGGCCTGTAGCTCCAGTTGCACCGCAGTCGCAGCCGACTCAGCCAAGGCAATGCGCAGACGAAACAGTGCCGCCGGTTGAGTCAGGAAGCGCCCATCCAGCAGCCCTCGCTTGAGTTCATCCACGGTGCTTTGCAAATGCAGCGTGTGTTCCTCCAGCTCACCACGCAGGACCGAACGCGAGCCCTGCAAATGATTGTCGACCTCCTTGAAGGCGCGCCGTGCAAGCCCGATCGACATGCCACATTGCAAACCGAGAAACGCCGGCCGTACAGCAGGCAGAAACTGCCGGGCATCGTCGTGCAGCAACCATTCGGCGCTCAGTTGCACGTCTTTGAGTTGCAGTGCGGCGGTGTTGCTCGATTGCAGCCCCATCAACTGCAGGTCGTCAGAGCGTTGCAAACCTTCGGCAGTCTGGGGGATTGCCAGAATAAACGGCTTGCCGCCCTGCTCGTGTTCAATGGCCGCGGCGACCACAAAACCACTCTTGCGTAGATTCGTGACCCAGTGCAGTCGGCCGTTCAGTGACCAGGCATCCGCGTGTGGGCGAGCGCTGATCTGTAATGACTCAATGCCCGACAGAAACTTCATCGCGTTGGACAGCCCCGTCGCACCCGCCAGCTGGCCGCTGAGCAGATCCGGCAACAAACTTTGACGCAATGCGGTGTTAGGGCTGTGCAGCAAGTATTCGATAAATGCTCGCTGGCCCCATAACACAAACGCAGCGGCCAGCGAGTGGCCCGCCACTTGTGCGACCGCCTCGACGGCATCCGCAACGTCGCCGCCGCTACCGCCCTGCGCGCTCGGGATGCCAATACCCAGCACCTGCGCAGCGACTAGTTGCGCCAATACCTGCTCAGGGTCATGACTGCCAAGGTCAAGCGCATTGGCGTAAGCATCCAGCCATTGGCTTGATTCGGAGTTGAGCATGGTGGTTCTCCCGGACTGCGTATTAATGATCTGGACCCTGCCATTGGTAAGCCGCCAGTTCAGGATTGAGCGGCGTCCTGGCAAACACATTGGCGAAGTTGCACAAGGTAGCCAGACTCACGCCGAGGATCACTTCCAGCGCGTGACCCTCGCCGTAGCCTGCCGCCAGAAACGCTTCATAGACAGGATCGCTGACATTGCCCCGGTTCGCGATCACAGCGCGAGTGAACTCGGCCAAGGCTTCGAGCTTTTCCTCGGGCAATGAGCGACGCTCGCGCAGTGCATCGACCACCGGCTGTGGCAACCGAGCCTTGTTGAGCGCAACTGCGGTATGCCCGGCTACGCAGAAGCTGCACTCATGGGTGGTCGCCGCAATCAGCTGCACGACTTCCCTTTGCGCCAGACTTAGCTCAGCCTTGCCATTGAGCGCCGAGACCGTGAGATAGGTTTCCAGCGCCGCGGGTGCGTTCGCCAGCACGCCAAGAAGATTGGGGATGAACCCTGAGGTCGCCTGGGCTTTCTCCAGAAAACCCTTGGCACCGTCGGGAGCGCTTTGTACAGAATGAACAGTGACACGAGACATGGAGTGGGCTCCTTGGTACAAGATGACTCCAAGTCTGTTGGTTATAAGAATTCCGATCCATATTATAAAGTCGCAATTACTTGCTCCTGAGTGTTTCCCTTAGATGATTTCCTCAAGTCCACTTATCGATTGGTTATTAGAGAGCCTGGAACTGGGTGCCAGCCTTTTCCACGTGGGTCGCTATTGTGGCGGCTGGCATGCAAGTACTAGCGGCATGGCGCGAGCGAGCTTCCATCTGGTGGTGCAAGGCCACTGCTGGTTGCACATTGATGGACAGGAACAGGCGCAAAAGCTCGACAGCGGCGATGCGGTATTCCTGCTACGAGACCTGAACTATCGGCTGTCCAGCGAAGCGCAGCCTGAAGCTGCTCGCAGCCAGCCGCGCATGGAGATGCAGGCACTGGACAACCAGGCCACAGAAGGCGTCGGGCTGGTGTGCGGTTTTTTCCATTTCCAGTCAGGCTTGTCGTCGCTGCTGATCGAGGCACTGCCTGACTGGTTGATCCTGCGCGCGAACGAACCATCGTCCGATGCGGCACGCAGCCTGTTCCAGTTGATTCTGCTGGAGTGCGACCGGAAACCGGCGCCCTCCTCTTCGATACTGGAGCGGCTCAGCCACCTGCTGTTTTTATATGTCCTGCGTCAGCACGTGGCCGGCCACCAGGCACTGCGCGGGCTGGTAGCGCTGGCTAAACAGCCAGCGTTTGCCAGCTTGCTGGCAAAGATGATCGCAGATCCACAACAGCTTTGGGATCTGGAAAGCATGGCGGCCTGCACAGGCCTGTCTCGCTCGGCGTTTTTTAAGCGTTTCAATGAATTGGCAGGCCAGTCGCCGGGACAGGTTCTGCTGATGCTGCGCATGCGTCATGCGTGCCGCTATCTACAGGCCAATAAAACCGTAGAGCACGTTGCGACAGCCGTGGGCTATCAATCCACGGCGGCATTTACCCGGGCCTTCAACAAGACCATTGGGGTGCCACCCGGCGCGTATCGTAAACAACACGCAAAACGGTAGCTGTCCTTAAAAATCACAGCTTGAATCGGACGGGCTCAGCAAGAGAGCACCAACGGTGCCGCCTAAACCGTTCATTTCCTGTTTTGAGGTTATTTGCTGTTAAGAATTGTGAAAAAATCCTTATCCTGGCCGTTGGCGGCGTGCTGCTCCTTTCGATCCCTGTATCTGTTACCTCAGGACAGAACACCCTGATCGGTATCATTTTTTCTGCGACCGTTGACGGTTTAAACCGCAGCATTCGTGATCGCGGCCAGGAAACTGGATGTCGAACCGGCTCCCTCCACCCGGGGAGTCGGCGTTTGCCTCACCGGCACTCTTTTCACTCTGCCGAAGGCGACCTGCACGGGCTTACCTTCAACTGTCATTAACTGTCCGCTGCGAATGCAGGGGAGATAATCTATAACGCCGCACTGGTGGGGCGACGCCCTATGTGCTCTTTTTCATTGAGTGAGCAAAATCCGCGTCAGCGCTACAGGAATGGCTTTCGCGATGGCAGCTCTTGCGGCGTGATGTTTTTCAATTCTGTTTTAGGGCGAACAACTGCACACGACGGACTGCATACCTACCCTGCCCATTTTTGCTGCGAAATCAAAGGAGTCATTGAAAGCAGTCCTTCCCGCACCCGGTTAAAGCGAGTAGGAGATTAACGATGAGATGGCGATGTGAAGTGCATACCGAATAGCTGTGCACGAGATTGCCCCCGTCTCTGACCTACACCCCGAGTTCATGCCTTGTTGACCATAAGGAAGCTTGACTAGAACTTACCCCGATAAAAATGGCGCCCAATCTTCCATCAATGGCAGGTGTATTGCCACATATAGACCTATGTCATTGCATAGATAATGAGGTGTAATCAGTACAACCAGAACAGAGGACAGAGCGATGGCGAGCGATATTCAGGATTTGCTGGCATTCGTGATGGTGGTTAACGCTGGCGGTTTCCGCGAGGGAGCAAGAGTCAGCGGGAAGTCAGCTTCAAACTTGAGTGATGCAGTACGTCGATTGGAAAAACGGCTAGGTGTGCGTTTGCTCAACCGAACCACCCGCAGCGTGGTACCCACTGAAGTCGGTGCGCGATTGATGGAGCGCATCGTGCCGGCGTTGAGTGAAGTCGAATCCGCTCTGGACGTCGTAAACGAATTCCGTGATCGGCCATCAGGCACCCTCAAACTGAACGTGCCTCTTAGCGCTGCCCGGATGGTACTGCCGTCAATCATTACGCCATTCTTGCAAACTTACTCCGATATCCGACTGGAAATCATTGTCGAAGAAAGCTTCGTCGATATGCTCGCTGCCGGTTGCGATGCAGGCATTCGCTATGACGACCGTCTTGAGCAGGACATGATTGCAGTGCCCATCGGCCCTCGCTTCCAGCGCTTTGCGACAGCGGCGTCACCGTCTTATCTGGACTCAAGGGGACGACCTGAACACCCTCGCGATCTGCTTGAGCATGCCTGCCTGCGTGGCAAGTTTCCCAGCGGGGCAATGCCGCTATGGGAATACGAGCGGGATGGCGAAACAATCAGCGTTAACCCGACCGGGCCGTTAGTGGTCAGACTAGGGGGTGCCGTGGACCTTGCGGTGCAAGCCGCGCTTGATGGCCTGGGCGTTGTCCACCTTTTCGAAGACTGGCTCCGCCCCCATCTGGATAGCGGTGCACTTGAATCGGTACTGGAACCCTGGTGGCAAGAATTCACTGGACCATTTCTCTACTACCCTGGGCATCGCTACGTCCCCTCTCCCCTAAGGGCATTCGTAGATTTTATTAAGGGTATGTGACCGCGCTGAAGGTCATTTCAGCCCGCGGCGCAACCGCGCCTTCCAGAAATGGACAAAAAAATGCGTTGGTGACGTAGTTTTCGGATATCTGGCGTCCTTTGTACGCCGTAGTCTCAACAGACCCGCCCTGTCGTCCACGTTTAACCGAGAGACCGCTGCAAGCGGGCGGACCTTTACCATCGAAATTTGACCATATAACAATAATAAAAAAGCTGGAGAAGCGAATGTACGTGAAGAATGCCTGGTACGTAGCCGCTTGGTCGAAAGAACTCGTCCACAGTCTTCGACACCTGACCATCATGAACCAGCCCGTTCTTCTTTATCGAACGCAAGCGGGCGAAGCTGTCGCCCTAGAAGACCGCTGCTGTCATCGTCGTGTACCGCTGCACCGGGGCGCACTGGTGGGCGATAACGTTCAGTGTGGCTATCACGGCTTCACGTTCAACTGCCGCGGTACATGCGTCAGCATTCCCAATCAGGAGCAGATCCCTCCGTCGGCGAAAGTGAGCACCTACCCGATCTGCGAACGTCATCATCTCGTCTGGATCTGGATGGGCGAGCCGGATCACGCCGATCCGACGCTCGTTCCGGACTTCTCGATTTTGAGCGATGCCACGCATGCATGGCAGCAAGACTACATGCATGCCAAAGCCAACTATCGGTTGATTACCGACAATCTGAACGATCTCAGTCATCTGACATTTGTACACAGCTCGACGATCGGCAATCAAGCGACAGCGCTAGCTGATCTGTCGGTGCAAAGTGACGAACACGGTGTCGTGCAGACGCGCTGGATGATCAACACCCCTCCGCCCCCCACCTATCGGCGGCTCGCTGGATTCGACCAAAATATCGATCGCTGGCAGAGGATCACATTTCTGCCGCCATCGAACGTGCAGATCCGGACAGGCGGCCGACGCGTGAGCAGTGGCGAGCGATCATTCGAAGGTACCGACGTTATCGGTATGTATGCGTTACATGCGATCACGCCGGAAACCGAAACGACCAGCCACTATTTCTGGGCTCAAACCCACGACTTCCGGATCGACGAACCGGAAGTGACACAGGCGCTCTTTCTCGAGATCCAACGCGCCTTTCATGAAGATCTCGAGGTTTTCGCCGCGCAACAGCAATCAATCCTTCAGGACCCCAATAACGAAGAGGTCAACTGTCGGGCGGACCGTGCGCAACTGCTGGCTCGCCGACTGGTGGATCGAATGCTAGAAGCGCCGACGGCGGCATAAACTTTAATCCGAGCGAACCGCGAAGCACCGTCGTATAACCTCGTCCCCGCCACATGATTTGCGACACCAGCACGCCTCCATAATAAATAGAGAGCCTGTCAATATGAGCCGGTCACCCTCACCCAATCCGCTGCATGGCATTAAAGATGAGTATCTGATAGACGGGATTCGAGTTGAGCGGTATACGCAGCTCGAACTTCATCATTCGACACCGTTGATCCTTGTACACGGCGGCGGCCAGGCATCGTGGTGCTGGGAAGACTTTGCCCCTGTCCTTCTTCAGCACGGTTTGGAGGCTCACGCTCTTAACTGGCGTGGACGGAACGGCTCGGCAGCAATAGAGCCTGCGCAGTTTTTAAAAGCATCCATTACCGATGTGGTGATGGATATCGCGGCAGTCGCGGGCCAATTCGACAAGCCGCCGATTCTGGTTGGTCACTCTATGGGCGGCTTGGCTTGCCAGCTCTATGCCCAGGATTTTCCCGTCAAAGCTCTGTTGCTGTTAACGCCCGTAGTGCCCAGCCAAGTAAATGCACCGATCATCGAACTGGCTATCGATGAATCAATCTCTTGGGGACCCTTAGAACTCTCTATGTCGAGAGAGCTGTTTTTTCAAGGCCTTGACGACGAGCAGTGTGCTTATTTCTATCCCAAACTAGTGCCAGAGTCGCCCCTACGCGCTTTCGAAGCAACCCGTTGGACATTACCTGTGCAGATTGAACGGATCGTCATGCCCACGCTGATTATCTCCGGTGCACTAGACGTTTTGACTCCCGCCAGCACCGGACAGCGCCTGGCTGAACTCTACGGTGCCGACTACCGCCTGGAATTGGATCTTGGCCATAACGTGTTGATGGGAAAGAGAGGCCAGGAGGTCGCACAAAGCGTCGTGTCGTGGCTCCGTTCGCATGCTTGCAGTCGATAGCCAGGATATTGGCTTCTCAATCGAGGTAACTCATGCCCTTGCTTACGCTATTGCCGCTGTTGCTGCTATTTGCGCAACGAGCCAGGAGATGGCAACTGCGGTGGAATTCCAGAGTTACATCGTCGAACTCAACAATCGGCAAATAGTGCATATCGCTGAACTTTGCGACGGAGTGCACAAAGCTCGCAGCATGGCTGCCCCCAATAGTCAACGCCTCACAGCACCCTCAGAATCGTTACGCTTGCCAATCGGTTTCAATCGATAAAACAGTAAATTTCGTCTTGACCTACATGACACTTAGGAGCGGCCACGGAGACTATTTCACGCAAAAAAAACCGCACATCACCCTTACAAAAAACGGATAAAAATTTTCCAAATACGGATAGAAAATCCCTCGACTATCAGCGCAACATCGTTTGCAGTCGGCCATAACTGTCCCCTAAAAAAGCCGACCTTGATTGCTATTTCCCACTGTCCTAACAACTAAATCGGGCTTTCAGAAGAAACCTGAACACAACAAAAATAAGTTTGGAGCACGCAGGGTGAATAATTTTTTAAAGTTCGCAAATGGATGCACTTGCAATGGCAGCCGGTTGTTCGCAGGATTGGTTGCAGGATGTTCGATTAGCCATGCAGCCTTGGCTACGGATCTTCCGGTGGTCAATCTCGGCGCGACCACGTTCTACGACGGCGCCAGCACTCCGGGAGGCAACGGCTGGACCGCTGCGCTTTACTACCAAAACCATGACGCTAACAAGATCACTGACAATAAAGGTGACGAGATAAGATTGCCCAAATCCAAAGTCAACATCGACAGCGTTCTTTTGCAAATGATTTATCAGGCCGAAGGCGGACCAATGAATACCGACTGGGGCCTCTCGGCGACGCTACCTTTTGTGACGAAGGCTGACATTGATGACGGCCTGAATAACGCAGCGATCGACGGCAAGGAAGGCATGGGAGATCTTAACGCAGGTGTTTTTCTACAGTTCAAACCAGTCATGGGCGAGTATGGGCCGGTATTCGTCCATCGCCTGGAGGCTGCGGTGATCGTACCGGTGGGCAAGTATGACAAACATACAGCGGTTAACCCTGGCGCCGACTTTTGGTCGTTCAACCCCTACTGGGCTGCTACTTTCTGGGCAACGCCAAAGACTACGATTTCCTGGCGTTTGCACTATCTATGGAATGCGAAAAACAACAACCCTTCACCGGAGACCTATGGCCCAGATGCAGAAAATATGCAAGCAGGCCAAGCGGTACACCTGAACTTTAATGCTGCGTACGCTTTCACGCCAAAATTGACCGCCGGGATCAATGGTTACTGGCTTAATCAGTTCACCGACACCCAGATCGATGGTCACGACGCGTCAGGACGCAAAGAGAAAGTCTTCGCCATCGGCCCAGGTGCGGTGTATGCCTTTTCACGTGAGAACCTCCTGTTCGCCAACATGTACTTCGAATCCGACGTGCGGAATCGTCCTGAAGGTAACCGCTTCTTTTTGCGGTGGATGCACAAGTTATAGCCTCACCAGATGTCCGCAAATAGTCAAATAAAATCCCTCGTAACTTCCGAGGGATTTTACCTTTTAAAACCTTGAAACAAGCTCAATTAGTGCGTGTCGTCTCCGAAGCGCTGGAAAGCGCTTCGAAGTACTCTACTAGTTTTGTCACTTAACGCTCCAACGTTACGGCTTGGCAATATCCGTTCGTGACACGGCGGGTGATTCCTTCGGCAGCGTGTCCCGCAGTGCCTTGACCTGTGCGGCGCTCACCGCGGGAGCTTTATTCCCCCAACTGTTGCGAATAAAGGTCAGCAGTTGCGCTACCTCTTCATCCGACATACGCCAGGCAAAACCCGGCATGCCGAGTTCTGAGGGCGCAGTTGCGGTGGCTGGCAACTTGCTGCCCGCCAATACCAGACGAATCATCGATACCGGATCCTCCGAAAGCACCGATGAGTTGCCCGCAACTTTCGGAAAGACCCGTTCGTAGCCTTCGCCATTGGTACGGTGGCAAGCTGCGCAGTTGTCTACATAAAGCTCAGCCCCACGACTATCTTCCTGCCCGGCAGCCAATGCTTTGGCCGTGGTTGGATCGGCCTTGAAGTTCGACACCTGTCTATCACTTGGTGATAGCGCTTTCAGATACACCGCCATTGCTTGCAGGTCAGCATCACTCATGTGCTGGGTACTGTGAACCACCACATCGCCCATGGCCCCTCCCAATACCGCATGGGTCGTACTGCGTGCACTGCGTAATGTGGTTACGATGTCCTCGGTGCTCCAACTACCCAGCCCGTCCGCAGGGTTGCCCCGTAAGTTCACAGCTAGCCAACCATCGATTACCGGCCCCCCTGACAGGTAAACTGGACTCGACTCGTCTAACGCCTTTTCCTGCAGGGTCAACGCTCGGGGTGTGTGACAACTACCGCAATGCCCAAGGCCTTGAACAAGATAGGCACCCCGTGCCACCTGGGCGTTTTGGTAGCCTTCGGCCTTGAATGCCACCGCATCGGGCTCCGGCGCGAACGCTTTGCGCCAGATCGCCAGCGGCCAACGCATCGACAAGGGCCAAGGCACGTCGTTAGCACGATTGTCGGCGTGGACCGGCGCGACACCGTGCATGAAGTAGACATACAACGCCTGGATGTCGTCGTCGCTGATCTTCGCGTACGCCGGATAGGGCATGGCGGGGTAAAGACTGTCACCGTTAGCCGCGATCCCATGGCGAATCGCACGGTCAAAATCATCCAGCGAGTAGTTGCCGATACCGGATTTTTTGTCGGGTGTGATGTTGCTGCTGTACAGCGTACCGATCGGCGAAGCAATCGGCAGGCCACCGGCGAAAGGTTTGCCGCCTTGGGCCGTGTGGCAAGCCGTGCAATCGCCAGCGTCCGATAGGTAGCGCCCCTTCTCCACCAACGCTGCTTGCTCCGCTGCGCTCGCTGGCTGCAACGAACGTGTGTGTGTCGGCCAAAAGGCAATTACCAATGCCACCGCCAGCACTACGACGCCCAGGCCGAATAAGCTCAAGAGAAATTTTTTCATGGATTCTCTCCTTAGGCCTGGACCAGCGGACCGGGGTTCTTGAGGTATTGCTCGCGAATAGCCTTGGCAGACCAATACGCCAGAGCGCCCACCATCCCGGTCGGGTTGTAGCCGTTGTTCTGGGGGAACGCATTGGCGCCGATGGCGAACACGTTATGCACGTCCCATGACTGCAAGTACCGATTGAGCGCCGAAGTTTTTGGATCGTTACCCATGATCGCGCCACCACAGGTATGGGTGCTCTGGTACCTGGTGATGTTGTAATGCTCTCCCGGTTTCTTCGCGTCGCCTGCCACGGCAGTCGGGTTGAGGGTTTTCGACATCTCCAGGGCCTTGCCGACCAAGAACTGCGAGGCCTTGATTTCATTGTCGTGCCAGTCGAAGTTCATCCGCAGCAGCGGTCGACCGAAGCCGTCTTTGTAGGTCGGATCCAGGCTCAGATAGTGCTGCCGGTATGACATACAAGCGCCTTGAACTTCGAAGTAAAATGAGTGACGAAACGCATCGCTGGCGGCCTGCTTCCACTTCGTGCCCCAGGCGGGCGTACCCGGTGGAACGTTGATCCCGCGCACGGGGCCGCCGCCCGGTTGGCGCGCCCAGATGATCCCGCCGCCGACGAAACCGGCTTTGGCGTTGTCCAACTGATTCCCGTTGAGGTTGTCCATTGTCGTGCCCGCACCGCCGATGCCGATGAACTGGTTGGCCTGCACTTCCTTGCCGAAAAAGAGCACCACGCGATTGAGGTTTTGGTAAGAATAATTCCGGCCGATGGTTCCCTCGCCGCTCAACGGATCGTATGGTTTACCAATGCCCGAGATCAGCATCAGATGCACGTTGAACAAGGAAAATGCGCAAAGCAGGACCAAGTCGGCCTGTTGCTCAACTTCGCGGCCCTGGGCATCCAGATAGGTAACTCCGGTCGCCTTCCTGCCATCGCTGTCGAGATTAACTTTCAGGACCTGCGCATTAGTACGCAGGTCAAAATTTTTGCGTTGACGCAACACGGGCAGAATGCTGATGTTCGGGCTCGCCTTGGAGTAGTTCAGGCAGCCATAATCGCTGCAGAACCCGCAAGCATTACACGGGCCCATCTGACAACCATACGGGTTGATGTAAGGCCCAGACGCGTTAGAGGCCGGAATTGGATACGGGTCCCAGCCCATTTCGCGGGCTGCACCATAAAACATTTCAGCACCAAGGTAATTCGGATTTGGACCCAGCGGAAATTCTCTCGACCTAGAGCCTTCGAATGGGTTGCCCCCCGGTTGTTTGGCACCCTGAATCACTCCCGCTTTGCCGGAGGTACCACACACGTATTCGAAATGATCAAAGTGCGGCTCAAGGTCTTCGTAAGTGACCGGAAAATCCTGGATAGTCATATCGCTGGGAATGAATTTCGTCCCATAGCGCTGCTCGACGTTGCTACGCAACTTGAAGTCTTCCGGCAGCGCGCGGAAGTGGCAGCCAGACCAGTGACTGCCTGCCCCACCCACGCCGGTACCCGGTTTGAAAGAGCCCATCTGCCGATACGGAACCGCGGTCGAGGTCAGGTTGTGCCGCGCGGTGACGGTTTCCTGGGACAAGCTTTGCAGGTAGCGGCGATGCACTGATCCTTCGAGCTCATCGACGACTTTCGGGTAGGCAAAATCCGGCTGCGTGTCACGATCAGCACCGCGCTCCAGCACCACCACCGTCAATCCTGCATCGGTGAGCTCCTTGGCCATGATCGCCCCGGTCCAGCCCATGCCAACAATCACTGCGTCTACTTTCGGTTTAACGTTCGCCATGCTCAACCCCTCCGCCCGGCCAGATCGACCGGGGGCAGCGGGTACGGCTTGTCACGCACTGTCACCCAGTCCATGTAATCGGCGCGCATGCCCGGATAACCGATCATCTTCCACGCGCCCATATTTTTGTTGCCGCCGTGCGAAGGGTCGGCGAAGTAACCGTTACGCACTTCGTTGAGCAAGTTGGTGAAGAACAGCTTCGACGAGATGTCTTCCAGCTCCAGCTTGCCACTCTCGGCACTCTTGAGCAGCTCTTCCTGTTGAGAGGTCGACAGTTGTGCGAAGCTCTTGCCGGAAAATGATTTCCTGCAACGGGCATCAACGGCATTGATGCCGATACGTAACATTTCGCGCAGGTTCAGACGGCCCTGATAGCCAAACTCTGGAGCCGCTTCGATGAACGGCCCCTGCATGTACCAAATGCCGCCATTGGCATAGGACGATTGCATATGGCGGTCGATAAACTCCGGCACGCCCAGTTCGACTGCGCCGGGGCCTACTTGATCGGACGGGATCAGACGGTCGCAAGCCGCTATCAAAAATAGCCATTCTTGTGGGGAGAAAAATGTTGGCTTGTAGTCATCGCTCCGAGCTTGCGCCTGCGCACCTGCCTGGGCGTCACTCGCAGGGGTCTGGGCGAACGTACCAGTAGGCAAGCCGGCAGTTGCCAGGGTTACCACGGGGATCAACGTCAATGATTTGCGCAAAAAATCGCGACGTCCTGGAGAACTATTTTCATCGGACATGGGTGACTCACTCCTGGGGCTAAACTCACGGGTGTATTACTATTTTTCTAATTGCGTTACCGAACTGCAGACTGGCACTCACGCCTTTCGCGATAGCCTGAAGCGGTGGAGCAACGGCTCGGTGTACCCGTTGGGTTGAGTCGTCCCTTCAAATACCAGCGCGCATGCAGCCGCAAACGCCAGCGACCCTTCGTAATCCGCTGACATAGGTTGGTACGTCGAGTCTTCGGTGTTCTGCGCGTCGACGACCAGTGCCATGCGCTTGAGCACCGTCAGGACTTGCGCGCGACTTACCAACCCGTGCCTTAGCCAGTTGGCCATGTGCTGACTAGAGATACGCAAGGTCGCACGGTCCTCCATCAGTCCGATGTCATGGATGTCGGGCACCTTGGAGCAACCAACGCCGTGGTCAATCCAACGCACGACGTAACCGAGCAAGCCCTGCGCGTTGTTCTCCAACTCTTCGGCGATTGCCCGCTCATCCCAATCGCCAATCCGCCCCACAGGGACTTCCAGCAGTTCGTCCTGTAACTCGGCAACTTCATTAGCAGCCACATTCTCGATGATGCGGTTCTGCACCTGCGTGACGTTAACCTGGTGATAATGCATTGCATGCAAAGTGGCCGCAGTCGGTGACGGCACCCACGCCGTGGTCGCACCGGCCAAAGGGTGTGCGATTTTCTGTTCGAGCATTGCGTTCATCAAGTCCGGCATGGCCCACATGCCTTTGCCAATCTGCGCCCGTCCCTGGAACTGGCACTCGAGCCCCACCAGTACATTGTTTCGCTCGTAGGCTTTGAGCCATGCGCTGGATTTCATATCGCCCTTGCGCAGCATTGGGCCTGCTTCCATCGACGTGTGAATCTCGTCACCGGTGCGATCGAGGAAGCCGGTGTTTATGAACACCAGACGCTCGGTGACCTGGGAAATGCATGCTTTGAGATTGAGCGTTGTGCGCCGCTCTTCGTCCATGATGCCCATCTTAAGCGTGTTGACCGGCATCCCAAGCATTGCCTCGACATGGCTGAACAACTGCGCGGTAAACGCTACTTCTTCGGGGCCGTGCATTTTCGGTTTGACGATGTATACGCTGCCCCGACGGGAGTTCCCGTGATGCCCCAGGTCATGCATCGCCGCGAGGCTCGTGACCACGGCATCCAAGATTCCTTCAGGCACCTCGTCGCCTTCGCCATCGAGCAGTGCCGGTGTGGTCATCAGATGGCCGACGTTGCGCACCAACATCAGCGCGCGACCGGGCAGCGTCAATGCGCTGCCATCAGCGCGGGACCATTGGCGATCCGGATTGAGCCGACGCGTTATCGTGCGACCATTTTTCTCCAGCGTTTCGCTCAGGTCGCCCTTCATCAAGCCCAGCCAATTGCGATAGACCATGACCTTATCCGCGGCGTCGACGGCGGCCACCGAATCTTCGCAATCCATGATGGTGGTGAGCGCAGCTTCCAGCACAACGTCTTTGATTTGCGCGGCATCGGTGGCGCCGATGGCAGTTGTACCATCGATCTGGATCTCGATGTGCAAGCCATTGTTCACCAGCAATATGGCCTTTGGCGCGCTCGCTGGCCCCTGAAAGCCAAGCCACTGCTGCGGATGCTTAAGAACGGTAGTCGATCCATTCGCCAACACAACGCGTAGTTGGCCGTCTTCGACGGTATAGCGTGTTGAATCGACATGGCTACCCGACGCCAAGGGTGCGCTGCGGTCGAGAAACCTACGGGCGAAGGCCACGACTTTGCGCCCACGCTCCGGATTAAAACCTGACCTGCTGCGCGCGCCCTCTTCTTCGGCGATCGCGTCAGTGCCGTATAATGCATCGTACAGCGAGCCCCATCGAGCATTCGCAGCGTTGAGCGCATAACGCGCGTTGATGACTGGGACGACCAATTGCGGACCGGCCTGAATGGATATTTCGCTATCAACATTGGCAGTTGTTACAACGACAGCCGCGCGCACGGGTTGCAGATATCCAATTGATTGCAGAAAGGCACGATATTGGGATTTGTCTAGTACGGGCCCTGGATGAAGCCGGTGCCAGGCATCCAGTTGTGCCTGAAGAACGTCGCGTTTTTGCAGTAACGCACGATTGCGCGGCGCAAGTTCATGCACCAAACGATCAAAGGCGTCCCAGAAGTGATTGCAGTCAACGCCGGTGCCTGGCAGCACTTCGTCTTCAATGAAACGCAGCAATTGCGGCGCGACACTTAGATTACCTCTACGCAGAAAATCGGTCATCGCGTTCCTCATTTCCGCCACTCAAAGACGGAGTTCTTATTGTTGGGAGAGGACCCCAGTGTCACCGATTATGTATTTTGAATTCAATATGCATTTAAGATTGAGTGGCATGCCATGAGGTAGAGCCCAAAAGCAAATGCTGAATCAGGGATAAGCATTCCGCCTTTTCCAGAGTCGGATGAGCTCGCAAACGGCCACAGGGGCCAACCCGCAAGACCTGGGTAAGTAAACTCGCTACGTCAGGCATTTGATGCGTACGGAGCCCCTGTCGGGTGATGAGTTGGGTGCCCAACCGCAGTGCCTGGTGGCCGGCGCTTGATGGGTCAACGCACGTACCAATGAGAATCCCGTACGTTTGTAGCTCACGCATCACTGCTCTTGGATCGACGCTGGTGGATAATGGCAACAGCAATTGATGAGTGTGGACCTCGCCGCTATTGGCTCCAAGAATGGGCCACCCGGCATCAAGCAAAGAACGGTGCAATGCCGAACTGTTGCTAACGATGTTGGCTGCATACTCTTCGCCGTTGGCCCGGGCCTCACTGAGGGTGACGGCCAGTGATGGAAGGCGTCCTGCGTCGTAGTTGGCAAGCATCCGAGTGTCGAGCAGATCACGCAGCGGCCGAGCATCTTGCGGATCACGTCCAAGTACTAGCCCTTGCGGTCTTCCAGGCAAGGTCTTGTAGGTGGAACTGCTGATCAGATCGACCCCGGCATCAAAGGGGTTGGGGTAAACGCGTCCCGCAATCAACCCCAATACGTGAGAGGCGTCGAACAATGTCTTTGCGCCGACGTTTCTGGCGGCTTGCACTACAGAAACAATGTCATCGGCCTTGATCATGATACTTCGCCCAAGCACGACGAGCTTTGGGCGGCTTCGTCCGATCTGCTCGACGGCGCGGTTGGTGTCCAGTCGGCAATTACGGCGGTCGAACGGAAGATCTTCAATCTCCAGGCCCGCCAGTTGAGCGGTACCGCCACGGCGCTGGCTTAAATGCCCACCATGTTCGGCAGCCGGTGCCAGCACCTTGTCACCCGGCTGGCAGTAGGCGTGGAAGATTGCCAGGTTAGCCAATGTGCAGCTGGCAAGCCGGACCTCCGCCCATGCGGCACCGAATAATGTCATCGCGGCGTGGCTGGCGAAAGTTTCAAGTTCGCTGACCAGTTCCGTCTCGGGCTGCTCCTTGCAGCCCGTCGGCCCCATCGCCGGATACGCACTGAGTGCCGGGCTGTAAGCCGCCATCGCATTGGCGCTAGGAATATTGGCGCCTGCATAGAGCATCAGGCGCTCCTGCTGCAGTTGCGGCAAGCGACCGGCACTGTCGGCTAGCAAGGCATCGAGATCACGCGCCATGGATGCGCTCCTATCGTCGGACCGAATCCGGATGTTCGCAGTCATCACGGACCATGAGCATGATCGCGTCACGTTTTTCCAACAGGTGGTGACGCAGGATATTGCTCAAGCGCTTGCCGTCTCGCTCCTGCAATGCCACGATCATTTCTTCATGATCATGCAATGCCCGCTCCCATTTTGGCGCTTGCTGATTTGAGAGGAAGCGCAGCGCATGGATACGCCTATTCAATGACAGGTACACCTGGCGCAGCGCCGAATTGCGCGCCGCCAGGTTGATCAAGTCATGAATGGCACGGTTGCGCTGGTAGTAACCAGCGAGGTCGTTCTGATTCTTGCTGACCACCATGGCATAGTGCAGCGCTTTTATGTCTTCGAGTTCCTGATCGGTTATTCGCTCGCATGCTAGCTCACCCGCAAAAGCTTCGATGCCGCTCATCAATTCGAACGTTTCGCGAATCTCCAGCTCCGACATCCGCGCCACACTCGCGCCGCGGTGAGGGTTGATTTCGATCAAACCCTCGACTGCCAGCACTTTCAATGCTTCCCGCAACGGCGTACGGGAAATCCCTAAGGTTTCGCACAATTCCCGCTCATTCAATTTCTTGCCTGGTGCCAGCACCCCTTCCGTAATAAAACTCCGCAAGTGCTCTACCACTGTGTCGTGCAGGCGCTGGCGCTCGACCTTTAGCAGCAGCCTGGGGGGCACCGCTTCGTTCAATACATCAATATTTTGCATTCAAAACCCTCATCGGCGCCGCTCTGGGCCATAGCTTTATTCAAAAACGTCACGGTTATCACCGAATGTTAGCGCAATTGTGTGGTTTGACACAGCAAGAAGGCGTGCTAACGTATTTTGCATTCAAAATACAAAAAGAAGGAGTTACCCATGCTCAAGCTTGACTTTCACCCCGCCGGTCGCCATTTTCTGCAAATTCCAGGTCCGAGCCCGGTTCCGGATCGTATCCTGCGTGCAATGAGTTATCCCACCATTGACCATCGTGGCCCGGAGTTCGGGGAGCTGGGGCTCAAGGTGATAGATGGCATCAAAAAAATCTTCAAGACGGTTCATCCGGTCGTCATCTATCCGGCGTCGGGCACCGGTGCCTGGGAAGCAGCACTGTGCAATACCCTCAGCACCGGCGATGAAGTGCTGATGTTCGAAACGGGTCATTTCGCCACCCTGTGGCAGAAAATGGCGCTGAGCCTGGGACTCAAGCCGCAGTTCATCGGCCACCCAGGGATTGAGGGATGGCGTGCGGGCGTCGATGCGCAAATGATTGAAAATCATCTACGAGCCGACAATGCTCATCGGATCAAAGCCGTATGCGTGGTGCATAACGAGACGAGTACCGGCGTCACCTCCGACATCGCTTCTGTGCGCAAGGCGATCGACGCGGCGGGACACCCCGCGCTGCTTTTGGTCGATACGATTTCCGGCCTCGCCTCCGCCGACTATCGTCATGACGAATGGGGCGTGGATGTCACTGTCTCCGGTTCACAAAAAGGTTTGATGTTACCGCCAGGCATAAGCTTCAACGCACTCTCCCCTAAAGCCATCGAAGCGAGCAAGAACGCGGGGTTGCCACGCAGCTTCTGGGCCTGGGACGAAATCATAGAAATGAACAAGACCGGCTACTGGCCGTACACACCGAATACCAATCTGTTGTATGGACTGTCCGAGGCCCTGGACATGATCCTCGGCGAAGGGCTGGACAATGTCTTCATTCGTCACAATCGTCTGGCCCAAGCCTGCCGCACAGCGGTAAACGCTTGGGGGCTGGAAATCCAGTGCGCCGATCCAAGCGTCTACAGCCCGGTGTTAACCGGTGTGATGACCCCCGAAGGCATCGACGCCGACGTCGTGCGCAAGACTATCTACGAGCGGTTCGACATGTCCTTGGGAACAGGGCTGGGCAAAATGAAAGGTCGCATGTTCCGCATCGGCCACTTGGGAGATTGCAACGATCTGACCTTGATGGCGACACTTACAGGCTGCGAAATGGGCCTGCAAATGGCTGGAGTGAAACTTCAATCCAGCGGCGTATTGGCTGCCATGGACTATTTAGGAACTCAGTACGTCCCCTTGCGACGCCAATGATGTAAACGGAGCTGCAGCGCCGCTGGAGCTCCGTGTTTCCGACTACCTATCCCGAATCAACGCGTTTGTCAGCGTGAACAATAAGAAACTGGAGATAGAACATGAAATTTTTACGTCTGCGCCCCACTACGGTGGTGCTATTTATGTTGTGCGCCATGTATTTCATTACTTACTTGGATCGAGTAAACGTCAGCACGGCTGCGGTCGGTTTCGGTAAAGAATTCAACCTTACTAAAACAGAGATTGGTATTGTCTTCTCTGCTTTTGCATATCCCTACCTGGTATTTCAGATCATCGGCGGTTGGGTCAGCGACCGGTTTGGCGCCAGACGCACCTTAATAGCATGTGGATTGATCTGGGCCAGTGCTACGGTCCTGACCGGTCTCGCGGGTGGCTTCATTTCACTCATCGTGGCCCGGGTCCTGCTGGGCCTAGGCGAAGGCGCCACCTTCCCAGCCGCAACTGCGGCCATGTCACGGTGGATTCCCAAAGAAAAACGCGGTTTCGCGCAAGGTATAACTCACGCCTTTGCGCGACTGGGTAACGCTTTAGCGCCGGCCGCGATGATCGCGGTGATGGCAACTTACGGATGGCGAGAGTCGTTCTATGTCTGCGCGGCTATAAGCTTCACGTGGGTAGCCATTTGGGCGTTGGTTTTCACGGAGCGACCCAAAGACCACCCACGAATCTCCCAAAAAGAACTGGACGTTCTACCAGCACCTAAATCTAAAAATAAGGAACCGCTGGCTTGGGGGCGACTTTTCAAACGTATGGCACCGGTAACAATCGTCTACTTCTGTTATGGCTGGACGTTGTGGCTGCTACTGAGCTGGGTACCGATGTATTTCATGAACATGGGCCTCGATCTGAAGGGCACCGCTATCTTCGCCTCCACAGTTTTCTTCGGTGGCGTGGTCGGCGATACCCTAGGAGGCATCGTTAGTGACCGCATCTATGCACGCACCAAGGATCTGAACAAGGCACGCAGTTTGATGGTCGCGATCTGCCTCAGCTTGACGCTGCTGGCTCTGCTACCACTGATGTTCACTAAGGACATTCACATTTCCCTGGCGTGCCTGGCCGTCGGTTTCTTTTTCTCCGAGATGACAATAGGCCCGATGTGGGCCATCCCCATGGACATCGCCCCAGACCATTGCGGCACAGCAAGCGGCATGATGAACACCGGGTCGGCCATGGCGGCTATCGTCAGCCCAGTGGCCGCCGGATTACTGATCGACAAATTCGGTAACTGGCAGCTGCCGTTCCTGGTCAGCATCATCCTGCTGGCGATTGGCGTGATTCTGTCCTTTCGCATGAAGCCGCAGAACAAGTTCGAGTCTGGGAAAGCTTCCGTAGCGCCGACAACCGATGCGCAAGCCGCTCCGGTCATCAGTAAGTAATTTGCAGCCACCCCCGCCTGCGGGCGGGTCTAGAGAAATGGAGCGACACCTTGAATACAGCATCCAACCCTTCGCGCCTGGCGCAATTGATCGTTGACGCACAACGCGAGCGCAGTCCATTGGGCGAACTCGACAACAATTTGTACCCTACGCAGTTCGCCGACGCTTACCGGACTCAGCAGGAAATTTTTCGCTTGCGAGACGTCGAGCCCGGCGGCTGGAAGATTGGCTCGAAATCACCTACCAGTCCTATACAGGGCTCACCGTTGCCGCAGGACTGCCTGTTTGCTTCCGCCAGCCAATTCGACCGTGGCGCTTACGCGCCGGTAGGTCTGGAACTGGAAATCGCTTTTCGCTTCAACCGGGCCTTCAACCCCCGTGATCAGGACTACAGCGACGAAGAAGTGATGGCTGGCATTGGCGAGATGGCCGCCACCATTGAAATCGTTTCCAGCCGGTTTGCCGCCTGGCCGAAAGTCGAGCCTTTGACACAGTTGGCCGATCTGCTTAACCACGGCGCTCTTGTAGTGGGCCAGTTTGTGCCTTACGACGAGAACTTTCCATTCGTCCTGCCCACGCTCGAACTCACTTTCAACGGCGACAGCATCGTGCCCGCGGCAGTCGCCAACCCGGCGGGTGATCCCCGCCGACTCTTGCCGTGGCTGGTCAATCATCACACCCGCCATGGGCTGACCTTGCGGCCGGACTCAGTCGTCACCACGGGCTCCTTTACCGGCATGTTCTTCGCCGAAGGTCCTGGAGAGTTGAGCGGCCAGATCCACGGTTTGCCCGCTGTGTCGCTGTCGCTGATCTAGCGGCGCGTCCAATAATCGGGGCGGCTGTAGACCTCTTTGAGGAAGGCAATGAAGAAACGCACCTTAGCTGGCAGGTAATGTTGCTGGGGGTATACACCCTGGATGTCGTAGCTGGGCAAGGCGAACTCATCGAGCACCGTGGTGAGTTCGCCGCTGAGCAGCTCGCTTTGGATTTCCCAGACCGATCGCCAGCAAATGCCAAGGCCTCGTTTAGCCCAGTCGAACAGCAGTTCGCCATCGTTGCAGTAGAGATTGCCGGCCACTTTGACCGCTACATGTCTGCCGTCTTTCTGGAAGGTCCAGCCCCGGTGTTGCCCACCCTGCAGGTTAAAAGCCAGGCAGTTGTGGTGAGCAAGATCGTCGAGGGTCTTGGGAGTGCCGCGAGATGCAAAATAACTTGGCGCGCCGCAGACCACCCTACGATTGGCGGCAAGGATGATAGCCACGTAATTGGGGTCCAGTACTTCGCCGATACGAATGCTCATGTCGTAGCCCTCGCGCACTAGGTCGATGACGTTATCTGTCAAGTCGAGGGATAGCTTGAGATCCGGAAATCGCTCCTGAAATTCCGGGGCATGGGGGGCAACATGTCGTCGGCCAAAGCCGGCCGGGGCAGTGATCATCAGGTGACCGCGCACTGCACTGCGGTTATCGCTGATGCTTGCGTCAATCTCGTCGAACGACTGCAACAGGACCTTGGCCTGCTCAAGGTAGGCCTCGCCCAGTTCAGTGAGGGTCAGACCGCGGGTAGAACGATGGATAAGCTTCACCCCAAGACGCTGCTCCAGTCCGGTCAATCGCCGCCCCATGATCACGGGTGTTACGCCGTCGGCCAAGGCTGCGGCGGCAAAGCTGCCCCGGGACGCTACGAGCACATAGCTGCGTAATTCCGTATAACGATCCATTCAATACTCCTGATACCGACAGAAACGATAAAAGTGGCAATTCACAAAGCAGGCTATCAAAGGGATGCTGTGAATGTACAAAAAATATCGAGTCAAGGAGAGTTCCATGCCCCTTATGAAAGCTATCGAAGCCGCGGTTCTAGTGATGCGCCGTGAAGGCATCAATACCGCATTCGGAATTCCCGGCGCCGCGATAAATCCACTGTACGCTGCGCTCAAAGCGCTGGGTGGCATCGATCACGTGCTGGCGCGCCACGTCGAAGGCGCTTCTCACATGGCCGAGGGTTACACCCGTGCGGTGGCCGGGAACATCGGCGTGTGCATCGGTACTTCGGGTCCCGCCGGCACTGACATGATTACCGGACTGTATTCAGCGTCAGCCGATTCAATACCGATCCTCTGCATCACTGGCCAAGCACCGCGTGCGCGACTTCACAAAGAAGATTTTCAGGCCGTGGATATTTCCAGCATCGCCGCGCCTGTGTGCAAATGGGCGATCACCGTGCTCGAGCCGGGCCAGGTTCCCTACGTGTTCCAGAAAGCTTTCCAGATCATGCGCAGTGATCGTCCGGGCCCAGTGCTGATCGATCTGCCCTTCGACGTGCAGATGGCCGAGATTGAGTTCGACATCGACGCCTATGAACCGCTGCCGGTGGTCAAACCCAAAGCCAGCCGCCAGCAGGCGGAAAAAGCCATGGCGTTGCTCAACCAATCCGAGCGCCCACTGATAGTGGCCGGCGGCGGCATCATCAACGCCGACGCGTCGGCATTGCTGGTGGAGTTCGCCGAGCTGACCGGTATTCCGGTGATTCCGACTCTGATGGGTTGGGGCTGCATTCCCGATGACCATCCACAAATGGCCGGCATGGTCGGCCTGCAGACGTCCCATCGTTACGGCAACGCAACAATGCTTGAATCCGATGTGGTAATCGGCATTGGCAATCGTTGGGCGAATCGGCATACCGGCTCTATTCCGGTCTACACCAAAGGGCGCCAATTCATTCACATCGATATTGAACCGACCCAGATCGGGCGAGTACTGATGCCCGAGCTCGGTATCGTCTCGGATGCCGGTAGCGCGCTGCTGATGTTGCTGGAAGTTGCCAAGGAGTGGCATAGGGCCGGTCGCTTAAAGAGCTTCGCGACTTGGCTGAGCAGTTGCCAGGAACGCAAAGGTCGCCTGCAACGCAAAACCCACTTCGATAACATACCGATCAAGCCGCAACGAGTGTATGAGGAGATGAATCGCTTTTTTGGCCATGACACCTGTTACATCAGCACCATTGGCCTGTCGCAGATTGCCGGCGCGCAATTTCTCCATGTCTACAAGCCCCGCCACTGGATCAACTGCGGCCAAGCCGGGCCGTTGGGTTGGACGATTCCCGCGGCGTTGGGGGTGGTCAAAGCTGATCCACAGCGCCAGGTTGTGGCGTTGTCCGGCGATTACGACTTCCAGTTCATGATCGAAGAATTGGCAGTGGGCGCTCAGTTCAAGTTGCCCTACATTCACGTCGTAGTGAACAACTCATACCTCGGCCTGATTCGCCAGGCCCAGCGCGGTTTCGACATGGACTATTGCGTACAACTGGCATTCGACAACATCAATGCACCAGAACTCGAAGGTTACGGGGTCGACCACGTAGCAGTGGCCGAAGGCTTAGGTTGCAAGGCACTGCGTGTCACTGATCCGGCGCAATTACCGCCAGCTTTCGCCGAGGCTCGTGCGCTCATGGCCCGGCATCGTGTGCCGGTTGTGGTCGAAGTCATTTTGGAGCGAGTTACCAACATCGCCATGGGCACAGAGATCGATGCGATCAACGAATTCGAAGCGCTAGCCGGGTGCGCCGCTGATGCCCCGACTTCCACCTGCCCCATGGCCTGATCAGTTTGCTCTAACTGGAGAAATTTCATGACACGTCTATGTGCGAACCTATCCATGCTGTTTACCGAACGGCCCTTCATCCAGCGTTTTTCCGCAGCCGCATCTGCGGGCTTCAAAGGGGTGGAATACCTCTTCCCCTACGAGTTCGGATCAGCTGAGATTAAGGCCCAACTGGATGACCAAGGTCTAACTCAGGTACTGTTCAATCTCCCCGCCGGCGATTGGAGCAAAGGCGAGCGGGGAATTGCCTGCCATCCAGATCGTGTCGAAGAATTTAAGGCCGGCGTCAATCTAGCCATCGAATACGCCAGGGTCCTGGGCAACACCCAAGTCAATTGCCTGGCCGGCATTACTCCGGCCGGTGTCGAACCGGTACGGGCCCTGCAAACCTTTGTCGACAACCTCAAATATGCCAGTGCAAAGCTCGAAGCCGCAGGGATACGTCTGGTCATCGAAATGATCAACACCCGCGACATTCCCGGCTTCTTCCTGACCACCTCAGCCCAGGCCCTAGCGATCCGCGAACAGGTGGGTAGCAGCAATTTGTTCCTGCAATACGACATCTATCACATGCAAATAATGGAAGGCGACCTCGCACGCACTTTGGAAGAGCAACTCGCCGTAATAAAGCATGTGCAACTAGCGGATAACCCTGGCCGCCATGAGCCGGGCACAGGCGAGATCAACTATCGTTTCCTGTTCGAACATCTCGACCGCATCGGCTACGACGGCTGGGTCGGCTGCGAATACAAGCCTTCCACCACAACTGAAGCCGGCCTGGGCTGGCTAAAAAACCATAACCTCATCTGACCAAGAGGCATCGAGAATGGCGACTATCGGATTCATCGGCACTGGCATCATGGGCCTGCCCATGGCGCAGAACCTGATCAAGGCTGGTCATCAACTATTTCTTTCGAACCACCACAGTCCTGCGCCTAAAGAACTGATAGACGTGGGCGCCGAGGTGCTGGCAAACCCGCGGGAACTGGCAGCACAAGCGGAATTCATCATCGTCATGGTGCCGGATACGCCCTTTGTCGAAGCGGTATTGTTTGGCAAAAACGGTGTGGCTGAAGGCACCGGCCCGGACAAAGTAGTGATCGACATGAGCTCGATTTCCCCATCCGCAACGAAAGGGTTCGCAAAAAAAATCGTAGCCACTGGCGCGCGGTATCTGGATGCGCCGGTTTCCGGCGGAGAGGTCGGGGCCAAGGCTGGCACCTTGAGCATCATGGTCGGGGGCGATCAGGCAGTATTCGACCGTGCCTTGCCATTGCTGCAAAACATGGGCAAGAACATTACACGGGTGGGCTGCAACGGTGATGGACAGACCGCCAAAGTCGCGAATCAGATCATCGTCGCCTTGAACATCCAGGCCGTGGCGGAGGCGCTGCTGTTCGCCGCAAAAAACGGTGCGGACCCGGCCAAGGTCCGCGAGGCGCTGATGGGAGGCTTCGCCTCATCGAAGATTCTCGAAGTTCACGGCGAGCGCATGATCAAGGGCACATTTGATGCGGGATTCCGCATCGCTTTGCATCAGAAGGACCTAAACCTAGCACTCGAAGGCGCGCGCGAGTTGCACCTCAATCTGCCCAATACCGCCAATGCACAGCAGGTGTTCAGCACTTGTGCGGCGCTCGGCGGCAGCCAATGGGACCACTCGGCATTGATAAAGGGACTAGAGCACATGGCTGACTTCTCCATCCGAGAATCCAAGGGCTGAGATACTCGCCGATCAATTAGGAGGCGGCCATACAGCCGCCGTCCTCTCTCACGAGCGTACGTACAATTTCTTATAAGGCGGTTCAGGCTATGCGGCTAAGTCGGTTATCGTATCCAGTATCTACACCAATCCAAGCCGGCCCCACAGTTTCTTCGACGGCGCTTGATTCATATGTGACGCTCCCGAGTTCCACCATGGCTGCGGCCATTGAAGGCTGACTTACAAGCGCGCCTCGTCGATGCCCAAGCGTGCTAGGTTGCGCGCACTCATAGAGATAGAGGGCGGCTTCCATCGACGCCATATGACACAACGAAGCTTGGGACGCACCCAGCCGTCCAGTTCTTCAAGTGGCCGATGCTTTGACTGAGCTTGAAGTAACCAGCCCAGCCACGCTGTAAGGGAGTCATTTGCTCAACGATATATCTGGTTGAGCGGGTCCGTATTCGACGCAAGAGTTCCCTCTCGAGCTTCCTTCAGATTCGCAGTCGCCCACGACGCCTCTGCCTGTGGCTAGCATTTCCCCTCGCGGAGTTTGTAGAGCACTTTCACCTCCAAGTCACCACCGGGGCCATCACAGCCAATCCGGTTGCGCTTCGCGCAACGCCCCATGCCTGGCGCTCCCATAAAAAATCCCGCCGTTTTGGCGGGATCTTTTTACTGCCCTTTTACTCCGGGCGGCGCGTGTACTGGCGATAGACCGGTTGCCAGAAATGCTGCTCGATGGCGGCCAGCAAAGCTTCTTCTGGTAACGGGGGCGCCACACTATCGCGCTGCGCAGCCATCCCGACCGCGAAGGCGATGCGTTTGCTTACCGCTTGAACATCGCGCAATGGCGGAAGCATCTGACCCGTTCCGGCACTCTCCGCCAACGCTTGAGCGGATGCCATGAGCATGCCATCCGTGATTCGCGTTGCCTTACTGGAAATCGCCCCCAGGCCAATACCCGGAAAGATGTAGGAATTATTGCATTGGGCGATAGGAAAGGTTTTGCCCAGCAGTTCGATCGGCAGAAACGGACTGCCAGTGGCTACCAACGCCTGCCCTTCCGTCCATTGCAGTATGTCCTTGGGATGCGCTTCGATCTGCGAAGTCGGGTTGGACAGCGGCATGATGATCGGCTGCGCGCAATGGCGATGCATGGTCTGAACGATCTCTTGTGTGAACAAACCGGCCTTGCCCGATACGCCAATCAGCACTGTCGGCTTGGCGTTGCTGACTACCTCCAGCAGAGACGGCCATTTAGCACTGAAATCCCAGTGCGCGAGCGATTCGGTGGAGTGAGCCAACCGCTGCTGGAAATCGTAAAGATCGGGTTGACGGTCGCTCAGCAAACCCTTGCTATTGAGTAGGTACACCTGACGGCGAGCCTGAGCCTCACTTAAACCTTCGAGTTGCATGGCGGCAATAATCTGCTCGGCGATCCCACAGCCTGCCGAACCGGCACCAACGAATGCCACGATCTGGTCGCTAAGGCGCTGGCCTTTGACCTTGCATGCTGCGAGCAACGTCCCCACGGTCACCGCGGCGGTGCCTTGGATGTCGTCATTGAAGCAGCAGAGCTGATCGCGATAGCGCGCCAGCAGTGGCATGGCGTTGGTCAGAGCGAAGTCTTCGAATTGCAGGATCGCTTCCGGCCATCGTCGCTGGATTCCTTCGACAAATGCCTGCAGGAACTGATCGTAGGCAGCGCCACGGATGCGTTCTTCGCGACGGCCGAAATACAGTGGATCCCCCAGCAACGCAGGATTGTTGGTGCCGACGTCCAAGACCACCGGCAGAGTGTATGCGGGGCTGATGCCACCGCAGGCGGTGTATAACGACAGCTTGCCAATGGGAATGCCCATGCCGCCGACACCTTGATCACCGAGGCCGAGGATGCGTTCACAATCGCTGACCACGATGACCTTCACATGGTCCTTGGTGACATTGTTGAGTATTTCGTCGATACGCTCATGGTCGGCGATGCTGATGAACAAACCACGGTGGCTGCGATAGATACGCGAGAACTCCTGGCAGACCTTGCCAACGGTAGGCGTGTAAATAATCGGAAGCATTTCATCAAGATGGTCATCGACCACCCGATAAAAAAGAGTCTCGTTGGAGTCTTGGACCGAGCGCAACAAAATGTGCTTGTCCAGGTCGGTGCTGCAAACCTGGTACTGCTGGTAGACGCGAGCGGCCTGCTGGTCGATGGTTTCCACCTGCTGAGGGAGCAGGCCATGCAAATGCAAGGTATCACGCTCTTGCAGACTGAATGCCGTTCCCTTGTTCAGAAGTGGTGTGCCCAATAAGTGAGGGCCAGTAAAAGGGACCTGTAGCGTTCGATCGGTGGGATTAGTCACGTTAACCTCCTGCCATTTTTGTATTTTGTATTCAATATACACCCATATCTATAAATATCTAGTAGCATAAATCAGCAATCCGGCGATAAAGCTTGTCGCTTTAAACCCTTAACACGGAGAGGCGCTTTGGGAATTGGTCACCTTGTGGCGGCCGTCGATGAGGTGACAGGCACAAGGTCTGCCAGGACAGCCTCAGGTTCCACTTTTTTGTCCGCTCATCGTAAACTCTTGATTCATTTTCACGGTGTCCGACGGCCAGACTCATTTAGCGATGGCCATGCAGTAAGAATGATAAATCCTGAACCAGCGAGCCCGGATTGAAGCTGAACCCTGGGGGATCATCCCGGCTAAGGGTTGGGATGCACCGGCTTTTTTGTTTTCGAAATCATCGGCGGCAGCACCGATTTCGAAGAATTATTGCTTAGCATGGTAATCAGTTCTTCCCTGATTAATTTCAGAGACCCACACAAGCTGGACCCGCTGTAACGGCAGAGCAAATCGGGAGGCCGGGACTTTTTTTCGCAGGCCAGCACTACCACCTTACGTCACTGGGTCTGCTGGAGTTCACTATGTTGGCCGGTCGTACATTGATCGAGGCCTTTGCCATATTCAGCCGCTTTCAATTGATGCGCGGACACTTCCCCCGACTTGCCTGGAGCGTGGTCGGCGCGACATATCGCTGTTGTTCGAGCGCGGCTTGAAGCCTGTCTGCGTGCTTCATCAGATTGCTGCAACTAAGCTCCAATCCATTGGCCGTCGACATGATCATGAGCAATACCTAGGATCAGGGATTTACAGCCGCTGTTTTGCTACATGCTCAGCCTGTCGGCTACGCGTGACGGCATTCTTTTTTGCAGTTAGGAACTGAATAGCCCTCTAACTCAGGTATCATGTCGATGCCCCGTTGCAGGGAGACGCGCCGTGCGAACGGCAATACCTGAAGACCACCCGCCCATTGGCTGAAGCACCGACGGCTCCCCACGTCCGCCCCGTCCCATACGCTATTCGAGCGAGCTGCTGCAGTATCGCTCAGTGGCAGAACGCATGGGTTATTGGAGCGCACGTGGCAACGGCGCCTGGCGTCCGAGCAGCTTAATGTCCAGTTCTAGCAGTAGTTATCCGAACGGCTGTTAAGTCATACCCGTCTGCATAAATTAACCATCGCCCAACATCTGGGGTACGCAGAAGCAGCCAGTTTTTCACGTGCGGTCAATCGCTGGACGGGCTGCCACACCCAGCCACTGGCAGAATGAAGACGTCAACGGCTGATGCCTATGGCGTGGCGTGGCGTGGCGTAACGAATGGTAGAGGAACGCCATAAGCTTAAGCACCGTATCAACTCTGCTCAGGTCAAACCGTTGCCGGGAATGCTTGCTCGTTGAGCTTCGCTATCACCAATCCGATGAATGCTGAAACCGCCAATGGCAAATGTTGCCGACTGGGATAAAGCACATGCAGGCCGTAACCCGTGCGATGGTAATCCGGTAGCACAGACACAAGGCGCCCTGCCTGTAGATCAAATTTAGTCATCGTGGGCGGCAGCAACGCAATGCCCAGCCCAGCCAACGTGGCCTTACGTAAAGCTTGTGCGGTGTTGCCATTGAAACGGCTGGTAATCTGCACATCCTCCTCAACACCGTTTGGCCCATTAAGGCGCCAGGTGGTCACGCCGCTGGGATGACCGAAGCTCACGCAATCGTGGCTGACGAGATCCTCCAATGTTAGAGGCACACCGCGTTGATTGAGGTACTTGGGGCTGGCGACCAAGCCCTCATTGGCGGCTCCAAGAAGTTGGCGGCCGACGTATCCGGAATCCTGCAAAGTGCCGCCTCGAAGTGCGATGTCGATCCGATCAGCGATCAAATCGGCGGGTGAATCACTCAGGACGAAGTCCAATTGCACCCGTGGATGCACAGCTAGAAAATCTGCCACCCATTCCATTGGAAAGAAGTCGAAGAAATCAGCCATCGCCGCAATGCGCACCGTGCCGCTTGGCTCCTGGCTTCCCGTGATTAACTGTTGCCCGGCATTGATCAGGCCTTCTACCGCGCCAGAGCACCGGTCATGAAAAGCCTGACCTGAATGGGTGAGGGTGAGCTTACGCGTGGAGCGCTGCAGCAGCCGTGTGCCGAGTTGCGCCTCGAGTTGTTGAACGCGCCTGCTCAAGGTATTGGGCGGCATTCCAAGCTGGCGCGCCGCTTCGGCAAAGCTGCCGTTGCGTACCACGCGTACAAACAAGGCGACGTCGTTCAGGTCAAGCATGTTGTGCCACCACTTCGCTAAATGGACGAGTTCATTCCAATTATGTCATCTAATAAAGCAATTAGAAGGCGCATATCCTTCAGGCATCGCTGCAGTTGACCCTCAGTCTCCCGGAACAACCTATGACCTCACCTATCCCCCTCATCGGCATCATCATCGACTCAAGCCATGAAGCTCGCTTCGGTGAAAAGCACGAGTTCTGGATCCACGAGATAGCTAAACAGCGCAAAGATCTCGCCATTGAGTTGATCGACCTGCGCGATCACTCGCTGCTCTTCTTCTACGGTCCGCGAACATCCATTTCAGCAGATCTTAAAAGCCGTGCGGGCCAGCGCTGGGCTGACCGGCTCGCACCGATCGACGGACTGATCGTGGTCACACCGGAGTACGACCAGGGTACAAACACTGAACTGAACATAGTCTTCAACATCGCCGGCCAGAGCCTGCGCCGTATGCCGATCGGATTCGTGGGTTATGGCGGTACCGGTCGCGCCATCGAACAGCTGCAATTGGTGGCCATTGAGCTGCAGATGGCCCCGGTACGCAATGCCGTGCACATCGGCATCGCTGAATTCATCGGCATCTGGCAACAGAGAAAGAACTTCAACGATTACCCGCATCTGGCCCAGGCAGCCAAAGCACTGCTCGACGACATTGTCTGGTGGGCCCAGGCGCTCAAAACCCCGAGAGAAAACATATGACCGCCACCGTCGCAGTTCTGCAACGCGCCATTGTCCATCGCACTACGGGCAGCACACATGGCCCTATAACGCGGCTTATGAGCCCAGGCGATCTGGGCGAGCTTTTGAAACCTTTCATTTTCCTTGATATTTTCAGTTTGAACGCCAGTCGCAGCAAGTCGAGTTTCGGCATGCACCCGCACTCCGGGATCGCGACCGTTACCTTCATGACCGAGGGTGAAGTGGCCTATGAAGACACCACAGGTGCGACAGGTGTATTGCTGGCCGGAGGTCTCGAGTGGATGCGCGCCGGCAACGGTGTTTGGCACGACGCGACGCTGACCAGCGAGTCGTTGATGCAGGGTTTCCAGCTCTGGGTGGCACTACCGCCGTCGCTGGAAAACGCCCCGGCGCTGAGTGTTTATCTTGCGCCCTCCCAAGTTCCGCAATCAGGCCCGGCCCGTGTGCTCCTGGGCCGCTACGGTGACGCGCAAAGCCTGATTGAAGCGCCGAGTGACATGAACTATCTCGCCGTGAATATGAAAGACGGCGAGCACTGGCGGTACACCCCGCCGTCCGGACACACCGTGGCCTGGCTCGCGGTTAATGCAGGACGGCTGAACACAGGGGGCCTGATTAATGCCGGCGAACTCGCCGTATTCGAGGAGTCCGAGCAATACATCGATTTCGTGGCTCAAGGCGAATGCTCATTCGTACTGGGCTCAGCAGTGAAGCATCCGCACGAACTGGTGACGGGCTACTACTCGGTACACACGAGCAGGACAGCTCTGGCACAGGGCGAAACTGAGATACAGCGCATCGGCGAACGCCTGCGGCAGGAGGGACGACTGAGCTAGCCCCTGAGGCGCGCCTTCAGTCGATACGACTCCCCGCTAAACATCCCGCCAATCCCGAATTATTAATCCTCAACCTACTGAGATACATCATGACCACGAGCAATCTCGACCTGCTTTTGTCCCCTGCACAAATCGGCTCCCTCCCTTTAAAAAACCACATGGTCATGGCGCCTTTGACGCGAAGCCGCGCCGGTGAAGGTGATGCTCCGACGCCCACCGTGGTTGAGTATTACCGGCAACGTGCCGGTGCCGGCCTCATCATCACCGAGGGTTCTCAGATCTCGGCACAAGGCAAAGGCTATATGCGAACGCCGGGCATTTTTACGAGTCAGCAAATCGAGGGTTGGAAACAAGTGACCGATGCTGTTCATGCAGAGGGTGGACGTATATTCCTCCAACTCTGGCATGTCGGACGCCTGTCCCACTCCTTGGTACAGCTCAATAGCGAGCTGCCAGTAGCCCCTTCAGCGATCAAGGCTGATGGCGAGATCTACACGTCTGAAGGACTGAAGTCTTACGAAATCCCACGGGCTCTGGATCTCGATGAGATTGCCAACGTGATCGCTGATTTTCGCCAAGCGGCTGAACACGCGAAACGTGCAGGATTCGACGGTGTTGAGATCCACGGAGCAAACGGTTATCTGATCGACCAGTTCCTGCGCGATGGCACCAATTTCCGAACCGATTCCTACGGCAGCTCTGTAGAGAATCGCGCTCGGTTTCTCAAAGAGGTGGTCGAGTCGGTCATCGAGGTCTTCGCGGCCAGCCGCGTGGGTGTTCGCCTGTCGCCGATCTTCAATTATTTCTCCATGACCGACAGCGATCCCCAAGCGACATTCAACTACACGGCACAGATGCTCAGTCGCTATGGGTTGGCCTACCTTCACGTGGTGGAACTCGGTGCAGGGTCATTCGATTTCAGAGAACTGAAGCGTCGTTTCGGTGGCATTTACATCGCCAATGGTGGCTACGACGCAGAGCGCGCTGAAACGGCACTCAACTCAGGCGATGCTGATCTGGTGTCGTTTGGCACCGAGTTCCTCGCCAACCCGGATTTGGTAGAGCGATTCAAACACGGCGAGGCCCTGAACGAAGCCGACCCAACGACGTTCTACCAAGGTGAAGAACGCGGCTATACGGACTATCCGACCATGGCGGAACTCCGATAAACACTTTGAGCTAAACAGTGGATTAGAACTCAGTCAGCGTAATGCCTCGCGGCGTTCACGAAGCATTCGCTGGCGCTTCACCGGCCGATGAGAGCGCCGATTTCAAGCGAGAACGGCGCTGAACTCGCCGTCCCTTTATCCCAGCGCCTCCAACTCGGCCAGCATGTCCGGTGCAATGACCAACTCGCTCGCACTGAGGTTTTCCCGGAGGTGTGCCACCGAAGACGTACCCGGGATCAACAGGATATTTGGTGCGCGCTGCAGCAGCCACGCCAGCGCTACGCACAGAGGTGAAGCGCCCATGCGCGTCGCTACGTTGGAGAGTACTTGCGACTGCAGCGGCGAAAAACCACCCAGAGGAAAGAACGGCACATAAGCAATGCCTTGCTGACCTAATTCAGAAATGAGCGTTTCGTCTTTACGGTGAGACAGATTGTAGTGGTTCTGCACGCAGACGATGTCAGCGATCCCCTGCGCCTGCTTGATCTGCGAGGCGGTGACATTGCTCACGCCCAAATGACGAATGAGCCCCTGGCGTTGTAATTCGGCAAGCGCGGTAAAAGACTCCTCAATCGACCCCTCAGCGGGTCCTTCCAGCTCGCCCATTGCCCGGAAATTCACGACATCCAGTACGTCTACGCCAAGATTACGCAGGTTGTCATGCACGGCCTGGGTCAATTCGACGGGACTCAACGCAGGGTTCCAGGAGCCGTCAGCTCCACGTAGTGCGCCGACTTTTGTCACAATCACCAAGTCTTCAGCGTAAGGGTGTAAAGCTTCGCGGATCAGTTGATTGGTCAGGTGAGGGCCGTAGTAATCGGCGGTATCAATGTGATTTACACCCGCCGCCAGGGCTTCACGCAGCACGGCAACGGCCGCTTTGGGGTCTTTGGGAGGGCCAAAAACGTTAGGCCCCGCCAATTGCATCGAGCCGTAGCCCATGCGACTTACCGACTGTTCGCCCAATGGGAAGGTACCTGCTTTAGCAACAGCGCTCATTTTGTCTACCTCAATCAAAGTATGTGCAACGCACTATAACCATCGACTATCTCAATGGTAATGGGGTGCAATCAGAACAGGTTGTACGGTAGAGAGAACAATCCAACTAACATTCTGGACGTACTCCACTTCGTCGTCGCGGTGAACGCCAAGGGATACCGCGAACGAGCTGAGGCAAGTGGCAAATTCTGAGCGATGCTATGAGACCAGGTTAGGCGGGCGGTTGCCCAACCGGACCACCCACAGCGTGAGACCGACTGAGGCAGGCGCGAGATTCATGGAGTGCCTCTTGTCCGCGTTGGGGGACATCGAATCTGCTGTTGGTCTCGTCAACGACTTCCGGCGTGCCCTTCTGGCACGCTCAGGCTTAACGTGCCCACAAGCGCCGGAAGGATCGTGCTGCCGCCGATCATTACTCCCTCCCTACAGACCTATCCGACATTCGCCGAGAGGTAATGAGCGAGGAAAGTTTTGTCGACATGCTTGCCGCGGGTTGTGACGAGCGTAGTCGTTACGATGAACGCCTTGAGCAAGACGTGATTGCGGTACCCATCGGCCCACAATTTCAGCACTTTGCCACGGCCGGCCGTTTCTCTATTACTCCGGCAGACGCTATCAGCCGTCGCCTTTAATGGTGTTTGTAGACTTTTTCAATGCCCAGTGCTCGTAGTTCATCAATCACCCATCGACGAATGTTAAACGCTACTTACCTTCCACGGATTCAGTTGCCACTTCTCCTGGAAAAATTCGATGAACACCCGAATGCGAGGGCTGAGGTGTTTTCTGTCTGAGTACAGCAGATAAACCGGTTCAACGACGCCTGAACTGAATTCTTCGAGCACCGGTACCAGTGTTCCGGACTTGATATCCAGACCGATATGGAAATCGGCAAGCTTCACAATGCCTGCGCCGGAAAGCGCCATGTCTCGCAGCAGATCCCCCTGAGTAAAAGATGCACTGGCTGTGACGGGTACCGAGACGCCCTCACCCTGCTGAAGAAATGACCACTTGTTCCAAGGACTGACAAAGCTGAAGTTAAAGCACCGGTGATCCAGCAAGTCTGCCGGTGCAACGGGAGTACCATGCTTGGCCAGATATTGCGGCGCGGCACAGATCAGCCATTCACATTCACCAATGCGTTTGGCGATGCGCGAAGAGCTGGGCAACACCCCACAATGGATAGCGATATCAAGACCCTGCTCGAACTGATCGACGAATTGCGCACCCAGCTGGATTTCGACATCCAGTGCCGGGTACATATCCAGGAACGCTGGCAACCAGGGCACTATCTGATGTTTGGCGAATGAGGTCATGGTATGAATTCGAAGCGTGCCACTGACCCTAGAGGGCAACCCTTCAGCCAGCGAGTCAGCCTCGTTCATGGCGTCGACAACCGCCTTGGCACTGCGCAGGTAAGCGGCCCCCTCCTCCGTCAACGTCAGAACACGTGAGCCTCTCTGAAAAAGTCGGACCTGCAACCGGTCTTCAAGCCGAGTAATCAACTTGCTCACTGCCGACGGGGTAATTTTGTGAGCCCGAGCCGCCGCCGAGAAGCTTCCACTTTCGGTAGACCAGATAAACGCGAGTAGCTGAGAGTAATTGTCCATCACTTATCCTAGCGTGACTTAAGCAGATTAGTGCGTTCTGTACGGGCATGAAAAAACGCGCCGAAGCGCGTTTCATACCCTGCGCATTATCGAATGAACTGCTCAATATAGTCGTCTGGCAACCCCAGCGATTTGTAATGATCGCGGGCGGCTTCAAGCTTGGTGAAAACGTCTTCGTAGCCTACCGCGACACCTTGAGGGTCCACGTAGGTATAGCCACCTTGAACGTGAAACCAGGTGATCATTTCTTCAACGTTCTCGGGTACAAAAAGGGTGTGCGTTTCACCTGGAGGTTCGTAGGCAAACGAACCTTCCTCCGCCACCCAATCATGTTCCAGATAGTACCAGCGGCCCTTGAGCACGATCGCATGCACTCCGCCGCTATGACGGTGACGAGACAGCACGCCGGCCTGCCGCACTCGCAGAAGGTTAATGTAGTACCCGCCACTGGTATTGAGCAAAAGAGGCTTGAACGAAACAGTTTTGGTGACCGGCACCCACAGATCATCATCCTCCAGCCATTGGGTCATGACACCCGGGTGAACCATGTCTGGCGTCATGAACGGAACTTGTGGCAACTGGTACGGGATCGCTAGCTCATCAGGCTTGGCGGGAGTATTCATTTTCGGGCCTCACAGTTTTGGTGTCACGAATTCACAGCGCGGTGATTGCGCTTTGGTTTCGGCTGATTCAAAGGTTATCGCAGTCATCCCGCAGTGAAAAACAGCTGTATTTTCAAACCAGCTGTGCCGCACAGTCATAACTATTTGCAGGAGACAAGCTCGTAAAAAAGGGGATACGAAGATCCCCTTTGGATAGTGACTATTTGATAACGATCGGGTTGACTGGCGCCCCGGTGCCACCCACTACCTTTAACGGCGCGGCGGTGTAGAGGAACGTCCACTGATTGTCCGCAGCGCAGTCCGCCGCCAGAGGGTCCAGCTGCGCGATCTCGGTCAACGTTATGCCCAGGTTGCGCATCAGGGCGTTGTGCAGAGGCAAGGCCACACCCGAAACCGGGTCCACAGTCACTTCGTTGGCGATGGTGTCAGTGACGAGATTGGGAATCTCCATCTCGTGAAACCATTTGACCAGCCCAGGGCTATAGGTCAGGCCGGGCTCGATGAAGTCTTTATAAAACTCCTCCGGATCGCGGTAGTAAAAAGAGCCGATCCAGCCGGTTCTGATGATCAGTATGTCGCGCTTCTGAATCGTCACGCCTTGAGCTTCAGCGGCCTGCATCAAGTCCACATGGTTGAACGTCTCGCCTGGGTCAAGAACGTCCTTGCCGCGATAGCGCGCGATGTCGATCAGAATGCCGCGACCGACAACGCCCCGCTCTCCGAGCGGAGCCACGCTGGCCTTGGCCAATGAACCGATCGTGGTGTCGGCGTCATAGCCATTCCAGATTTGATCGTCATACCAGACGTGACCCAAGGCATCGTATTGAGTCGACCCTTGGAGATGGAAAAACATCACATCATCCGCGAACTCGTAAGAACCGGGAAAGTGCGGACCTTTGCCACAGTTGTAGTGACCTCGGTCCATGATGTTCATACGTTTTGGCTGCGAGCGCCCAGGCCAGATCGGATCGCCCTTGGGGTCGGCCATGCGGACCTGCAAGGTGAAGGTCTTGCCTTGCTTGACCTCGGCAATGCCGTTGAGCACTTCCACGCTGGTCAAATAGTTAAGAGCGCCAACCTCATCATCCGGGCCCCACTTGCCCCAGTTTTTAGGAGAGTCTTTAAGCAGTTCGTGAACATGAGGCACGGTTTTTTTGTTCATTTTCTTGATCTCGTTTTTTGTTTTAAGGCCGCGTGGCACATGACTCATTGATCAGCGCATCAACCAGCCGCCCGCCACATCCACGACTTGGCCCGTAATAAAATCGCTTTCATTAGAAGTGAGGAAACACGCTGCCCTGGCCACTTCGAGCGGTGTGCCCAGACGACGCAACGGTGTCTCATCGACGACTGCCTGATTGGCTTGCGCTGAAACGGACTTGAGCAAAGGCGTTTCGATCCGTCCTGGGGCTAAAGCATTCGCGGTGATTCCAAACGGACCCAGCTCTCCGGCCAGATGACGGGTAAATCCAATGATGGCCGCTTTCGTGGCGCTGTAGTGAGCCGCGACAATGGGCAAAAATGCACTTCCCGCCACCGAGGACATATTGACGATACGGCCAAAGCGGCGCTCGACCATGCCAGGTGCTAAAACCCGTACCAGGTTGAATGCCCCATTGAGGTTGATGTTTACGACGCCCTGCCATTCGTCAGGACTCATTGTCCAGATCGGTGCAGGAGCCCCGTCATGCTTCGGCGATATTCCGGCGTTATTGATCAACGTGTCGATAGGGCCTAGCTGATGACTCATACGCTTACACGCCTCTACGCACGCTTCGTAGTCCGCCACATCGGCCTTTGCCCAACTGACGTGAAAGCCCATCCCACGTAGCCGTTCCGCTTGCTGCTGGACTTTCGCCCCATCAGCATCAAGCAACGCTACAGCCGCCCCTTCTTGGCAGTACAACTCAGCGATTGCAGCTCCAATGCCACCGCCGGCACCTGTGACCAAAACAACCCGCTCGGAGTGCCTGAAATGTGTCATTACCTGTTGCCCCTTTTTGATGTGGGTTGATGAAGTGCGCCACCAAAGTCCAAGTCGATCAAAGCTCTGGAATCAGACACGAGGATTCGAGTAGAAATCGATGATCACGGGGAGCACCTGTTGGGGGGCTTCCAGGGTTGGGCTATGCCCTATCTTGCTGAGCCGAATCAGCTTGGCATTTGGCAATTCCCGTTCCATTTCATCGGACCATGCCGGCGGTCTTGGCATGTCTTCCTCGCCGTTTATGATCAGCACTGGGATAGTGATCGATGGCAATAGCTCGACCGAGCTTTCACGATGCATGACGCCCTTCATTGCGGGTCGGAGTGTTTTTGGCAGAGCCGCGATGCGATCACGCCAGTACGCCACCATCTCCTGTTTTTCAGGGTTGTTGCGCGTGGTCTCGCCAAACATCACTTCCATGGTCATATCAAGAATATCGCCGGTAAACCCTTGCTCTCCCGCATCGATAACCCATTGCGCGAAACGCGCACCTTGCTCTGGGGGTTCGCCGCAGGCCGACGACCCTGCCACCACCAGCGAGCGAAAAAGGTCCTGCCGGCGAGCAATGAGTCTGAAGGCAACATCCCCCCCCATGGACTGCGCCATGACATTGATCGCCTTGAGCCGCATGGCTTCAATCAGCGCTTCTATGTCCCCGGCACACTGATCCATAGTGATAATGTCGACGTCATGCAGTGCACTTTTCCCCTGCCCTCTGAAATCGGGTCGTATCACCCGAAACTTTCCAGACGCTGCTTGAACCACCCCTTCGAACATCGTACCGTCGAGAAAGCACGAATGAAGGCACAGCAAGACCGGTAGATAAGCTTCGCCAGTGTCTTCCACCCACAGCGTGGTGCCGTTGACCTGAATATGCTTGCCTTGTATAGGCGCGACTTGAGGCATCTTTGTTCTCCTGATGTTGTACATCCCACGCGGGACTTTTTTTGTAGGTTCAGGTATTGCTTATCGGGCCAGCCCGTTATCTAGGGTCGCCATGTTGCAGGACGCCTTGGAAACCAGTGCTTTGTCATGTTTGAGAAACCATCCGGTGGTTTCGCGGGTAAAGAACGCCGTAACGAAGGCCGCAACGACCATCAATCCGGAGATGAAGTACAGCGCGTAGTTGTAGCCAGACACTTGATCGAACCCACCACCAGCCCCAATGAACATGCCAATCACGAAAGGCCCGAAGCCGCCAGCATAAATACCCACATTAACTATGGATCCAGCGATTGCGCTAGTGCCGGGCTTGGCCGAGTCAAATGCAATGGCATACAGCAGTGTGTAGGGGGCGTTCATCGCGAACCCTGCGAATAGCTGGATGCAGATCAGCCCAGTCAGGCTCACTGACGAGAATTTGAAGAGGTACATGCCGATTGCAAGCCAAGCGAACACCACGATCAGGCACAACTTGCGACCCAGCCGATCAGAAATCCAACCCCAGGCTATCTGGCCGAGCCCACCGGTAATGGTAAACAGCACCGAGTACGCCGCCGCCTCGGCGAAATTGTAATGAGCCACGAACGCCAGGTATTGGGGCAACCAGAAACTGATCCCGAAATAGCCGACAATGGCCAGCATCGACACCAGTGCGATGGTGCTGATATTCGGGTTGCGAACTGCGGAACGAAAAGCACCCTTGGGCGCCACCACTGCCCCTCGCGCCGCGCTCAGAGCAGGAACGGTTTCGCCTGCATCGCGCACATGATGGACGAATGACTCGTAGCGCTTCTTGGTGCAGAACCACCAGTAGATCGAGAAGACGATGATCATTGGCACCGGGAACAGCAAAAAGGCCAGGCGCCAGCTTTCGGGACCGTAGGCGTTCAGAAGTGCACTGATCGCCAAGCCACCGATCAGGGTTCCCCACGGATACCCCGTGTGATGCAGTCCCAATGCAAAACCGCGTCGCTCACGCGACCACCATTCCTGCAATGACGTGACTTCAATCGATTCACCCGCACCACCAAAGGCGTGGGAGAGCACCTGCAATGCCACGAGCATGCCTAAAGATGCCGTCAGGAAATTCAGGCCGGTCATGAAGGTAAACAGCGTGTATGCCATGACGATAGGCAGATGGCGATACTTGCGCATCCAGCCCTGGCCGCCCTTGTCTGCCCAAATCATGCACGGCACGGCAATCAGCGAAGTGGCTATCGTGATGCACGCTGCCAACAAGCCAGTCAACTCAGCGCTCGTCTTGAACTCACTAGTGATCGAGGGTAATACCATGAAGAACATCTGGCGGGAGTTTGCGTCCATGGCATAGACCAGCCATAGCAACCCCATAGCGCCCCAAGAGGCGGCTCCAGCTCCTTTGGGAACCCGTGCCAAGGACGAAATTACACTGGTTTTTTCTTGAACGAGTCCCATAAAGGAATCTCCTGACTGTTTTATTTTTATTGTTCCGAGTCATTGAGTGCGAGCACTGTAACCATCGGATGACCAGCGGCTACAAAACAATCGGGAGGTTTCGCAACGGCTGGTGCGGAGATTACGATTCGACTGGATGTGAGGGATATAGCTGAAAAATCACACCAGCTATGATCATTCGGCACAGGTAGATGGCATACCCACGATCATATTTTGACGCGGGGATTAATTAAGCGTGGGGAGGGATGTGACAACGACGCCGCGCTCGAACAGTTCCTCCGGCGCGAATAAAGTCGTGCATGAATGCCGCCAAGGCCCTCGACGGCGTTTTTTGACAGATTGCCGGTTTATTCAGAAAGCTCTTTCAAATAGCGGCTGGCGTTGATGACGTAGTCTTTGGCATTGGCTCGTAAGCCTGCCTGCTGGTCTTCAGTAAGGAGACGGACGACCTTGGCGGGAGATCCCAGCACCAACGAGCCGTCAGGAACCACCGTATTTTCGGTCACTAGAGCCTTAGCTCCGATCAAGCAGTTCGCACCAATTCGAGCGCCATTCAGGACGACGGCCTGAATGCCGACCAAGCTCCCATCGCCGACGTGACAACCATGCAGCATAGCTTGATGGCCTATGGTGACGTCTTTCCCCAGCGTCAATGCAAATCCTGGGTCGGTATGCAGAACGGCTCCGTCCTGGACATTGGTCCCAGACCCGATCGATATCTGCTCATTGTCGCCGCGAATTACCGCGCCGAACCAGACACTGGACCCTTCCTCTAGACGCACTCTGCCGATGACAACTGCTGTAGGGGCAATCCAACTGTCTGGATGGGCTTCGACGTGCTGGTCTCCCAAGCGATATTTCATCGAAAACTCCTTTCTATGTGGGGGTGTCGGCGATCATTCATACAGGCTGTCGATGGCCTTGCAACCGTTGTTTATCCGCCTTGTGTTCATGGCTCTGACGTAAACGCAAGGCTGCCAGCGCTGCCAGCACCAGGATGATCGCGACAATTTTCATGCCATTCATTGCATTGCCGGTACTTTGCTCGATCATGCCCATCACGGAGGGGCCAACAAAACCGCCCAGCAGGCCGCATGAGTTGACAAACCCCAGTCCCCCTGCAAGCGCAGCACCCTTGAGGCGCGAAGCCGGATAGAGAAAAATGATCGACTGCACAACGAAGAACATCACCGCCGACACGCAGAAGCCCAGCAGACTGATAACTGGTCCTGCCAGCGAGGCGATTCCCAACCCTGCTGCCATGGTCAGCAGTCCCGCTACCAGCATTTGCCGAGAACGCGGCGGGGTGGTGGCGAATCGCGGCAGCCTGGCTGCTTATGTGCTTCCCAAGGCACGTACCGGGCTGCGGATGGGGCACACTCAACTGATTGACTCGATGATAAGTGATGGACTGTGGGATGCCTTCAATGACTACCACATGGGTCAGACAGCAGAAAATCTCGCTGACCATTATAAAATTAACCGATCCGCACAAGATGCTTTCGCCGCACGATCGCAGCAGCGGGCAACAGCAGCCCAAGAGGCCAATCTATTTGCGGATGAGATTACCCCAGTCAATATCCCACAACGTAAAGGAGAGCCGCTGAAGTTCGATAAAGACGAAGGCCCGAGAGCATCCAGTACAGCTGATAACTTGCAGGGCTTACGTCCGGCCTTCGTTAATGGCGGTACTGTTACCGCCGGAAACTCATCAACCCTGAACGATGGTGCAGCAGCCGTAATCGTAATGAGCGCGCGCAAGGCGCTGGAATTAGGCATACCAATACTCGGACGTATCGCCGCGCAAGCAAGCGCGGGGGTAGAACCTTCAATGATGGGAATTGGCCCGGTTGCAGCTACCCGGCGCGCGCTCCAAAAAGCTGGCTGGATGCTTGAAGACCTCGATCTGATCGAGGCAAATGAGGCTTTCGCTGCTCAAGCACTTGCTGTGGGTCAAGAGTTGGGCTGGGATGATTCCCGAGTGAACGTCAACGGTGGTGCAATTGCACTGGGGCACCCCATCGGAGCATCCGGCTGCAGGGTGCTTGTTACACTTCTGTATGAGCTCAATCGCCGTCAAGCCAAGCGTGGTCTAGCGACACTGTGTATCGGTGGCGGTCAAGGCATAGCACTCGCGGTAGAAACGACATTTGCGGTCACCTCTCAAACTCACTGACCTACAATCAGGATCGCCCATATGGGCTCCACCGGAGTCCATATGAACTCCAGTTTGGGATCGCCAGTCTTGGAATTTGATCAAACCACCGACATATAAGGAGCATGCCTACTTCGCATTCGCGGGTTATTTAGGAACATTTGGCGGAACACTTGGGGCTACAAGGGACAGGTGCCAGCCTAAGGCATCGTGCTCGAAGATTGCTATCAGACTCCCGTCAACCTTCCTGAGTCCTGCGTTCTTGTCTGGAACGTTGAGCGAGAACTTAGCAATGGCGAAGCCGCCCGCTGCAATGACGTGAACTTCGCTAACAATAATAGAATGCCCCTGCACGCCTGCGGCAAAGCTATTTGAGTAGAAATTTTCCAGCTCGGTTTTTCCACGTATAACCTTGCCTGTGAGAGTCACCAAAATTCCTTCACTAGTGTAAAGCGATGCCATGCCAACCGCATCCTTTCTAGCATAAAACGAATCATAACGATGACCCAAATCCACTGCTGCTGACATTAACTCCAACTTATCAGAGTTTGATGCGGACGCCCAAGCTGTCGATACCGTAAACAGCGCCAAAAAGGAGGCCAGACAGAATAGCTTTTTCATTTAATCACACATGTCTTTAAAACAGATACATAACAGGCCAGTTCACTATCGAACCAGCCCTCCAGAATACCAACTACTGATCAGAACAGCTTTACTTGCTAGCTCGATCAGCAAACTCCAAAGGCACCCAGCTATAGCCGTTTACGTCGGATCGAACATGACCGATACCCGGATACCGCAGGTGTGGCGCTGCCACTAAAACTTTTGAGCTGGAAAGATTTGCAAATGCTTTAGCACGATTCGCCGCAGCATCTTTAGCATTGACATCAAAGACGATAGTAACGGAAGGATCTGCGAACTGTACGGCCTCGACATGGACAGTATCTCCAATAAACTCAATCGTCTTGCCGTTGCGTGTCAAAGTATAATAAGCAGAACCCGGAGTGTGACCGGGGTGAAGTGCGCCTGTCAAACCGGGTAAAATTTGAATCTCGTGGTCAAACGGGCGTAGCTGCCCAGAGTCTAGATATGGCTTAACGGTAGTCACTGCTTCCTCGAAAGCGTGTGGTAACGCTGCTGGGCGGTAGTGCGATTTAGCAGCCTGTTCTGGACTGAGGAAGAAGTCAACATCAGGCTTTCCAACATAGACGACTGCATTGGGGAAGATTCGTTTGCCACCCATCGTCAGGCCACCCGTATGGTCAACGTGAACATGGGTTATGAGAATGTCGGTAATTTCTTCAGGGCTAACCCCCGCAGCCTTCAAGTTCTCGACAAGACGACCACCAAGTCCGGCTCCAAAAAGCTCGCCTGCGCCTGTATCAACCAGAACACGACGGCCATCCATCTCGATCAGGTAAACGTTAATCGAAGTTTCAACGTCCTTACTCAGATAAGCCTTCTCCAGTAGCTCGTTGATAGCGGGAACATCTTTACCTTGCAGGAGTTTGTCTACATCAAGTGGAATCGTCCCATCAGATATCGCGGTCACCTTCACACCACCAACATTAACGCTGTAAAATTGGGGTACCTGCTTCATGGCATCTGTCGTCACAAAATCTGGCGCAGGCAAGATTTTAGATGTCTTGTCGTTAGCAGCATGTGCGCTCAAGACACTCATCGTCAGCGGGAGCGTTAATGCAATTGCGCGCAAGGCCCGGCTTTTAGCGCTAAGACCAACTGTATTTTTCATCATATTAATTATACACCTTTAAGTTTATATTAATTCTTTAGACAGCAACGCGGCGCGAATACACTTCTAATTAGAAGCAACGACGAGCGGCAATCAATATTGGAATGAATGACGGTTCCTGGCAAAAACCTCATACAGATCCATGGCAAGTTATTTTTGCCATTTCAACACTATTAGCTTCACACTACTCCATGATCACTGCAAAACCAAATGCATTTACACAAAGTGTGATTTTACCGATATTTCAGACCCTAAATTCTTTGATGAGTGAATCTCACCTCTCAAACCTCCAAGATTCTGGTCATCCAACCCTCGAGGTCGGTTAGTTCACTCTCGCAGATGGAGTGGTCGATTGGATAAGTATGCCAAGATACTTCGTGGCCTTGGTTTCGCAACACATCGCGTGCCTTGACTGCTAAATCGGGCAGGATAATTCTGTCTTGCTCACCATGGGCCAAAAAAACCGGGGTATCACGATTGATCTGACGTTGCTCCGACTCAGTCGTGGTGATTAAAGGTAAATATCCTGACATTCCGAATATACCTCCCAAGCGTTCCGGAAAACGTATGCCTGCCATTAGAGATAGAGCACAGCCCTGAGAAAACCCTCCAATCAGCACCCTCTCTGACGGGATCCCACGCTCAAGCTCCCTCCTGATAAGCACATCACAGTATTGCTGGCCGCTCCTTAATCCCACCTCATCTTCTTGCTGGCTAAAGTCGGAGCTACGGAGGTCAAACCAGGCAGACACTTGGCGGCCTCCTACCCATAGCACAGGCTGGATAGGCGCCTGGGGCAGTACGAACCGCACTGCACCACGGGTAGAAGCGGCTAGCCTGCGAGCTACCGGCTCAAACAGACGGCTGTTCGCACCCAGGCCGTGCAGAAGAATGATCGAAGCTTCTGGATTGGCCCCGGTTTCAAACTCCAGGAGGGGCTGAAGATTTTTATAGGCCATCTGAGGCTCTCTTTCGGCTGAGGTCGTTGACAGAAATACAATGGTACGAGTATTGTCGTACCTAGTCAACAGCACGTTTCTATCCGCAGACACCTGATGAGGGACACCATGAAAATTGAGATTTGGTCTGACTACGCTTGCCCGTATTGCTATATCGGAAAGCGGTACCTCGAAGAGGCACTGGCTCGGTTTGAACACGCGCAAGAGGTGGAGATTGTTTACAGAGCGTTTGAGCTAGACCCTAGCGCAGGACGATCGGTCACTACCACAACATTGGGACGTATCGAGAATAAGTATGGCAAAACTGCTGCTCAAGCCCAGCAGATGATTGATCATATTATCTCGATGGGTGCGAGCGCCGGTTTGGACATGCGGTACGGCACGGTACGCTACACCAACACGTTTGACGCTCATCGCCTCACGCATTTCGCGGCAACAAAGGGAATAAGCGCCGCAGTGACTGAGGGGCTATTCCGGGCTTACTTTACTGATAACCTGGCTCTGGCAGAGCGCGAAGTCTTAATCAAGGTCGCAGTGGAAGCCGGCCTCGATCATTCCGAGGTAGCAGCGATGTTGGCATCCGATGAGTTTTCAACTGATGCTAGGGCTGACGAGTCAAGGGCACGTGAGATGGGAATTAGATCAGTCCCTCATATGGTTATCGATGGGGAGCAACAATTCGCAGGTGCACAGCCTGCAGAACATGTACTGAGAGTTTTGCAGGATCTCTGGGCTGAGTCGCGAGGCAGTGACGAATCTCGGCCCACTGACACTCCTTCATGTGGAATGGATGGTTGCATTCCCACCCGAAATTAGGCCCGAAACTGTACGAATCCTGTTAGCGAAAAGCCCCGATCAACCAGCGGGGCTTGTTCCCTGCAAGGGTCATGGGGGAAAAATCGGACTTCGGCGAGCCAGGAACTCAGCCCTTCGCCAAAGTCTGAAAGCAGGAAGTCGCATCGGCCACAGGCAAAGCCAGCAGCTATCGTTTGAAGTTTTTGCAAAGAAAGACATATACATTAGTAGGGGCTTAGCTTGCTACTTCTGACTCAAGATACTCACTTACCGTCTTTTGTGTGAGAGGATCGGAATTAAGCGCACCTAGAATTGAATCAAGTAAACCGGGAAAGCGGAGATCAACATCTTCACGCCGAAGTGAAAGTTTGTATTCCCGACCAATGTGACTCTGCCAGACCAAACCACTGTCTCGAAGAATTCTAAAATGATGCGTCATAGTAGACTTTGGGACTTGTGGGAGGACGTCACAGCAGGGATGCTCACCGAAGCCTGCTATCACGCGTAGCGCGGCCAGGCGCATCGGGCTGCCTAACGCAGAAAGGATGCTTTCTAGGCGAATATCTTCAGTTTTGGGATGTTTAGCATTCATCGCGCGATCATACACATTTCTCCGACCCAGGTCGAGCATATGACCATGCCAAGAAGTATGAGCCTGGCGCTAGCAGCGAGAGGCCAGGGTGGATATCTTGGCTCAGATGAGCACCCGCACGCGACCTATCGCACGAGTGCCACTCACAAGACGTTAGCTCAAACACAGTCTTCGGCTAACCTGTAAGCCCCTAAGCCCTAGTAAAGCTAGGGCATCCTATTCCTGTTAACGTATTAATCACCCCTTCCAACCTTGTAAAAAATCAAGGAGTAACTTATTTACAATTTCAGGTTGCTCTTCCTGTGGTAAGTGACCGCACTCAGGAATTGCATGAGTGACTAGATTATCTGCCATCTCCTTCCAGATTTTAGGCATATCAAAAAGTTTACCTACGGCGTAGAAATCCGCCCCCCATAACGACATCACCGGCGCTTTAATCTTGACATCGGCGTCTATCAAGTCCTGAGCGAGATCCTCAGCGTTTGCTCGATAATCTGCCATGGATCCCCGAACAGCACCTGGAGCTTGATATGCTTTGACATATGTTTCAAATGACTCCCCACTGATTGCCATCGGGTCAAAACACCAATCCGAAAAAAAGTGCCGCAACCAGATATGCTCCCGCCCTGCGATCAGGGCTTCGGGTAAATCCGGTACCAGATGAAATAAGAAAAACCAATACGCCTTAGCGATTTTAGCATCCAAGTCGCGCGCAACAATACGGGTTGGTACATTGTCCATTACCACGAGCCGGTTCACCACATCGGGGTAATCTTTCGCGAAACGCGTGGCTACTCTCGCACCGCGATCATGGCCTACCAAAGCCACTGTAGAAATATCAAGCGCCGTCAATAGGTCTCGAATATCCTTCGCCATATTCCGTTTGTCGTAACCGGCTGCCGGCTTGTCAGTTTCACCGTATCCACGAAGATCCGGTGCGATGACGCGGTAATGCTTCGCTAACTCGGGTATTTGATATCTCCAGGCATAGCTGGTTTCCGGGAATCCGTGCAGCAATACGACCGCTGGCCCCTCGCCCGCTTCGATTACATGTTGTCGAATACCGTTAGCATGCAAAGTGTAACTTTTCGTCTTCATGGCGTCTCTCAATATGTATGGGATTTCATCGCTCTGCCGCCTATCCGCCAGATGGTGGCCGATAGAACTCACCGCAACAATCAAAGAGTTACCAAAGATCAAAATCAAACCGCTACAAAAGCCGTTCGGTACGATGCTACTCGTACCCTAATACACAAGTCAAGGCGTCCAGGTTCGGGGTGGTCGCAGTAGGCTAGGCAGCCGTCGATCGTTCGATCTTAGCGCAAAGGCTCTCTCGGCCGAGGCTGGGATAGCTTTTTGAGATAGACGTACTGATAAACGAAGTTATGTCGCAAGCTGGCATCGTCAGCCCATCGACAATCGGATATTGATACTGCCGACCATAAACTCTGCCGATTACCGCTGCACAAGACTGGCCACCAGGTTGGGTAATACGCAGCAGTGCTACTACAGTCGCTAACTGCGAGCGTAGCGTCGACGATTGCGTTACCAAGGCTCGCAAGAAGACCCTGATTAACCGCCTCGGGATGTAAAGGTGGTCTGCCTGCGCTTTTGTGATGTAGCTGGTCTGTGCTGCCCTCCTACCCCCTCCTCACTCGCTAAACAAAAAATGCAGGGCATCCGTGTATCGCCGGGTCACGACACAGTACTGTCGCCATAACGCGGTGCTCGGGAACACGGTGGTGCAATCCTAGCTAATTTGACAGAACGCAGAGGCTCGCTTCATAGGGCGGATTGATATGAAGCACCAGGATCAGGAGGTGGTAGCACAGCGGGCTGTCCGTCAATTTGAAAAAAATGGACAACGGACATAAATTTTTAAGCCATTGATTTGTAAACCATTGTCATGTCCATTTTGGACGGGAGTTCACGCGTCCAGAATTTGGCCAAATGCATCCAGGAGGCTGAAGACGAGATGCGTAAGCATATAAATGATGCGCGCACTGGCAGGATCATCAAGCTGAGCACGCACTAGGGTCGCGATACCAAAACGGTCGCCCCACGCGCGGGCGCTCTTGCCCTCAAATCACTCAGTGTCCCCCTCTTTCGAGGGCCTTCGCCTGAGCGTATACAACAGTACGTGCTGACGTTATTTGGTAACCGTCTGGCTAACACACCTTCGATGCTGTCGCGCAAGACGTAGATTTTCACGGCTTAGGGCTGACATTACCGAACGCCTGCCTAAAAACAGTTTCCGGCCAGCCCTGCATTCAAATGCTACATTCACGCTTTTCCTGGCAGGCCGTATTCATGCACATCAACCCTGATCACTTCCTACAGACGGAGAATGGCCGCATTGTTAATGCTGAGTCAAATAGACTGGCTTGGCAGAGGGCTCACCTTGTCCTATCAGAGGCTCTGCTAGTGACTCCCAAGCCTTCTCGTTTGTATTTGTTGATAGGCTCTCAGGGTGCAGGAAAAAGCACTTGGGCCAAGTCGACGCTTTTAGTTGAGCCTGGCGCTGTAATCTTTGATGCCATCCTGGTTCAGCGCTGTGAGCGTGAATCGCTCATACAGGCTGCCAAGAAGCATGGGGTAGACGTGGTAGCTACTTGGTTCACTACTTCGCTGGAAGACTGTTTGGCATGTAATCAGTTGCGCCCTGATGATGAGATTGTTCCTGAGAATGCCATTAGAAACGTTTTTAAAGCACTTCAGCCTCCAGACATGAGCGAGGGTTTCACCGAAATTTTAGTCGTTGATGCACAGGCTAGCGCGAACGCTCATGCTTCTAAAGACTGAATCGACTTCCAGTTATGCGGCAACAGCTCGGCGATCTCGCTCGCCCGTTGCGTCGGCAGCCGCGCCAGTACGTCCTTCAAATACTCGTACGGATCATGCCCGTTGAGCTTGGCCGACTGGATCAGGCTCATCAGCGCCGCCGCACGTTTGCCGCTGCGCAACGATCCGGCGAAGAGCCAGTTCTTGCGCCCCAGTGCCCACGGACGGATCTGGTTCTCGCACCAATTATTATCAATGGGTACGGCACCGTCAGCGAGGTAGCGCGACAGCGCTGCCCAGCGTTTCAGGCTGTAATCCAGCACTCTGCTAATAGCAGAGCCTTCAGGCACGAGATCGCGCTGGGCGATCATCCATGGCAGCCCTTAAAACAGTGTAATCGCGCCGCTAGAACCCACGCGTTGCCATGGCAGGCCCAGTACCAAGGCTTGAAGTTGCTCGGCATCCAATTCCATTTCAGAGCCATGCCGAATGCATGGCCAGTGAAACTTACCTTGATTCAACCTGCGAGCAGCCAGCCAAATGCCAAACCCGCCATGTACCAGAACCTTGATGCGAGTGGCGCGGCGGTTGGCGAACAGATAAGCGCAGTGCGGCTTCGCGGCACCGAACACCGCAATCACCCTGGCCAACGCAGTCTCGGCGCCAGCACGCATGTCCATGGGGTCGGTGGCGAGCCAGATGGAATCGATGCGGATCATTGAGCGAGCCCACGGACGAATCGGGCGCACCCTTCGGGATCGGAAGTTGGCCACTTTACCGTGAGCGTTTGCTGGCCGAGCTGTAATTCAATGATCGACAACGCTCCGGTCTTTCATTTTGGTTCTACTTTCAAAGGAATGAAAGCCGGCAGCGCGACTGCCTGCTGATCACGGTAAAGCGGTAGCCACCGGCGAACGACATTTGCATTGATAACATGCCTCATCGCAATAGCTGCCACGGAAACACCGGTCTGCTCGCACTCTTGGACGACTTGAGCTTTGAAGGATTTCGGGTAGGACTTACGTTGGCGCATGGCGATCCTGACGTTAAGGGCGATTGCGTCCGCTTAAAATTTAGGTGGACACCATCGCCTCAAGCGACGGTGTCAGGAAGGTGTATTGGCCGGACGGTTACCAAGTACCGACAGCGCAACATCCTCGAGCGCATGTTTGGCTGGCTGAAAGAGAACCGCCGGATCGTGCCACGCTTCGACAAGCTCGCGAAAAGCTATGCCGCTATGGTCTCGCTGGCTTGTTCCATGCGGTGCTTGCGACATCTCTTTTCGTACAGAACCTAGCCAACGCTGTCATCACTCTTTTGCGCCGGCATCTTAAAGGTTAAGGAGAAATGCAATGAATTAAGCGCGGGAAAGGCTACGCCGGGCTGCTGAAAACTTCTCCCAGAGAGCGTTTGCTCAGTCCAGAGACTCCTTCGTAGTGCACTGTAAACGAGTCCACTATAGAGGCTTGGCTGTCGAACACTGAGTTAGGCTTTCTTGACGGTGAGAATACAAGAAGGGTTTTCGAGCAGAGCTCGGATCACCCGCAAATATCAAGCCTCACTGCGCTCGCTGGGTCGACGCTTGGTCCTGGCAAGAGTCCGCAAATTTTCGCGATATATATCTACTGGGTTGAGTGCCTCAATGAGCTCGCGGTAAGCGCCCTAAATCGCTTTGAGCCGCATTTCGATGGAATCTCGATCAGCTTCAACGCGAGGTCGGTGCGCAGTTTAATTTTTTATCTTCAGCTGTGACGTCTCCAAAAAGAAACGCCGGGAGTTGATCTGGGTAGTGATGAAGAATCCACCATTTCAAGTCTGTATGCCGGACCGTTAAGAGCCGCTGCTCGACGGCCGTTCCCGGAGTCACTGTCACTCCGAACATCCCTTAAGGATACTCTGAAGTAGGCATCAATTTTTGATGCTCTCATGGCCTGAGGTTCAAAAAACTCAGCCGATCAAATAATCAGACGTTTTCCGTTTTTAACTCGTCGAGTTTGTCTCGAACAGCACCTTTCCAAGGCGTTTTTCCGCATTACGGGCGCACCTCTCCCGTGGCCAGCAGCCGTTTTCGCGCCATCCAAAGGTTCGACAGGGCAAACAGTGTGGCCTGTTGCGCGATGTTTTTAGCCAGCCCGCGAAACCGCACTTTCGTGTAACAAAACTGGCGCTTGATCACGCGAAATGGATGTTCAACCTTCGCTCGGACCTGGGCTTTCGCGAACTCGATCTTGCGGTATACCCGTGTGATCAAACTGGTCTTGCCATGCTTTTTGTAACGACTTGGACGGGCCGCAATTGACCATATCATCTGGCGATCCTGATGCTCCGCACGCTTGTCCACGCCGGTGTAGCCCGCATCACCTATGACATAGGTTTCCTCGCCGTGCAGCAACTGATCGACTTGAGTCACGTCCGCCACATTCGCCGCAGTGCCCACCAGGCTATGGACTAAACCCGACTCGGCATCGACGCCTATATGCGCTTTCATGCCGAAGAAATACTGGTTTCCCTTCTTCGTCTGATGCATTTTGGGATCGCGTTTACCGTCCTTGTTCTTGGTAGAACTCGGCGCATGAATGATCGTCGCATCGACCACCGTACCTTGGCGCAGCATCAAACCACGATCACCCAGATAGCCGTTGATGACCTGCAAAATCCCGCCTGCCAGTTCGTGTTTTTCCAACAAGCGCCGGAAGTTGAGAATGGTGGTTTCATCAGGAATCCGATCCAGACTCAATCCCGCAAACTGGCGCAGGATCGTCGTTTCGTACAACGCTTCCTCCATCGCCGGATCGCTGTAGCCGAACCAGTTTTGCATCAGATGTATGCGCAGCACCGCCATTAAAGGATAGGCCGGACGGCCACCGTCGCCTTTGGGGTAATGAGGCTCGATCAGATTGATCAATCCCTTCCAGGGCACGACCTGATCCATCTCGATCAGGAAACGCTCTTTACGGGTTTGCTTGCGTTTGCCAGCGTACTCGGCGTCGGCGAAGGTCATCTGCTTCATCAGGCGTCTCGGCGGTTGAGATCAGGCATTCTGCCAAATTTGGAAGCGTTCTTCAGAGTTTCCTTAAGGAACTTCATGGTCGCGGACGGCATCGAAAATTCTTTCAGCATTGGCCTGGAGGCACTGCCGTTTGAGGGGAGCGAGTGAAGGCAACACTGATGGATTCCAATCGAATTCGAGAATCTGGGTCTCGTATTCCATGAGCTTACACCTGTGTATCGCTGCCTCTGTCGGGCGGTAGCACAGTTTTGTTTTCTAAGAGGGTACGCAGAAGCTGCCTCCTTTCTGAAGGGCAGATCCGCCAGGTATCCATACACATTGCCTCGGTGGCTGGAGCTTCTTTGCGGCGACTGCCCTTGTGGCTGAAGCTTTACAACGGCTTTGCGTTATCCATTGACTTGTTTCTTATATCAAATATCCGGAAACTTGCGGTGAAAAATCAATAAGCATTAATTACGCTCGCAATCTAAAGCTAACGGTCGCATGACTATTGGACTTGTAAAATATCCCTTACTGTAAAAACGCACCGTTTGCTCTAGTTGTACATGGCAGCACAACAAAATTGCTGTAAATCAATAGCAAACGGTGCGAAGCGTCGACTTTCCGGCTAATGCGCTAGAGAACCAGAAGTCAATCGAAGTCAAATGGGAGAGTTATTGCTTTAACACATGCTTGGCCAAAAAGCCTGCTTGAAGTTTCCAAGCCTCTTCACTTTCAGGCAGACTTGGATCATCCCAATGAATATGCGGCATCGCATCGAACACGACCAGTTCAGCTTCAACCCCTTCTTTGAGGAGTGCGCGATGGAAATTGCTAGTGCCGCTAAGGAAGAAATCTCGTGTTCCGGTCATGCACAAGGTGGGTGGCAACCCCCTGAGATCCCCGTACAAAGGCGAAAGAATCGGATTCTTTAAATCTGTATTGCCGATGTATCCCTTTCCTTGCTCCGCGACAGGTGCTACTTGCTTCGAGAAGCCCAGAAACCCCAGCATCGATTCCGAATCGCCGGCCCTTGCAAAGTCCGCTGTGCCCGAGAAAAAGCCTATCGCCCCGGGAACTGGCAGCCCACTTTGACGAGCCATTAGGACTGCCTGCACCGATAAGACCGAGCCGGACGATGAGCCATAAATACCCACACGGTCTGGAGAATATTTTTTCAGAACCTCACGATACACCGCGACAGTATCTTCGACAGCCGCTGGGAACGGATTTTCCGGTGCCAAACGGTAGTCAACGGCAATCACCGTAATGCCTGTGAGCGCCGCAATAGGAATGGCTTCAGTGATAGACCCCTGGTTAAACATGAAGGCTCCTGCATGCACGTTGATGAGCACGCTTTTCTCAGCACCTGGGGCAAGTTTCTCTGGAGTCACCACGTGTACCGTGACTCCGCCTAACTTTCTAGTCTCGACCTTGGAAGGGAACCTCTTAAGGAGTTCGGCTGCAATCTGCTTGCGTAGCGGATCGAGCATTTCACGTATCTGGGCAACCGGAGCAGTCAACCCATGGGTGGGGTCGCCCATTTGATTACGCGCTTTGATCATTGCCTTAGCTTGCTCGCTGATCGCAGGAGGCAGAGGAACCGAGACGTTCCGGATGATCGTAGTGCCATCCGGTGCGAATGCAACACTGTCTGCAGCCCCTGCCGCACTGGCAAGGCTTGAGGATAAGAGGCAGGGAAAAACTGAGGCGACCAAAAGGCTCGAGAACACTTTTACATTCATGGTAGACCTTGTTTTGTGGGGGAAGAGAGACCAACGATGTACGTCGATCAAGGCTATGCGCAGCTACTCCCCAGCACAATCCACGATCTGCAAAGCACAGCCGCTAATAGCAACTATCCAAGTGTAACCATTTCTGATTTCTCTCTTAGAGCATCATCGCCGATGGTTCGGGTCAAGGTTTGACTGGGAAGTTCACCAAACCGTTTGTGATAAATGGCGGCAAACCTTCCCGCGTGATTGAATCTATATTTCATCGCGACATCCGTGACAGACGTAGCAACACCGATGAGCAGAAGCTCACGGATTTTTTCCAACCGCATGTCGCGCAAAGTTGTGATAGGGCTTTTCGATCTGAATCGTTGAAAATTGTGCGATAGCGTTCGGGGATGGGTTCCCGTGAAACTGGCTAAATGGGAAAGAGAAATATCCTTTTCCAGATTGCACGCCATATAACGCTCGGCCCTGTAGAGGCAGGCAGGCACCGCCGCCTGTGATACCGACGCCTGCCTAGCGATGACGGAGTGGTTAGCAACAAGCTCGTGTACCAAGGTAATCTCAAACGGGACTGACAGCGCCTCCAGCAGAAAGTCGTCTTTCTCGACCTGCTGGATTAAATAACTCAGGAGGTGTTGAAGCGCGTCGCCCTGCAACGAAAAAATGCTGTGCAATCCGCACTTTACGGGAGCGGAACTACCGCTGATTTTTTCAGATGCGTAAGCGAACATGCACTTCTTCAGCGGGATAATCAGTTGCTCGACATCAGTTGAACAAGCAATGCTCCAACGCTCAGGATCTTCAAGTAGCGCCGCAAACCCTTCTGTGACGACCTCTTGCCGCCCTTCTCGCTCGAAAATTGCGGTGCCCGCCAGCACAATCTGCAACAGCAAGTTATGGGGCAAGGCCTTCGGCCGGAGAGTGACGTTGGCACCGTAGTGAAGATAGATGAGGTCGAGACCACCGAGCCCAATTTTGTGAATCTCAGCATTCAGAGCCTCGCCCTCCGCAATGTCCATACTGTTCAGGCCAAATATCGGACTCGTGATTTCTTGGAGTTCGCGTCTACTGTGTCCTTTAAAAACCAGATACCTTTCTCTCTTCAAAACCTGGCGAAGGATGGTCGATAACTGAGCCATGGGCGCTTCCAAAGATAAGGAGGTTTACTCGCAAAAATAAGATCATTTGAATCCGGATCTTGCCTGCCCAACCTGCTCGGATGAGCACGGTTCCCTGACCTCACGATAACACTCGACCCGCGATTGAGTAACAGGTATTCGTTGCGGCTAATTGGGATCGCATGGAAGGAGCATTGAAAGACCCCGCCTCTTGGGATGGTCTCATCTTGGGTGCCAACCATACCTTTGAGGTCTCGTCATTACAGACATTCAGCCACGGCGGCAGCGCATCCGGCTGTGCGTGGGCGAGGTGGGCACCAGTCCCTACTGTAGCCAAAGCGTTGCACCATCTAGTTGCCCCGCCCCGAAGCTGAAGGCAAACGCCAGTTACGGTTCGTGTCGGGAAAGACGCCGCTGCGAAGAAAACCGTTAGCGACCTCATCACGCGTCTTGGCTTCGCAGCAGTTGACCTGTTGGGGCGGGGTGAACTGGAGCAGTCCTCTGATGGCCCACTGGTGATCCTCAACCTCGTGAAGGTTAGCTAAAGGACGGATTACGCTGCGCCTCTGAGTCCGACGTAAGATACTGAGAACCTGAGGTTGGCCCGGCGTGTGTTTTTGCCGCTCTCCAGCTGTAGGCTGTTAAACAAGCTTTCTCGGTGAGAGATCCTCCGATGCGTTAGGCAAAACTCGGGTGATCAACAAAACCGATTTGAGAGTTTTCAGAGGTGCCTTCAAACCTCCACCCAATAAAAACCCCCGTCGCTGATCAGGAAAGTTAGGTAGCATCCACATCACGAAAGCCGCATTAGATGATCGCCTCACTCCAGTTTCAAACAGATTTCACCACTCAGATCTTGAAGTGACTCACCATCATCTGCAACTGATTGCCCCACCGCGCCAATTCAATACTGGATGCGGCGGTTTGGTCGCTACCGGCCGCAGTATGCTCGGACACGTCACGCACATTGATGATGCTGCGGCTGATCTCTTCGGCTACAGCACTTTGCTGCTCCGCAGCGGCGGCAATCTGCTGGTTCATCGTCTGGATGTGGGACACGGTGCGGGTGATGTTTTCCAATGACACACCGGCCTTGCGGGTCAGTGCAACGCTGCTGTTAGTCAGGGCGCGGCTGTTGTTCATAACGGCCGACACTTGTTGAGTGCCGTTCTGCAGACCGGCCACCAGGACTTCAATTTCCTCGGTGGACTTTTGAGTGCGCTGAGCCAGTCCACGGACTTCGTCGGCGACCACCGCAAAACCACGACCAGCTTCACCTACTCGCGCCGCTTCTATGGCAGCGTTGAGCGCCAGCAGATTTGTCTGTTCGGCCACGGCCTTGATCACGTCCATGACGGTGCCGATCTTGTCGCTTTCCTGTTGTAGCGCGCTCATAGCTTCGGTGGAGCGCGCAACTGCGTTTGCCAGGCGTTCGATTTGAATGATGGCCTCGTTGACCACTTTTTCACCTTCGCGAGCTAAGCCATCAGCGGCGGCTGCAGCCTGGGAGGCTTCTGCGGCGTTGCGTGCAACTTCCTGAACGGTGGCGGTCATCTCGCGCATGGCAGTGGCAACCTGATCGGTTTCAACTTTTTGGCTATTGACCCCCACACTGCTTTGCTCAGCAACAGCTGAAAGCTCCTCGGCAGCGCTGGCAATCTGGGTGACGCCGTCGCGGATGCCGCTGATCAGGTCTCGCAGGGTCATGCCCATGCGGCAAACACCTTGCTGTAACACACCGAATTCGTCGCGACGGGTTACCAGCAGACTCTCAGTGAGGTCGCCGGAAGTTATTCTCTCCACGACGCCTAAGATTTCACGGATTGGACGAGTGATCTGGCGTGTGATGATGATCGCGGCCAAAACGCCGAACAGAAGGGTTAATACGGTGCTCCCCAACTGCAGCTTCCGCGCCTGTGCGATTTCGCTGTCGCGACTGTCGAGTTGAGCCTGATAGAGGGCGTCGCTGAGGGCCAATATTGCGCCCCCCAAGAATGTCATTTCCTTGTGCATCAGGGTAACGACGTTGTTAGCCGCTCTGTAGGTCTGCAACGCTGCGCGGTAGTCGCTTAGGACAACTTTCAACTGGTCTAGTACGTCCTGCTGAGTAACACTGAAGTACGCATCAAGCTGTTTCACGCCTTGAATAGCGCCATTCAATTGATTGACAGCTTTCTGCTCTGTATCTGGGGTGTTGTTCGCTGTGTAATCATGGAGATCATAACGGGCTAGCAAAAGCTGCTCTTTGAAAAGACTGACACCCTGTAAACTTTCATAACGCGCGTCGGCCGGAACGATCTGCAGCGCGCTCCTGTTTAGTGCATTATTCAGCTTATCAGTCGCTTCGGCGGCGGCGTCCATAGCTAGACGTGCTTTGCTACCGTCGCGATACGCTTCGCGCATTTTGTTCAACGATTGCCGATAACTGGTGATGTGGGCCGCTTGCTCGTTGAGCAGCCTAAGGCTCTCCGACTTCGTTGAAGTGCTGATCAGCTTTTGCTGTTGCGCGATGAATGCATCCAAATTATCCAGCACGTTCTGTGCGACACTTTCATCGCCCTTGCTCTGACTGTATTGCAGCCGGGCTACGCGAACTTGGGTCAACAACACGTTCAACTGAGTGACCTCAGCCATTCGACTGCTACGCCAGAACAAGCTATCCAAGCTGGTCCAACCGATCAGAGCCAAGGCAGCGGTGAGGAGCAGAACGAGGCCGAATCCCAGGCCAAGCTTGAGTTTGACGCTGATACTATCGAGCCAAATTTTCATTCCAGGTCACTCAGATGGTAACGCTCGTCGCGGGCACGGTTATAAGCTCGCACTACGCCAATCACGGCGTAGTGCCCTGCGTGCGGTCAGCAGGCTTGAGCTGTTTTCAGGCGATGCTGTCCCGCCACCAGGACCAGCATCGCAACGGCGGCGACGACAACCCCAGGGGTTGCCGCCATCAATACCATTGCCGCACCACTGCCAGTCGCGAGCATTTGTCCCGCTACCATTGGCCCACTCATAGCGCCCAACCGGCCAATGGCCAAAGCCGCACCAACACCCATACCACGAATGCTCGTCGGATAAAAACGTGGAGCAAGCGCGTACAACACCAACGGGCTGCCGATAGAAAAGAACCCGGCCGCGAAAGCAGCAATCACCGTGCCGTAAAACTGAGTGGAGAATCCAAGACCGGCGAGCGCTCCTATGGTACCCAAGTACATACTCACCACCAGCGCCACGACCCGCCAGCGGTCAAGCAGCAGTCCCAGTAACAGCGACCCGACAGCGCCTCCCATGTTAAGGGCCATTTGTACATTGCCCGCCTCGGGACGACTTAAGCCTTGGCTTAACATCAAGGAAGGCAACCAGTTTTGTAGAATGTAAAGCACCATCACCGTGAAAAAATAGCTGACCCACAACAGCAATGTCGCGCGTGCGGTCCCTTGTTGAAAAAGCGCCAGCCAGCCAGCGTTGGGAGTCGAACGGCCTTGCACTTGTTGTGCACGATAAGCCGAAGACTCCGGCAGCCATAGGCAAAGTAGCGGCACCACCAGCAGTGGTCCCAGGCCACCGACGTAGAACACCGCTTTCCAATTGCCCGCTAGCTCCCCGATAAACTCACTGTTACTGATCAGCACCGCCAAGACTCCGCCTAGGGGCAAACCGCAATACATGATACTCACCGCCCGGCCGTGGGAACGCTGATCCACCGATTCGGAAGCCAAGGCAATTAGGTTCGGCATCGCTGCCCCCAATCCCACACCGGTCAGAAATCGCACTACCAGCAGGCTTTCGAAACTCCAGATCATCGCGGTGGCCAGGGAGAACACTCCAAAAATTGTCACCGCACCGATTAATACACGCTTGCGCCCCAACCGGTCCGCCAGCCACCCGCCTGCCAGCGCGCCGGGCAGCAGTCCGATAATGCTTGCACTGAACACTGCGCCCATCATGCTGGAAGATAGACCGAAGTGCGCAGCGATCGCAGGCCCGGCGATACCGGCAGACTGTACATCCATACCTTCAAATAGAGCCACGATGAAACAGAGACCAAGAGACAGGATGGGCCAACGCGCGGAATTATTGGTGGTACTCATGGAAGTCACCTTTTTATTTTATTGGAGTTATTCGAGGTTTCAGACTTGGGCTCGTCGAGCGTACAACTGCGCAGGGGCAATCCGATGAGGGGTCAATCAATGGTGATGTTCGCCCCTGTGTGCCCGAGTATTACTCTGCCTGCAGTACGGCATCCACTGTCGTGATGTCTGCAATCAGCGCCATACTGGTGAGCGCAGCCTGATGCACCTGGAGAGTGGCAGCCGAACACGCATCGGAGGCCACCGAGATGTCATAGCCGAGATCCGCAGCTTCCCGAACCGTATTCTCCACCACCGAATGCGTAGCCACTCCCGCAACAATTAGGTGTTGTACCCCCAACATACGCAGCGTCTGTTCAAGGGGCGTTCCTTTGAACGCGCTGATACGCGTGTGCGTCATGATGAACTCGTGCTCGCTTTGCAGTGGTGAAAGGGCATCCATAAATTGCGCGCCCCATTCGCCGTCCTTCATTGCGCCCAACTCCACGGTTCTGCGGAAGATCGGGGTATTTCTGGGGCAATCCGCATAATCGTGCCGAAAAGCAATGCGAACATGAAGGATCGGTAACTGCCTTTCACGTGCGCCCGAAAGCAGTTGCTTAGCCGCCTCAATTACCCTAGCGCGGCTCGGATCATCCTTGGCCACCCCTTCACGGATGCGACCGTCGGGATGAAGCACTTCGTTTTGATAGTGCAATGCAAGAACGGCGGTACGAAGACTCATGAAATTCATTCCTTGTTGGCAAATGGCCTAAAGATTTACCGGGCTCCAAGCGCTCGGGCGACGTGAAAGCCCGACACTCCACCAACGCCCGGCCCGGGATGGGTCGAGGCGCCGATATGCCAGAGATGAGCAACGGGGGTCGCGTGATTTCGCGTGGCATGTAACGGCCGCCACAACATCGATTGATCCATCTCGCAGGAGCCTGAGTACGGATCACCACCCACCAGGTTGACATTGAGCCCTTCGAGATCGGCTGGAGACAGGACATGACGGGCAAGGATGCTCGTACGGATGGCAGGCAGCTGCTTCGCAATCTGCTCCAGCACGCGGTCCGCATAAGCCTCCCTCAGGCTAGCGGTCCAGCAGCCATCAGCCGACACCTGGATCTGACCCGCCGCATCGCCACGGACAATCCGCGGGCATGCGGGCACTTGAATCCATAGTGTCGCCTGGCCAGCGGGTGCACGCGACGGATCCTGGGTCGTCGGCTGAGCAATACATATAGTCGGCTCTGCCGGCAGCAGCCCCCTGTCCGCCTCGTTGATTGCACGGGAAATGGAATCCGGCCCGTCGCAAAGGTGGATGTAGGTCGCCCCATCGAGCTCTGCCGTCGGCCATCGGAGCGGCTCCGAAAGCGCCAGGTGTATTTGCATGTTGCCCTTGCCATAACGATAGGATTTGCTTTGCTCCAGCACCGCATTCGGCACATACTGAGGCTCAAGCAGGTCCCCGTAGAGCTGGGTAGGCGTCACGTTACAAACCACATCGCGTGCCTCGATTTTACGACCATCGGCCAAGACGACGCCATGTGCCCTTCCCCTACGGACTAATACGCGGCGAACATCCGCACTGTGCTCAAGACAGCCACCGGCCTTGTTGATCACTGCGACCAAGGCCTCGACAAGTCTCTTACTGCCACCGCGTACCAGCGGCAAACCAACACTTTCCAGCATTGATGAAATAATTTTCGTCATCAGCGCCGACATTGCACTGTCAGGCCCAAGGCCTGCATGCAATGTCCAGGGTGCAAGCAGCGCACGTAACGCGGGACTTTGTACTGCACCGTCAAGCCAGTGCCGACACGACATCATTGACTCGCCCAGGAAACTGGTCGTTGAATGAATACCGCTCTTTAACACGTGCAGAGACAGCGCACAGACCGTGGAAACACGCCACAACTCGTTGTTCAACAAAGGGAAGACAAACTTCTCGTGGCGTTGCAATTGCTTCATAGCCATAGAGAATCCAACGCCGTCACCGGCAGCCAAACGCTCGAAGCGCGCGATGTTTTCACTTCGCTCATTCGACAACGACGCATGGGAACCATCTGGCAACAGTACGCCAATTGAAGAAGCGCTCGTGCAGAACGCCAGCCCCTCTGCCCGCAGTGCTTCACCCAGCGCGGCATAGGCAGGCCCGGAAACAAACAGCGGAAATGCCGTGGCCAGAGTGTCATGCACGAATCCAGGCAACGTGAGTTCATCGCTGCGGATACAACCGCCAAAGACTGCCTCACGCTCCAAAACGAGCACAGAGCGCCCAGACCTGCTGAGCATCGCGGCACACACCAGAGAATTGATGCCACTGCCGACAATGATGACGTCATATTTGTTATGTGGATTCGTTTTCATGCCGAGCATCATGCGGAACCGTTGCGCTCGGCACTATCCGGTTTTCGATCCATGACTATCCAATTTTCGCCGAACCTATACGCCTGATGGTGGCCACACTTTTGCGCTGGACATAGCGTTTCTCATGTCCGTAATATCAGGCACAAGGAGAGACACGGTTTACGACCGAGAATGGGTTTAATCTAATAATAAAATCAGTGAATCCACGCCGTTCTAATAATAAAAAGTAACGGGATACCTACTCTTACTGCCGTGAGAGCTAAAATGAACTCATCTTTTCAAGCCCTTGATTTGTCGCGGATGTACAGCAAGCTCATCTTCCAGTCCAATAGTGCCGTGGCGTCTCATGAGCATCTGCGCCAGGCGCTCAACGATCATGTGCTGACCTGGAGTCCGGGCGAAGTAGACTCCGCCCTCTACAGCGTCGATACACGCCACCTCAGGCTGATGATCCTTCGCTATGGGCCTGCTGTTGAAGTCCGACCTGATCCATTCGATGGATTTGTCTTGGTTCAGGTCCCTTTGCGAGGGCGCTCAGTCATAAAAAGTGACGGCGAGATCACTTCCATCGGTCCGGGCCAGATCGCTGTACTCGCGCCTCAACATGAGATCTGCTTTCGCTGGAGCGAAAATTGCGAGCAGCTCATTCTTCGGGTGCCGTCTGCTTTCGCAAGAGATGCCTCATCGCGACTTTATACCCCGCCTTCAGGCCTGAACGAATGGCACGACTTCTCCCCCGTTTCACTGCTTGACAGTAACATTGCGACGCAATGGTACGGTCTGGTTCAATCGTTGGTAGACCAGATAGGCACAAGCCATGGCGATGGTTTCGGCAACTGCCATCCCGCCTGGATCGAGTACCTGGAGATCGGGCTGGCCTTACTTCTTTCAACCCAGATTCGAAGGCAGCCCGACGCACTGATCAGTAATTCATTTTCAACTCGCACAGCGAAACTCTCGCCACTCGAGGCAGCCCGGCGGTACAGCCTCGCACATTTATGGGCACCGATCTCTCTTGAGGATTTGGCACGCGCAGCCGGAATCAGTTCGCGGTCACTGCATACCTGCTGTAAGAAAGAGTTTGGTGTAGGGCCGATGGCCTGGTTACGTGATATTCGCCTAGAGGAGGCCCATCGAAGGATTCAGGCCCACTCGCAGGACAGTATTACTGATATCGCCATGGCCGTCGGCTTCGGCCACCTGGGCCGGTTTTCCGCCTATTACAAGGATCGGTTTGGTGAACTTCCAAGTACCACGTCGGCATTGCACAAGAGCGCAATGCCTTTGCTTTCAACTGAACAGTGACTTGGCAGAGGACCCGCAGTGGCTAGGATATCTCCTGTCGTGACGTAGAAAACCACTCACGCGGCGAGCGCCCCCGGTCCGGTCCTAGGCAGCTGAACCCGCCATCCACGGGTATGTCCGCCCCGGTGATCCAGGAAGCCGCATCGGAACAGGCGAACGCGACCACCGCGCCTACCTCTTCCCCTCTGCCGACCCTACCCAACGGATGAAGTTTTCCACCTATTTCATCCGCCCTTTCAATAGACCCGCCACTGAACCCGGACATGGATGGCGACCACGTCCAGGCAGGCGAAACGCTAAGACAACGTATTCCTTTTGGGGCGAGGGTGACGGCGATATTTTTCGTAATCTGCAACAGACCAGCTTTTGAGGCGGGGTAAACCGCTCGCCCCGCCGCCCCAAACTTGCCACCCGTGCTTCCGATATTGACGATGACAGAGCCCGGCCGCATGACGGCAGCGGCCCTCTGAGAGAAAATAGCGGCAGAAACCAAATTCACGTCCAAGGTACGGTGCCAGTCCGACCTTGAGGAATCGAGCCCCTGATCGAGATAGATGCCTGCACAGTTGACCAGCACATCCACGCCCCCAAAACGCTCAACGGCGAGTGAGATACAAGCATCGATGTGTGCGTCGATCTGCACGTCTGTCGCGACGAACAAACATGACTCGCTCAGAACTGCCATCACTTCACCGTCGCCCAAGTGCACATCCGCCAGCACAACCCGTGCGCCCTGGCCGATTAACACCCTCGCGATATCCAGGCCCACCCCCTGGGTGCCACCAGTAACGATAGCAACCCTTGCCTCAAGGAGACCTTTACTGGGGGGATCATGGCGACTCATGGAAACACCTCGATGTTCGTGAAGACGCTGTCGCAATTGACCAAATCGACCCGCTTAAGGGCAATTTCAAAACCGCTTTTGGACTCGACCAGTTTGTGCACCACGCGACCGGAAAGATATCTCAAGTCGAGACGATACTCACTGACATGCAGCCTGGAATTTACAATCAACCGACCCTCTTGATCACGCCCTTGCACGCAAACATTGCCTACTATCCGACTGGTCCTTGTCGCGGGCTGCTGCGACCAGTTTCGCTCGTTCAGCAAGCGCCGCACACGTGTCTCCCGAAGCATTGCATCTTCCCAAAATATGGAAATGTGCTCGAAGGGGTCCAATTGATCTGCGCGCCGTGGTACCCAATAGCGGCCGTTGGGCGCCCACAACCCCAGCCATTCATCGAATGACCTTTCGTCCAATAACGACGCTTCACGAAACAGGAACTGTTCCACCTCGAACGTTAGATGCGCATCGGGCATCATGGCTTCTACAGGGTTAATGGACACATCAAAATAGCGATCACTCAACACAATGCACCTCTACCAATTGTTGTTTTTGTTGAGGCGCCAGCGGGGCACTCTCCATGTACTTTATCCAGGCAGCGAACTGGTTACGCATAGGCAGCTCACTGGTGCCATTGATCGAAACGGCTCCATCGGCAAGGATCTGATCCGTTCCCGCGTAGCGGTGCTGACTGATCCAGTCCCCACCGTGCACGGAATTGCCCACCTGACAGCGGCGGTAAACTTCAACATCATCCGGCATGACATTCGATGACGGTGAGTTCACGATATTTGCATACGTCAGTGCACGGTCAAACACTTCTGGCGGCGCACCGACGCAGCGGAAAACCTGGATTTCCACCATGGTTCTGTCGACCGAAACTGGCCGAATGATCCGGAACTGCTGGAACACATTGTGCGGTGAGCCGCTGCCGTAAATGATCGTGTTATGACGACTCATCCCGAGAATTTCGCGTGCTCGTTCTTCGCCATACGCCTCACTCAAACATTCGAAATGCAAGCGTGAAACTTCATCGCGGGTAGCCGCAGCTGGATCGAAAATGCCCTCCATGTAACCGTGTCCATGATGATAGGCGCGCAGCTCAAGCTTTTCCCAGAAGGTGTAAGGCTCTCCATTCCCGTCCTGAATCAGCAGCTCGAACGGCATTTCACCGATCTCTTCGGCCTGTTCGCGTGCAGCGATCACTGAGGACTCATGGGTGACGGGTCCATGCATCGTGTCATGCAGGTTCTCATAGAACATTTTCCAGTTCGAAAGCTGCATGACGCGGAACACACCACCCGCCACCTCAACTTTGCCGACCGGCGAGCGATCACAAAGATTGTCGATCGAGCTCGCCGCCCCACCCAGAAACTCAACCAGACCAATACCGCCCGGACTCTGTTTGGCAAAGACAAAGCCCCTATAGCTATCGACTTGTGCCACTGGGACCATCGAGAACTCGGGATTGGCAGGGTCAAAGGTCGTCCCCTCGAAACCCGCACGCATGGGCGTTGTGAGTAGCGAGCCATCGAGCTTGAAAGTCCAAGCATGGTAGGCACAGCGGAAGAACTTCCCGACGCAACCGTCCCCGTCGGCAACCAAGCTCGCGCCACGGTGCGGGCAGCGGTTGTACAGCACGCTGATTTTCTGCTCGTTGACACGCACCATGATGACCTTCTGGTCGCCAAGTGTGGTCGTGTGGTAATCGCCGCCCTTGGGTACCTGACTCTCATGACCTACGTATATCCATGCGTTCCCATAGACCCTCTGCATCTCCAGGCCAAATATCTCAGGATCGGTGTAGACGCGTTTGTGGACGCCATCCGGACGGACAAGTTGCTTTAATTCATCGGTGCTGATCATGGAGTGGACCTCTCTACTTATTGACATGATTCAAAAGAATTCAGTGAGGAATTCTGCCCACTCCAATGGCGATCAAATAGCCAGGAATCGCAAAGCGCTATCCGTATTTCGCTCACGCCCACGCTCTAGTTCAACTGACTGTTATTGAGGTCGGCAACACGATTGAGCAACTGGAATCGGTCAATCTCCACCCGTGCCAAAAACGGATAACTGAGCTGCGTCAAATTGCGGTTTCCGGATATCGGCACCGACCCGTGCTACTTAGACTTTGATCAACCTTGCCATCCGGAATGAACCACGGTCGCGACGATCTCGCTCGTTAACGCCACCACCGGAAAGATAAAAAAATCGGCAAGTATTTCGTGAGTACGGCGCTGCCCTGCACTTCTCTGCCCTCGTGGCTGAGTGCATGACAGACACTAGAAGCAGGGTTCGACTATGCAGACGATGGAGAATAAGAAGACGATGCAGGTGCGGGTGTCAGAGGCAACTACTGCGGCAACCGGCGTCCGGATGCTTCGGCTTGTCGCTCATGAACCAGATCAGCTGTTGCCGCACTTCACCCCCGGGGCCCACATCGGCGTATTGGTACAACCAGAAGGGGTAAAAAAGGACTGGCGCCAATACTCGTTGATCGACCTGTCGCCCAGAGACGGTTCCGACACACACCCCGAGGCCTACCGCATTGCCGTGCGCCTTGACGAGAAGGGCCGTGGTGGCTCGCGCTTCATGCATGAGGGTGTGAACGTCGGTGACATCATCGAAATCACTTCGCCACGCAATGACTTCCCCCTACGAGACTCCGGCGGCCGCGCTTTCTTGATAGCGGGTGGCATCGGCGTGACTCCACTAGCGACCATGGCCGCTACCTGTCGGTTTCACGGGCGCGCAGTCAAAATGGTGTATGCCGGACGCGACCGTGCATCCATGGCGCTCATCGATGAGTTGCAAGTGTTGCTGGGCGACGGGCTGTTCGTGCATGCCGATACAGAGGTCGGAGCGCCGATGGACATCAAGCGCTTGTTCGACCAGTTCAACAGCAACGACGACATCCATATCTGTGGCCCCACGCCCCTGCTGGACGCCATGATCGCGGAGGCAGAGCGACGCGGCTGGGCTCGTGACAGGCTTAACTTTGAACTCTTTGCACCCGCAGTAAGCGTGCAGGGTGACACCGAGTTCGACGTCATCCTGGCCAGCAGCGAGCGCAAACTTCGTATTCCCGTAGGCAAGAGCATTCTCGATGTCCTGATCGAAGAGGGTTGCGATCCCATGTTCGACTGCAAACGCGGGGAATGCGGGGTTTGTTCAACCGCAGTTGTTTCTGGCGTAGTCGACCATCGCGACTACGTACTAACGGAACGCGAGCGGGCAGCCAATAACGTCATGTACCCCTGCGTTTCCCGCAGCAAAAGTGCCGTCCTGGTTCTCGACCTATGAACAGCGCGAGCGACTTGGAAAGAATGCCTTCTGAAGTGAGGGCACGGCCTGATGAATTCGCATGTGGCATAAGACAGCACATATTCATTCACTGATTTTTTTCTAAAACTCTTCATACAGAGCCCTACAAAATGACGCAGCCAGAACTTCCCGTTCCCGATCTCTCCGAGATTCTGATTCAGACCGCCGCCCTTCCCTGGCGTGAAAAATCGTTGAAGGGCGTCCACGAAAAGATGCTGTTTCGCGATGAACAGACGGGCGCCTCCATCGCCCTGATCAAATTTGACAAAGGCACAGGCATTCCTCAGCCACACATGCACGCCTCCAACCAGTCGATGTTTTGCCTATCCGGCAAGTACGAGTACACGTCGACGGGAGTCACGTTGGTGGCGGGCTCCTTCTACTGCAACCCCAAGGGCAACGTACACGGCCCCACCTACGCCCACGAAGAGACCATCGTCGTCGAGATTTACGACGGTCCGCACTATCCGCAAAAACCGGACTGGTACACGGACGAACGCGACGCCCATTGATCGTCCCGCAAAGAGCGGTATGTGACAGCACTTACTTCATGTGTGCACAACAAGAACAAAGGAAAATCATGACTGGAAGAACCGTACCCGCCGAAACTCTCACCAGATTTATCGAGGCCCTTTTTGAGTCTCTGGACTTGAAACAGACCGAAGCCACCTGTGTGGCCGAGTCGCTGGTCAACGCCGATCTGGAAGGCATCTCTTCGCACGGCGTTTCCCTTGTTCCCCTGTACGTTCAACGGATTAAAGCCGGCAGCATCAGCGTTCAGACACAGCCCTCCATCGTGGAGGATCACGGCGGGCTGGTGATCATGACGGCAGCCAACACGCTCGGCCAACTCTCCTCGGAGGTCGCCGTCGAACTGGCCATCGAGCGTGCGCATCAACACGGGGTATCGGTGGTGGCCGTTCGTGACGCCTTCCACTTTGGTACCGCTGCCTATTGGTCCAGAAAGTTTGCGGAAGCAGGAATGGTGGGATTCTCGCTCTCGAATACTCGCCCGTTGATGCCTGCACCTGGTGGCGCCCAAGCCATGGTAGGCAATAACCCTATGGCCATTGCTTTCCCTAGCGCCACTGGCGAAGCGCTGGTCGTGGACATGGCCATGAGTGCCACGGCCATGGGTAAGATTCGTCTCGCCCAGGCGCAAGGAAAGAGTATTCCCGAAGGCTGGGCCACTGATGCCCAAGGCAACGCAACAACCAACGCGACTGACGCCATCAACGGCATGTTGCTACCCGCCGCAGGCCCTAAAGGCTTCGGGTTAGCCGTGGCGGTCGACCTGCTCTGTGGTGCGCTCTCCGGCGGCGGTTTCGGCGCTTCTGTACGTCCGTTGTATGGCGACGTGGATCAACCGTACAACTGCGCCCATACCTTCATCGCCATCGACGTCAGCCGCACTGCAGGCGGTACCGGTATAGGCACGCAGGTGGCGACGTTCGCTCAGTCGATCCGCGATTCCCGTCGAGCGCCTGGCACCGAGACGATCTACGCACCCGGTGATCTGGAACGTGCCAATCGCCAGCGGATAGCGGGCAACTGCGTTCTTCTTCCAACGTTGATCGATGACCTCAATGCACTGGCCAAAGAAGCCCACATCGGTCTTCGCCTCTAACCCTTTTTATGCACCTGCGAGCACTCACATGAAAACCCAAATCACCTCTGAAAAACTTGCCAAACCCAACGGCCACTTCTCCCAGGCCACGGTGATTGAAGCCCAAGGCAAGCTGCTGTTCATCTCAGGTATGACGGCGCGCGCCGCCGATGGAAGCATTACTGGTATCGGCAATATCGAACTGCAAACGCGTCAGGTCTGCGAAAACCTCAAGGCCGCTTGCGAAGCCGCTGGCGGCTCTCTAGAAAATATCTGCCGCGTCGACGTCTACGTTCGCAACATCGAGCATTTTGACGTGATTCATCGTGTGCGCCGCGAATACTTTGACTCCCCCGTACCGGCATCGACCATGGTCGAGGTGGCCAAGATGGTCAGCCCCGAATACTTGATCGAGATCAGCGCCATCGCTGTTCTGCCCGAAGAATAAGGATACAGCCATGAAGCTTGGAACTATTCAAACCGGTGACAAAGTACGTGTAGCGTGCTTGTTAAATAAACATGGTGGCACCTTGCTCCCGTCGTATTTCGGTGATCTCGTCAACATCATCGCAGGCGGCCCACCCATTCTGGAAAGCGTTCGCGCCGCGGCCATGGCAGTTGATGCCGAGCCGTTCAAGTTATCCGATGTCAAGGTGCTTGCGCCGATCCAGCGTTTTGGGCGCGACGTGCTTTGCACCGGGTGGAACTACTGGGACCATTTCTACGAAAGCGAGGGCAAACGCGAAGGCCAGGATGTGCCCAAGCCGGACGCTCCGACATTCTTCACCAAAGCCCCAACGGTCACTATTGGCCCCGACGACGACGTGGCGCTCGATGCCGAGATATCGCAGAAGTGGGACTACGAAGCCGAGATCGTCGTGGTGATAGGCAAGACCGGTCGCAGTATTCCCAAAGAACATGCACTGGACCATGTATTCGGATACTGCCTGGCCAACGACATTTCGCAACGCGACCTGCAGCGCCGCCATGGCGGGCAGTGGTTCAGAGGCAAGAGTATCGATTCCACAATGCCTCTCGGCCCTTGGATAACACTGCGCGACGACGTGGTGATCAGCGAGGTCGGCATAGAGCTCGAGCTCAACGGCACGCTTATGCAGAAAGCCAAGGTCAGCGACATGGCTTTCCCCATCGAGGAGCTGATTGCAGAATTGTCCTTGGGACTGACCTTGTACGCCGGGGACATCCTACTGACCGGCACTCCCAGTGGCATCGGAAACGCTCGGACGCCACCCGTCTTCCTCAAAGCCGGAGACAAGCTCGTCACCCGTGCCGACGGCCTGGGTGAGTTGCGGAACACCCTACGTGCAACCGATCTCTCGACCTACATCGGCTGATGGAGACCATCATGCAAAAACTCCGTGTTGAATATTTGGCCGGTTACGGTCTGGAGGTTCCCGACCTGGAGGTGGCAAATGCCTTCTATACGGCCTTTGGACTTGTGTCAGAGCCACTGGATGAAGTCTGGCAGTTGCGGTCGGCGAATAGTGGCCCCGCCAACATCATTCTGCTCAAAGGCGCACAAAAGAAACTCCATCACCTCTCGTTTGCTATCCGGGACGTTGACACAGTCCGTTTCGCAGAACACCTGAAGGCCTCAGGCGTACCGGCCACTACACCGCCATTCGGCGCGATTCGGGAAGGATTGTGGTTCCAGGATCACTGGGGGACGTGGATCAACTTGGTCCCGGTGGAGACCAAGCCGCCAGTGCTGGAACTGCCGCCCCTAATCACCCAGCAGCGTGTGGATCGCCACTATTGGCAAGAAATCGAACGTGAAATCAAGCCAAACAGTCTAGGGCATTTGCTCATGTTCACTCATGACTATGACCAAGTCGAAGCGTTTTTTCTGGAAGTGCTGGGCATGCGCATCGCTGACCGGGTTCCGGGGAAAGTGACGTTTCTTTCGGGCGGCACCGGCATTCGTGATCATCATTGCTTCGGGCTGATTCCAAGCACCCATCGCGGCCTTCAGCACAGTAGCTTTAATGTGAACTCAGTGGATGCCATCGGTTTTGGCGCGTTGCAGATGCAAAAGGCCGGTTACAAGGAAGGCTTCGGTCTCGGACGCCATGCCCTTGCCTCCAACTTGTTCTATTACATCCGAGATCCTTGGGGCAGCTGGGTCGAGTACTACAGCGATATGGACAAGATCAGCGAGTCTTGGGAAACGCGGGACTGGAACGGTCTTCCCTACATCTGGCCCGAGTGGGCACCTGAGTTCTGGAGTAAGGAAATGAACGGCAACTTTGAGCCCAGAGGTTAGAATGATAGCCCTCGACGTCCATACACATCTGGCGCCCATCAATGCGCAGGCTATAGAGTCGATCCCAGGAGTGACCTGGGATTCGGTCAACGAAGCGTTGACACTCGATGGTCACCGCATCGGCATACGTGACCTGTTTCATGCAGAACGGCTGATTGCACGCATGGACAAGCATCGCATACGCCGTGCGTTCGTCTCGATTCCACCGCCCCTGTATCGCCAGCACCTGAACGCTGACCAAGCTCTCATCTGGACAAGATACCTGAACGACGAGTTGCTTAAGATTACCTCGCAAAGCGACGGCAGGCTCGGTGCACTTTACTACCTGCCGCTTGAACACCCCGACTTGCTGGCGCAACTGTGCGACGACTACGCAGTGGCCGGTTTCGAGGGTATCACCCTGGCGGCTGGTGGACATGCCGAGATCGTTTACTCACGCAAAGAGTACGACGAGCTCTGGCAATGGCTCGATGACATCAAGTCGTTCGTCTTTCTCCATCCGGGCTGTTGCCAGGATGCACGGCTAACACCGTTCTACCTCGAAAACTTGATAGGTAACCCAATTGAAACTGGGGTCGCCGCCGCGCATCTTGTGATGGCCGGCATCCCCTCACGCTACCCAAACATACGGTTCTGCCTTGCCCATGCCGGCGGCACTTTCCCCGCACTGGTCGGGCGTATGGAACGAGGCGTCGACACTCAACGCCCAGGGGTTGATACATCACTTGAACGCCCGCTGAGAAGCGCCAAGCGCTTTTGTGTCGACAATATTTCTCACCATCCGGGTCTGTTGACGCTCGCACGTGAGGTGTTTGGACAGGAGCATGTGGTGTACGGCTCAGATTGGCCGTTTCCAATGGGGCATCGCGAAGCCTGATTGGAGCCCTGGAAGACGGTTGCGCCCAATATCTGCGCTTAGACATAGGAATATAAAAATGCAAAATAAGCCTTCCCGTGAACTTCCCATCGCCATAATCGGCGCCGGCCCAATTGGCCTGACGACAGCACTAGGACTGGCGTACTACGGCATTCCCTGCATCATCTATGAGGATGACCCAACGTTGTCGTCGGACACCAAGGCCGGAACAATCCTTACCCGAACACTTGAGGTTTTCCGGCGCTATGGCGTCGCTGACGATGTTTTGCGGCAAGCACTGCGGGTCGACGAAATCGGCGAGATCGACAAGCGCACCCAAAAGTCGACATTCCCTGTTCTGCTTGATGCGCTGTCCCTGGAAACACGTTACCCCTTCGTGATCAATCTGCCTCAACAGGACCTAGAACCGATTCTAGGTGCGGCACTGGATCGAAGCGGCCTGATTCAGATTAAGATGCGACACAAACTGCTCAGCTTTGAACAAGAAGAGGCCAGTGTTCGGCTGCGCGTGCAGACGCCGGATGGCATCATCGAGGAGCAGGCGGTGTTCCTCCTGGCGTGTGATGGCGGACGTAGTACGGTTCGCGAGCAATTGGGCATCGTCGTCGAAGGCACCTCTCTGCCGGTCAAATACGCCTTGGTCGACCTGAAGGTGGACCTCGATCTGGAAAACCCTCGGGACTACCCTTATCTGGCCTATTTCGCCGATCCGGATGAATGGATGATCCTGGTACGCCACCCGCACTGCTGGCGGTTTCTCTACCCGCTCGCAGAAGGCGTAGAAGAACCCAGCGAGGAAGAGTTGCGCGACAAGTCGCTTTCGTTTATTGGTGAAGTAGCCAACGTCAAGGTTCTGAACCGGGTGACTTACCGCGTACACCACCGTGTCGCGACTAGCTGGCGAAGCGGGCGCGTGTTCCTGATGGGCGATGCGGCGCACCTCATCACTCCGATGTGGGCCTTGGGACTCAATACGGGCGCGTTGGATGCGTCCAACCTGCCTTGGCGCCTTGCGTGGTTCCTCAAGGGTTGGGCGAGCGAGCAGATTCTCGACGGCTACGAACGTGAGCAACGACCGCTGGCCATCCATGGTTCAGGCGAGATGGCAGAAGCAGCTCGCTATTCAATGTCCATGCGCGGTGACGCACGCGTGGCCATGTCGGACAACAACTGGAGTAATGCCTATACCCGTTCGATGCTCGGTGTGAAGCTAGACGTCGCCGGCACCAATGAATGGTCAATGGTTACGCGCTCCACACGGCCCGCCGTGGGCTTGGGCGATAGGCTGCCTGACTATCTGGTGCATACCCCCGATGGAAAGCAGGTGCGGATCCATGACCTGTGCTCGGGCCGGTTCACCGCGCTGTACTTCAGCGACGTACGGCGCCGTCCGGTCGTTCCGAAAAACGGCTCTCCCATGCTGCAACACTATGCAGTATCCAGATACGACGCACCTCACGACTCCGGTCTGCGCAACCGTAGTCTGCTGGACCCGGGAAATGCCTTGCTGGATAGGCTGGGGATTTCATCCGACACCTTGGTCTTGGTACGCCCCGATGAGCACATTGCAGCCGTCGTTGCGCTAGACAATGCGCAAGGCATGCGCCTCGCCGCGTCGCTCTATGAAACCATCACGGGCGTTCCACTTGACCACGAAATAGAAGGACAACACCTATGAAGGCCAGCTACGACTTTAAAGGACATACCGTCATCGTGGCTGGCGCTGCATCCGGGATCGGGCGCGCCACCGCTCTGGCCTGCCGCGACGCAGGGGCCACGGTAGAAGCATTGGACATCGACGAAAAAGCGCTAGCACAGTTGCGCGCCGAGGGTATGTCCACGCATATCCTAGATATCGCAGACTCAAACGCCGTGCGGATTACAGTGAATTCTATAGTTGCCCGAACCGGCCGTCTCGACGGCGTCGTGCTGACCAGCGCTATTCAAACACGGACTCTGATTGATGCGCTATCGGATGCTGAGTGGCAGCGCCATCTGGACGTTAACCTCTCGGGAATATTCTATTTCCTACGGGCTGTTTTTCCGGTTATGAAGCAGCAACAGTCTGGCTCCATTATCGCATTTACTTCCGGTCTGGCCAGCAACGGATGGCCGGGAGCGAGCGCCTATTCGGCCACCAAGGCGGGGATCGTCGGCCTGGTCAAAAGTGCGGCGCATGAGCTGCGAGAACATGGCGTGCGTATTAACGCTGTCTCACCTGGCCTTGTTGCGACTCCGGTGTTCCTGAACTCCGCCAGCCCCGAGGAACTTGCCATGTACGAGCGTTCACTGGGTATTTCCTCCCCGGAAGAAGTTGTACCCACTCTCATGCATTTGCTTTCGGATGCCGCGCTGACCATATCAGGCAATGTCATTGAACGGCGTCTGGTCCCTCGCTCGCACTAGCGCTAAAGGTAAAACGCCACGCTTCTTCATCCGTCCACACTGTGGAGTTGCGCTCTATTCTACAAATGCCGGATTGAACGCTACCCAGTTACAAGCCGTCGCGCGCTAACCCAGATCTGTAAGGTATCCAAACCTTCAGAACGTTAAAAACCCGGTTCCAGGCCGGGTAACTCAACTTCTCATAGGACGCAGTCCCCACAATAGAGACAGCGGGTAAGTACGACACGGAGTCTTCATGGAAGAAATTATTCCTAAGCACCCTGGCACTAAGATATTTTATCGCCCGATCGAAGTGGCGGTGCGCTGGTGTGGCCTTGAAGAATTGGAGTCTCAAATACTGCGCGATGCGAGCGTCTCACTTTACCAGCCGGATACAGGTGTAGTCCCTGCCTGTGTCCAGGAAAAACTCGATATTCTCTGGGATGCCATCCGTCATAGAGAACTAAGTTACGGGTACTACGGCATTACAACCCCCGCCGAAGCCAGCATCGCCCCGTCTCTGGTCACGATACGACATGTGGATCTAAAAAGCTGGTTTGTGAAATACCATCCGATGGAAAAACCAAATTTTTTATTCAGTACGCTAGAAATAAAAAAAACCCACAAAAACGGCATTGATTTGGCAAACGCGCTGATCACAGAAAACAATGCCCTGAAGACACTTTACAAAGATGCGAAAGACCATAGTGAACAGCTGGCACTAGAAGTCCAGGCCCTTCGCAGAGACAACACCAAGCTTACAAACCTAGCGCATCAACATAAAAAACCAAACGCTCGGAATGAACGAGCCTACCTGCAATTGATCGGCACTCTGGTTAACCTGTTTTTAGCAAAAACGCCGAGTGGTAAACCCTACTCACTGTTCACCAGCCAAGCATCCATCATCAGCGCTCTAATGGCTCACAATCGCAACAAAGCTGGATTTAGCCAGCGTACTCTTGAAGAAAAGTTCGCTGCGGCGAGGCGCAGCGTCGATGATTCTGGGTAGATACCGAAAATCGCGAGACTCACTATCGCATTTTTCGGTGCTCGTTTACCCATCTTGTTCTTGAATGGCCACTCCCCAGCAAGTGCTATGGAGTGCCCCACATGACTGATCAATTGGCCCACTACACACCCGCGCGCGCAGACAACATTGAACGCCACATCATGCGACGTGACGAGGTGGAGCGAAAAACTGGCTTCAAGCGCGCGCACATCTACAACCTGATGAAGGAGGGTAAATTCCCTCAAGCCAAACGCATCGGCCTGCGAGCGGTCGGTTGGGACTCGCTCGAAATTGAGCAGTGGGTCGTCGAACGCTTAGGCCGGCAGGCCTGATGTCATGCGTGTTGTATCGGTGATTTCAACTAAAGGGGGGGTAGGCAAAACCACAGTGGCCGCGAACCTCGGTGGTCTACTGGCAGATGCTGGCCAACGCGTTCTGATGCTCGACCTGGATAGCCAACCCACCCTCTCCAGCTATTACGCGTTGAACCAGAAGGCTGACGCAGGTGCTTACGAACTTATCGCCCTCAACCTAACTACTTCTGTCCAGATTATTTCTAAGACTGCGATTCAAGGACTCGATCTGATCCTCTCCAACGACGATCAAGGCCGACTGAGCACCTTGCTGCTGCATGCCCCTGACGGACGTTTACGACTGCGTAATCTGCTCGACAAATTCCGTCGCAATTATGACCTGCTCTTAATCGACACTCAGGGCGCACGCAGCGTGTTGCTGGAGATGGCCATCCTGGCCTCCGATCTCACCCTCTCGCCCATCACTCCGGAAATGCTCGCCGCCCGCGAGCTGCACCGCGGTACGGTGAAGCTGATGAGTGAACTCGAGCCGTTCCGTCACCTAGGCATTTCACTACCCTGTTTGCGATTGCTACTGAACCACGTGAATACCGTTCGAGTGGACACACGGATGATCATCCGTGGTCTGCGCAATTCCGTCGCAGAGGCTACCAACACCTCGGTTTTGGACACTGTAGTTCCTGACCGAGTGGCCTACCTCAATGCAGCCACACTCAGCTTGCCCGTTCACCGGATCGATTCGCGCCAGTCACATCAACGACGCTCGCCATCAGCGCTGGAAACCATGCAAGCGCTGGCCATCGAGTTGTTTCCGGAATGGCGCGAATCGATCTCCAAGGTGAACGGGTGATTGGGTTTGATGAAGCGAATGATCGAAGCAGCATTTCTCAACTTGTCAGCGGGTTTGATCAACCTTGAGGCCAACAGTGATTGGCCAGGAGTCTTTTGATGTTGGACCAACTACCCCTCATCGTTCCACTCCCGACTCAACCACACCACCCGCCTTGCGACGAGTATTGCACCGTAGTCTTTCGCCTGCAGGGTGCGCGCTCGACCATGGGGTGGCTCCTCGCAGAACTCTCCCGACATTTCGAAGGTTCAGGCACGGCCGAGGTCGTCAAATTCGAGGTCGGTGACCATTTGCGCAGCCGGCTTTAACGGAGGTTCGTCAGATGAAGAGGCTCAGTCAGGAGCAGGTCACTGACAAGCTGCACCAAGACCACTTCCTACGAGGTTCAGAATTGGCGCGAGTATCCGATCCACTGACGGACACGCCGATACTGGTCACTCTGGAGCAGTTGCGACCCTACGAACACAACCCGCGCTTCATCCGTAATCCGCTGTACGACGATATCAAGGCTTCGATCCGTGAACGCGGGCTGGATCAACCGCCACCGATTACCCGCCGGCCCGGAGAAACGTATTTCATCATCCGCAACGGCGGTAATACGCGGTTGGCGATTCTCGGCGAGCTGTGGCAGGAAACCCGCGACGAGCGCTTCTTTCGCATTCATTGCCTGTTCCGACCTTGGACTAATGAAATCACCGCCCTACTCGGCCATCTGGCTGAAAGCGATCTACACGGCCAGCTCACCTTCATCGAACGGGCTCTGGCGGTAGCCAAGCTGAAGACCATGCTCGAAGCAGAGGGAGCAGTGCTCTCACAACGTGAGTTGGCACGACATCTTGCCGGTGGAGGCTATCCGATTTCGCAGTCGCACATCAGCCGAATGCTGGACACCCTCGAACACTTATTGCCTGCCATTCCACAGACCCTATATGCCGGTTTGGGCAAACCTCAGATAGAGCGCCTGATCGCTCTACGTAGTCAGGCTGAACGAACCTGGAACCGACATTCAACCGCCCCCGTTGCGTTCGCTGATTTCTGGCTCGAAACCCTGAGCTACTTTGATGCCGAACCCGAGTCATTCGCTCTCGAGCGGCTCCAGGATGAACTGCTCGAACGCATGAGCCACTTACTCGGACAGTCCTACCGCATGTTGGCCCTGGAGATGAGCGACACCCAGCGAGTCATCTCAACGCCGGGCATTGTCGTGCCCACAGCCTCAGAGAATAGCCATCTGGCGAGCGTTGACGTTCCCGCAGCAGGAGCTCCCTCCTCCGACTCCCGACCGCAATCAACCGAGATCAAACACCAGACCGAAACCGCACGCAAGGTTATGCTAATACCGGCTGAAACAAATGCCGTATCACCAGCCAATCCACCATCACGCGTTCAAAGGATTCGTAAACAGATCGATCGCGAGACCGCCACCGACGCAGCATCGTCGGTCGACACCTATGCGATCGACGACATCTGGACCATCGAACCAGCACTGGATAGCCCCGAACATCTGCGTTCCGCCATTGCCGCACTGGCGCGGGAAATGGCGGCCTATGCCGGACATCCCGAGAGCATCATCGACCAGCAGCATGGCTTAGGCTTCGCCCTGAACATCGAGCAAGTTGATCTTGCAGTGCCTCGCGCGACCGGGGTTCACCTACTGCTCCTGGCCCTGCTGCGCGCTCAAGACGACGTCAACTGGGAAGATCGTAAGCAACTGCCCTCAGCGCTGTTCGGCCAGTTGTTGTTGGGGATCTATCAACTTCCGCTGACAGATCGTCCCGCCGTGGATGTGGGACTGGAGCGATTGCCAGACAGTCTGCTCGTCAAACTGTATCGGCTGATCCGCCTGGCCCGTCGCCTGATCGACTTGACGCTTAACCCTGAAGATGGGTCACCGAAGGAGCGGCCATGAACCTGTCCTTCAATGTGCTCAACCAGGCCATGCTGACCCAAGTATTGCATGAGTTGCGCCTCGGTAATTTACAGCGGTGCAAGGCACTCGGCCTGGGTGAGGACGACATCTATCTGTTGCAATCCTTACCGCCCACTACATTGTCGCGCCTGGCTCATGCCACCGTCCCCTGGGTCGAGATCAAGATTGACTCGCCGGTGCTGCATCGGCTTATCGAGCAGGCTGATCGTGACGAGCAGAATGAGCGCTTGATCAACCGAGCACTTAAGCTCGGCGCCAGCAGTACCATCATGTATCAGTGCTTCGGCTTGGCGCATTCTGAAACCGCGCTGCGTCGACGTCTGCTCAAGATAGAAACCCGAAAAGGGCGCCCTCAGCATTTGAGCGAAGCCCAGGAACATGCGCTCTGGCAGCGATGGTGTCAGCTACGCACTCAGGACGGTTCCGAGGATCAGCTCGACGCTATGATGATGCTGGCCGAAGAGCAACAGATCAGCTTGACCATCGTGTGGCAACAGATCGACCAGTACGGCAACGGAACATGAACACCGCCCCTACCAGTCGTTGGCAGCGTGTCCTGCAGCAATGCACCCAGCAGCTGAGTGAACGCTGGCCCGTACGCCCTACCACTGAACAACCCTGCAACCAGGCCCTGCAGGCGGGCTTTTTGTTCAGTGGCCAATCTCACGAAGTCGTACCACGTCGGCTGCTATTGGATAGTCGACTGACGCCATTGGAACGCAATGCCTGGCAGGTATTCCGACTCATGCTGCAAGGCCAGGGCGTGGTCACACCGCGCTATGAGGATTTGCAACCTTACCTCTCGAGCGTGCCCTACGGTGCATCAGCCTCCCGTGAAACCATTGCTCGGGTGTTGACGATGCTCAGGTTGACGCGCTGGCTCAGTTTGGTAAGTCGCGGACGCGATCAGCTCAGCGGACGCCTTCAAGGTTCTCTGTACGTTCTGCACGATGAGCCGTTAACCCCCGCCGAAGCTATGGAACTGGATCAGGATTACCTGGCGCTGGTCGGACATGCCCTCGGTCATGCCACCAAGGCGGTGCGTATTGTCGCTCAGCACGTTGTGGAGGAAGTCCGCCAGGATACGAATATCGATCGTGATCGATTACCGACGCGGTTCGACAGCTGGGGCGAACACTGGACGCAGCAAGGGTTGGATCAGCCAGCGGGTGATGCCTTTCACGATTCCGAACGGGGGGAAGATCACCACGTTCGGAATCGTGCAGGCCCTCGTTCGAATTCCGAACCGGGCCTGAACGCCAGTGTTTCCCGCACCGTTCGGAATCCGAACGCCGCCTGTACTGTATTAAAAGAAATTATTTGTACAGTACCGCGCGCGACCCCGGCGGTGGATAACCTTCACTGGCCCGCGCCCCTGCACCTGTGTCCAAGTGAGCGTAAAGCCGTCGCCGTGGCCCTGAACAAACTCAAACCCTCGGATCGTCAAGCGGTACTCAACGAAGCCGGTGCACGCTGTGCGGTCGGCGGCGTCCGCAAGCCAGCGGCGTATCTGATGGGCCTGATCCAGCGAGCACTGAAAGGCGACTTCCATCCCTGGGCAGGACAGGCAGAACCGTCCCCGGTTGCAGCACCGCCCCCGCCGGCCACGACAGGGCCCTCGCGCCCATCTCGACAACCGGGCGAACCTGCATCCGCCCTCGCCCAAGCGTGCCTAAATGAGCTACGCCAGCTGCGCGGCAAAGGTTCTGGACGTCAGTAGATTTGATGCCACTGGCATCAAATCCATTGACGTCTACATGATGAACCCTCTTACACCAAAGCGAACAAACCGCATTCAGCTTTTTGGCTGCCCTTAGTCATCACCTGTCGCAACGTTCTCGTCCAAGCCGATGCGAGGACACTACCGTGGCCGATCACTATCAACTCAATTTGGGGTCATTGCGCAGTAGCATCACCCTGACCCTGCACACCCACCACGCCGCCCGTATCTGGCAAGGTCGCGCAGCACGTGAAGGCGTCCACTCGATCATGGGTATGGCTGGCTACATCAGTGTCACCAACCTGATCAAACAAACCGCAGCCCAGGACGACCCCTATGCCGATTGGGCCATCGTGGAACTCGAAGAGAAACTGATGCAGGCCAAGGCTGGGATGCGGGAACTTACCCAACAGTTGGATCGGCTCAGGCAGGATCTGCCGACACAGATTGACATGGGCGACAACCTCAACATCCATCCCGTCACCTTGCCGTTGTATATCGGCAGCCAGCTGGGCTTTCTCGCTGTCTACCTACTGACCGACTACGACACCCTGGTACGCCATACCCTGTTGGCCCATCACACAGCTTTGATTGGTCGCCGGGACATGGAAGCCTGGATCGATGACGGCGCCCACCTACTGCGCGGCCTATTCGGCCAAGCGCAACGTTACCGGCATTCTGGCGTCACCCGTGATGACATGGCAGCGAACAATGCTCGTGCTCTGGCGGCCATCGAGAAATTGGGTTTGCCCCCGATGGACATCCTTGAGGGGCATCGCCGCTCCCAGTTCGCGCCGCCAATCGTTCGCCGTGATGCGGTGACAGCGGATGATGCCGATGCGTTGGTGGAGCACGCGGAAGAGCCCTCTGTGACAATGGATGAGCCGGAGGACCAAGCATGAATCTCAGGAGTCCCGCTCAAACAGTCCCGTTCGACGCATTGACACTGGATGCCTATCGACAACTCGAACACGCTGCCTCCCTAAAAGGCCTTTTAAAACCTTTTAAGGGTAAGGGGGAGTTGGAGCACCTGGCGCAGGTGGCGAGGGAAATCGAGGCGCAGTTATGTCACCTGATGGAGGCTGTGGTGCGGCAGGCCAGACAGCCTCCTTACTCACTGCTGAATGTTCGACTGGTGCTGCAGAGCACCAGCTCCGGCAGCACCTTTTTGCGGTGGCGCACCCGGGACTTCGCCCGAATGGGCGTAGCGGTCTGGGAACGCCAGATCTGCAACAACGCCCTGCCTCAGGTCGTACGCGAGGGATTACACCGTTTCGAATGCGAGCGCATTGCACTGAACCTGCAGATGAGCGTGGTGCATTCGCTCTACCGCCAGGCATCGACCTGCGCGATCAAAATGGCCAGTGCCGAACGGCTGCTGCGCCAATTCACAACCGCACTGGAGGTATCAGGATGAGTACTTTTTTTGTCGGCGAAGGCAATATCGGCAGTGCGCCAGAGTTCCAGGAGTTTCCATCAGGCAATGACGAGCCACGGCGTTTGCTACGGCTGAATGTGTACTTCGACAACCCCATTCCACGCGATGGAAGCTACGAAGATCGAGGCGGTTATTGGGCACCGGTTGAGCTCTGGCACCGAGAGGCTGAACACTGGAGTACGCTGTACCAGAAAGGCATGCGCGTGCTGGTCGAAGGCCGCACTGTACGCGATCAGTGGGAGGACAGCGAAGATAATGCGCGGGTCACTTTCAAGATCGAGGCCCGCCGAGTGGGTATCCTGCCTCACCGGGTGCACGGCGTGGTCATGCGGGAGCGCTCCAGTGAACAGACGGCCTCTCAAAATACAGAGCAGGCCAGTTCGCCTGCGTCGAAACCCAAGAAGCGCAGAGGACAACCACCTACGGCCTGACAGGCTTCAGGCATAAAAAATGCGCCTTTGCGCGAAGTCGCCGACCAGTTATTACTCGCGGCTCGTGAAGACCCATTCTGTTATCCAGACTACAAGTAGGCAGCAGCCTGGGCCCATTCAAAGCGGCCCTCACCGACTAATATGAGGAACCTGCCATTCAGGTTTCTCATATCTCGCTCCTGCTGTTTTCACCAACGCTGCTCCGAACTCAATCCGGAGCAGTTCTATGCGCCTCTTCCTCTGCGAGAAACCGTCCCAGGGTCGTGACATCGCCAAGGTACTCGGTGCCAGCCGACGTGGTGATGGTTGCCTGATCGGTACCGACTCAACCGTCACCTGGTGTATCGGCCACCTGCTGGAGACAGCCCCACCTGAAGCTTATGGCATTCAGCACAAGAACTGGTCTTTGGATGATCTACCGATCATTCCCGCGCAATGGCAGGTTGAGGTCAAACCCAAGACTGCCGCGCAGTTCAAGGTCATCAAACGCCTGCTCAGTGACGCTACCACCGTGGTCATCGCCACCGACGCCGATCGCGAGGGTGAAATGATTGCTCGCGAATTGCTGGAGCTCTGCCAGTATCGAGGCCCCGTTGAGCGCCTCTGGTTGTCCGCCCTAAACGAGGCCTCGATTCGCAAAGCCCTGTCCTCGCTGAAGTCCGGTCAGGAGACTTCCCCGCTCTATCACTCGGCCCTCGCCCGCAGCCGTGCCGACTGGTTGATCGGCATGAACCTGAGTCGTTTGTTTACCCTTCTTGGCCGGCGGGCAGGTTACGACGGCGTATTGTCGGTTGGGCGCGTCCAGACACCCACCTTACGTCTGGTGGTCGATCGGGATCGTGCGATTGCCGGCTTCGTACCGGTGCCTTACTGGAACGTTGAAGTGCACCTATCGTCGATGGGACAGCGCTTCATCGCATCGTGGTTACCGCCACGCTCAGGCCGAGACGAGTCGGGGCGTTGCCTGCAACAGGCGCTTGCCCATCACGCGGTTCAGACAATCACTGATGGTAAGTCCGCCACGGTAATCTCGTTGCAGACTGAACGTTGCCGCGAAGCGCCGCCCCTGCCCTTCGACCTGAGCACACTGCAAGAAGTCTGCTCACGTAAGCTGGGGCTCGGCGTTCAGGAAGTCCTGAACATCGCCCAAGCCCTCTATGAAACCCACAAAGCCACCACCTACCCGCGCAGCGATTGCCGCTATTTGCCAGAGAGTATGTTCAACGAGGCACCCGCGGTACTCGATGCCCTGCTCAAAACCGATTCGGCACTCAGACCTGCATTCAGGAGCCTGGATCGATCATTGCGCTCCCGCGTATGGAACGATGCCAAGGTCACCGCGCACCACGGCATCATCCCCACCACCGAGCCGGCAAACTTGGTGCGGATGTCTGAACAAGAACGCCAAGTCTACCAACTGATTCGTAGCCACTACCTCGTGCAATTTCTGCCGCATCATGAGTTTGATCGAACCCAGGTCGAACTGGAATGTGGCGAAGAGCGTTTGACCGCCGTCGGTAAACAGATTCTAGTCCAGGGCTGGAAAAGCTTGCTCTGCGAAAACCCCGAGGAGGATGAGCCCAGTCGAAAGTCCCAGGTCTTACCCGTCTTGCAACAGGGCACGCAGTGCGCAGTGGACGATGTCGAACTCAAATCCATGCGTACAGCCGCTCCCAAACCACTCACCGAGGGTGATCTGATCAAGGCGATGAAAAATGTCGCCAAACTGGTCAACGACCCACGCCTGAAACAGAAACTTCGGGACACCACCGGTATCGGTACCGAAGCCACGCGAGCTGGCATCATCAAGGGGTTGATTGATCGCGGTTATTTGCTGAAGAAAAAACGCGCTTTGATGGCCTCCGCCGCGGCCCACACCCTGATCGAAGCGGTACCCGCAGCAGTCGCAGATCCGGGTATGACCGCAATCTGGGAACAGGCGCTTGACGAAATCCAAGCGGAACGTCTGACCCTGGATGCGTTCGTCGCCAAGCAAGCGAAATGGGTTACGCAACTGGTCGCACACTACCGCTCGCTCACTTTGACAATAGCGGTCGACACGAGCCCGGGCTGCCCCATGTGCAACGCCTCAATGCTCAGGCGTAAGGGGAAATCAGGGCCGTTCTGGTCATGCTCCCGCTATCCGGATTGCAGGGGCACTGTGTCGATGAGTAAAGATACGCGTCGCTCATGATGCTCCTGGGACGATAATCATGAGAGCGGTAGGTTCTCTGCCTTGACGTCGTCCCACCCTCTCTGCTGTAGTGCCTCAGGATCATCGCCAACGGCGACCCAAGACCGATTTGCTCCGGGTGGTTCGGTCGGACACATTGAGTTCGGAGCCTTCTCTTCTGCGGAATTTCATTCCTCACTTGTGCTCGACCTGATCACGGTGGCGGATGACCACTGTTGCCTCTGCCCGGCAATAGCGGTCATCCGCTTCGGCGTTCGTATTCAGTCCCGGAGCCCGCCGGGGAAACACTGGGCACCTTTTGTGCGCGGATGCGTGCCAGCAGGTTCCGACCCAGGCCACGACAAGGGTCGGTTGGCGAATCATGGCGCAGTTCAACCAAGTGTTGCGAGGCGCTTGTCGACTGCGTATGACCGCCAAAGGTGGCTTTTCTCTTCCTCGCCTGGCACCCCGCCAGGCCCACTCTTCATTTTTTCTTTTTCTTATTTCCAGTGACTTCCACCGTATTCCGGCCTTAAAAAATCGGATTGCCGCGTCTTGACGCTCCCCTGTGACAGGCTTATACAAGGGGCGTGGTTCGCTGTCGTTGACAGCCCAGCCCAGGTAGCTTGAACCTTAAAGGCTACGCCACGTTCGTGGTGGTTTACCCAAGTGCGATCAGCGTTCGGAAGCTTGCACGGTTACCGCTTCAGCGGTGATGAATGCCCACTACCCGATGTCTGCGGCTCACTGCCGCAGACACTCCTCTGCTGCACCGCTATTCCTCAGACGCATTGTTCTGATCGTCATCGGCTTGCCGGTGCCGAATCGTTTATCGCTCGCCTTCACCTTACCCACCCTGACGGGGCTCACTTCCCCGTCAGGGGCTGTGCGTCACCGTTTTCCCTTGAAACAGGAGAACTACCATGGCCCACGCCAACCACACCCAAGAACCGACCACTTACTTCAACCTTCACACCGTCGGTATAGGCTATCTCAACCGTGTTCGTGAAGTACAAGTCCGCCGCGGCCAGCCGTTCATGGCCTGCGATATCGCCGCCCTGCACGGTGCAACCGATGCCGTGGAGTACACCCGCTTCGACTGCAAAGTCGCAGGGGGCGAAGCTGAACGCTTGATCCGTCTCTACATGGACGCCGTCAACGCCGAGAAAAAGGTCTTGCTGTCGTTCCGTATTGGTGACCTGTGGATCGATCCGTTTCTCTATGAAAAAGGCACTAAACAAGGTCAGCCAGGTGCCAGTTTGAAAGGTCGTCTGCTGTTCATCGACTGGATCAAGGTCAACGGCACGTTCGAATACAGAGCGCCCGCCAGGCAGGAAGCAACAGCACCTGCTGAGCAAGCGCCCACCGGTGAGTCTTACCCATCACCGGCTGGTGCCGAAGCTGAGGAGATCGACAACCCAACAGAGTTCAGGATTAAACCTGAATCTCCACCCACTCCCCGCACGGCCCGCCGTGTCGCCACGCGTACTGTTTAGTCCGCCTGAACAATCCACGATGTTTTACATCAAGGCGCTCAACCGAGCGCCTTTCTTCAATCGGCACAGGAGAACCAACATGGAATGCTTCTGGCTTTGCGACGACTGCCTGTTCGCTGTGGCTTACGAGGACTACAGCACGTTATCGCTCTACTACACGGCGGATGAGATCGAGAAACGCTTCGCCGGCCTCCCTCTTGGGTTGGTTCGGCTAATGCCCTTCAGTGCCGACTTCGATCCCGAAACTGGCCGTGGAATACGAACCTTCTCCCCATTGCCCTGCGAAGGTTGTGACTCTCATCTGCACGGACAACGGCATCGATTCACCCGCCTGTAAACACCGCGTCATCGGGCAATGCCCGTGGCTCTATATCCACCTCCTGGGATACCACTCCCCGTCGGGTGCGTACCCATGAATTGTTCTCTTCAGAGGTACCCCATGAGCACCCCACTCACCCTGATTGAAACCTCGGATGGCGAGGCTGATCGTATCGAACAGGAAAACCAGCTGATCGACGAAGCGCTGCGCATTCTGGATCGACGACTGTTCACCCACGGCCCCAACCTGACGTCACCTGACACCGTGGCCTCATACTTAAAACTGCATGTTGCACCTCAAGAGCATGAGGTTTTCGGTGTGATTTTTCTCGATGCTCGCCATCGCATGCTGGCATTCGAGATCCTCTTTCACGGAAGCATCGATGGCGCCAGCGTTTATCCCCGCCAAGTCGTTAAGCGCGCCCTCGCGCATAACGCTGCGGCCGTCATTTTGGTTCACAACCACCCTTCAGGGTGTACAGGACCCAGCCAAGCGGACCGCGCCTTGACCGCACGGTTGAAGGAGGCCCTGGCCTTGATAGAGGTTCACGTACTGGATCACTTCATCGTGGGTGAAGGCCGCCCGCTCTCCCTTGCCGAATACGGCTGGCTTTAACTCTTACAGGCGCCTACGGGCGCCTTATTTATTGCCATTCTGGAGCACACTTATGAACCCTACACACCAAGCCCAAGGCTTGCTGACGGCCTCAAACCCATTTGCTCGCGGCTACGACAAGCTGTATATCGAACGGCGAGTATTGATTGTCTATGAGGACGGCTGTCCTCCCTGCTTTCGGCCTATACACGAATCTCAGGTACATCTAGCCGACGATATGCTGCAACTGGTCTGCTGCGTGTTCAATGATGATTTCGCTTTGATCAGTGAAGGCCAATTCATTCTGAATGAATTGGCTGGTTGCTGCCCCTCCAACGGGTTGGTGCACCAGGTGATCTATGCCGTAGTGGGAGACGTGTTCAACGAGCAGTTACACGTCGACGACTTTGATTCGTTGGACGAAGCCAAGTCCGTGGTCCATCGCTTGAGTTTCGAGACTGGGCACTACAGCCGAGCCTGGGAAATCAGCACTGCACACCTCACTGAAGAAGCATTGGGCTATCTGAAGGTACGGGCTGGTAATTTTGACCCCAGACCAACCGGCCTGCTGTTCGAGCTTTTTGCCTTGGCGGGCTGCAATGTCATCGGTTGCTAACTGATCGGCACACCCTGGACTGACGATAACCTGGCGAAAATCGAGGGCCTCCCTTACTCATCTCTGAGGCAAGAGCAACTCGATGCCGGTACCCCGCCAGCCTTGGTCAACGTACTGTATCTGGCGGCATTAGCGGATGTGCGATTGTTGATCTTCGACCCCGACGCTCCCGTCTTGAATGGGCTCGCCATTTTTGATGAATAGCAACGGATTCGGCGTTAACACGACCTTCCTTGAATCGACTTTCTCGCTGAATCGCTCTTCCACCTCATGTCAGGCTCTGCACTGAATCTGACATGAGGTTTCTTCCATGGAGCGTTTTTTCACGCCTGTGTGCCTGCTGGGTTTGTTGAGCGCCTGCACCACGTCAACCCCTAACCCAATGCCGTCCCATCCAGAGATCGATGGTGGCTCCAATCGGGCTCAGCACTCGAAGGGCATAGCCGAAGAAAGCCATCCGGCAGAGCTTCGTTATGGCCGCTACACGCTTGTCAGTACCGAGCCCACCACGGAACAACGCGATCTTCTTGCTCAAATCATTGACATGAGCATCCCGTCCAGCCTGAACCCTTCGGTGCAGGATGCATTGCAGTATGTATTGCAGCGTTCGGGTTATTCGCTCTGCCCCACTACCGCGTCGGTGAAGGTGCTGTTCACACGGCCCCTGCCCGCGGCCCATTACCGGCTTGGTCCAACCCCTTTGCACCGCGCGCTACAAGTGCTGGCTGGCCCCGCCTGGCAACTCACGACCGATGAAGTCAGCCGTTCGGTCTGCTTCGAACAGCTGAAAACGGATGCTGGCGTCGTGCTGATCACACCCGTATTGCCCCATCGATCGGAGGCGCGGCCATGAAAGCCTCGACGTTCCAAACACTGATTGTCGGGTTACTTTGCCTGGCGGTCGCCGGGCTGAGCGGTGGTTTGTATAATCAATATCGGCGCATGACAGAACTGCAGAGCACGAACACGCAATACCGACAAACACTGGACACCCTGCAACGTGATGCAGACGCCCTCAAGGATGCACAGGAAAAGCTACAGTACGCGCTGAAAGACCTGAAGCAGATAGTCGATAACGGTGAGCAACAGGCCAATACACTCGATCCGATGTTGGATCAGTGGGCGCAAGAGATACAGGAACTGCGTGACCGTCTCGCAGACTGCGCCACCCAGGCAGACCTGACAGCGCTGCGCGCACGCCTTGAACAGGTCGAGCAGCAGCTACTGGAGCACAAGACCCAGCCATCACCCCCACCTCCGACGCCTTCTGCGACTAAACCGAAAAAGACCGCTCACCCCAAACCCACCCCACTCTCGCCACCGTTTTCAGTATTGAGTGTCGAGTCCCGCGGTGGTGAGCGCTTTCTGGCGGTCGCGCCTTATGACAGTCGCTCGCTCACGGATGTCCGGCTGCTACATAGGGGTGAGCAGCAAGGGGCTTGGCGACTGAAAATACTGGAGCCGAACTCAGCCATCTTCGCGGTGGCCGCTCAGCCAGATCAGACCGTGCACCTCCCTTGAGTAGTGATCATGAACAGAGCGCTACTGCCCACCGTTGTCTGTCTAGCTTCGCTACTGGGCACAGGAGCAGCGATGAGCAATCCCATGACGACACCGTCACGAATCCAGGACACGCAGTCCGCTCCCCTGGGGCGCTCTGACTCTGAACAGGCGGCGAGCTGGGGTCTGACGGAGCAGGAGTGGACGCGCTTCGAACAGATCCAAGCCGGCCCGCGCGGTTTCTGGAGTCCGAATCTCGATCCTCTGACTGTACTCGGGGTTGAGGCAGAGACCGACCAGGAGCGCCAGCGCTATGCCGAATTACAGGTAGCGCTGGAAGCCAAACGCGCCGAACGCGAGTTGGCCTACCAAAACGCTTACACCGCGGCCTGGGCCAAGCTGTTTCCCGGGCTGCTGCCGATCCAGGGCATGGCACCCCCGTCCCCTACCAGCTCAGCAGTCGCTCCGCGCCAAGCCCTGTTTGTGGAGGACCACTGCCCGGCGTGCACCGCCGAAGCGCAGCGTCTGCAAAGCAGCGACACGGAGTTCGATATCTACCTGGTGGGCAGCCAAGGCGAGGATGAAAGCGTCCGTCGCTGGGCTCGGGAGGCGGACATCGATCCGGCCAAGGTTCAACGCCGACAGATCACCCTGAACCATGACCGTGGTCGCTGGTTCAGCCTGGGTGCTCCGGGGCCATTGCCTGCCACATTTCAACAGGTGAACGGACAATGGCAACGCCTCGACTGAGTGGTCTTGCGCTCCTGCTGACGATGCTCGCCGCCCAGGCGGACGAACTTCCGCCTCCGGCCTATCAACTGGCGGCGCATAACGCCGGCATCCCTTCGACGGTGCTGTTCGCGATTGCCCAGCAGGAGAGTGGTCTCCGCGTCCGTGATCGACTGCTGCCCTGGCCGTGGACCGTGAACATCGCCGGTAGTCCTTACCGCTTTGCCACTCGCGAGACTGCCTGTCACGCCTTGCTTCAGGCGCTCGCCCGACATGACCCCAAGCGGGTCGATGCCGGACTCGGGCAAACCAACTTGGGTTACCACGGACAACGTTTCTCCAATCCTTGCGAAGCCCTCGACCCTTACCGAAATCTCGCCGTGACCGCCGCGCTGTTGCAGGAGCATCACGCTGCCACCGGTGATTGGGTGTTGGCTGCCGGACGTTATCACCGCCCGGCGGGAGGAACGCCAGCCGCGCGTTACCGCGCCGGCTTTTCCAAACAACTCGAACGACTGCAGGTTTCCTTCAAACAGGGCACAGCACCATGAAGAGAATATCCTTTATCTGCTATGTCATCCTGCTCTTAGCTCCTTTCGCCCAGCCGGAGCTGACCGTAGCCGGGGATCAGCATAGTGACTTCACCCCACCCAATTTCCCAGCCATGGGCGTGCCGATAAATAACGAAGTTGGGGCTGATCGGCCCGGGTTTGCGGACCTTTCCAAGTTTGCCGATGAGGCCTGGATACTGCCCGTCCGCAGCTCTCACTTGAGTCCCGGCAAGATCGCATCTCGCGCCCTGAACATGCCTGGCCTGCAACCCTTCTTTCTGGTGGGCGACGATCCCCAGTCGCTAACCTGGCTGCGTCAACGCGCATCTGAACTGCAGGAACTGGGTGCGGCAGGCCTTGCCGTCGAAGTGGAAGACACCGAAGCTTTGGCCCGGATTCGAGCGGCCGCTCCGGGCATCACCATCCTACCGGTGAACGGCAACGACATCGCCACCCGCCTGCAGATTGAGCACTATCCCGTGTTAATCACTGCCACCTCATTGGAACAGTGAGTAAGGTCATGGCCGAGCATGCGATGGAGTCCAAGCTCCGGCCAGCGGTGGAGCTGTACACCGTAGCGATCTGCATCGCCGCCGCGGTGTTGTGCGTGTACTCGCCCTGGGCTGTGGCCCTTTCACCCGAGATTGGGTTGATTGCGGCGCTGGCCTATGCCCTGCTCGGTCTGATCCGGCTTCGACAAGCTTGGGAGGTGCTGCGCTATCGGCGCAATATCCGTCGGCTGCCCCGTTACGAGCTCACCAGTCGACAGATTCCGATCAGCCGCAAGCGTCTGTTCATGGGCCGCGGCTTTCGCTGGACCCGCCTGCACACCCAGCGCCTGGCCGAAGCACAGGATCCGGCGGTCGCCCACTACGTCGACCAACCGACCTGTTACCGTCTTGCCCGTGGACTTGAACGGCGCCTGGAGCATGCACCGTTCCCGCTCTCGGCATTGGCCCGTGTCACCGCCTGGGACAGTGCCTTCAATCCGTTTCGCCCTTTGCCCCCGGTAGGTGGCTCGCCGCTGTTGCATGGGGTCGAACCCAAAGAAACGGAGGTCAGTCTGCCGCTGGGCGAACGGGTCGGACACACGCTGGTGCTAGGCACTACTCGTGTCGGCAAGACGCGACTTGCCGAGGTGTACATCACTCAGGACATTCACCGCGTTGAACATGAGGTAGTGATTGTCTTCGATCCGAAAGGCGATGCCGACCTGCTCAAGCGCATGTACGTCGAAGCCAAGCGCGCCGGTCGGGAGAAGGAATTCTATGTTTTCCATCTAGGCTGGCCAGAGATCTCCGCGCGTTACAACGCGGTAGGACGTTTCGGGCGCATTTCGGAAGTGGCGTCGCGCATCGCCGGGCAGCTCAGCGGTGAAGGTAACTCGGCGGCCTTTCGTGAGTTCGCCTGGCGTTTTGTCAACATCATTGCCCGGGCTCTGATCGAATTGGGCCGGCGTCCGGACTACCTGCAGATCCAGCGACATGTGGTCAATATCGACGCGCTGTTCATCGAGTACGCCCAGCAGTTTTTCGCCAAGACCGACCAGAAGGCCTGGGAGGTGATAGTCCAAATTGAAGGCAAGCTCACCGAGAAGAACATTCCCCGGCATATGGTGGGACGCGAAAAGCGCGTGGTGGCCATCGAGCAGTATTTGGCGCTGAAGCGGGTATTTGATCCGGTAATGGACGGACTGCGTTCAGCGGTACGCTACGACCGTACGTACTTCGACAAGATTGTCGCCTCGCTGCTACCGCTGCTGGAGAAACTCACCACCGGCAAGACCGCCCAGTTACTGGCCCCCAACTACACCGACCTGGATGACTCGCGGCCGATCTTCGACTGGATGCAGATCATCCGAAAACGCGGCATCGTCTACGTGGGTCTGGATGCACTAACCGACGCCGAGGTGGCTGCCGCTGTGGGCAACTCCATGTTCGCAGACTTGGTCTCGGTCGCCGGACACATCTACAAACACGGCATTGACCATGGCCTGCCCAAATCGGGTAACAACAGTGAAAAGTTGCCGATCAACCTCCACGCCGATGAGTTCAACGAGTTGATGGGTGATGAGTTCATCCCGCTGATCAACAAGGGCGGCGGTGCCGGTATCCAGGTAACCGCCTACACCCAGACCCTCAGCGATATCGAAGCGCGCATAGGTAACCGTGCCAAGGCCGGCCAAGTCATCGGTAATTTCAACACCCTGCAGATGCTCCGCGTGCGCGAAACCGCCACCGCTGAACTGCTCACCCAGCAGTTGCCCAAGGTTAACGTGCTGACCATGACCCTCGTGTCGGGCGCCACCGACACCTCCGATCCTGAGGCCAATACGGACTTCACCTCGTCCTCACAGGACCGTGTCAGCAGCACCAGCGTGCCGCTGATCGAGCCTGCGCACATCGTCAGTTTGCCCAAGGGACAAATGTTCTCCTTCCAGGCCGGTGGGCAACTCTGGAAAGTGCGCATGCCATTGCCAAAACCCTCCAACGACGATGCCATGCCCAAGGACCTACAGGAGCTCACCCAGCGGATGCGGGCCACTTACAACGAGCAGGCAGGACAGTGGTGGAGCGCAAGCGGTGGCGGCCCAACTACCAACTTCGATCTGGATCAGGTGGGGTAGCCCTACCCCACCACAGGTTTCGATTCAGCAGAAAACGATCCAGGAGACGTATTGCGCACATCAACTCTGCAGCGCGCAATGGGGTGAACTATGGCGACTTCCACCCAGAACACGCAGCCACAACCGATCCAGCGTCCGGGATTGATCATCTCGGCGATCAGCCTAGTCCTGCGCATCATCGCTTTGCTCATTGCCTCGTTGCTGTTCTCGATCCTCATCGAGTTCGCCGGGCTGCTACTGTTCTGGGGTGATCAGGGCTGGCGGCATACTCAAGCCATGCTGACCAGTGAGTTGGGCTGGCTCAGCGAGCACTTCAAAGCTTCACTTCTCATTCAGCAGCCCGGGCAAACGATTGTCCAGGTGCTGGATTTCCTCAATCAGTGGCTGCTGATCAAGACCGGCTTTGCGGATTTTGCCCAGCAGGCGCGGGAGTCGGGCCAAGGAAACGGATTCTGGAGCTGGGCGAATCAGCTCTACGCGAGCATTGAGGATTTCGTACTGGCGGCGGTGTATGTGACCTTTACCTTCGTAGTTCGCCTAACCATCTTGGCTCTGGCCACACCGCTATTTTTGTTAGCCTCGTTCACCGGTTTTGTCGATGGTTTGATGCGCCGCGACCTGCGCAAGTTTGGAGCAGGGCGAGAAAGCAGTTTCGTCTATCACCGAGCTAAACGAGCAGTGATACCCATGCTGCTCGTACCCTGGATCGTGTATCTGTCCCTGCCCTTTTCGCTCAATCCTATGGCCGTCTTTTTGCCTTCCGCGATGATGCTCGGAATAACGACAGCTATCACCGCGGCGACGTTTAAAAAATACATTTAATAAATGTAACGCTGACGTGTTAAACCATTCCGGTGAATTTAGCCAAAATCGCGACGACATAACCGCCAATAATAGACAAACCAACAATACCCAACGGCCGCTGCCACCAATCACCGCTAGGAGACGGCGGCATAGACTGCTGATAAAAATTGATCTGCCCGATCTGATTTGCGTTGACATGGGTGGCTGCTCCATTTTGCATCGAGTTACGCCACAGAGCTTCCTCAATACGCTCGAGTTGAACCTGAACACGCCTCTTGAGTTGGCTAGCGGAAAGGAGAATTTGCTTTCCAATAATCATCACACCCAGCAAACCAAAAAACAGCAAATTTCCATAGCTGAGCGGGTTTTCCTGGCTGAGGGTAGGCGCGTGTTCCCATACAAAACCCACGTAGGGTGATGTGGCCTGGTAAACATCAGCTACTAAATTTTGCACAACCCCTCCCAAATGCCCAAAAATTTTTGTGCTCGTGAGAATCTCTGCTTGATGGTGCAGAAAAAGCAACGATGAAACCAAATAAAATAGCGCCCCGAAGACCACCAAGGAGAAGCCCAGGGCCTGTCGAATACGATACCGCCGAATTGCTTGTTGGATGTTCACTCTCTGCAATCACTCTTCGTTAACTGATTTCGTCCGCGCTTATCTGCGCCCCCTAACAATGTTGTTAGCGGAATTAGACGTTAATGGCTACTAATCGCTTTTCATGAGTGACCAATGCTGTACTTGCGGTCTAATCATGTCATTTTCCGCGTTTCGTAGCTCTCGATACGGTGTTCAAACTCGATACACGATCAAAGACTGTATCGAAATAAAATGACGCTGCGTGTTTCGTATTTCTTACTGCTGAGTCCTGGGCGTTAGTTGAATGCTGGCCCCATCTCCAGATGGGCTATCCACATGCCGACTACATTTTTCCGAATCTGCCCACTGCTCATATTGATGACGTTCCATAGCGGCGGCTATGCCGCATCTGGTCATGAGCGCGAACAGCTCAGCCTAGTTCAGCAGCAGCTCGACACTATTGAGCGCTTTGCAACCCAGGCTGAGACAGACAGAACGGATGAAACCGACGATCGCTATCGCTTTGACTACCCCCGATTGATTCGAGACATACAGCGCATCCGACTTGGTGTGCAGGGCTACCTATCTCCTACACGCGCTCAACCCCGCGATCCCGCTGAATTGGTCGGCGATTACCGCCTCGACACTCCGCCTGCGGAGCCTACGCCATGAGCATGACCGACACCCAGACCGCTGCATTCCAAAACGCCTCGGGCTTTTCGGCACAGAGCAGTTCGACACTTTGGCTGTCCCTGGTTCTCGTCCTGGCTTTGCTTTGGTGTGCCTGGGTGATGTGGACGGCTTATAGGGGCTGGGCCGCCGGCAGTGTGCGCTTTGGGGCCTTCGGCGGCAGCACCGCGCGCGTCTTGCTCGCCCTACTCGTCCTGATGCTCTTCACCTTGTCCTAATCCAGGAGATCGCCATGCTCAAGTACTTTGCCCCCCTGAAAAACAACCTGAGCGATCGTGCCAGCCAGCGCCTGATCGGTCTATTGTTGGTGCTCGGTCCAAGTCTCGCTTTTGCCGAGCTGCCCACTATGGAAGCCCCTTCGCGCGGCGAAGGATCCGGGTTGATCGAGACGATCAAAAACTACGCCTACGACGGCGGCATCCTGCTCGGCCTGCTGATCGCACTGCTCGCTTTTCTCGGTGTGGCCTGGCATTCCCTGACGGTGTATGCCGACGTGCAGAACCAGCGCAAGACTTGGAAAGACCTCGGCGCCGTCGTCGGCATCGGAGCCTTGCTGGTAGTGATCATCATCTGGTTCCTGACCAAGGCTGCCGCCATTCTGTGAGGTTGGCATGAACGACGCTATTGAACGCCTTGCCGACGGCACCTTGGTCTTTCTACCAGAGCGACTCAATCGCGATCCTGCCGTACTGCGCGGTTTAACCAATGATGAGATGTGGGTTGCGCTCGGCACCGGCGCCGTTATTGGCCTGCTGCTGGGCGTGCCTCTGGCGATCGCCACCGCCTCCATTGCAGTGGCGCCGACCGGCATGATCGCCGGCATGGCGCTGATGTTATTGGTCGGTGGCACGCTACTGCGCCGGGCCAAACGGGCTCGCCCCGAGACCTGGTTGTACCGCAAACTCGAATGGATGCTCGCCAGCCGTTGGCGCTTGGGTCGCGGCAGTCTGATCCTCCACTCCGGTGCCTGGACGGTCCGCCGTTCACGTCGGCTGCGTCCTGCCCTGTCACGGTGGCAGCCATGAGCCGATTTCGGAACAAGGTAGATGCCCAACAGGCCCATATCTTCAGCCTCCGTCTGGCGGTAGTGATTCTGGCCCTGGTCTGTGCCGGACTTTGGTATGGCTGGCGCTCGGCACCGACCGATCTGACGGTGCATGTCCCCCCGGATCTGCGCTCGGGCAGCACGCGCAAGTGGTGGGATATCCCCTCGGAGAATGTGTATGCCTTTGCCCTGTACATCTTTGGCCAACTCAACCGCTGGCCCTCGGATGGCGAACAGGACTATCGGCGCGCCATCTATGGCTTACAGCCCTACCTGACACCCTCCTGCAAGGCCTTCCTCGATGGCGACTACGAGTACCGCAAAGCCGCCGGCGAATTGCGCCAGCGGGTACGTGGCGTCTACGAAATTCTGGGGCGAGGCTACAGCGAGGATCCAGAACTCAGGGTCAAGCAACTCGACCGCGACAGCTGGCTGGTCACACTCGACCTCAACGCTGATGAGTATTACGCCGCAGAACCGGTAAAACGGGTGGTGGTGCGTTATCCATTACGCGTGGTGCGTTTTGATCTGGACCCCGAACGCAACAAGTGGGGACTGGCACTGGATTGTTATCAGGGCACTCCGCAAAAGATCTCGCTGCCTGGAGGTGAGCCATGAAGCGGATGTCTATCCTGGGATTCACTGTCGTACTGATGTTATGGGGTGCTGCAGCGCAGGCCGTCGAGTTGATGCGTTGGGAACGCCTCCCCCTAGCGGTCCCTCTGGTGATCAATCAGGAGCGGGTGGTGTTTATCGATGAGGCTGTTCGCGTCGGTGTGCCCTCAACCCTGACAGGCAAACTGCGTGTGCAATCAACTGGCGGCACGCTGTACCTGCGCGCGTCAGAAGCCATTGCACCGACCCGACTGCAACTGCAATCGGTCACGACGGGCGAGATTATCCTCTTGGATATCGCGGCCACTCCCGGCGATCAACCGCTGGAGCCCGTACGTATTCTCAAGAATGCTCAGGGGCAAGCTACCGCGGCTGAATCTAGCGCCGTCCCTGTTCCAGAACGCACACCGATCCCGGTCGCTTTGACGCGCTACGCCGCGCAAAGCCTGTACGCGCCGCTTCGCACCGTAGAATCCCTACCCGGCGTAAGCCGCGTCCCGCTCAAGCTGCGCACCGAACTGCCAACCCTGCTGCCGACTGAAAACGTGTCCGGCACACCCATCGCCGTATGGCGACTCGGTGATTACTGGGTGACGGCGGTGAAGTTGCGCAATCGTGGTTCAAAGACGGTGCAACTCGATCCACGCCGGCTTCAGGCCAAGCTGTTCGCCGCGGGCTTCCAGCATGCTTTCCTCGGGCCTGTCGGCAGCGCTGAAGACACCACGATCGCGTACCTTGTCACCCGCGGTGCCGGCCTCGAACACGCCGTGCTGCTCGCGCCCGTTGCGCGAGGTGCTGACGATGAAAGCTAACGCCTTGCTCAAATGGCTGGTACCAGCTGCGCTGCTGGGCGTGGTGCTGATCATCCTGAAAACCTGGGTCCCGGGTGGCAGCACGCCTTCTCCAGAGCACCCAGTTGATCAGGGCAATATTCAATTATCCGCCGAGCAAGCCAAGGCGCTCGGCATTGCGGGCGATACCCCACGCGACACGGTCGCCACCCTGGTCGGGCAGGTGAAGGCCATGCGCAACGACATGCTCGGTTTGAAGAAACACAACGATTTGCTGGAGACGGAAAACAACCGCCTGCGCGAGCGGGAAAACAGTGTCGATTCGCGTATCCAGACGGCGCTTGGCAGCGTAACCCAGCAGGTCGACGAAGGCCGCCGCCAAGCCAACGAGGCCCGACTCAAAGCGGAACAAGACAGTCGTCAGGCACGCGGCCTGCTGACGCAATTGCAGGAACAGTTGTCGGGGCTGGCTGGCAAAAGCAAGGACATGCCGATCGGATTGGGGCTAGAGCCGGGCGATGGGGCTCAGTTAGAAGGGCGACACTCTGCCACTGATACGCTGCAGTGGATTGAGCCCTCGGATGCGCCGCCCACCGACGCCCGAGGCAAAACCACGACTTCCTCCGCACTGAGCCTGCCTACCGCTTTCAACTCTCTGGAAGGCTTGAAAGACAACGCGATTGATCGCAGCCAGAAACAGCTACGTGCAGTTACCAAGGGTGAACGCGACACGACGCGATCCGTTGATCGTACCGAAGGCGCGAAGCCGGTCTACACCATTCCTGAAAACGCCACGCTGATGGGCTCGGTCGCCATGACCGCGATGATTGGCCGAGTCCCGGTGGACGGCACCGTGAATGACCCCTATCCCTTCAAGGTGCTGGTCGGTCCGGAGAACCTGACCGCCAACGGCATCGATCTGCCAGACATTGCGGGGGCCGTAATGAGCGGCACGGCGTCCGGTGACTGGACCCTGTCCTGCGTACGTGGACAGGTCGAGTCAATCACTTTTGTGTTTACCGATGGCACGATCCGCACGGTGCCCCAGCCGAAGGCGGTAGCCAGCCGCACTGCCTCCACCACCCAGAGCTCAAACACCGACAAGATCCGCGGTGGCCTCGGTTACCTGTCCGATCCGTATGGCGTTCCTTGCATCGCCGGCGAGCGCCGCTCGAACGCTCAGCAATACCTCGGTAGCCAGAGCCTCATCACGGCGGCCGGCGCCGGTGTCGCCTCCTTGCTCGGGGATGAGCGGAACAGCAGCAGCTTGATCAGTTCGGGCGGCAGTACGCTCGGGGTCACCAATAGCAGTGGCAATAGCGCGCTGAATTCAATTCTCAGTGGTGGGGTCAGCGACATCCGCGAGTGGGTCAACAAACTGTACGGCGAAGCCTTCGCTGCCGTGTACGTGCCACCGGCCGCACAGGTCGCGCTGCACCTCGACCATGAGATCACTATCGACTACGAGCCCAAGGGCCGGAGCGTTCGCCATGAAAAAGACCATGCCTCTCTGCCTGACCTGGATTAGCGTGTTCTGCTGGGTTTTGTCGGGGTGTTCCATCGACAAAGACACGCTGCTGCCCCATGGCGAGCAAACTATGATGGATATCTGGAACGGCGCCGGTTCGCGAGGTACTCAGCAGCAACTGCTGGATGCTCGACAACAGTTACGCCGCCCGCTGGCTCAGGCAGACGTCTCCGCGGCTCTCCAGGAACTTTACACACGCACAGCGGCGAACGAGATCCGCAACCTGTTCCCGCGCCTGCCCAATCCCGATCTGGTGCTGTACGTGTATCCGCATTTGAGTGGTACCGAGCAGGCACCGGTTCCGGGTTACTCGACCATCTTTCCGTTCTATCAACGGGTGCAGTACGCATTACCCGGTGAACGTCAGGAGGACTTGTAGTGCGTACCAGCGATGCGGACAACCGCACTTCTGCATGGGAAGCTTGGCGCCAACCATTGCGCCCTCGCGCCACCTTGGCCGATGAAGCTGCACTCTATGCGCATAACCCCAGCTTCACCGATCACCTGCCATGGGTCGAATACCTCGACACCGAGCAGTGTTTTCTACTGGATGACAACCGCTCGGTGGGTGCCGTATTCGAGTTGCTGCCCATTAGCACCGAAGGGCGCGAACCCGATTGGCTGATGGCCGCCCGCGATGCCCTCGAGGATGCTCTGCAGGATAGCTTTGACGAGCTGGATCAAGCGCCGTGGGTGGCGCAGTTGTTCTGCCAGGACGACAACGACTTCACCCCCTACCTGACCCGGCTCACCGGTTATATCCAGGACAGCGCCCGAGGCACGGTCTTCACCGAAGCGTATTTGGAACTGAGCCGCCGTCATTTGAAGGCCATCGCCAAGCCCGGTGGTCTGTTTGAGGATAAAGTGGTGACGCGCCTGCCCTGGCGTGGCAATAACCGTCGGGTGCGACTGGTGGTCTATCGCTGGCTCGAGTCTGGCGATGAGGCGACGGGACTCAGCCCAGTGCAATCCCTGCATCAGGCTTGCGAACGTATTGCGGCTTCGTTGCAGGCATGCGGGGTGCAATCGACGCGAGTCGACGGCCGAGGTCTGTATGCCTGGCTGTTGCCCTGGTTCAATCCGGCCCCCACGCTCACCGATGAAGCACCCGAGGAGTTCTACCGCCGCGTGACCTATCCGGAGTCGGGCGACGGCGAGTCGCTGGAACTGCCCTTCGATCATGACTTCGCCGAGCGACTGTTCTTCAACGAACCGCGTTCAGATGTGCAGCATGGACTCTGGTTTTTTGACGATCAGCCCCATCGAGTCATGGTAGTGGACAAGCTGCGCCGAGCGCCCTTGATTGGTCAACTCACTGGCGAAACCCGCAAAGGCGACGCGGTAAATGCCCTGTTCGACCAGTTACCCGAAGGTACGGTAATGAGTCTGACTTTAGTGGTCAAACCACAGGATGTACTCGAGGATCAGTTGAACCGCCTTGCTCGCAAAGCCATCGGTGAAAACCTGGCCTCGACCCAGACCCGCCAGGATGTTGAAGAGGCCCGTGCGATCATCGGTCGCCAGCACAAGCTGTACCGCGGCACCCTGGCGTTTTACCTGCGCGGTCACGATGAGCAGCAATTGCACCAGCGCTCGGTCAGCCTGGCCAACGCGCTGTTGGGTGCGGGGCTGCAACCGGTCCGCGAAGGCGATGAAGTCGCCGCCTGCAACAGTTACCTGCGTTGGTTACCGATGGCTTACAACCCGGCGCGCGACACGCGCAACTGGTATACCCGCCTGATGTTTGCCCAGCACCTGGCGAATCTGATTCCGGTGTGGGGCCGCAGCACCGGCACTGGCCATCCGGGTATCACCCTGTTCAATCGGGCCGGCTCGCCGTTAACTTTCGATCCGTTATCACGGCTGGACCGGGCCATGAACGGTCATCTGCTGTTGTTCGGCCCCACCGGTGCCGGCAAGTCGGCAACCCTGGTCACCTTACTAATGCAGGTCATGGCGGTGTACCGCCCTCGCCTGTTTATCGTCGAGGCCGGCAACTCATTCGGTTTGCAGGGCGACTACTTCGCGACACAGAGCCTGTCGGTCAACAAGGTCCAATTGAAACCTGGCGCCTCGGTCACTCTCGCGCCCTTTGTCGATGCCTGGCGCCTGGTCGAGCAACCGGATCAGGTGGCGAGTCTGTCGATCGATGAGCTGGACGATGAGGCGGTAGCCAGTCGCGAAGACCAACGCGATGTTCTCGGCGAATTGGAAATCACCGCTCGACTGATGATCACCGGCGGCGAGGCCAAGGAAGAAGCCCGCCTGAGTCGAGCCGACCGCAGCCTGATCCGCGAGTGCATCCTGGATGCGGCGCAGACCTGCGTCACGGCGGGCCGCCAGGTGCTGACTCGCGACGTGCGCGACGCCTTGCTGCGCGTCGCCGCTGACCCGTACTTACCGGAGAACCGTCGCGAGCGTGCCCAGGAAATGGGCGAGTCCATCGACTTGTTTTGCCAGGGTTTCGAGGGTGAACTGTTCGATCGGGAGGGCACTCCTTGGCCCGAGAGCGATGTGACCATTGTCGACTTGGCCACTTACGCTCGCGAAGGCTACGAGGCTCAGATGTCCATCAGCTACATTAGCCTGATGAACACCGTGAACAACCTTGCCGAGCGCGACCAGTACCTGGGCCGGCCGATCATCATGGTCACCGACGAGGGCCATATCATCACCAAAAATCCGTTGCTGGCACCGTTTGTGGTCAAGGGTACGAAGATGTGGCGCAAGCTCGGTGCCTGGTACTGGCTAGCTACCCAGAACCTAGCTGATTTTCCCACGGGCGCACAGACCATGCTCAACATGATCGAATGGTGGATTTGTTTGAACATGCCGCCCGCGGAAATCGAAGAGATCGCACGGTTCAAGAAACTCACGCCGGCGCAGAAAGCCTTGTTGCTCTCGGCCAGTAAGGAGCCGGGTAAATACACAGAAGGGGTCGTGCTATCGAAGAAGCTCGAAACGCTGTTTCGGGCTGTGCCGCCTAGTCTTTATCTCGCCCTGGCTATGACGGAGCCCGAAGAAAAAGCCGGGCGCTGGACATTGATGCAGGAGAACGGCTGCTCTGAACTGGAAGCGGCATATCGGGTAGCTGAACGGATCGATAGAGCGCGAGGAATAGAACCCGCATAGGGGAATCTATTCAGGCCTCTCGCTCTAAAGCGAGTAATCGGTTATTGCGGTACGCCCCGGAGCCGCTGCTGAATCCTTAACAAGAATCCGGCTTCAAAGGCATCCTGACAGTCACCGACAGGAAAGGTCTTGCGTGTTTGCGCCAGCTCCCACCACAGGGGAATCTCGCCGGGCGTATCAAGCCAAGCCTGAGCACATTGCACGCCCCGTTCGATTATTGAGGCAAACTCAGTACCCCAAGGTGTCAGAAGACTTGGGCAACCATCTGCCGCAGGAATTGAGATGTAGTTTTCGTCCATACCCACCCTAGATTTCTGATGTATTGTTAAACGCCGGGGCCAACTTTGAAAAGCTTAACGACGCCAAATGAACGCTCGATAACAGGCATGAGCATCAAATGGGCTAGATCAATGCCAATGTAGACTATATCCCGTGGATTGAGAGTCCCTCAAGGCGCAGTTTGCGCGCATGACTCAAGACTACGAACAGCTTCGTCTGCAGCTGGCGGAAAACATCCGCTTGATGCGACGCGTGAAAAACCTTACCCAAGAGCAGTTGGCGCTCATGGCCGAGGTGGATCGCACCTACGTCAGTCAAATCGAACGATGCACGGGAAATCCGTCGCTGCTGGTCCTGTGCAAACTCGCCAATATTCTCGAAATCACCACGGATCAGCTACTTACGGAACCCGATATGTTGCGCAACTTCCTTCACGTCAAATAATAGTCTCACGCCTCACAAAGTCGATACACCCACCTTCATTTTTTCTACTGACAGTCTCCCGCCCGAAACCGAACCTGACCTGGCTATTTACCTAATTGAGCCTGGATCATGCCTGCTGCCTGCTCGTCAATCACGCCCCCAAAGCTTCGGCCCTTGGCGCTGAGCATCCTGCTGGCGTGCGGCCCAAGCATGGCGCTGGATACCGGCAGCATCACCGCCTCCGTTCTTTCGCCAAATTGCCTCGCCTACAGGGTCGTCGGCATTTGTTTCTGGCTGCTCTGCACACCCTTCGGCTGCACGGTCAAGACCTCGACCAAGGTTCGTCATTTCATTCCTGAACTAGTGGTCTCGAGCTACGCTACCACCGGCAATAGCCCCTGGACCGAGATGGCTACACTTTCCTCTCCCATCAGCGGTGCGGAAGGTGGCGGCAACCTGATCACGCCGAACACCCAGCGCGACAATCTACCCCGTTTCAAGAACGTCGATGGCATCGGCCACCCCGGTGGCTGGGCTGCCACGCAACTGGCTTCGCAATCCGGCTATGCCTGCGCCAGCGGTGCAACTGCGTTCATGCCCTACTACCTGAGCAACTTGGACTCGCTGGCGTGGCGTAATGGCATCCCGGAAAGTCTTTACCCCGAGTCGCTCATGCCGGGGATCCGTGAAATTGGTCGTCAGGCTTCGGGAAACATGTGGGGCAACGTTTATCCCCGGCAGGGATTTCTGGTACAGCCTGACGACTACAAGGCGGCCGCCGTCATGGCGCAACGGGCCGGCGATTTGATTACCCGCAACTGGCAGCCGCATGTGTACTTACCACTTACGCCCGCCAAACGCGACGGCTACTGGCCGCCGGGTCCGATCGTTGAAAACGACGCTTCGACCCACAAATGGCAATTGCTCTATCCCCAGGTGCAGCCCACGTGCGCCATCTTCCCCAGCGATCCGATACAGAGCTCGGATGGTGGCTACGCCTGGTCGCTGTGGCGTCCCTATAGTTGCTGCAAACGTGAGGGGCAGACCTTTCTGTTCAGTATCGACTTCGAAGGCGGTGCATCATGATTCGACTTTGCGCGCGATCATGGTTGGGCGTGATGAGCCTGTTGCTCTGTGGACTGCTCGCCATGGCCACGCATGCCCACGCCGCCGAGGGCGATTATCGCCTGGGCACTCAAGGCGAAGTGCTCGATGACCGAGTGATGTACACCATTGGAGGCGGTTCGGCAGTCGGCTCACCGAGCTCGCTTTACCGACCCAGCGGTCTCGGTGTCGGCGGCTCTTGGCGAGCGAATATGATGTGCGGAAACATGAGCCTCACCAACACCCTTCAAAACCAGCTGAACGGTGTCACCGAGGGCTTCCAGCAGATCATGGGTAGCATCGTGCAGAACGCGACCCACGCGGTAATGTCGCTGCCAGCGTTGATCATCCAGCGCGCCAATCCCGGTCTCTATGAGTTGCTCAGTAACGGGGTGATGCAAGGTCGGATCGACTTCGACCGATCCAAGCTGACCTGCCAAGCCATGGCCGAGAAGATGGCGGACAAGGTTGGTCAAGCCGGCTGGGGGGCGCTGGCCAAGAACCAGGAGATGCAGGGCAATCTGGAGCAAACCGGTGGCGATGCGGTGGCTGCGGTGAAAAACACCGAGGCCCGCAACGGCAACAATGGCGTGTCCTGGGTCGGCGGTTCGAAGGCTGGAGGCAATGGGCAGATGCCCATACGAGTGACTTCCGACGTGGTGCGCGCGGGCTATAACCTGCTGCATAACCGTTCGGTGGATGACAGCGCCTCGATCAGTAGCAGTGATTGTCTGGGTGGGGCTATTTGCCAGACATGGACCTCGCCCCAAGAGGAATCCGAATGGGCCGTTCGGGTGTTGGGCGAGAGCGAAGTGGCGACCTGCGACGCCTGCGAAACCCTGCGTGCTACCGCTGGCAGCGGGTTAACGCCGCTGATACAGGAGGTCTACAGCGAACATCTCAAGGCCCTGCAAGGGCTGTTATCTGGCGCTCTGCCGCCTACCGCTGACAACCTGGCGAAAGCCTCCAGTCCGATGCTGCCGATGACCCGTGGTGTGGTCGAAGCCCTGCGTGACGACCCCGAACAGGATCTGTTGGCACGGCGCCTGGCCAGTGAGACGGCCTTGTCCAGTGTGCTCGACAAAGCGTTGCTGCTACTGCGCACCCTGCTGGCGGGCAGTCACGAACCGAACATCGCCTCCACCGAGCCGGCCCAAACTGCCTTGACGAAAAACATCGACGCTCTGGAGCGCGAAATACGCCTGCTGCAGACCGAACTGCAGGTCCGGCAGATGCTGGCCACCAATACCGCCAGCCTGGTGCTCGACCGGCACGCCGGTGGTGCCGACGCATCGCGTACCGTCGAGCAAGGCGACCCCGAGCCCGATCGACTCAATGATGCTGACGCCAGGCGCAAGTGAGCCATGAAACGCTCACCGCTATTCACTCTGCTTTCAGGTGTGGGGATTGCCGCGGTGATGATCCTGACCGCCGCACTGGTCGCATGGATCGGCCGCGCTGCGCTAAGTAGTTTCGAGGCCTGGCAGCACGTATTCGAATCCGCACGACCTTATCTGCAGTGGTGGCGCGCGCTGCTCTACGCCGCCCTCTTTGCGCTCTGGTGGGATCTGCTTCGGCGTTATCGACATCGACCCCAGGATCGACTGCGCGTGAAACGCATCGGGGCAATAGGACTCGTGCTCTTTACCGTCGTCGAACTCACCCGGCAGTGAGGTCACCACCATGTTCATGAGCACCAACAGCTACCTCGAGTTTTACCTCTCTCTGCTGGCCTGGATCATCAACAACGGCCTCTGGAATGTCCTGTCCGACACCGGGCTATTCGCCGCGCCCTTTGGTGCAATCATCTTGCAGGAATGGTTGTCTGCCCGTCAGCAAGGCGCGGACGAAGGCAACAAGGGACTGCTCTCAGTACCGCGGATCGAGAACCGGTTGTGGCTGGCCTACATCGTCGTGTTGTTCGGTTGCGCGCCTGTGTTTCCGTTGAGCCTCTCGTCAATGACGTTCGATGATGCGGCGAGTCAGCGCTGCGGCGTAAGTGTGACCAAGCCAGCGGAGACCGCCTGGGGGACGACCTTCAATACGATCGGCGAACGCTCCGCCAACGTACCGATCTGGTGGTTTCTAGTCCATGCTTTGAGCAAAGGGGTAACTGCCGCAGCCACCGCCTCCATTCCCTGCGCGCCGGATATTCGGCAGATGCGCATGGAGATCGACAGCTCGCGTATCAACAGCCAGATACTGCTGCAGGAAGTCGCCGACTTCACCCGCGACTGTTATGGCTATTCCCGTTCTCGGCTGTTCACCAACCGCCCGCAGTTGGACAAGGGACAAAGTCACGACGCGTCCTGGATAGGCTCAAGCTATTTTCTCGACACGCCCGGCTACTACGACACGGATCGTTCACGCACACCGCGGATCAGTTGGCCGTATGACGAAAGCCGCGATGTTTCCTTGCCGCGTCTGGAGAATGGCGCGGGCTACCCCACCTGCAAGCAGTGGTGGAGCGACAGCGGTGTTGGCTTGCGCGAGCGGTTGATCCATCAGGTTGATCCCTCTCTGCTGACTCAGCTGAAAGGTTGGCTGATTGGCCGCTCGAGCGATGAGATCGAGGATGCCACCCTGCGCGAACTGGTCAGTCCGCGCCAGCAATCGATGTCCATGTCACCCGGGCAGGTGTACCAGGACTACGGTTCCAGCGCTCGTGGCGGCTCGATCAATCAGGGGCTCAATAACCTGGCCACCAATACCGGATTGGCCCTCGGCTCCTTCAGCAACTTTCCGGCGATGAATGCGCTACGCGCCGCCCTGCCGATGGTGCAGGCTTTCCTGATCATGGGCATCATCATCAGCTTGCCGCTGATCCTGCTGGTCAGTACCTACCAGTTGAAGACCGTCATGACGGTGACGTTCGCGCTGTTCACCTTACACATGCTGACCTTCTGGTGGGAACTAGCGCGTTGGGTCGACTCCAGCGTGCTCGACACCCTGTACAACCAGGTTTCGGTTTCCAATCAGCTGCTGTTATCGCTGCCTACATCCGGCTTTATGGACGGCACAGTCACGGCACAGGTAATCGAGTACGTGATGGGGGCAATGTTCGTCGTGCTTCCAATGTTGTTTTTGGCTGCAATGAGCTGGGCAGGATATAGCGTTGGCTCAATTGCCGACGGCATGCTTAGCAAAGGAGCAGCTCAAGCGCAGGACGCTGGTGCAAGGGGCGCTGGAGCTCTGATGTCTGCTGGAACGGCCTTAAGGAAGGGGTGAAGAACTCGACTACAGGTCTTTTAAATCAGGCTGACCGGGTGCGCGGCCATACTCATACTCACCATATGGGTCGCCATATGCCTTGTACCGGAGAGCATCCTTAGGTTTGATAGTCGTTCCATTGGCGATGGCCCAACACACGGCAATAAGGATCATAACCGACACTGTGAACCATAGGCTAACTAGAAGGAGTCCGGCGGCTACTGTCAACTTGATGACTAGAAAACTCCCGCGAACAAGTAATTTACCTGCGGGCATTCCTGCCGTCTCCGCACGCTCAACCAGGTGGGACTCAAACACTTTCAGTTTGCGATAACCACGCTTTACCGACATGCCACAGGCGAACGCCCAGCGGTAGGCGCGTGAACTCTGAGCAGGTTGCTGAATCGGCATGGTCTCGCCCTCTTCTGAGCGTTTTCATGGTTGAGACAATAGCAATAGCGTACTACTGAAATCGGCCCGTGCCTGACCGTTTATCAGTTTGCCCCAGCCGAAAAATCTTCACTGGAAGACAGAAGACAATATCCGTGAAATAGCGTCTCTACAGTTATTGACCCATACAAATCGTCCAGTTAAATACAAGGTACGGATCGCTGTTATCGACAGCATTTTCCCAGGTAGCCAGAACCTTCAAGGCTACGTCACTTCGATGATGGTTCTCCCCAAGTGCGATTAGCGTTCGGTGGCTCGCACGGTGACCGTTGCTACGGTGATGAACGCCTACTGCTCTCCTGAGCGCCTTTCGAGCGCTGCTCGTGAGGAAAACCCTCTTGATTTTCTTCAACCCACTGCGGGGAAATCTTTTCCCGCACGGGACAGGATTCTTCGCGTTTTCAACGGAGACATACCATGCCCGACTCACTTACACCGGAAACACTGAGCACCCTTCGGTTGCCCATCGTGTTCACACCTGGCGCATGGCAACGCGCAGTACAGCTTGAGCGTTCCGATCACGCTGGGAAGCTGCAGATCGATCGGTTGAGCCACGTATTGCGCGCAGCCTTCGAAGCCCACCTGGCCTATCCACAAAAACCCTATGTGCTGTTCGAGGTAGTCCACATTGAACCAACCGATCACTTCGACCACGACCCATTGCTGCAATTGAGTCTCAGCCTACTCCAAGAACCGGGTCAGCCTGGCGCCTTACTGATAGCGCTTGCAGGAGAACACCAGCGCTAAGCGCAATTGGCGGCGCCTACCTCCACATTCGGATGACATACAGGCCTGCGTCAATCCTGCCCATCACCCACCGGGGAACCCTACCCCGACGGCAAGGCGTTCCTCCGTTTTTCTCTCGAGGAAATTGCCATGAGGGATATCTACCAAGACGTAACTGACAAGATTGTTACCGCGTTAGACCAAGGCGTTGCTCCCTGGATCAAACCCTGGTCCTCAAGTGGCTCAGCTTACGTCGGTCATCAACCCTACCCCATCAACGCCATCACGCGACGTCCGTATTCGGGTATCAATTTACCGTTGCTCTGGGCCGAGGCCAGGTTGCAGGGGTTCACTCAAGATCGTTGGCTGACCTTCAACCAAGCTAAAAAAGCCGGTGGGCACATCCGTAAGGGTGAGCACAGCACTCTGGCTGTGCTCTACAAGCCGATGGAGCGCGAGGAACAGACCGAATCAGGCCAACCCGTACTTGATGAACATGGTCAGCCCAAGGTCGCACACTTCGGTATTCTCAGGACGCATTTTCTGTTCAACATCGAGCAAACGGAGGGGCTCGAAGTGCTCAATGACACTCTGCTCGAGACGGTACCGAGTGATCCCTTCCAGCCCAACAGCGCCGCGGAAAATCTGCTCTTAAGTTCAGGTGCACGCATCGTTCATCGGCCTGCCGATGAAGCTTTTTACCACCCGATCAGGGATCTCATCCAACTGCCGACAAAGGCACAATTTCACGATGAAAGCGGGTACTACGCCACCGCACTGCACGAGCTGACGCACTGGACCGGGCATCACGCTCGGTTGCAGCGCGAAGGCGTGACGTTACCCTGTCCGTTCGGCTCGCCAGGGTATGCCTTTGAGGAGTTGATCGCCGAGATGGGCGCTGCGTTTTTATGTGCCTACGCCGGTATACAGGGGGAGCTGCGGCACGAGGGCTACATCGACTCCTGGCTCAGCCTGCTCAAGGCTGACAAACGCGCGATCTTTCGCGCCAGTGGTAACGCCCGAAGCGCGTCGGAGTATGTGCTCAACCTGGAGCAGCAACTGAAGCAGATGGTAATGGATGACTCACGATGCATGAACGATGGAGTTTGATAGTTATCTCACCGCTGCAATCGCATCAAAGGGCCCAACGCAAGTTGGGCCCTTTTTCTGACACCCAGAAAACCCATGCCGCGAGGCTCTGATGCAATGGGTCAGGGATGGGCGCACACCCGCAGCCTGTCATTCCGCATCCAGGTTCTGCGCCAGAAAATCCACCAGCTGGAGCGGACTCCGGCTGTCGATCACCTTGTAGATCAGATCGCGTTTACTGCGCGGTAACTTCTTGACCACGCTCTTCGCTGAAGCCCTGACGGCTTCGTCGGTCCCATGGATACGTGCCGCGAGCAGCAGCACGAGCGTGGCGTCAGTAAGGTTCATGGCAAGACCCAAAAAAAATGCACCGCAGTGTACCGACTCTTTTCTTTTTCGTACCAGCCCCAACAAAACGATGTGTAGCAGCATCGATATCCCGATTGCCGCGCAAAGGGACACGAGCCAAAAAGGACGGGTAAGGGTTGGAAGGGAATGGGGACTCAAGGGTAAGAGCTCTATCCGAAAAGGCTAAAAGGCCACTCACCCAGCCACCTCCCGGGGGTCACGATGTTCACTCTGTTTCGCCGCAAAAGGCAGAAGCCCCCTCCGCCACTGATCGTGAGCGTTGCCGAAGGCTTCCTGCCCATCGAGTCGGCCCACAGCTTGTTAGCAGCAGAGCACCGCCGTCAGTTGCTCGATCGCATCTGGCAATACACAGCCCTCTCCCACGTCCAATTCACCCAGCTCTATTTAAATCCAATCCATTGCTACGCCGAACAGGTCCAGCAACTCCCGGCCAGCGAGACGCACCACCATGCTTATCTCGGCGGCATGCTCGATCATGGACTGGAACTGGTCGCCTGTAGTTTGAAACTGCGCCAATCCTATCTGCTTCCCACCGGCGCTGCGCCCGAAGATCAGGCGGCCCAGACGGACGCCTGGTCCGCCGGCATCGCCTATGGCGCGCTGCTGCATGACATCGGCAAGATCGCCGTGGATCTGCAGGTCGAACGCCAGGATGGCCGTGTTTGGCATCCTTGGCAGGGCCCACTGGATCAGCCCTACCGTTTTCGTTATATCAAGGGTCGAGACTACCACCTGCACGGCGCCGCCGCAGGCTTGCTCTATACCCAGATTCTCGACCGCTCGATCCTGGACTGGCTCAGTGGATTTCCGTCGCTTTGGGCCAACCTGCTGTATGTCCTGGCGGGTCAGTATGAACGTGCCGGCGTGCTGGGGGAGCTGGTGATACAGGCAGACCGTGTTTCCACCGCACAGAACATCGGTGGTAACCCGAGCAAGGCATTGCAAGCGCCGACTCATTCGCTGCAACACCATTTGATCAGCGGACTGCGTCATCTGATCCAACACGAACTGAAACTCAACCAGCCAGGTGCTGCGGGATGGCTGACCCAGGACGCGCTCTGGCTCGTCAGCAAAACGGTTACGGACAAGCTGCGAGCCTATTTGCTGTCGCAGTCAATTGAGGGCATTCCCTCCTCCAACATCGCGGTGTTCGACGAACTGCAGTCGCACGGGCTGGTCGAGTCCACCCCGAAAGGCAAAGCCATCTGGAACGCGCTTGTGACACAGGGAACCTGGCAGCAGAGTTTCACTTTTCTCCGCCTTCAGCCGGCACTTATTTGGGGAGACGAAGACCGGCCTATGTCGTTCAGCGGAACGGTGAACATTGTGGCTCCTGACCACTCATCTGACACCCCGCTACCAACACCAGCGCCCGAGACAGTCGGTGCAGAATCAGGTCAAAGCCAACCGCAACCGGATCCCATGGCGATAGAGGATGCCGATTACCTCGGCACGTTGCTTGACATGTTCGAGTTGGAAGAGCCTGAGGCCCGTGACGCACCGCCAGAAAGTGCTGTCGAAACCTCAACGCATCAATCGGATAGCCCAGGCCTGGCGTTCCTGAATTGGGTCAAGGAAGGCATTCTCAGCCACAAGCTGATCATCAACGACAGCAAGGCTAAAATCCACACGGTGGCTGGGAGCGTATTTCTGGTCACGCCTGGTCTCTTTCAACGCTATACGCAGGAATTCCCCGGTATCTCTCAGGGCGCCTGTCAGGAGATCGAAGAATGGCGCTGGGTGCAGAAGCAGTTTGAGAAACTGAAGGCCCATAGAAAACGAGATGATGGCTTGAACATATGGATCTGTCAGGTCGAAGGTCCCCGTAAGAAGGCAAAACTCAAAGGCTATTTGCTAGAAGAACCAGCACTATTGTTCGAAACTGTATCTGTGCCCTTCGACAATCCTTTTCTTAAAATCGAAAATACTTAAATTTTATAGCATCCATTTCGATGTTTGAGTAGCCAGCCCGTGGACCGGAAGCTCGCGTCAATCACGGATAGAATGTCTGTGGATGCCGGCACGGCTCATCTGGGGGTTTTCGATGGAGGACGCTACGCTTTCACCATCACCTGTGGCGAATTACGATACCTGTTCACCTCGTGTTTTTCGCGGGCTGAAGGATATTGCGCTCGTAAGTCGCGATATTACGAATCCACAGAAACCAAAAACAACACCATTTGGCAGATGCAGATTCTGCGCCCCACAGGGCTCCGGATTCATGACTAGTCTTTTTTACTTGGATCGACATACGATGGGGCGGGGTAGCGTGGCAGTGGGTGACGGGTAGCTGCCATTGGCGAGATAACGCCTCATATCTGGTTCGGCCTACGAGCCTAATCGGGCGCGATGTTGTACATTCCCGCGCTACCAATACAGATCCGATTTGTGCCACCTATGACGCTCCCCTATAAATCCCACTTTCATCGCCTTGTCCGTGACTTGCGGGTTGTGATGCAAACAGCACAACTTGAGCCAGAATTGATCCTTGGCAGCGCATTAGCAAAGTGGTGCAACGAATGCTTCCCGGGGTTGCCACCACCTGGCCTGCCCATCGCGTTGGCGTTGCAGGACGAGCCGGCCGTGAGCTCATTTGTTGAGTTTGTGAGCAAACTAGACCTTATCGAATCTACCTACTGGTTCTCCTCTGCATACGCGCAACTGCTGGGGAGCGAGCAAAGAAAGCAGATGGCGATGTTCTTTACCCCGCCATCATTGACGAGACGCTTGCTCGACGACCTTTCGGCAAACGGCGTGGATTTTGCCACTCGCAGCTTCTGCGACCCTGCATGCGGCGGTGCCGCTTTTTTGGCCCCAATAGCGATGCGTATGCGTGATGCACTTCGTCATCAGGGAGCGAGCGCCGAGGAGATAATGAACCACGTTCAAAAACGAATTTTGGGGTTTGACCAGGACGCCGCATTATGCGAGTTGTCGAAGCATTTTCTGCTAATGGCGCTCCACGACGAGATTGTAACCGCAGACACCTACCCGGAACTCCAAGTCTATCATGGGGATTCGCTACTACAAACCAAGCACTTGTGGGGTGTGCTCGATGTAGTGGTGTGTAATCCCCCGTTTAGAAAGATGCGGGCGCTGGAAGTCCATCAGTACTTCGACGAATTTACAGATGTCGTCCAGGGACAACCGAATCTTTACGCCCTTTTCATTGCCTTATGCATCAAGCTTCTCCCCCATGGGGGCATCTGCGCACTAGTTACTCCGACCAGTTTCTTGTCCGGCCAAAACTTTTCGAAGCTGAGAAGTTACATGATGGCACAGACCACGTTGGTCGGCATTGGGATGGTTAGCGACCGTCTTGGTGTATTCATTGATGTCCAGCAGGAGACCGCGCTGACGTTAGCGCGACGAGAAAAAAACGGCCACCTGTCAACCACCGAAGCGAGGATATCACTGGTTTCGAAGGATGGCAGTTACATAAATGTGGGGAATTGTTCACTGCCTGGTATGGGGGCTGCGTGGCCCATTCCTCGCTCGGAGAGCGACATCGCGCTGCTGAAGTTTGCCGCAAAATCGCAGATAGGGCTAGCGGACTATGGGTATGTACCACGCATCGGCTCTTTTGTCTGGAACCGCGACACACGCACGACTTACGCGTCTGAGAAAAGTGCCGTTGGAGCGTTGGGTGACACGGTCGTACCGCTGCTTTGGTCCAGCGATATTGCACCAAATGGAGCCCTGCGTTTTAACGGTGCGCCCAAAGCGAACAAAGAAGGTTGTTTTGTGAATATGGGCGCAATTAATCATCGATCGATCGTGCGCAGGCCCAGCGTCTTATTGCAACGAGTTACTTCTAACGAACAGCCGCGCCGATTAGTCGCGGCCACTGTCCCAGCCCAGCTAATAGACACCTATGGCGGATTCGTTGGAGAGAATCACACTGTCATCCTTGAGCAGGTATCACTTGAGCCCCCACTTGCACCACACCAGTTAGTGCTGTTGCTTGGAACGCCTACTGTAGATCGGTACTTCCGCTGCATCTCGGGAGCGACGAACGTATCTGTTTTCGAACTTGGTCAACTCCGATTGCCAGATCCAGAACGACTCAAAAGCTTACTTAACCAAGGGTACGACATGGCCGATGCAGCCCGAATGGCATTGGAAATGCTATAGACCTTTCGTTTATGCTGCCCAAACGCTGAGATCCCTCAACAGAGCAGGACACATGGCATCAAGGAAGAAGCTCAACGACTTGTTGGAAGCCCAACAGCGAAGACGTGAAGAACTGGCGAAGCTGTTCGCCGCTCGCAAGCCTCTCACACATGCAAGGCCTGCGTTGCCAACCCACGTGCGCAAACCGGCTCCTGCTCTACCTTCAGAAATACCTCCCACCACCGTCGTACCGCGTACTCATGAAGCGCTCATTGCGATGTTTCGCAACGACAGTGCGCAACCCAGCGCCCCCTCACAAGCGCTTTTGGCGTTGACAGACCTCTACTTACACGCAGCCGAGCATCGCTCGTGCCACATCGTTATGGCATGGCCGGTACCCCTCAAGAACTTACCTCTGGTGCATGCGCTAGCGACATTGGCCCGCTGGCACCAGGGAGACAAACAAGGGGTGCGAGGCTTACTCTTCCCGGTCAAGACCAACGCTTTTTATGGTCTGAATCACATTCATTTCGACCGGACCAGTATTCTTCGAATCGCCAACGACTTGGTGGAGGTCAGACCCAACGCGCACGTGACTCGGTCGATGGCGGAAAAAGACGCTTTTTTCTTCTCCTTGGCCAGTCTTCCTCAAGTTGTGGGAGAGCCATTCCATCCGACGGTTGGTGAGCTTCTGCCTCATTTCCTCGCGACACCCGACTTCAACGGTTGGCAACCAGGCGACTCGCATCTTCTGGCGCTCATTCGGGCCAAGCTCAAAAGGAGGGCTCACGCTGCAGCGTTAAAAATGAACTGTGCCGTCATTGGCAACCCTCGCACAGCACCAGATGCACTCTTTGCGCTCGATGGGCGGATGTCAGAAGGCGAACTACGCAACGCCTGTAAGGAACTGGCTAAGCTAGGCTCTCCAGAGGTTGTGCTGGTACAAGCCACACGTGCTATACGTGCGGAGGCCCAAGGCTGGAAAAAACAGCTGGTGCGTTTTTGTATGATGTTAGAGGACGTCTTTCATGGCCAACCACCGGGAATCATCGTTGTAACAGACGAACCGCACGCGGCGTTCAGGCTCAAGGATGAACTCTGGGAGCAGAACCTCAAACGTGAATCGGCGAATCGATGGCGTACGCCTTACGAGGTCAAGATTGTGGGTATCCCGAGCATTGTCGGGGGCACGGGATTATTGGCGACGGGGACGTTGGAAAAGCGGCATCCCGTTCCGCGCGAATTCGACGTCTACATAGTGGATGCCGATACGGCCAAATCAGCTAACAAGCTAGTACGCATTGCCAATACTGCGCCTGGAGGCAAACAGGCTGCCAAGTCGCTTGTCGACGCAGCCTCATTCCTGTCTCGCTTAGCCGCGCTACCCTGCGGCGTCAGGCATATGTCGGAGTACCTGGCAGGTCTCGATGTATCGGACCGTACACGCGCGGCATTCGATTGGCCCAGACACATGGGAGCCGTTCACGAGTTCGAACGCAATGTAGGTGTTGGGGACAGTCGACCAGCCTTGCTTGAATGTCTGGAGCGTTGCTCAACCCTGTTCTGCAATTACTATGAGGCCACCCCTTTTGGTCACAAGCTAGCCGAACTTGTCATAAATGCTGTGATGAACAAGAAGCGAAGCGTCGCCATAGTATTCACCAGCGCCTTGTATCTGCGCCTTGCTGAACGCTTTCTTGCCGAGTACGACCAATATCCTGAAAGTCTGACTTACGACTCTTTCCACGAGCGTGTGCATCTCCTTTGTGCTGTACAACTCGAAGAACGTCTTGATGAGCTGCAAGGCTCAACGCTGGTTTTTGCTGGGCTTGACGTGGACTGTCTCCGCCTGTTGCTAACAGACGACCGCATAGCCGCCCACTCGGCGCTACTGCTGACCCAACGAGCCGGTCAGTTCCTACGAGCCACCCTCAAACCCATCATTGAACGGATGCCGGAGTTCAGATCCTACAAACCCCGGATGGAATCCATCATGCGGAAGCTGAAGGACCTGCCCGAGGACGCATCGGTCCTTTCAAACGGCGACTATGTACTTCCCACTTTTCGGGTCGAGTTGTCGTCAGATGTAACGTCGTGCAGTCACGATAATGAAACGGGAAGCTGGGTTATCCGGTTCGACACCGACATTACTCTGTTTCGTAATGAAAAATCGGAGGTGTACGTATATGACCCCGCCTCGCAACGTGCAACAGATGCGGGCTTTAGGACATCCCAGGTTTGCTCGCTAGAGGTGGGAGATAAGGTGTTCATCATGTCGGCCGAGCTTCGCGAAATGGTAGAACAGGTACTACGTGACGCGGGCTTACCTATCAAGTCGGACAAGACGTTCGAGTCTGCTTTGCGCAGCTATCACGAACAGATTCAAAAATGCCTCGCACAGCGGTTCGCGTTGGGCACACTTTCTGAAAAGGTACGAGCTATTAGTGAGCAGATGCTTGCTCTTGATCCGCACTTAGACAGGAAATTGCCGAGCCTTCAGGCGATGCGTCAGTGGGTTGACTTAGAACGCTCGCTGGATACGCCGTTCGAGAAACTTCGCCCACAGGCGCCACAGCGTGAGGAGACGTTCAAAGCTTTCGCAACGGTACTCGGGTTCACTCCGTTGGAAGCCGCCTATCAGTGGCAGCGCGTCATCATGGCGGTACGCAACTCGCGTCGATCGGATGGTCGTCATCTCGCGGACATCTATACATACATGCTCTTGCAGCCTGAGTCCGTTATGTCCAACTCAACTATCAAGCGGACAACTTTGAACCAGCTTTTCGACAGGGCGCGCGAGAGCGTCGCCGCGGTCGAGCATGTCGGCCCCCTCAAGGAATCGCAGCAATGAGCCATCCCACTCTTCGCGCCGACCCCGCAGAGATCTCCTCGACCCTCAAGGAAGCAGTCGTCGATAGCCTCCTGAGACTGACGTATGCTCAAATCAGTGGGCAGGGTGCTACCGGTCAATACCTCTTCGGTGCCCGCCCCACAATACTGTTAAATTCTGGCTTTTTGTTGCCCCAACGCAATCAGTCCGGGGACGACGAGGTCACATCGCCCATCTGGATCTCATCGCACGGATTGCAAATGCAGCTGAACGCCGACGCCCCCTCGGTGATAACGATATCTCCAAGACTAAGCGTCTATGTACGAGTACTGCCCCGCGAAGAGGACCTCAAAAGGCCAAACTGTCGGCCCGTCTTTATGTTGCGCCGAGCGATCGTTGATGAAATTAGAAACGAACGCAACTGCCGCTTGGATGAAGCGTGGGAGAATGTAAAAGGTGCTTACAGCTCCAAATATAAGCACCCTGGCTGGACAGCTATCCGTTCTTCGGTTGTTGACGAAATTTACGCGGCCAAGGGGATCCCAAGGCATCTGCTCACATCGGATTTTTCGCATGATTCAGCCGAAGCCGAGGATGCCACGCTAAACGACGTCGACGAACTCGGCGATAGCACAGAAGAAGGACTAACCGTCAACTCACCGGACGTGCTCCCTATCAGAGATGAGCACTTCGAACCGTTAGCTGTACCGCACAAATGGATGCGACTGGAAGTTGAGTTGCCGCCGCTTGAGCTCGACACCACAAAGTCTAATGAAATGCTTCAACGCGACCTAGACAATCAGACCACCTGTATGAATGAGGCCATTGCCAAGCGGCTGCAGAATTGGGCTGAGAGCGACGATCCACAAACTGGGGGAAAAGCCTGGGGATATAGACACCAACTAATCATTCCGGCCAGTCAATACACCAATTGGGACGACTTTCTTGAAAGGGTGCGAAAGTCTGAGCTGCGTATAGCACTGCCGCAAATTGTGCTGAGTTGGGATCTCGAGCTACACACCGACTGGCTGGCCCCCTCCAAGCGCAGTTTCTTTCTTGCGATCGCAAATGTCAGCAACATGCCGAGTCAGCATGCAGATGAGACGGAGGAGGCAGTTTTTCTTGTATCTCTCCAGGCACGGCTTCCGACTGAGCTTCATCACCCGCTGAAGCTAGAGCGAATTGACCCCTCCTATCGCTACAACCAATATTTGACCCATCCAGCGATGGGGCATAACTGCGGAGTTATTCAGCAGCAGTCCGAACCTTCCATTCGAGTCCTTGAAACGACTTGGACCCCCCGTTATACGCAGCCCCGAATCGTCCCTACAAGCACCAATGGCGTCGTGCGGCGCGTACGCGCGCTCGCACAACCTGACGGGCTAGACGGTTTGGCGGCGCTGGTTCCCGCAATGCAAGAGTGGATCGATAGCCTCCCCAAGGGGGTTGATCCCGCGGGCGGGTTACCCTCTTCCGACCTTGACGGCATCGCTCGTGAAGAAGAGGCATTCCGGCTGGACATACACAAATGGACTGCCGAGATGGCAACGGTCGCTGCCGGCCTGAAATGTTTGAGCGATTCCCGCGTCGCTTGGTGTAAGCGCGGCCCGCAGACTGATCCAAAGGCGATCGTCTACGAGGCATGGCTAGCCACCAACGAGGCAATGGCCAATTTTATGAAGGCCCGTTTTGGAGCCGACGACAACGAGTGGCGTTTGTTTCAGCTCGCCTTCATCATCGCAAATATTCCCGCACTGGCTTCGCGTATTCCGGAATATGCACATCTCTACGATGAACGCAGAGATGATGCTGTGACGCTCCTATACTTCGCCACCGGTGGCGGAAAGTCGGAAGCTTTTTTCGGACTGCTGGCTTTCAACCTCATGCTCGATCGGCTAAGGGGAAAGCACTTAGGTATAACTGCGTTAATTCGCTATCCGCTACGATTGCTAACCATCCAGCAGGCTCAGAGGTGCGCGCGTGTGCTGGCACATGCGGAGCGGGTTCGACTTTGTCACGACTACAGTGGAAACCCATTGTCCATCGGTTTTTGGGTCGGCAGTGGTGGGTCACCAAATCGCCACAGTGCCAAGGGGGTTAACAGCATCCCTACCGCATCGTCTGCGCCGCCCTCCCTCGCCAGCGAACTCGCCCTTCGCGAAAACGACCCCAAGTACTCCGCGGCCATGCGTGCATGGCGCAAGCTGCCCAAATGCCCGTTCTGCAGCAGCGAAACCGCTCTGCGGTTATTCGTCGACCACGGCGCTCAAACCCTCGGTCATGTGTGCACCGACGTTCAATGCGATTCCAATGGCGGTAGCTGGAAACCTCTCCCGTTCTACATCGTAGATGACGATATTTACGATCTGGCACCGTCCGTTCTCTTGGGTACAGTCGATAAGCTGGCACTCATCGGCCATTCGGGGCGCACTATCCGACGTATCTACGCGATGTTTGGGGCTGCGCCCTGGATCAACCCGGCAAACGGGCGGTTGTATGTACCCGAGAGCCGTGAGCTAGCGGCGGGACCAGCGGCTAAGGGAATGGAAGGGCTCTACCCGGCCTACTCCTCCGGCAGGCGCATTTTTCACGACCCGTTTCCCAGCCTCATTATCCAGGATGAGGCACATTTGCTCGATGAGTCGCTGGGCACTTTTGCGGGTCTATTTGAATCGACACTGGATGCAGTCTTCGAGTACCTGTCCAAGCCGCTCGGCGGGCTGGTGGCAATGAATAAGCAAGGTCGCAGGCGCCGGGCTAAGGTCATCGCAGCATCGGCTACGGTATCCGCCCCTGAACGGCAGCTCGAGCACCTGTACCAGCGCTCGATTCCGGCAACCCAGTTTCCGGAGCCCGGCCCGACGCTCTACGAATCCTTTTACGCAAAACCCGCGCTGGCGATTGAAACTCAGCGTCAAGCACATCCGAACATCGAAGTAGCTAGCCGACAGGCCCGCGTGTACACGGCCTTCATGACTAACGGGAAGCCGCATACCTCTACTAGTGTCGCAGTACTATCCGGCTTTCACTTCAATGTCACGCGCCTATTCGACGGATTAACGAGTGATGTCGAGGAGCAGTTTTTAGCTGCACGCCAAATGCTCGTGGAACATGTCTCCTCAGGTCCTCTGGAGATGCTACACAAACAGGCGTTGTCTGAGGCAAGCGCGTCGGAGCTGGTCACGCTCATAGATCTTCACCGTATTGCGCTGACTTATGTCACCAATAAAAAGGGTGGCGACCAAATTATGGCTGCTGAGGCAGAGGAAACCCGTAAACGGCACCTCAATGAAGGCATCGACCTAAGGGGATTGGACACCCGACTGATTACCGGCTCCGTAGAGCAAGGTGAAATTCAAAGCGTCGTAGATACCGCGCAGTTTCGCGTCCGCCCCGGACAACCGCTCCCGCGGCTACAAGACCAGCTACGCTCCGTCATCGCGACATCAGCCATATCGCACGGTGTCGATGTAGACGAGTTCAATTCAATGTTTTTCGCCGGTATGCCCTCGGACATTGCTGAGTACATACAAGCTTCGTCGCGCGTCGGGCGTTTACACATCGGTTTCGTCGTATTGATACCCACGCCTCAGCGTCGTCGCGACCGGCATATCGTCCACGTCTTCGATATTTTCCATCGTTTCCTGGAGCGCATGGTACAACCAGCGGCCATTGATAGATGGGCGGAACGCGCAGTCGAGCGCGTATTTCCTAGTTTACTCCAGGCGTATCTGCTCGGAGTCGTTCCAAGCTGCCAGTTGATTCGGTTGCCAGAAGACGAAAAAATTAAGACACCTGACTTCAGCTTCATTCCCAATGTTCGCAAGGAGTTCAATACCCGAGGCGAAGCGTTTATTGAAGAAATTAACAAGTTTGTTGAACTCGCGGTTGGGTTGCGTGGTGCCTTCGCTCCCGAAGGCGAAGATTACTATCGTGCTCGTATCGATCAGAGGACTCGCAACCTGATAGTAAACATCTGGAGCAGTCCCATTTGGGGCAGCGGGACTTTGGACGGCTACTTCAAAGGGCAGACGGATCTGATGGCCAAACCCATGACATCGCTTCGCGACGTAGACCAAGCCGGCATTATCCAGGCAGCAACTCGTGACGGAGACGGAAACAATCAGTTGTCGAATGAGGTCCAGTTGGTGATGGATCTCGTTCGTCACGGGGTAGCGAACAACGACAGTGCGGACAACGCGCAGGCGGGAGACTGAGATGGCAACTCGCAGAGGGTTCCTAGCATCGGATGACGATGACAAAACACTTAGCGCCCCTACAATGGCGAGGTCTAGAGGGCAGCTAGGCTCCGCCTATGCGCCTGGAGCGTTCTTCACCTTCGAAGGTGGCCTGGGTGCGTGCATCTCTATCCCGGATCTTTCGGCAACAGTAGATGACGCACCGATTCAGGCCGCTACTAAATCGCAAATAATTCTAAGACTGCAAGAAATTTGGCAGAGTTGGTACGTAAGGGCTTCTGGGGTGGGCACAGATGAACGTCAAATCGCCCCCCAACAATGCCTTGACGAGGCGATTCTCAATGGTACGTCTGTGGTCCCATTGGGCGCAGACCGCTTGGCATTTTTGAGTCCTCTGCGAATGGGGTACGCACCGGCACCACTGACTTTCGTTTGCAATAAATGCAGTCTCTTCAAACGTTTCCAGTCGGCTCATGACCTCGCTAGAAACATGGACCAGCTGCGAAAAAACCGTTGCACCGCGACAGATGCCCAAGGTACGTGCCAATGGCGGCAGATCGATGTGGTGTTTGTGCATTGGTCCGGCGAGTGGATGCCGGTAACGCCCGGTCGATGGGAGTGGGATGAGCGCAATAACACCCGAAGGCTCTACGGGGAAGAATGCAATCTGTGTGGCGGGCGTGATTTTAAGCTCAACACTAACTCGCCGCGCATCGGTAAGTGGCACTTTTACTGTGCGAATCCCACATGCGGACACAAAGGGTCGAACGAGTGGCGCCAAAACGATCGATTCACGACGGAGGTGTTCGGGAACCAAGCCAGTACGCGCGTCAGCGAGCGCCGCATGGAGCCTATCTCTTATCGAGCGTCATCCGCGTACTACGCTCAATCGGAGCAATTTGTGCTATTTCCAGAGTCGGAGCATCAGCTCATTACACTGCTGGAACCGCAGCGGGAAGCGGAACTTGCCGCATTCATCGGCACACTTTTTAGATTCGGGGGTGTACAACTCAAGCCCGACGAAATGAGATCGGCATTGCTAGAAGCCGGTAAGGCCAGTGAGTGGGAGTCGTACGAGACTTTATCTAGGATGCGCGAGAGCGCGCATAGCTCTGGGGATGCACACGTTCAAACAATGATGGATAACGAACTAAAGAAGCTCGTTATACGATGGACGACTAGTGCGCCGCCGCTTCTGCCATTGCGCGCCGAACTCCCGCCAGCAATCAATCTACAGCTCGCGAGACGCAGAGACTACACCAGCCGTTTCGATCCCTTTGTCCTGGCGGTAGAGCATGAAGCCTTGCACCGAGGCAAGCTCTCTGCGCCACCAGATGGGGGACGCGCTAAGTTTGTGCGTTTCAACCATCTTGACAACGATCTCGCACCAAAAGGCGCGAACGCGAAAGCGCTGCAAGAAGCCGAAACCCAGCGTCTGATGGCCAAACTTGGCATTGCCGATCTGGGGTTGATTCGCGAGTTTGACCTGTGCCGCTTTACCCATGGTTATACTCGTGTGTCAGCTACTCCGACCCTGAATAAGCGCAATCAGGATATGCCTGTTCGCCTGAAGCTCTTCGAGCCATTGCGCAACTCCAAGCGTCCTATCTACGTTGTAACGCAGGCCAACGAAGCGCTGTATGTGCGTCTGAGCCCCGAGGCAGTCTATAACTGGCTACAAGCCGTCGGAGTATCAGACCTGCCAAGTTGGAGCGACGACAGTTCAGTTAAATTAGGGGGAAAGTTGCTGGAAGTGGCCGAGCCTTTCGGGCGCTATTTCTCGCTCCTTAAAGAAGCGGATGCGTCTACTTATCGCTACGTGTACACCCTGTTACATACCTATGCACACGCGCTCATGAAAAACGTGGCGGAGCTGTCCGGACTAGATCTGGGCTCCATGGGCGAGTACATCTTCCCACTGGACCTAGCCTTTGTGGTGTATCGAAACGGCACGACCATGGATCTGGGTAATCTGTCGTCGTTGTGGCGTAACGAGAACAATCGATTTCTGCGGCGGTTTCTGGAGGCCTCCACCCACCGCTGTAATTCGGGCCGACTGTGCGATTCGGCTGGCGGGGCCTGCCCGGACTGCATCATGATCCCAGAAACGTCTTGCGTCGCTCAAAACCAGTTACTATCACGCGCTGTGTTGAAAGGCGGCCCCCCGCCACGCGAAGATGCAACGCACAAGGGGCAGCACATCCCCGGCTTCCTTGAGGTGATAAACGAACGCGATGAATGCTGAGTTACTGAGCGCCTTTGATGCGCTGGCGACACACTGTGATGTAAGTGCCGCATTATGCGAAGCGGCAGGACAAGGTGAGCTTGATATGCCCTTGGACCTGCACGCCATCTGTACTCGTATAGGGCTGCCGCAGGCGCGAGCTGGGGATCTCGAACGTTCGTTAATTTCCGGGAAAGCCTATGGTTTATTTGTACAGTCAACGCCGCTCAAATGGCAAGTGCATGACAGTACTCTTGCGTTAAAGCTAGCGCCCTTTTTACATGGCGCCCGCCTCTACAGAATATGGGCTAGCAAACAGACTCCAGGACGAATCTCAAACCCCACGCCACATGTGGTGGCACCAGAAGCCCTTGTGACAAGTGATTCACAACCATGTAAGGCATCCGATAATCCGGATGTGTTCGGTAGCCCAACCTCTTTGTCTCGTTGGATTTCACCACGCAGCACGGCCGATGCGATTGAAATTCGACGGCGAACGGTTGAAAAGGTCCGTGAAGACCTATCTGCACTAGTAACTGAGCAACCAGATACATTGATGGAGCTGCATGCCGACATCGAGCGAGTCTCGCTTCAGCAAATGATTGACAAGTACCGCGACATGCTTGGTGAGCACCTCACAGAGAACACGTGGCAAAAGTTCTTCGACCAGAATGTTTTCATATTGACCATGCTGCTCTGTGGCCCAGTCAGTTTAGTAAGTAGCCAGTTTCATGCGCAGCCCAGTGGAATCAAAGGCACAGGAGCCCAAATAGGCGATTATCTTTTCAGGGGAGCCGGCCAGGTTCTGGCAATCGTCGAGATCAAGAAACCATCCACTCCTTTAGTACAGAAAACGGAATACCGGCGAGGTGGTGGCGTTCATGCCCCGGACTCAGAATTAAGCGGTGCGGTGAGTCAGGTACTGTATCAGCGCCATTCGCTGCAGACTGCTTGGGGGTCTCATCGCGACGCCGAAGAGCTTGCTGGAACCCGCCCCGACAACACCCGTTGCGTGATAATCGCCGGAACCCTACCCGCCGAGCCAAAAATTTTGCGCGCATTTGAAACTTTTAGGTGCTCCCACAAAGACGTTGAAATAATTACCTTCGACGAACTTCTGAGGAAGTTGGAAATTCTTCTTGTACATCTAACTGCTGACTAGTCGCTCTAAGAGTAATGCCGCATAGCGTCCATCCCGATACCCTGATCGGCCTATGTCAACACCAGCTTGCCTTAGAGGCCTCCGGAATGGAGTCGGCATTGAGGGGCTGAATGCCAGGGTACGACAGGCACCAGCGAACAATTTCCGCGGTGCGCTGCAAATGATCGGAGAAACGCCGGACACACAAACAAGTCCTGGCCAAACCGAAGGGGCCCAAGGTCCATACCAGTCAAGCTGTCTACGACATCCCCTGAGACAGCTTATTTTGACTTTGAGCGCATACCTTTGGCCCGCCACGCTGTTCGGCGTAAAGAATGATCCCGTACAGTTCAGTTCGTCAGAAACAAATCTCAAACTATGTGCTCGCAGGTAAAATGGCATAATATGCCAATAGTCGAAAGGACCTGTATGTCCAAAGCTGGAGCTAATCATGGCGACGCGAAACGTTGTGCTCACCCCCCACCAGGAACAGGTTATCCAAGACCTTGTGCAGTCTGGCCGCTATCAGAATGCCAGCGAAGTGATGCGGGAAGGTTTGCGGCTATTGGAACAGCGCGTCGCCGAAGACACCGCCAAAATTGAGGCACTGCGTCAGGCGACCTCGATCGGCATCATGGATCTTGAGCACGGGCGCTTTACTCAGGTGAACGAAGGGAATCTGGAGCACTACCTTGAGGGCTTAAGCCTGGAGGCCACCCTCCCCGCGCGCGAGAAACACTGACATGCCGCAGTATCGGATTTCGAACGCGGCGCGCGCCGACATTGTCGACATCCTCAGGGTCTCCCAAGCGCAGTTCGGCGATCAAGCACGCCAGCGGTATCAGGCGCTGATCCTCGCGGCGCTGCAAGCGATCGCCGACACGCCTTATCGCATTGGCAGCTACGAACGCGATGAGCTGGCACCGGGCCTTCGCAGCTATCACCTCATCTATTCACGACAGCAGGCCAAACAGCCCCATGGGGCGGTCAAGAACCCTCGCCATATCGTGTTTTATCGCGTAGCAACCGCCGACGTGATCGATGTCGTCCGACTTCTTCATGACGCCATGGAAGGGCAACTGCACCTGCCCAACGACTGATCGCCGACCGAGCTCAAAGGCTTAGCTGGCAATGAACAGCGAAGGTAAGGCGCCCGCATCTATATGCAACCTGAGCGCCCTAGCTGCCATCCGGCTCCGTGCCCCGTTGAAGCGAGAGGTGCTGGGGCCGACCGGACTATTGAGACCCATGATCAGAGGCACGATGCTCAGCGTTGCGTACCACGTTGAATGCTGAACAACCGCTTCTCAGGCGTTTTCCGTGGCCAGGCGCCTAGCATTCCCCTCCAGCTGCCGGTGGACACGCGGATCGATCTCCCTGGCGACCAGCGCCATTGCAACATCTCGCAGATCATGAGCATCTCACGATGCCAATTTCAGGACAGGTGCCGAAAGACAGCCCAGACAACTCCAATTAAGGATATCGATTCATCTAACGACCAAGAATTTGCCAGATTCGGGTTGGTCATCCAGTATACGGAGGCGCACTGAATACCAGCCACGGCCAGCCAGATCCATGTCAGAAATCGCCATTCGCGATCGCTCGCACATTCGGTGCGAATGGGGGCAAAAATGGGGGCAAACAAAAGCGTTAGCGACCTGAAAACATTGTCCTAGAGCCCAGTCAAAATGTTTTTTGGGGATCCGGATAGTCTTTAGGGGGCGTTGGGCAGGCTGTTTAGCTGGTTATTTCCGGCTTTTCATGGGTCACGGAGATCTATTTACTTTCAGAGGATTGCTACGTTGGGAGCATATCTGTGGGCATGCTTTGGATGGTTTGAAAAGGATGCGCAGCCTGAGGTCCAGTGAGCTATTGATGAGGGTGGGTGGACTGGGGGAGATATGAGCCCTCGGCCCGCCCCATATCAATGGCAGAGCCGTAGTGAGCGCGTCACCCACCACTCTGGACAGATGCGTGCAAATATAAAAAAATATGATGGCATAATGCTTCTACAACCAGCAAAATTCACACGTTCCCAACGGATTTGAAGGAGCGGTCCCGATGACATGGCCAGTCACGCTGAAACTCGACAGCCCAGCCTACCCGCTCAGCGTAGTGCAACGCGCCGCTTATTCACTGGCCGACAGTGTCGCGATCCAGGTCAGTATTGAAACCAATCAGATTAGCCTCACGGCCCACCCTGCCGAAGCAAGGCTAGCGCTGTCCCCAGAGCAAGCTCACTCACTGATCCTCCAGCATCTGAACGACTTCGCCCTACGCGACCATATTAACCGCGAAACAACAGAATTACGTGAAATCCTGGCCCGAGCCGCGCTCGCTGGATGTGGGGTTTCGCAGTGACACTGATTGCGACAGACGCCAAGCACTACCACTTGTTGCCTTTTCGATTCATGCGCATGAATACGGGACGTGACCGTGACATCCTGCTCACCTCCGATACCGGTGAGTACATGCACGTGAACGACGCGCAATTGCGAGCCCTCAGTTACTTCGATCTTCAAGCAAGTACGCCCTTCTACAAGGACCTGCTGGCCCGCCACTTCATCTACGAACCAGGCCGCCACGACCCGCTCCCGGAAATGGCCGCGCAGTATCGCAGCCGCAAGGACTTCCTCTTCCAAGGCCCTGCACTCCACTTGTTCGTGGTTACATTGCGCTGCAACCATACCTGCCAATACTGCCAAGTGTCGCGGGCTCCTCTGGGAGGGGCCGGCCACGACCTGTCGGAAGCGGATGCACAGGCGGCGGTCGATCGCCTGTTCGAATCGAACGCTCCTGCTCTGACTGTGGAGTTTCAGGGTGGCGAGCCGCTTCTGGCCTTCGAGCGTGTCCGCCAGATTGTCGAATGGGTCGTTGAACGGAACGTGGTCGAACAACGGGATATCCAGTTTGTCATCACCACCACGCTGCATCATCTGACAGAGGAAATACTCGATTTCGCAGAACAGAATCGCATCCAGTTTTCGACCTCGCTCGATGGACCGGCGCCCTTGCACAATGCCAACCGCCCTACTCCGTTACGAAACTCCTACGAACGCACTTTAAAAGGCATCCAGTGGGTCCGTGAGCGCCTTGGCCATGATGCCGTTTCCGCGCTAACCACGCTGACTTCAAGAAGCCTCGAACAACCTAAAGCGATCATCGATGAGTATGTAAACCAAGGCTTCTCCAGCATCTCGCTTCGGCCTCTGAGCCCTTATGGGTTTGCCACCAAGAGTGCCCATCGACTCGATTACACTATTGAGCGATACCTGGCCTTCTACAAGGAGGCACTGGCTTATTTGCTAAATATCAACCAACAGGGTGTATACCTCTCAGAGAGTTATACGAGCCTGCTGTTGAAGAATATCCTGACACCCTTCTCCTCCGGTTATGTAGACCTGCGCTCCCCTGCTGGCGCAGGCACTGCGGTGCTGGTTTACAACTATGACGGTTACGTCTATCCCTCGGACGAAGCCCGGATGTTGCTGGAGATGGGTGAAGACGGCTTGAGGCTAGGCACCGTGCAGCAACCCTTGTCTGAATTACTCGCATCGCCCGTTATGAATGCGTTGCTCGCCAGTGGTGTAGCAGAGGCGCTGCCGGGCTGCTCCGACTGCGCACTTGTCCCGTACTGTGGTGCTGACCCCGTCGAACACTATGCCCGCCAAGCTGACCCGATCGGACACCGAGTGTTCAGCAGCTTCTGCAAGAAGAACATGGGGCTGCTGAAGCATCTTTTCGGCCTGCTTTGCGATGGCGACGACAACGTGCAGAGGGTGCTGCTGTCTTGGTTGAACAGGCGCTCTTACAACGATGTCCGGTTCCCGGGTTACAGGGGCTGATGGCGATGCTACGCAAAGATACCCACTTCGAAATCCATCATCTGAATGAGCCGAAACTGCTCAAGGTCATCACTCTGGATGAGTTCATCGAACAAGGCCTGGCTGTTTGTGCTGGAAGCGCTGAGTTCGGTGACCTGCTGCTTTGGCTGCCAAACGAAGAACGGCTACGGATCCCGTATCTGCTCTCATTACCAGTGGGTGGATTCCTGATCCCAGAGCCAATGATCGGCGACTTCGACAGCGCGCGGCCACACCTGCACACCCCTAAAGATGCGGATGTCGTGCAGCCCGGCGATGTCATTGCCATCACACCAGGCAACGCGATGGTGCGAGTGCTCTATCGACGAGGCTCAGACAGCAACCTGCTGTTCATGACCGATCGTTGCAACAGCCTCTGCCTGATGTGCTCGCAGCCGCCCAAAGATATCGATGACCGTTGGCACATCGAGGAGAACCTACGGCTGATCGACCTGATGGACCCGGGCGAGGAAAATCTGGGAATCAGCGGCGGAGAACCAACGCTTTATCGCGACGGCCTGCTCGAAATCCTGGCCAAGTGCAGAGCCGTTTTGCCTCAGAAATCCATTCATGTGCTCAGCAACGGGCGTCTGTTCCAAGACCCGAGCTGGATCGCAGCGCTCTCTGCCATCGGCCACCCTCAGTTGAGTTGGGGCATCCCGCTGTATGCCGACAATGCAGAAGATCATGATCATGTGGTGCAGGCTCCAGGCGCGTTCAGCGAAACCCTGCAAGGTCTTTACAACCTGGCGCGCGCCAACCAGATCGTCGAGATACGCGTGGTACTCAATCGCCTGACCACACCACGCTTACCCGAGCTCGCCCATTACGTGTTCAGGAACCTGCCCTTCGTGCGGCATGTTGCGCTGATGGGTATCGAAAGCACCGGCCTGGCCAGGAAAAACTACGAAGAACTGTGGATTGACCCGCTGGACTATCAAGAGTCGTTGAGCCAGGCCGTGTATTTCCTGTTCAACCGCGGAGTGCCGGTCTCGATCTACAACTTGCCCCTGTGCCTAATCCCGGCTCACCTCTCGCGTTTCGCCCGCCAGAGCATCTCGGACTGGAAGAATCTGTTCATCGATACCTGCCAACAATGCGCTGCCGTCAAACATTGCTCTGGCTTCTTCAAATCTCAAACCGACCGCTGGCAGAGCCGCGGCGTACAACTACTATCGACCGAGGCCTTTAGCGCCTATGCAAGGAGTGCACAGTGAAATTGCTCGACCGCTGGAAAGTTCTGATCAGTGGGATCAGCTTGCTGCCAATGGCAGGTACCACCCTGGCACAGGCGGGCCATCTGTCGCTCGCCGATGCGAACTGGCAACCCAACGACAAGCTACAGCCCCCGGCATTTGCCGATACGCTCAATGCGCCAGACACCGTCAACATCTATGCGGCACATCGCTCGCACAGTTCACACCGATCCCACAGCTCGCATAGTTCTCACTACAGCGGCTCGGGTGGCTATAGCGCACCTCGCTACTACAACCCACCCGCTACCAGCACTCGAAGCTACAACGCGCCGAATTCTTCGAGCAGCACCTCAAGCGGCAACAGCCTTTATCAGTCGTCTGACACCACCGGCGGGACAAGTTCGAGCACTTCAAAGAGCCGCGCGACCAATGAGCAGAAAAGCAACCTGGTCACCCGTGTTCAGACCGCGCTGATGGTGCGCCAGTATTACCAAGGCACCATTGATGGGGTGATGGGCAAGGCGACACGTGGTGCGTTGATGGCCTTTCAGATGGACAGTGGACTGACAGTGAATGGCCGGATGGATACGCCATCGCTAAATGCGTTGGGTATCAAGATTCCATAAGTCGCTTCAGGCCAAAGCTAGCGTCCGCTCAGCAACGAAGGAATTATCGCATGCAGCATATCATTCAAGTTGACAACACTCTCTGGGCATTGATCAGCCGCCTGCAAGGCAAGGAACTGCAAACACCGTCGCGTAGCGCCCGTTTCCGTATCGCTACTGTTGATGCAAATCGCGTTGTGATTGAGACCGGATCGGAAGACTCTCGGTTGGAGCTGACTCGAGCAGCTTTCCAGCAAACGTTGGAATACCTCGTCGTTAACAATCATTTCGGCCAAGCACAAGCTGTGGAGATCAGCTCCAACCATACGTACGAAAAAGCAGGCCCACTTTGCCAAGCGGCTCGTTACAGAGCAGAAGGCAAGCCGGGCCGTACCAACATCACCTACATTCTGCCGATTCTAGAGCAGTGCCAAGCAGTCGGCATCTGGTCAGCCACCCCAAACAGCACTTGGCTGCTGCCCTGAGCGGAGTTATAGGCCTCCTTTCAATGCCTAAACTTGGTCGACCTCAGATAACAGCCATAGTCGGTGAGCAGGCTATGTATACAGCCTGATTGAAGCCCCATCCATTGAGCGCAGCTATGGATTAACCTCTGACCAAGACAGACCAGCGGGCTATTGCAGCACATCCCGCCATCAGCCTGCTTTGTCGATCTTTTTCTAGAGCTCGAAGGTACCCAACAGGGCCAGAAGGCTCTAGCATGGGAACTGACGTTTACTGATGAGCAATACGTACGGATACAGAAATGGCAAGGATTGATCTGAAAGTCCCCTTCTCAGAAAAAGATGAAGCAAAATCACTCGGTGCCAGGTGGGACCCTAGCCTGAAGACTTGGTACATCCCCGAGGGTGTCGGCATCGGCCCCTTGGCTCAATGGCTGCCGGCAACAGAGTACGCGGACCTGGAGCATGGACCAGAATTTTGCGTGAGAGCGCCTTACTACTACGTCATGGAGTCGGTGTCCGACTGCTGGGGCTGCTCCAATTTGACCCGCGTGTTCTCATTCAAGCTGCCCGAGCAACACGAGGAATTCGAATACTACGAGGATGAGGACGAAGATTTCGCGCTCACAAGCAACCTCGGCGAATGGAAGTGCCATGGGTATCGCGGAACGGTCTCTAACGTCGACAGCCTCTCCCCCTTGGTCATGACGCAGATCCATCACTTCACCGACAAGTTCAAGCAGGCCTACAGCAAAACGGCAGGCAGCCGCTACCTGATGAATCACTGCGAAAACTGCGGAGCAAAGCTCGGCGATTTCTTCATGCACAGCGAACCTGGTGGAGCTTTCTTCCCGACCTCACCACAAGAAGCTAAGCGGATGACTCTCATCAGAATCAACGAGCGGTTCGACGCCAACTGCAGCGTCGGCTTTGCATCCGAAGATTTTTTCGACTGGATGCAGGTTCGTGAGCAACCCTAATTACCCTATCCAATCCCGGACTGCCCGAGGACCTCACGCGCCTCAGGCCCACCTACGGGGTATTGAGTAAATCAGTAGAAGGCGCTGCATTGATGGCAAGGATGATTCCTGACCAAAAACGTTGTGACACTAACAGCAAGGGCGAACGAGATCTCTACACCATCTTCAAGACGGAGCTACCGGACGACTACGTTGTCATCCATAGCCTTCCTTGGCTCTGCTCCGCTGTGAACAAGGTTGACCCTCAAGCAAAGCCGACCGGAGAGATCGATTTTTTGATCGTCCATCCGGAAAAAGGGCTGCTTGTGCTTGAAGTGAAGAGCGGCGAATACGGCGTTAGGAACAACCGGTTTGTCCACCTCCACAAACATTACACCATCGACCCCGTCGGCCAGACCCGCAACAGCACCCACGGAATCGCCAGGTGGTTGGGGGCCGATCCGTCACTTCGATTCCGGATCGGCTACGGATTTATTTTTCCCGAATCCGATTTTGCAGGGAAGGCGACCACGCCAGGAATGTACGACACGACTTCCTCTCCCCCACAGCCGCTCTACATCGACTGTCGAGAGATGCCGAACGTCACGCAACGTGTCGTCGAATTGATGGACTACTGGAAAACCACCTTGGGAAATTTCGACTTAGGCGAAGCCCGCGTCGCTCGCGTCGTTGAATTTCTCACCCCAGAAATCGACGGCAGGCGTGGCTGGGCCAGTCGCATCTTCTTCGACAACAAGCTCTGGCTTCAACTGACAGCGGAACAGAACACGGTAGTCACGAGGGTGCTAAAGAACAAGACCTCCCTTGTGACCGGATGGCCAGGAACCGGCAAAACTCTGATTGTGATCGAAACCGCTAGGAGACTGGCCGCTCAGAAAAAGAAAGTGCTGGTGGTCTCGTTCAACAACAAGCTCACGGAGTACGTCCGCACCCAGCTCGCTGACTCGAAAAACTGCGAAGTGGTGACCTGGCACGGCCTATGTGGGCAGGCGCGCAACGCTTTGGGCCGCGCAAGTGAAGCAGGAAAGGAGGATGAGTGGTACAAGCAACAATGCGCACTCGATCTGAAAGACGCCATTGATCAAGGGCGCATAGCCGATTACAGCGCCTTGCTTGTCGACGAGTCCCAAGCGCTCACCCCATCTTGGTGCGAAACTCTAACTAGCTGGTTCCATAACAAGTCCAAAGCGTTCTTCTGCGACGAAACGCAGGTATTCCCGTACGAACGGGGGAACATCTCCCTGAAGGGCCTTACCGAGCTGCTTGACGTACATCCATTTCCACTAACCATCATCCTGCGAATGCCAAAGGCCGTCACAAGCATACTCGAAGAGGTCATGCCCCCTAAACTTCAACATTCGACTCCAAGAACATTGGAGTATGAGACCGCCGTAGAGATAATTAGCGCAGATCCATGCAAGGAAGCTTCCGACGTTAGACAAAAACTCATTGACAGCGGAGTTTCACCTGAAGACATCGTAATTTTGATCGCCAGATTTATATCAAGACAATATATTGACTACTTGATAAAAGAGCGTCCACGTTACGAAACGATTACAAAATTCCGGGGATTGGAGACACCTGTTATTTTGGTCCTTGGCGCGGAGCTGCTCGATACCGCTGAGTTATTTAGCGCATACTCTCGGGCAACGTCAAAATGTATAGCCATTTACAATGCTTCTAGTCGTACATGGTCAGGAAAGGAAGCATTTAGGTCCAGACTTAAAAGCCTCCCCAACCACCAAGCGACCTTGCAGGATGAAAAAAACAAGCTGCATATCGATAACATAGTAGCTCGCTCCACAAAAAGAACACCGATAAATCTCGCTAGCCTTAACATTTACTGGGCCGAATCTTGGCGAGCCTGGCTCATAGAAGCAGACGCAGATCATTCACTGGTGAAAATGTGGATCGCTTATCTGGCGCACAAGCTACCTCAGCCTATATTTTTCTGGCCGAAAAACTCAACTAATAGTTTCCATTTGGCCAAGATAAATCCGTCATCGCCAGATTCCGCTGACTCGTACTCTCCGCAGAGATTAATGTTCTATGCATGCAAAGAGTGTGGCGACTTAACGCCACACACTGACACCGTCAAAACTATTTGTACGCTGTGTGAAACAGAGGCAAACAGAACGCCCTATCCAGAAAAACTTATCATAGATGAAATCCTCTTGATGGATGGAGTGGTGTCCGGTGAGCTGTGTAAAGATCGTATTCGTGACTTGCAACCGAACCTGTCATTGAACATTGCCGCAGCCGCCTCGCTATTCCGTGCAGAACGAAAAAATATGCGCTCAAATGTACTCAAAGTCCAACTACCCGAAGGGCGAAGATTCTATTTGATCGCATTTATTTTCGCTCAGGTAAGAATTGCTACTTTCAAACCCGGAGCGGTCATGGACGTGAATGCACTCGCGGATGAAATCCATGGTCGGTTCAACAGACTGACATCCGTTGCTTCAGTCGAGTGGAGAAAGATTTTCGCTAACGCGATGGGTACTTTCTACTCGAAAGGCTACACGAAAAAGATCAGCAAAGGCTTCTATTCCCCGGTAGAGGACGACCAGGCGCCTGTGCCAAAAAGGTTTAGGTTCGAAGGGGACGACGAGGCCAGTGAGGATGGCGAGATCAATGAAGAAAGCCATGGCAGTGTAAGTGATCACCTCGAAGCAGCGCCAGAGAGCGTTGTAGAACAAGGCTAGGTTTTGTACGAAAAGTCGGTGCGGGTAGAATTGCCGCCATGATTGGCTAGAAGCCCGCATGGCAAAGCGTTACAAACTCTCAGATGCATGGTGGGAATTGATCAGGGATCTGGTTTCTACAGAGCAGAAAATGGGTCGACCACGCAGTGATGATCGTCTGGTACGCCACGGAATCCTGTGGATCCTGTGCCCGGGCGCAGCCTGGCGTGACCTGCCGGAACACTTTAGGCCTTGGTCAACGGTGTATCAGCATTTTCGTAACTGGCGCGACGACGGCACGTTCGACCGAATACTGGAGCGCTTGCATATTCGACTGAACCGGGAAGGACTGATCCTGGATGATCTATTCCACGGCGGTGGGTGCAGCCCGAGCCTCTTCAGGCTCCGAAAAAAGGGGGGCCTGAAGAACCGCTAGACCATGCCTTGGGACGCAGTCGAGGCGGCCTTACTACTAAGATCCATATGGTCTGTGACGCCAATGGCGTTCCCTTACGCTTCATCTTTTCGTCGGGGCAAGCCAGCGATATCGCACACGCCCAACCGCTGTTGGATCAGGTACGAATTCCCGGTAAGCCGGGGCGACCACGCAAGCGTAGTCGCTGGTTACTGGCTGACAAAGGCTATGCCGCAGAACACCTGCGTCATTAATGCGACCGTTACCGAGTGCAGCCCGTGATCCCGCTACGCGCCATCCCACGCAAACTACGACCTGGCTTGCCCCGACTCTTTAATCGTCCAAAGTATCGACAGCGGAACATAATTGAGCGGATGTTTGGTTGGCTGAAAGAGAGCCGAAGAATAGGGACTCGCTACCACAAACTAGCCAGGAGCTTTGCAGCCATGGTCACGCTGGCCTGCAGCCTACGTTGTAGGCCGCAATACTTTTCGTAAAAAGCCTAGAGCCTAGTCAAAATTTTTGAGGAATCCGGATAGCCTCTAAACGAATTATCCCCCCATCGCCTACACATCTACAGCCCCCGCTAAACGCACGAACATAATCACTCAAATTGGCACTCCTACTTCCACTGCTACCAACAGCAGCCGAAGAGTACAGCTATAGCCAACACCAAAGCCCACGTACGCGAAACTCAACCTCGCCCCCTGAAAACAAGACTCAAATCCCCTCCCGCCGCCGATCCTCCCTAGGGCATTTCGTAAAACGTGCTCGATAGCTGCGAGTGAAATACGACGGCGATTCGAACCCGCAAGCGATGCTCACTTCCAGCACACTCAGACCGCTTTGCCGCAGCAGTTGCCGGGCTCTTTCCAGACGCAGGCCCAGATAGAAGTTGCTCGGCGTGTCGTTCAAGTGCAGGCGAAACAAGCGTTCCAGCTGGCGCCGGGTGACGTTGATCGCTTCGGCAAGGGCCAGCGTGCTGAGGGGGCGTTCGGTTTGCTGTTCCATCTCTCCGATCACGTGCACCAACTTCTTGTTGGCGATGCCATAGCGCGTAGCGATCTGCATGCGTTGGTGGTCCTTGCGCGTGCGGATGCGGCCCAGTACGAATTGTTCGGACACTTGAATCGCCAACTCGGGGCCGTGCGCCTGGGCGATCAGGTCGAGCATCAGGTCGATGGAGGCGGTGCCCCCTGCGCAGGTGATGCGGCGGCGGTCGATCTCGAACAGTTCCTGGGTCACGGTGAGCTGTGGGTAGGACTCCTTGAACGCTTCAATGGCTTCCCAATGCAGGGTCAGGCGATGGGCATCGAGCAAGCCGGTTTCAGCGAGCACGCAGGCGCCAGTGTCGATGGCGCCCAGGGTCACGCCTTCATGATCAAGGCGACGCAGCCATTGCTGCAGGGCCGGCGTGGCGAACTGCAGCGGTTCAAAGCCAGCCACTACCAGCAGGGTCGCGCCTTTTTTCAGCGACTCAAGCGCCGCGTCGGCGTTGACCGACATGCCGTTGCTCGCCTGTACCGCGCCGCCATCGGCGCTCAGGACGTGCCAGCGGTACAGCTCGCCACCAAAGCGGTTGGCCACCCGCAAGGGCTCCAGCGCGGAGATAAAGCCGATGGCCGAGAACCCCGGCATCAG
>LIDZ01015121.1_pt1 | contig 188342 bp, 189 predicted proteins | sample 644651 | NCBI WGS metagenome assembly LIDZ01 (sample SAMN03856242, study PRJNA289617) | food metagenome | isolation source: wine grapes on drying loft during traditional withering process | host: Vitis vinifera cv. Corvina | place: Italy: Gargagnago di S. Ambrogio di Valpolicella | collected 2014-01
ATTTTATCTTTGTTTTGTTGGTTCATTGTTTTCACCTTGTCTTAGTGTTTATTTCGTCTAACTACTAATCCACGAACTCGCATATCCCTCTCATACGGCTTTATAAGCGAGTTCATGTAATCGTCCTATGTAGAGTGATAGGCGAAGCTATTCGTCATCCTCTACCCCATAGTCATCCGATCCAATGGACTCTGGATGAGACGGAAACGATCCACTCAACGTTCACATGCAATCAAGTCTTTATCCCGATCACTCTTCTTATTGGCATCATAGAGAGCCTGAGAAACAAAAGGCTTGTATTTCGTTTTCCCACCTTTGTTTTTGACTGTGGAAGAACGTGCCACACCACCTTTGTACACCTTATTCAACTCCGTACAGTTTTTATATGTAACTACCTTTTCTTTTGCTTCTGCTACTCCAGTTGAAATTGAAGTGAATCCAAGAATAACTATTAATGAAAGAAAAATTACGAATACCTTTTTAATACTAACACTTCCTTTCCCATAACTATGGTAATTTTAACTAATAGCATTCTTCTGAATTGAATCGAGTTTTTGAATAATCCATAATTCGTTTTCATCTTTCAATATTTGAATATCCATTAGATAAGCTTCCTTCCAATATTTAAATGAAATCTGGTGATATGTAATCCGTTGTCCTACATATGAACCTTTAGCAACTAGAATTTCTCATCAGAAACAATAATTTATTCATTTTGTATAAACCACATCTTCTCTAAATTTACTGTTTCGCTATTGGGTTGAAGCTGTTTATCCAGTATTGGTATTCGAACTATTATCGGTGATTCTGTTGCTGTACCTGTAAAGACACAAGCACCTGCAGGTAAAATTGAAAGTGAATCATAAGAAACTTTATCTAGGAAAGAAATTGATTTTCCCATTGTTTGTAGATCATTATTATTTATCAGTCTATGTATAAACACATTATGCAATTGGGAGATTATTGTATTAGAGATATCTGAGGGTCTTTGACTCGAAAGAGTAAGAAAAACTCCGAACTTTCTACCTTCCTTTATTATTTCTTCAAATACTTCTAATCGATAATCTTTCCAACTTTCACTTTCTCTAACAGACTCCTCGGACAATATATTATGAGCTTCATCAATTATTAAATGAAGTGTTTTTGTCTCTAAACAATTATCGAAACTCTCCTTGTGAGCATCATATATCTTTTTTGTAACAAGTAATGGAATTAATTTTTTCATTTCTGTGTTCACATCTCTTAATGAAATACTTGTAACGATCTGATCCCCCCCTTGTGTAAAGTCAAGATCTCCTATATCAAATAGTTTTTCTAAGTCTTTTTTTCTTTTTTGGAATCTATGTAAAACTGGAGAAATATGATCAAATTGTGCTATATTATTTAATACATCTTTTACAAATCTAATACCTAGCGCCATTTCAAACAGCATCAAACTAGATATGTCTGCACTAAAACTATCCTTTATTTCATTTAGTTTAGTCTTGAATAACTCATATTCTCTTTCAACATTCATTTCTTTACTTGGACCAAAATAAATCTTACAACTACTGATGCTGTACCCTGTGTCAGATACTTTATTACTACGGCATAAATCAGCTCCATGTAAAGAATAGTATCTAAAAACTTCCTCATGACTATTTTCATTTTGTATCAAAAAAAAGTCTTTGATAGATGTTTTCAAAAAATTGTAGGCGTCTATTTCTCGATTTGACACTCCTCCATTACTCAAAATTACCTTGAAGAGGTCAGTTATCGTAATGACTACATTATTTAGAATATCTTCTCTATTGCCCTGTTCTAGACTCTCTAGATAATATAATGCTCTTTTTATAAATGGTTTCTGAGTTTTCTCAGTGGCTTGCAACATAATACCCCAAAATTCTTCGTCTAACCATTCTCTTCTTATCTTCAACTTATCTTTTTGAACTCTAGTTGATAATGAAATAGTTCTTTTGTTTGAACTGATTGTTTCAGGGTTTGTATACTCACCATTAAAATCTAAAATGATAATTTTGCTTTTGACTAAATTAATACCCTCACAATTTAGCAAATTATAATATAGACGTGCCAATGTATTAGATTTCCCGCTACCAGTATTACCAAAGATACCAATATGGCTTGCAAATAGCTTAGTTATGTTTGCTTCAATTTTGACATCCTCAAACAAAGCCTTTCCAATAGATATATTATGTTTACCTGTTATGTGAAATACTTTCCTCATTTCTGTATCCGACATTAGGAATGCTTCATTATAAAGGAATGGAAGTTCTTTGACACCTCTTATAAAGCACAAATTATCAAAATATCCCACGACCAATAACTCAATAAATCTATCGTATTTCACTAAATGGTTATCTTCCTTACTAATCTTAATGTTTTCTTTTAGGAACTCTCTGTTTATTTTGCCTATTATGAATGTAAAATCTTTTTTCACTTTTAAATAGCTACCTATACCCACATTTCTAAAAGCTTCACCATTAAAAAATAGATTTGATAATTTTTTTTGATTATCTACTTTAATAAATATTTTTGTTCCTTCAACTTCCACTACTTCACCAATCTTTGAGAACGCTATAGAATCCAACTCATTTCCAATAAGGAAGTTATCTACACTCATGAAAACACCTTACTTTCTGAAACATTCTCGAAAATATGCTCAAATATTTTTGAAAATAATTCAAAATCAATACAGGATCTTTTACTATTATCCATTTCGCCATTGGCAAATAACAATGAATACTGTACCAACTCTATTTGTTGAGCATTGGACTGGGTAGAATTAATACGAACCACTTTTACATTTGAATGTGTTTCAAAATGAGCTAGTAATTTCCTTTCATCTTCAAAACTAAACGGGAATATAATAAGTGTGAGATGAGGATTTCCTAACGCCCTTTTTGTGATCGATCTAATATGCTCGTCCTCAAAAGAAAATCCAAATGCAAACAAAACACTCTGCTCTCTCTCAAGTTCATTAGAATATAATCTGGATAGATCATAATAGATATGTTCCATGACTGTCCTTACAAATTTCTGCTTTGTCGGTAGAATAATAGGGAAATTAATTGATTCTTTTATATATGAATTATTGTCTATACAATTCTTTGTAATCTCAGGTACAAGAATATCATTTGATATTAATACTGAATCTCTCTCTATGGACCAATTGATTGAGCCATGTAGTTTTATAATATTTATAACTGGTTCTTCATATTGATATGAATAAGAATCACTTAATTTATACATTCTTCTTTGAAAATTTTTACTACTAAAGTTTCTCTTAAATACTCCAGTCCCCCCATCATTGTATGGGATCTTGAGGGTTTCGAGTGCGTGTTCAAAAAACAGATCATAGTTCGTCGTAAAAACATTGATTTTTTTAGGTAATTTATTTGCTCCTCTATTTAACAAAAGATTATAGATTACCCGAAGAAACCTTATGTATTCTAAGAGCGTTTGATTAATATTTTCAAATTCTCCAAATCGTCCATTCAATAGTATTTCGTTTGGATATTTAATACTTGTTAAGAATCCATTCAATTGCTCTAATATGAGATCTCTTGTTGATTCACTATGATCTCCTTGATAATCACGCATATTTGATGTTAATTCCACTTCTAAATTGCCTAAAGAATCTATTGACTTAATAGCAGAACCTGAACCAATCAGAAAGTTTATGTTTCCTGACTCAAAGAATTTTTTCAATTGATCCATACCTGAACTACTTTCAAATTTGAATGTCATTATATCCCCACCTTCATATCATTTGCAAAAAAATCAGAAGAACATCAAGACAGCTAAATATCATTGTTTCTAAATGCAATATGTTACCGTTATTTTCATTGTGAGGAATCCAATTTGTTTCCACTACTTTTCTCTTGCTAATGACTCAATATAATCTTGCTCTTTTGACTCCAGTAAAACTCCTCATATACTGAATCATATGTATTTGCCAATTTAAAAGTGTACCACTTACATAATAAAGTATTCATCGATCACACTATACCATATGTTGGTATTTATATCTTTAACGTATCGTTCCCAAATCACTATCGAGTTACTAGGTGTATGTATACTGAACCTTTTCAAATATAACAATAGTATTTCAACTTTAAACCCAGCCCCCTCCTTCTTCTACATAACAAAAACCACCTCATAGGTGGCTAGTCCTTAAATATACGATCAACGGCTTTTTGCTTATCTTCCTCACTCGGCATACTGTACCTTAAAATCATATCAGCTGAACTATGACCACTAAGACTCTGAATTACACTTATATCCTCTCCTGCTCTCACAAGCCCTGTAATGAAGCTATGGCGAGTCTGGTGAACGTTGTGTCCATTCTTCTCCATTAGATGCTGAACACTCCTGATACTAATACGTTCTTGTCTGTTGCTCATGAATAAAGCAGGATGACTATCTGTTCGTTCTTCCAGATACTTTTCAATAGCCCTTCTTGCTTCAACGTTGAGTGGCAGTCTACGCTCTTTGTTTCCCTTACCTGATCTTACCAATAACTCGCCTTTACGATCACTTAGATCAACATCCAGACGGTCTAGAGCGACTAATTCTGATACCCTAATGCCAGTCATTAGCAACGTCATAAGGATAGCGTAATCTCTCTTATTGCCAGTACGGTCAATATCTCTAATCAACTTGTTACGTTCAATTTTATCCATTGCTTTTGGTGCTTGTTTCTTTATATCAGCAACTTTCACAACTGAGATATCTTCTATTGTTTCTCGCTTATCTGCCCATTTAGAATAAGACTTTATTGCATTCCACAGCTTATTGATTGTGGAAGCTGACTTCTTCTTACTAGCAAGATAGTCAATATACTGCTGTACATCTGATCTAGCGTAGTCACTTAGGTTTGTTCCCGAACCGTCTAACCATTTTTCAAATTGTTGGATAGCGTGACCGTATGTCTTGATTGTCGTCTCCGATTTACCACGTAAGCCTTCATTAAGAAATCTCTCTAACATAATCATTTCTCTCCTTAAAATAGGGATAAATAATTCTACGCAATAATTTTTCTTGGTTATTAGGCTACTTATGTACTGTTTTGATTCGTTATATAACTAATTATAGCATAGAATTGTAACTCTACGCTATAATTCTACGACATTATGTTTAATGACTCCAATTTATATTTATCTTTTAAATACACATTTTAAAATCATGTTGAATGCTATAGAAAAATTTTCTGATTAAGGCTTAATATAATCTCAATTATGTGTCACAATAAAGGAATCCAAAATAATACATAGCAGGATGGTGTATATGAAGTTAAATAGAGTAGAAATAGAAAACTTTCGATCTATTGGTAATGCAAAAATATCTTTTGAACCTCAATGTAGAGTTCTTGTAGGAAAAAACGAAGTAGGAAAATCAAATATTTTAAAAGCACTGTCGATGCTCGACAGCACAATCACAACTACATTAGATGAATCTGATTTGAGAGAAGGTTTACCTAGCGAAGAGTTAATAGAGAGTGGTGGTGTTTTTTTTGTATTCACATTGGATTTGAAAGATGTAAATGAGATTATGGCATCACAAGCAAAAAAAATATTATCTTCTACTATAGACAACTTTTTTTTATCATTTGGTGAACAAGGAAACATTAACTTAAATCAATATATTGCTAGAGAGTTTAAAGAAGCTATATCACTAGTCGACATTCCAAGTGGAGAAAGATACGAGACTGTCTGGAAGACTACCTATAATTATGAAATAGGAGTAAATTGGAAGAAACCTAAGGATAATACTTTACAGACGATATATATAGATGAGGTAGCGGTTCCTCTATCTAACTTTGAACTGGTTGATATTGATGAATATCCTGATATACCCTTAGATCACCTTGAAGATGTCACACAGGAATATATCAGGGATTGCGTAGGCTCAAAGGTAGCGTCATTTGTGAACGATAATATACCTGATACTCTATTCTGGTATTACGATGATAAATACCTATTACCCTCTAATATCGAAATTAATACCTTTAAATCTAATCCTGATCATTGCCTCGCATTGAAATCGATGTTTGAACTGGCAGGAATAAGTGACATCGCTGAAGCGATAAATCAGGCAACAAGTAAAAGTAAACATGGCGTAAGAAACTTATTAGCAAGAGTAGCGACACGAACCACTAAACATTTCAAAGCAGTTTGGAATGAATATAAGAATGTTGAGTTTGTCTTAAGTCCGAATGGAACATTTATTGATGCAGGTATTAAAGATACCTTCAATAGTTATGAATTATCTCAACGTAGTGATGGATTCAAAAGATTTGTAAGCTTTCTTCTTTTTATTTCTGCTAAAGTAGAAAGTAATAATATGAAGAATACACTTCTACTCTTTGACGAACCTGATCTTGCTTTACATCCGTCTGGACAAAAATATTTGCGTGACGAAATGTTCAAAATATCTAAGAATAATTATATCGTTTATAGTACCCATTCAATTTTTATGATTGACAAAGAAAATATTTCAAGACATTTAATTGTGGAAAAGAAAAATGAGCAAACAAGTGTGACTCAAGTTGATGAGTCTAACTTTGTTGACGAAGAAGTACTTTTTAATGCATTGGGTTACTCTGTCTTTGAAACACTTAATAACAGTAATATAATTTTTGAAGGATGGAAAGATAAGAAAATATTCACTCTTGCATTAACAAGAGTATCCGAAAAATATAAAGAAATAAAAAAATTAAAACAGACTGGTATATGTCACGCAAGAGGAGTTAAAGATATCAAACACATTGCAAATATTCTAGAACTTGCTGGACGTAGCTATGTGATTCTAAGCGACAATGACAATCCAGCTAGAGAAAAACAGGAAGAATTTGTTGAATTAAGAAAAAGTGGGTCATGGAAAAGGTATGACGAATTAGTAGATGGAGTAAATGTAAGTACTGTAGAAGATTTTATTAAACCTCGTTGCTTCGTGAAAGCCATAGATAAATTAAGTGGTGAAAATCCCTTTCTCCCACTCACAAATGAAGATTCATTTAATAAATCATCCAAAACAATCTTATCGTTCTTGGATGAGGAGTTAAGCACTGTTTTAAAAGAAAAAAATGAACGAAAAAAAATGATTGAGACAATAAAAAATGAAGTGTTCGATAATTTAACGCAAAGTGATATAGAAGAATCTTATTATTTGATGCTATCAAATTTGAATAAGTTGATTGATAAAAATCATCAAGCTGTTCTATCCAATAGGGAAGAACAACCTCTTATATCTTAATATTTTTAATGAATATAGGTTCAATTATGTTAGTTTATTTTACTGACATAATTGAACCTATAGTATAAATTTTATCGTTCTCGTGTTCTTATCGACAACAAAAAGGGGGATTGCCAATTCCTAAATACATACTGACTATTTCTATGTAAGGAAATTCTATTTGGAAAGTGATATAACTACCGTTAAATGCTAATGAATCAATAGTTATTTCACCCTCTAATGCTATCGTTATCGCGAATAAATAAGGTGGCTGTCTGGGTAGATGTGTTAATTCACATTATTTAAGTCTTCTAATGCGTAACAACGATGTGTTACAAATACACGGATACATTATAAGGAGTGGTAAATAAATTGAGTACAGGGTACGTCTATATTCTCATTAACTCATCAATGCCTGATTTAGTTAAGATCGGAATGACAACAAGAGAACCTGACGAACGTATTTTGGAACTATCTAGTGCAACGGGTGTTCCAACACCATTCATCCTCGTGTATAAAAGGCATTTTAATAATTGTAGGATTGCTGAAGAAAAGATGCATGTTCTATTAAGTGAGAACAGAATCTCTTCAAGTAGAGAGTTTTTTAATATCCCTGTCTATGAGGCAATAAATATATTAAATGACCTTCAAGACGTAGATAGTATCAATATCAATATCAAGACTGATAATTATTCAAAAAGCACTGCTTCTGATTTAAGTGATGAGGTCACTAACAAAGCTTTAGCCAGTTTTTATGGTAATGATGGCGAACTTCAAGATTATTTAGAGGCTTTTGATTTATTTAAAAAGGGTACTGCTTTAAACTCACCTATTTCGATGCAATATCTCGGGAGAATGTACCTTAATGGATATGGTTGCAAAAAGAATATAAGTATTGCAGTAAATCATTTAAATAAAAGTGCAAAGCTGGGCAATATGAGTGCATATGCGGAACTTGGTGAGATTTACCTATACCATGACAAGATATCTAACCAGACGAATGCATATAACATATGGAATATATATTTATCATCTATCAACCATGAAAACTACCCATTATATTCCAATGACTTGATATTTGTAACGAAATTACTTCATCATTATCATTCTCGTAGGAATGAAATAGTTTTCGAGCAGAAAGACAAACTATTATATTTTAAGTCAGACCTTCTTCATTATTATCAAGAAGATATTATAAGGGTTGAAAATCTTCATCCTGATTTACATTGGTTCTTAAATGAAAATTCAAGAGCAAAGATTGAGTATCTAAAGAACGAACTTTTTTAAGATTAGGACAAAAGACCATAATATACATATTGAGGTTTAATTGCGTAAATAAATCATCTCATGAAATAGAGATATATTCACTTGTATTGTTTCATGTACTTTGTAGACGAAAAATCCAACTTCTATTAAATGAAGTTGGATTTTTGTTAGTTATTATAGTAGCTTTTCACTAAGATATTTAATTAGAGTTTCTATCGACTAATACTTAGTAGAACTACTTACCAGACAATATCTTTCACTAAATCATTCTCTTGAAACAATTTATAAAGGTCTACTGCCTGTCCCTTAGCCTTTTCTCTAATACGGCGTTTAGCTGTATCCCCACCATATTTCTCCCAATTAAACTTACCTATGTTTCTTCTCAAAGCACGGACAGCTTTCTTGTCCTCATATGTATAATTCCGTGATAGTTTCCGATTGAGACAACCGCTCTATTTTAGCTATATTTAACTTAATATCCATTGTTACAACTTCTTCGTTGGTCTCAACCGAATCAATGTCTACTGTGCAAGTTTGACATTTACATATCCAAATGTATCACTCGTTAGATACTTTAACAACAGATGACGTTCTCTTGCTTTGCATTCCCCCTTTCAAGAGATCACTCTATCTATGTGATAAGCATGATTGATAGATTCATTTCTTTTTAGTTACATCTTCACTCATAATCTCTTTAAATGTTTTATTGTATAACAATTCTAGTGCCTCAGAAATCGCAGTGGCTTCACTTGGTTTAATGATGAACTCACGAGAACATTTTATCATAGCCCTCCTCAATCTAAGATTCAAAGACATCATCATACGTTTGGTCATCTGATCATTGGTCGTAATACCTACTGCGCTCATGCAGTGAGATAACTTCGAATAATCATTACGTTCAATGATTAAGTTTTTCATTTGCATACACTCCTTGGAATATGGTTTATATTTTATTCTTTGTGCTTTAGATGGGATCACACAGCTCACTATTAATTTAATGAAAACTACTATTTCTCTTCTATCATTGCACTCCCCATTATATTACAATATTTAGTAAATATATAGATAATTTCGTACATTTCCGCATTATAGTTGTTACTTATTCTTGAGTACTCATTAAACTTGGAACAGATAGTAAAACGTCCATAGTAGGCATTTTCTTTATTTATCACATGTGTAATTGATGTAAGAGAGTGCTTTTTACCGTTAACGCTGTTCTATCGGTAATAGTCACGCTAGCTAAACAACATCCTTATATTCACAGACATTCAATAACTTTAATAGTTCCATCTTTAAAGACTGTCATCAACCGATGATACCTATTGAATATATAATAATTTGACATTCTTATCGTATCGTATCGAGAATTAATTAAGATGGGTGTCTGGATGAATGTGTAATGGTTTGATCATGTCATTATACGAACGGGCAGGATAACGTATGAAAAGGTGGAATTTATTAATTAAGAAAATGGTCCTAAAAAAGGAGTGCATTTAATGAAGCTTTTCACGAAGGAAGTAAAGAAAATCGTAATTAATGAGTGCTTATTTCATTGCATAATTGACCAAACGCATTCAAATGAGTCAATAAGTTTTAAAATTTATTCATCAAAAACCTCATTTTTTGAAGTGCTTTTCACATGGGAAGGTAGCTGGCATTTCAATCCTCATAGACCCAAGAATTGTGAAAGACTAATTAAGTATGCAATAGAACATGGATGGGATTTTCGCCACGAGAAGAAAACGGTGAAAATCGAACAAGGGGATTTTCTTATAGATAAATTAGGATTAAGTGTATGACTTCGAATTTCATTGAACTAATGGGACACTATAGTTCAATTGCCAATAAGCAACACCACACAAAAAATTCTATTATCTCTAAGTGATCGGTAATATTTACAACCTCTAATATAAAACCATATATTTACAGTTAATTAATAACATTGATAGCTCTAACTAGCAAATCAGTCATTAACCCTTAATGATTGATGATTACATAGTCATTTGACATTCTTATATTATCGTATCGGAAATTAATTAAGATGAGTGTCTGAATGGATGTGTTCTAGGATCAGTTGATTATTTAAAAATTATTAGTTCGTTACGCTAACGGGCAGTATAACGGAAGTCTGAGTTATAACTTTTTCATCTTTAACACGTTTAATACACTAGTACATACTAAGGAGGATAGAAATTCTAATGTTATCAATCATTAACGCCACGAAGAAGAAAGCTTTCATCATGATCTTAAACATTGCACTTCTTACCATAATCGTCATTGGATTAGTAGTTGCAGTTAGTTCTCCAGAAGAAGCCATAAAAGATCAAAGCCAAACTGACACCACTAATTTTAATGATTCTGAGAATGTCTCACCGTCTTTGGATGATTCTAAAGAGGAAGCAACCCAAGATCAATCATCTATCATATTATCAGGCGAAATTGACACAATGGATGGTAAGGATTTATCGATATGGTTGACTGCGGGAAGTTCCAACAATTTTGGGGAGAGAGACTTGTTAAAAGGTGAAGCTATTACTTGGACTGTGGAATGTGAACAGGAAAGAGAACTTAACATTGGTATCATGTCCATTTCGACAGAGAAAGTTTATAGTGAAATAGTCAAAGTCGGAACAGGTACAATAACCTTCACAATACCCGAAGATGGAAATTACCGTATCTATGTTGAAAACAATTCTTTGGATGATGCAAATTTCCACTTAATACTAGATAAGAAATTAGAAGGACCTATTGTATAAGTAAAGAACAAGTAAATTCTCTTAAGATAAAGATTGGAGGGTAAATCAATTGGGCGTTATCATAATGTTTATTGTTTATTTGTTGGTAGGCGGATTAATTATAAAAGTAGGTGTAGATCAGTCTAAAGGTACTCAATATTCAAAAGAAATATTAAAGGAATTGCGTGAGATCAAAGAACTTATGAAGAAAGATAAGAGCGAATAATACTAGACTGTTACTCTATCGGACACGATAGTTTAGGAGCGCGCTTCGTCGTATCTCCTATTTTATTCGTCAAATACCGAGCTGGTTTACGTGGCTGTTGAAAGGATATTCTATCAAGTGTAGCGAAGTCATAACGATGTGAAATCTATAATTTTAAGAAAGGGTGACATGAGTGCTACCCAATGTAAGATTGGCAACGATACACGATGCAGACGCGTTGTCTAGACTAAATCTTGAGTTCAATGGTGGAGACAAGCGTCCAGCGTCAGAAATAATCAGGAGCTTGAACAGCAACAATGAATTGGTTGCAGTAGCTACCTTAATGAACGAAGTAATTGGCTTCGGTTGCGCTCAAAGTTTGAACTCATTTTGTTACATAGAAGCTCATGGTGAAATTACTGAACTGTATGTTAAAGAGTCTGCTCGTAGGAACGGTGTTGCTACTTCTCTGATTTCCTTTCTGGAAAATCAACTTCATTTCCGTGGTGTCACAACAGTTAAGATTTTAACAGGAAGAGATAACCATCCAGCCATTAAAACCTATGAACTAAGCGGGTATGTTGATGACGAAGTAATGCTAAAGAAAAAGCTTACATAATAACCTCCACTCATACCGTTCATTATTGAGCCAACGGACGATGGTTCATTAGATCAATATTATAACCCCCACCTCTTTTTATAAGGTGGGGTTGTTGCCTACTACTTTAACTCCTTGTGTAGCCCTTGTCATCAGACAGATCATACAATTAGCCTGTTCATTATTAAGCATCTGTCACGTTGTCACAATTGATCGACCTCTCAATAGATCGTATAGATCAAATAGCCTTTTGCATTCTAGACTCTTCAAGTATACTCTTGACCTTTCTCTCCAATGCCTGCGTTACTTCGTTATCCAGAGTAATCAGCTTGGTACTGAATAGATCTTTATACTGACCATTCATCAAATCCCTCTCTTTGACACTCAAAAGGTATCGTTGTTTGTTCGTCACTCTGCCTTCTATTCGTTTACTCTCACATAGATATAAATAGAACACTTGCTCTCTGTACTTATTCACACGCTTCTTAATCCCAATATACATATTTATATCACCTCACCTCTTCTAGTTATTATTCATCCTTACTATCAGATTGGTAGTTAATAAAGACGATACTGTAATAGCTCATAGCTAACCAGTCAGTTGGGTAAGTTTCTACTCCTCAAATTCTGAATCATATCCAAGATGATCCACCAAAGGCCAATCTATAGTCATCCATAGCACAGAGGATTATAAAATCACTTGAATCTCTTCAAGTATTTCATTATCTCTTCAAAAGAAAAATCCACTTCACAAATGAGTGGATTCTTCACTTAAATATATCGTTTAAATCGTCATCGTCATTGTATTCTGCAATATCTTCCTTCTTACCTCTAATAATTTCACCTGTCCAAGTGTTTACCAGATTACCATCAATTTCTTTTTCATTTGCCCAACCGTATTCCTGTTTATATCTTTTTGCTGATATCTTCTTCTGCTTAGGGATAATATTAAACTGAATAAATTTTTTAGCAAACTCTTTATGTTCCTCAGTAGTATATGTATTGGTAAATGTTTGATTTTCCGCTGGTCTATTTAAACACCAAGGCTTATGATCATTTGTTATCATATTGCGCCTTTCTAATTTTTTTAGTTGACTTTTAACCTCATCTACACTTATTCCTGTTAATTGAGCCATATTTTTATTAGAGCAGTCATATCCACCTTTAAATTTGTCTGTCATATATTTCAAAAAACAGTAGAGGTAGAATCCTTCAACACCCAATTCTTCATCAGTCATGCAATAGATGAATATATCAATGTCAAATCATATGTGTATTTTCAATATAAAAGAAAGTTCCATTCTCCACATTACTTATTTGCGACTCTTCATCTCTCCAAAAACCCTTCACAGGCATTGGAACTTTCCAATTCTTGTTATTCTCATATACATAGTCTTCAGCGTATTCACTCTCATAAACAAATACAACCTCAGTCTTCAAAAATTTCGTTTGGCATATATACATGATGTTGCTTCTCACTAACTCCTAATAAATCAGCCATCTCAGACTTAGTATAAAATGCTTTTCTTTTCCTCGACATTTTTCATCTCTCCTGTCTATTTATCCCATACGAATGATTATCCACTTTCAAAACTACCACTTATATTGCTGTATCAATACTCGCCTGTAACTCTGAACTTCTAACAAACAACCAAAACTTATTTCCACTCTTCTCATGTAATGCTGTACAAATGTAACTAAAACCATTTTTCTTTAAATGTCCCATCATCTTTGCGTTGTAACAGAAAAAATACTTCTGCTCAGCTCTCATGTCTCAATCACCCCACTTAGTTTTTTGCACAAAAAAAGATCAACTCTTATTTGAGTTGATCCATGAAATTTATATTCTTTTTTTCACACGTGTATACAAATCCGTTTATTTTTTTACCCTTACATATACAATAGTGTTTTTGTCATCACATATTCTACTGTTTCGGATTAATACTTATTTCTAGATAGTTTGCATTAGACTTTATAGTTCAACGCGTTTGTTCTCTATCTATCAATCTTAAAATCCACTCTACTCCACCCTCATTTAATAAATATTAGTATAGATATAGATATAAATATTTACGTATATAATGTTTATTAAATGAGAGCGTAGTTGAACGGATTTTACAAATTTCATTCCCCTAAATGCACATTATGATGTTAAAAAATACCTCATCGTAACCCTAGTCTATTTTTCATTCTATCTGTGTATAAAACACTACTACATATGACCTCACTATATTTTATCAATTTCCCCCTATAATAATATTGTACACCAGACTCACTAGATCACACCCTTGCATGTAAAAAATACAATCTTCTAACATAGTAAGATAAATTATTTCAATACCAATATTCATAAACCAATATACAAATTCATGTAACTCACTCTTAAGAATTACCAAGCTTTCAAAATTTCGTATACCTCAATATATATCTCCAAATGCTTAAACGTTACTTCTGCAATAGCTATGTCTTCGTGAAAATGTCATCAGCTTAGTTTTTAACTTCCCCATTTCATTTCGTACAAGATATCGTCTATACAAATATAGAGATCGAATATTCTAGCAATCCACCATATTTCACTTAATCATAGCAATAATACTTTTTCCCGCAAAGCCCCCTTTAAAAAAAGGGAATAACATGTAATCTCAACACCCAATTTATACTCGGTTAGGATAATTATCATAGCAGAACCTTGAAAACACTAGATATTTTATCTTTCTATATCAATAAAACTTGGACAGTACTTTATTTAGCATTAATTGACAGAATTTCTTTCCATTTACATATTTAATTCGGCATAATATACTCCTTTTTGCAACAAGATTTGCAACTTAGATGAGGAGGTAATATCACATTACTACTAATAGCAAGGAATACTTCAAACGATATTATTCATTAAAGTTACGAAAATGGTCTGATGAGGAATATATACGTGAGTTTTTAACGGTAACATCTCTGTCAGGTAAGTACCTTACGAAAAATGGTTTTAATGAGATTAGCAAAATTCCTAGTATGGGCATCATCAAGGTTTGAAAAAGAAGTGGAAGGAATTATTGGTTGAATATAATCAATTAGATGCTCTTTATGATTATGCAGTACAAGAATATCAGATACATGCATTGAAAAATGGTAAATCAGATTCCACAAATTTCATTAGGAAACATCCCTATCTAAGACAATATGTTTTTTCAGATGTTATAGAAATAGCAATCGTAAGAAAAAGATGTGGTTTCATTAATGAACATTACAAAGGAAATTACAATGATTTAATTTTAAGAAATCATTTTTTTGATGTTAAGAAGCAATTAGGAAAGATACCCTCAGTTTCTGAATTTATAGACCATGGAAAGATATTGCCTAGTATTTATTGTGATTATTACGGTATTCCAAGTCAATATTGGGACGAGGTACTTAGGATAATGATAGATGATAAAATCGAATTAAATATGTACTTTGAACAAAGAAGTTTATCATACAAGGAAAAAGCCATCATTGCCCTAAAAAAGTATAAGGATGAAAGTATCATTCCCATGTCAGACCTAGAAAATGATTTTAAAAGAGTCTTTGATTTATTTTTTAAAAAATATGGTACTCACCCAACAAGGAGATTGTTTGATATAGAATCTGAATATTGTTATAGAACAATAACCAAAAAACTAAAACTAAAATGGAGCGAAGTCGCAAAACACTATGGTTATGAAACAAAAGAGAGAAACATATCTGAGAAAGTTTTCTTGGAGTTAGTCAAAACAATAGTCAATTGTAGCTATCAAAGAAACAAAACATGGTCTTGGCTTATTGGCGTTAGAGGATCACACTTATTCTGTGACGGTTATTTTCCTAATATAAATCTTATTGTTGAATTTGATGGGAAACAGCACCGTACTCCTGTCCCAAATTTCGGTGGTACTGAGAGGTACTTAAGGGATAAGCAGAATGATGAGATCAAAGAAAAGTTAGCCACAGAGAGAAATTTCATCTTTGTAAGAGTCTCTTCAAAGGAGAGATGGTACGATGTAGACTATTTGGAAAGAAGAATATCAGAAGCAGGACTGAACGTAGAGTAGAAGTTTAACCTTGGAGGTCACATTATGAAACAAGATATGAAGTTAACTAAAGAGACATATGATAGCTTATTGATAGTCAAGGAAGGTCTAGAGTTTTTTGATGGCAGGATGCATATAATGATTTCTAATTTAAATGCCCTGACATCGAATCTTGAACAATCTATTGTTAATGAAAGTAATGATAAAACAGCCAGCGTAGAAGAACGCCTTTCCAAATTAGAGCGCATAATGCTGGAAAAATTATCAGAGCATGATATGAAGATCTTGAAAGAGACACTTAACGATTTAGAAATGATAAAGGATGGTCTAGGGTATTTTGATCTCAGAATGAATAGAACGATATCTAGTTTAGATACCATGTACACTGAGAAGCCTTCTGTATTTCAAGAATTAGAGGAAACGTTAGACTCCATTAGATCAGAGCAAGTAGAAGTGGAAACTCCAAAATCACTGCGGTTAACAAGAATAGAAAGGTTACTGGGCATCGATAATGATGATGAAGATGATATTCAGTATACACATCTATCTGAAACCCCTGCTCCTATTATTTCAGAACATCGAATTTCCAAAGTGGAACAACAGATACTGATGATTCAAAATAAACAAGACCAGTTAATGATCCAATTAGGAATACTTACAACTAGGCTTGATGATGAAGATTGAGTATGCTCACACTCCATCATCACCCTCAATAGAAAAGAGTAGCTCAATAAAACCGTCTTATATTATGTAGCTCTAAATGAAATAGAGGTAGAATCCATACCAATCACTTGTTAAGGTGAAATGGATGGAATCTACTTCTTTTTCTTGAAATTCTAAATTATCAGTAATTTAGCTATCATTTACTGGATATAAAGACATTTAATACTAAATAAAACCTCTGTTTTATTTAGTTGATAGTAAGGACAGATGCGGGAGCTGACACTCCTCCCTCAATGGTCATAGTTAAAGAACCAGTGAAGGCGTTTATAAGATTTGATGACGAGGATTGTACTGGAACATTCTACTCGTTTCAGAGTACACATAGAATTGATGTGGGGAAATTCATCACCATTATCAGTGACAGTAAGCTTGGACATGTGGGCTTGTATGTTTACGGATACCTGAGCATGATGTTCGATAGGTTTAAAATGGGGTATGTTATCTCGAACGCAGATCTTTGCAAGGTAATAGGATGTAGTGAGCGTATAATTCAGAACTATACGAATAGGCTTGAGACGCTTGGACTAATAGAGAGTAGTAGGTAGTTAGTCAAGACTAAGATGTTTGAGAAGAGCTATTTAGTCAAGTGAGAGGGGCTGTGACAGATCAGACTTCTCTTTTATCTGGAAATGACTCTAATAACCTAACAATAACAAATTCAGCCTGTCCTTATTTAATTAGTATTATTATATTAATTAATAATACTATATATAATATATTATAACTCAATTTATATAAGGAGAGGCTGAATTTGTAATAGTTAGGTTTGTACCATTTATTGTAAATTTCGTATATGATATTAGGTGGTGTGACATCGGATATGCAGGTGTGATCCATATAGACTCTGAGACGATCCAGAAGGCATCTAGAATAGACTCCGACACCTTAAGTGAGCATTTGTGTGTCAGGGTAGGTAAGTCGACAGAGGGGTGGATCACACATGCTCTGAGCCGATCAGAATAGTGTCACACGATGGTCTTTAATGGTGTGTGATGAATTTTCTTTAGGAGTATGAATATGGAGTATATAATATCGGTACAAGTAATAAGTGTACTACTGACTGACAACCCCCTAACTCATCCCCATTCTCCCTCCATTAGAATATCGCCTTCAACCATATCTGTACGACTTCATCACATTGATGAATTTGATTGAACAACTAATCTCAGTCTTCGCATTTCTAACATTGTAAACTCTAAGGGATGCTCTCTCCAAACACCTTATATATCCTTTTAATTGACGGATAGTGTCCCCCTCTTCTAACTGTGCCAAAAGTGATTAACTATTTAAGTCACAATCACTTTTATAGTTGAAAGAATTATATGAGGGGGAATTATTATGAAGTTGGATTTAAGCCTTAGACAGCAGTATCAAACGCTACGTAAAATGAAAAAAATAAAACTCAAAGACCTTGCAATTAAGGTCGGGGTTTCAGTTCCAATGTTATCGATGTACGAGAATGAGTTTGTTAATCTTCGCAGGGAAAAAGAAAACCTATATATAGAATCTATAATTACTTACCGAGATGATGACACGAACTAATCTTGTGAAGTCAATTAATAAGCATTTTTATGGTATTCAGTACTTTTCTTCAAATTTTAAGTGGACATGAAAAAGGAGCCTGAGATTAGTCTCAGGCTCCTTTTAAATTCATTTTGGAATGTGGGGATAAGCCCTCATCATCCTTCAACTTCCCTTTGATCATTTTAACAACATCTTCATACACCTTATCCTCAGTGCAATTACAGTTTTCAATACAATCTGAGCCTAGTGAGATCAAACTCATTTCTTTAGTAGTAGCATTGACAACACACCATCTGAGATTAATTAACTCTCTTAAACTTCCACCAGCTTCTATGAATAAAAATCTGATTTCCATCTATCATACTAGACACTTATAATTCCTCAATATTTATTATATCAAACCATCCCTTTAAATAATCAAAGAAAACATAGTTTAATGCATTATCATCTTGGGTACTGTTGAAGACAACTCCTATGATTCCCTTCCTTTCAGCACATTGGGCAATGAAGGTTGGTACTAAATATTCTAAACCAGATGAAGTTTTCGCACTAAAACTACAATACTGCACTAAAGGATTTTCGTTATCAGTTAAATCAATTAGATCAACACTCTTATTCATTACAAGCTCCATTACATCAACTGTAACATTAACATCTTTTGAAGATTCTTTTACAGCTACATCTTTATTATATGCTCCCAATTTCAAATGCATCAACTACAGCATCTAAACCACCTATATGATCAGCATCAGGATGTGTCCCAATAAGGATATCTACTCTCTTAACTCCTTGTCCCTTCAGATAATTAACAACAAGTTGCTCATCATCATTGTTGCCACCATCTATAAGCATGGTTTTACCATTTGGTGTTAGAACTAATTGGGATGCACCTTGTCCAACATCAATATAATGTACTTTTAGAACACCTGTAGGTGCGGTTGGAGTCTCTATTGCTTTTTGTACTCCTACTACTTGCTCTTCCTTTGGTGTTGCTGATGGCGACGCTACAGCTGGTATATTATCACTTGCCTTAGCAATGTCACTGTCTAACGTTTCATTAACAGATGATGTGACTAATGCTTCCTCTTTCTGCGTTGCATTAGTTTGAAGAGCAACAGTAGTGTTATCTACAGGAAATAGTAAACCTCCAGTAATAAATAGGATGAAAAAAGCAATTAAAAGAAATAAGCTATTCTTCCTGCCTTTTATTCTCAGGAACTTAATACTTCCCTTGATAACTCCTATAAGAGCTAAAATTATTCCAACCATCGACACTAGAATTAAAATTGATGAAAAACCCTCCATATATATCCCCCATTATGTATTAGTACAACAATCTTATATCTGTAAAGAAGAATATAGCAATAGAGTAAATGTTAGATCGTTAAATACTTTTAATAAATTAGCAAAAAAAGACTCACCTTCACATGAAGGGAGCCTAAAAGTAAATATAAAACCCATTCAAGATTGGGTGAGTAACTCATCTACATTTTATAATCCCTCTATAAAGGTCAGTGGACTATGTTTCTGATATTTTCTTCCGATTTCTTCATCTGTAAAGTCCAGATATGCCTTTTGTGTTACTTCAACGGAACTATGCCCTAATATCCTACATAAACTAAACCAATCTCCACCATTTAGTATGTAGTATTTTGCAAAATTATTTCTCAGAAGATGAGGATGAATATGGATTCCAACCTTTTCTCCAGCATCACGCAATGCCCGTTCAAAATTCCTTACATTTAATTGTGTTCCTTTAGTTGTGGGAAACATAAATGGACTTTCAGAATATCTGTCCTTATAACGTAGCCATTGCTTTAATTCATTAGCTGATTTAAAGGAGAAATATACAAAGCGTTCATTTTTGTTCTTAGCATTCGTGATATGAATACTTTTATGTTGAAAATCTATATGCTCTGGAAGAATACTCAAGCATTCACCAATCCTCATGCCAGTATCCAACAGTATTCTTGTTATAACTTGATTTCTATATCCATGAAATGTACTTGTTTCAAATTGTCCAAACACTCTTTTCAATTCCTCTGGCTTTAATGTCTTCTTCATTTTTCGTTCAATTTTAGGATTTTCAATCTTTTCAACTGGATTCTTTGGAATTTCTCTTTCTACCGTATACAGATAATTAAAAAACACTTTGATGTTTCTAATGTAATTTGCAATTGTAGTCGTGGATAATTCCTTTTTGTAATCTTTCCTGTTCTCAGGATGATTACTCTGTTTGGATTCTTCTTTGTTAACGACGGTATATTTCCCTCGTTCCCTTAGATACTTAATATATTGACGAATATGACCTGATTGAACTTTCTTTACTTCTTCGATTTGGAACTCATTTTTCAAATAAGCTACAAATAATTTTAATGTTTGTTCGTAACTTCCTAGCGTCTTACGTGATAAATTCTTGGATGAACAATAGAGCATAAAATTGTCTAACTGAAATTCAATGTCTGTCATAACAGAAATACCGCCTTTTCGTTGGATTTTTCTCAAACCCAATAAATAGCGGTATTAGTTGATTTGTCCTATAGAAGTTTATCGGTTTGGAAACTCTGATTCCAGATATTTACCGCCATAATTGTTCTGGAAGTAAAAGTTTACCAATCCTTGCAATCCCTTACCACACAACGCTCCTCGCGCTCTCAGCTAACCTTATGTTCAATTCTAAGCTTGTCAGCTACCATCGCTATGAATTCCGAGTTAGTCGGCTTAGACTTGCTTATATTGATCGTGTAGCCGAACAGGTGACTGATGGAGTCGATGTTGCCGCGTGTCCAAGCTACTTCAATGGCATGGCGAATGGCACGTTCCACACGGGAAGGTGTTGTTTTGAACTTCTCAGCGATTGCCGGGTAAAGAGTCTTAGTAATCGCGCCTAAAATTTCTATGTTGTTATATACCATGGTGATACCTTCTCGGAGATACTGATATCCTTTAATATGTGCAGGAACACCGATTTCATGAATGATGGATGTAATATTAGCATCTAGATTTTTTCCTTTTCCTAACGGAAGTACATTAGATCTGTGGTTAGACATAGACATGCTTGGTGAATTGACGTTCTGTTGGCCAACTAATTGGCGAACACGGTTCGCAAGAACCTCCATATCGAATGGTTTCAAAATGTAATAAGAGGCTCCTAGCTGCACTGCTCTTTGGGTGATGTTCTCTTGACCAAATGCTGTCAGCATTACAATCTTAGGTTGTGGGGAGATATTCATTTCACGTAAGCGTTCAAGTACCCCAAGGCCATCCAGATGCGGCATGATGATATCCAAGATGAGTACGTCTGGCGCCTTTCTAGATTCATTGATCATATTGAGCACTTCCTCGCCATTATAGGCGATTCCGGTAATAACCATGTCCTCTTGCTCCGAAATATATTCGGCAAGTAAATTCGTAAACTCTCTGTTATCATCCGCTAACATTACTTCAATTTTTTGCACTGTTGGTTCCTCCTTGGTTTATGTTGATAATTGGCACACTATGATCATTTTCCTCTCTAGAAATAACTTTCGACATTCAATTCCCAATCCCTTCTGTCGAATATTATTTTTGTTTATTTTTTTATTAACTTAATTTATAATTAAATATTTTTTTACACAGTTAGACTCCATTCGTTCATATATGACAAAAAAACCTTAAGGCTAACTCGCCTTAAGATTTTTAATTTGCTGATTATCAGATTTCTGCATTACACCAGAATCTTGAAGCATCCATTCGATGAAACATCCATAACCTGATTTCGGATCATTTACAAATACATGAGTAACCGCACCAATGAGTTTACCATTTTGGACAATAGGACTTCCGCTCATGCCTTGAACAATGCCACCCGTCTTACTAATCAGTTTTGGATCAGTTATCTTTAATACAAGGCCTTTCGTAGCTGGAGCATCCTGACGCGCTACATGGACTATTTCCACTTTAAACCGTTCAACCTGTTGTCCATCCACTACTGTTAATATTTCAGCAGGACCTTCCTTTACTTCTTCAGCAAATGCAACCGGTATTGGATCCTTGTATAAACTATGCTCGGGGTTTTGAGTCATTTTCCCAAAAATACCGAAGTGTGTATTACTTACAATATTACCAAGGATGTTACTTTCCTTAAGAAAATGAGCTCGTTTTTCACCCGGTTCGCCGTCTTGGCTTTTGGAAATCGAAGTTACGTTTGATTGAACAATTTGTCCGCTTCCCACTACGATAGGGGTCTGCGTATTCATGTCCGTGATCACGTGTCCAAGAGCACCGTAAACGCCTTGATCTGGAGCATAGAAGGTCAACGTTCCCACACCCGCAGCAGAATCACGGATATAAAGGCCTAATCGCCATGCTTTGTCTTCTTCGTCATATGCAGGCGTAAGTTTTGTTGATAAGGTTAACTCGCCTCTTTTAAAGGAAATTTCAAGCTTTTTCTTACCTAATCCAGCCTCTTCGACCATGGTCGCCACTTTACTTATATCGGTTAGGGCAACACCATCCATATGTGTCATCAAATCACCTAACTGAATACCAGCATTCTCACCTGGGGAAACTCGACTGTCGTTGCTAACGTTAACTAAATGATGACCTACAACTAAAATTCCCGCTGACTTCACCTTAACTCCGATCGTTTGTCCTCCAGGGATTACTTTCAATCCAGGAACAACCTGAATCCGCACCGTTTTAATAGGAATGGTTCCGAATAATTTCAGGGTAAGTCGTGCTGTACCACTTTGTTGTGAGCTAAGCTGCAATGGATGATTCGGGGACACTTGTAATGTAGGACGAGTCGACCCGTTCAATTGAAGAACATCGGGTCTGTCCACAAATGCCTGAGCACTTACCGGAACGGCTAATTGAAACATGGATGAATCGCCTGAAAATAACCTAACATCATTGGGCATTGCTGCATAACTGTGTACTGATTCACTTGTACATAGGAAACACAGCAAGAAGGCGGATAATAGACCTAATAATTTGTTCCTGAGATTGGAGTTCAATGGCTATCACACTCCCCTTGTTTCTTTCGCTTGACGAAAGTGGTCGCCGTTGCGTACCTTTAAGATAACCCCGCCCTCAGGCTTTTATTACTGTCAATCATTACTCCGTCCCCTCATCTGACAGCTTTTCTCGCTTCAGCCAACTTCAACATCTCTTGAGCATGGTGCCGCGTTTTTTCCGTGATCTCGACTCCACCCAGCATCCTCGCAAGTTCTTCGATACGTCCTTCTTCAGACAGATTTTCTACTTGAGTCATCGTTCGACCATCCATGATGTTCTTTTCGATCAAGTATTGATGATCTGCCATACAAGCGACCTGAGGTAAGTGAGTAATCGAGAACACTTGACACGTCTCAGACAACTTAAAGAGCTTCTCCGCGATCGACTGTGCCGCTCTCCCGCTGACACCTGTATCCACTTCATCAAAAATAAGTACAGGAATCTGATCATGACGTGCAAAAATGGTTTTCATGGCAAGCATAATTCTCGATAGCTCTCCACCTGAAGCAATTTTACCAAGAGGTCTTAAGGGCTCACCCGGATTGGGTGAAATCATAAATTCGACGTTATCCATCCCCTGTTTCGTTAACCGTACCCTGTGACCTTCCACTTCATATCCACGTGGATCCTCAAGCAGATCAAGCCTAACTTGAAGAGAAGTACGCTCCATTTGAAGATCTTTTAGTTCGCTTTCAACCTGCGAAGCCAACTCTTCAGAGCACTGTCTTCTTGCCTGACTTAATTGGTATGCAGTTTGAAGCAGACTTTCAAGCATCTCATCGCGCAATTGACGAAGGCTTTCCAATCGTTCATCTTTATTCTCCAACAGATCCGTTTCCTGCTTAATGTTCTCATAATATTCTAGAATTTGTTCTACGCTATCGCCATATTTTCGACGGAGAGTAACAATCATATCCAGGCGTTGTTCAATCTCCTCTAAACGTTCAGGATTAAATTCAATATTCTCACGATAATCCCTTAACTGAAATGCTGCATCTTCAAATTGAAAATAGGCAGACTGAAGTTGGTCAAGTAAAGGCTTAAGTCCAAACTCATCATAATGAATGATATCTTTTAGAAGGGAGATCGCAGTACTAATAGAACCCACACCATTGCTCCCATAAAGTATCTCATGTGCTCCCGTAACGGAGTCCATCATTTTTTCACTATGTGATAGCTTGACCCTTTCATTGGTTAACCATTCATCTTCACCCGGTTTTAATTGTGCAGCTGCAATCTCTTCTAATTGAAATCGATATAAATCCAGCATTTGATATGCCTTTTGGCTAGAATTCTGTATCTCTCGAAGTTCTTTCTCAACTTTAATAAAAGCTGAATATTTCTCCTGATACCCTTGCTTCAAAGGACCAATTATATATTCACCGTATGTATCCAGAAGATGCAAATGCCTATCAGGCCGCAATAAGCTCTGATGCTCATGCTGACCGTGGATATTAACCAGTAGTTCACCTACTTCACGCAACATCGTAAGATTCACAAGTTGTCCATTAATCCGAGAAGTGCTCTTTCCCTGAGACGTAATTTCACGTCGAATAACCAAATGCTCTTCGTGATCACCATCTATGCCAATCTTAACAAGCGTATCCCACACCGGATGCCCTTCTTGAAGTTCAAACAGCGCTTCAATCTCGGATTTATTACAGCCATACCGGATGAGATCAGCAGAACCTCTGCCCCCCGCCAAAAGACCAAGCGCATCAATGACAATAGACTTACCTGCCCCTGTCTCCCCAGTAATAACATGAAATCCCGGATAAAAATGTACGTCAATCGCTTCAATAACAGCTAAATTTCGAATGGATAACGTTACAAGCATGAACATAACCCCACCTTCGGCTCTTTACTCCCTTACTCATTTATACCTATGAAATAAAACCTAGTGTTTGCTTTATCACATATTCACTATCTTCCTGAGAACGACAAATCATTAGAATCGTATCGTCTCCACAGATGGTACCCATGATCTGATTCCACTCCATATTATCCAACAAGACCGCAACGGAATTGGCTGTACCTGGTAAACATTTCATGACAACGAGGTTTCCAGTATGATCAATATGTACGAAATTATCTACAAGCGCTCTTTTTAATTTCTGAACAGGGTTATAACGTTGGTCCGTCGGAAGTGAATATTTATATCTTCCATCCTCCGTGGGTACTTTAATGAGAACTAATTCTTTAATGTCTCGAGATACTGTCGCTTGCGTCACCTGAAACCCCGACTCCCTTAACGCTTCTACCAGTTCATCCTGAGTTTCAATATCGCGATGCGTAATAATATCACGTATCCTAATATGTCGCTGTCCCTTCATAAATGCCTCCTATTTGTGCTAATAATTAACTATCATATCCATTCCATTCTTCCTCATCCCACTCAAAATAGATATGGCGTATTTCTCTTTCATTTAGATCCATGTATAGTACTCCTGCACAGTCTGGATAAAGTAGGAAGTAAGGTAAGAGACGATCTCTTAGTGAGCTACCTGTCCATTCCAGAGGTAAACGCTTCTTGGCTGTCTTGACCAGATACACCGCACCTGCTTCATCGGTCACAACATAGTCAATAAACAACCTACTAAAGTAATCCTCATGATCGACTTCGAAATAAAGGGGGATCTTAATTCGCCCACCCATCACTTCAAATCCTTTACTTTGCAAAAAATCCACAGCTGGATGCTCAGGGATGTAATCATTAAAGGGTATATTCAAACTTCGATCAATGATTGGCTTCTGAAACCATCTCATCAATAAATAAATAATGCCTATAATAATAAGAATACCTATTATTGCCATCATAAACAGATCGGCTCGTCCTCCCATGCGAATCACCTCGTAGATGTATTCGTGAGACCTTAAAAAAAACCTTTTTTTAAGTAGAAATGGCTATGCCTTCCTTTTTTAAGGACGACACCCCTTCAGCGGAAATATACGGAATAGCGTATCAAGTGAAACGTATACTTTATTATATTTTAAGCAAAGAAACCCATCTACTTAGATGAGTTCCCCTTAAATGTATGTGTGGCTTCGTTAATAACGCGATCTATGAGATCCTTCATGCTTACGTTATCCATTGGAAGTCCCTCACGATCAGACATATCTAGCCTCCAGTGGGCTAGAAATTCAATATTACCTTCCCCACCCGTTATCGGTGAGAAGGTTAATCCTTGTAGACGATAACCCAACTCTTCGGCAAATGTTAGAACTGTCTTTAGAACGTCCTTATGGACCGCAGTATCACGAATCACACCTGATTTACCCACCTTATCTCGACCAGCTTCGAACTGTGGCTTTATTAAAGCTACAATACTCGAGGGTTGGCTCAATAGTGCCATTAGAGGTGGCAATATTATTCGAAGTGAAATAAATGAGACGTCTATGCTAGCAAAATTCGGAATAGGCCCTTTTAAATCTTCTGCAGTCATATATCGAAAATTTGTCTTTTCCATAACAAATACCCGCTCATCGCTGCGAAGAGACCAATCTAATTGATTGGTTCCCACATCAATCGCATATACGTTCTTAGCGCCATGCTTTAACGCACAATCGGTAAAACCGCCCGTTGAAGAGCCAATATCGAGCATCACTGCATCTTGGAGTTCAATTCCAAAGCTGTCGATTGCCTTCTTCAGCTTCAATCCACCCCTGCTTACGTAAGGATGAACGGCACCTTTGACCCTGATCGCAGCGTCCCTTGGAATCTTCATTCCTGGTTTCTCGATCCGCTCTTCAGCAGCAAACACTAGTCCAGCCATGATAGCCGCTTTAGCTTTCTCGCGACTATCATATAATCCCTGCTCAACAAGCAGAATATCTATACGTTCTTTTTCCATATATTCACCTGATTCTGTCTTCACGCCTTAAGACGGAAAGCTGCTTTTGCCATATTCATAAGGATGAAGAGCTATAAGTTTACGTATCTCCTCACATACTGCACTTGCCGTTAAATTAGTTTCTTCGCGTTGCTCTTTGATGCTTCCGTGTTCAATAAATCGATCAGGAACACCCATAATTGAAACGGTCGTATCAAACATATGTTGACTTGCATAAAATTCAAGGACAGCACCACCAAGACTTCCAGCCTCACATGCTTCTTCCAATACGATCATATTGGTTCTTGATTTAGCAAGGCTGCATAACATTTCTTCGTCCACAGGCTTAAGAAAACGAGCGTTCACAACTTGTAGTTGAATTCCCTCTCGCTTAAGTTGTTCTGAAGCGTCGAGCGCCACTTGTACCATAGGGCCTACGGCAAGTACAGCGTAAGCTTCTCCCTCACGAACCGTTTCCCATTTCCCAATTGGAATGGATACAAGTGTCTCATCCATTGGCACGCCAAGTCCATTCACACGTGGATAACGATAAGCTATAGGTCCATCATTATATTCTAGTGCCGTATACATCATATGTCGAAGCTCATTCTCATCCTTAGGCATCATAAGAACCATATTCGGAATATGACGCATAAAAGCAATATCGTATACCCCTTGATGTGTCTCTCCATCTGCTCCAACAAATCCGGCACGATCAATAGCAAACGTTACGTTGGCATTATGTCGGCATATATCATGCACAATCTGATCATAGGCCCGTTGCATAAATGTAGAGTACACTGCGAATACAGGTTTCATACCCTCCATAGCCAACGCCGCACACATTGTTGCCGCATGCTGCTCTGCAATCCCCACATCAATCATGCGATCCGGAAACCTTTTGCTGAATGGAAATAATCCTGAACCCCCAGGCATTGCTGGTGTTACGGCTACAACTCTTGAATCACGTTCCCCAAGTTCAATTAATGTTTGTGCGAACACATCTGTATACATTGGGTTTCCTACTGATTTCAGTACTTGACCGGATTCAATCTTATAAGGTGTAATACCATGCCATTTATAGGAGTCAGCTTCCGCAGGAGTGTAACCCTTACCCTTCGTTGTAAGAACATGAACGAACACGGGTCCGTCTACATTATCTGCTTGCTGAAACGTATCGATTAATTTCTGAAGGTCATGTCCGTCGACTGGACCAAGATACGTAAAACCTAATTCCTCAAAAAGAATACCTGGTACAACCATATATTTAAGGCTATCCTTTAATTTCTCAACCGTCTTGGCTAATTTACCACCAATCGCTGGGATCTTCTTAAGCATGCCTTCAACTTCGTCTTTTGCTCGTAAATAGTGACGATCTGAACGTAACTTACTTAAATAATTATGCATAGCGCCTACATTAGGTGCAATGGACATCTCATTATCATTAAGAACTACCATTACCTTCTTCTGTGCATGACCGATATGATTCAGTGCTTCAAATGCCATACCACCGGTTAATGCACCATCTCCAATTAAGGCAACAACCTTGTTGTCTTCTCCTTTAAGATCTCTCGCAAGAGCCATACCCATGGCAGCAGATAGAGAAGTACTACTATGTCCGGCTTCCCAGACATCATGTTCACTTTCTGATCTCTTCACGAACCCACATAATCCATTGTATTTACGTAATGTATCGAATCGATCCATGCGACCAGTAAGTATCTTATGGACGTATGCTTGATGTCCTACATCAAATAAAAACTTATCTTTCGGGCTGTTATAACAATAATGAAGAGCAAGCGTTAGTTCCACCACTCCCAAATTCGATGCGAGATGACCTCCTGTAACAGACAACTTCTCAATCAGAAACTGTCGAATTTCAGCCGCTAGGGTAGTTAGCTCGTCAACCGAAAGTGATTTCAATTGTTCTGGCTGTTTCAATTGTGGAAGCTTCACTTAAATCTCCCCACTTTTCTTCTATAGGATTTGTTAATGTTGTGCTTCGCGAATCTTTCCGCTCATTATATCACAAATGAACCTTACTAATAAAATCAGCAATCTTAATGATCTCTATTGACCAAATAATCTGCAATTTCTAGAAGACGTTCTGGATGAGGGAAACCAGCCTCTATAATTACTCTCTTAGCTTCATGGGTCAATCTTGCGACTTCCAACTTCGATTCATCAAGACCAATAAAGTAAGGATAAGTCACTTTATCTTGTTTAACATCACTCTGGGTCTTTTTGCCAAGCTTAGCTTCGTCACCGATTAGATCTAGAATGTCATCTTGAATCTGGAAGGCAAGACCAAGGTGGTGACCAAATGTACGAAGTGCTGTAATCTTAGCTTCATCAGCTCCAGCGATTCGTCCCCCTGCAATTAAAGAGAATATAATCAGATCACTCGTCTTGTGGGTATGTATGTACTCTAGTTGGGATATACCCGTTAAGCCCTGTTCCCCTTCCATGTCCGCGACCTGTCCGCCAACCATACCTCTAGGTCCAGCCATTTCAGCCAAATCCTCAACAATCGCAAGAACCCGATCTGAGGGAATGCCATGCTTACGTGAAATCTGAGCTAAACTAAAAAAGGCGTGCGTAAGTAGCCCATCCCCCGCAAGGACAGCCATCGCTTCACCATAGACTTTATGATTCGTCAGCTTACCGCGACGAAAATCATCGTTGTCCATTGCTGGAAGATCGTCATGGATGAGTGAATATGTATGAACCATTTCAACGGAACAGGCTGCTTCTATCGCTACTTCACGTCGTCCCCCAAGAGCTTCGCAAGCCGTAATGACCAATAACGGACGTAAGCGTTTACCTCCTGCAAGAAGGGAATACGTCATCGATTCCTTTAGATTAGAAGGAACATCCCAGTTGGAAGGAAAAATCTCCAACAAGGATGATGTAATCAAATCCGATATGTCTTCAATATAATCTTTCAAAGGAGGCTGATTATTCAATGGATTCACCACTTTCTGAATCTAGTGAAGCACCAAATGGCTTTTTCCGAAGCTCGCCATCTTCCTCCACAATCATTTCAATTTTGCGTTCAACCTGTTCCAGCTTCTGACTGCATAACTGAGAAAGGCCCATCCCCTTTTGAAATAACTCAATCGCTTTTTCCAAAGGCACGTCTCCATGCTCAAGTTCGTCTACAATTTCTTCTAGCTGGCTCATTGCTTGTTCAAAATTTAGTTCAGTGACCTTCGCCATGACTTTGTTCATCCTCCTTGATTGCCCATACCTGACAATCGAATTGACCATCGTTGACTCTTATCTTCACTAAATCTCCAAGCTGGACATCGCCTATCGATTTAATTAAACGCTTCTCCTGTTCGTCATACACAAGACTGTACCCCCTAGACATCACCTTTAAGGGACTCAGGGCATCCAGTTGTCGTACTGCAGAACCAAGTTGTGTCTGACTTCCTTTCAGAATAGATAACATCGACAGCTGAAGCTGACGCTGACTTCTTTCTCTATTCTTTTTAGCAGTAGACACTTGCTCTTGAGGATTGAATCGCAACAGGCTGTGATGAATTCGCGATTTTGTTTCCTTATTCAGTTTCACATCGGAACGAATCGAACGGGTTAGCTGTTGCTGTAACCTGTCAAGCCGCTCCGCATGTTGTTGTAAAGTTCTACGAGGATGGACCAGCACAGGTGAACGTTGTAATGCCGCAAGCCTTTCACGACCATGCTGTACTCGTTGCTTCAATGCCTGACGTAACTGACGTTCTCTAAGCTGCAGAGTAGCCTTAATCTCTTCAACATGAGGAACGGCAAGTTCAGCTGCTGCTGTGGGTGTAGCTGCTCTGAGATCTGCAACGAAATCAGCAATTGTGAAATCCGTTTCATGACCTACTGCAGAAATGATAGGAATTACTGATCGAAATATAGCTCTAGCAACCACTTCCTCGTTAAAAGCCCACAATTCCTCTAACGATCCGCCACCTCTACCCGCAATGATCACATCGATTTCCGCCATATTATTCATGGCTTCGATCGCTTTCACAATAGAAGGTGCAGCTCCTTTACCTTGCACAAGCACGGGATATAGAATAATGTTCGCTTGGGGATACCGCCGCTTCAGGGTAATGATAATATCCCTGACCGCCGCGCCCGTTGGTGACGTGATAACACCAATTGTTTTTGGGTAGTTAGGTATCTGCCGCTTTCGCTCAGACGCAAATAACCCTTCTGACTCTAATTTCTTCTTCAGCTGTTCATAAGCAAGGTATAAGCTTCCGATACCATCAGGCTGCATATGTGTCGCGTAGAATTGATACTGTCCATCTCTTTCATAGACCGTAACATTTCCTCTAGCGATAACCCGCGACCCCTCTTTAGGTATGAAAGGTAATTTTTGGTTGTGAGATCCAAACATAATAGCCTTTATACGGCTACTTTCATCTTTCAATGTGAAATACATATGTCCGCTCGAATGGTGAGTGAAATTAGATATTTCCCCACGAATCCATACATCAGACAACAATGAATCCGAATCCAGCTTCATCCGGATATATCGGTTCAGATCTTTAATGGATAATACATTCTGCTGGTCCATAACAAACCCCTTTATGACAATTTATGATGCCGCTTGGCCGCAATCAATGTATTCTTCATAAGCATAGTAATTGTCATTGGACCAACGCCTCCAGGAACAGGTGTAATAGGCCCTGACACTTCTTTAACACTTTCAAAATCAACATCGCCAGCAAGCTTACCATTCGGAAGTCTATTCATCCCAACATCGATAACGACTGCACCAGGTTTCACATAACTTGCATCTATAAAATTAGCACGTCCAATCGCCACGACTAGAATATCAGCTTGACGCGCGATCTCAGCCATGTTAGCAGTACGTGAATGGCACATCGTAACGGTAGCATTTTCCCTTTGAAGTAACAGTGACACGGGCTTACCAACAATATTACTTCTTCCAATCACAACCGCATGCTTGCCTGACATTTCAATGCCAGCGCGTTTAATCAGTTCAATAACACCTGATGGTGTACAGGGAAGGAGACTATCATCACCGATGACTAAGTTACCCACGTTGATGGGGTGGAACCCATCAACATCTTTTTCTACAGAGATCGCATTAATGACAGCCTTCTCTTCAATATGCCCAGGAAGTGGCAGTTGTACAAGTATCCCATTAATATTATCTTGATGGTTAAGTTTGTCCACTAAAGTTAGCAATTCCTCTTGTGAAGTCGTCTCGGACAGACGATGTACCTCAGAATAATAACCTAGATCATGGCAAGCTTTTTCTTTATTACGGACATAGACTTGAGAGGCAGGGTCTTCTCCCACCAATACGACAGCAAGCCCTGGAATAACGCCTTTATTTGAAAGTTCCTTTACTTCATTAGCCAATGAACCACGGATTTCATCTGATACCTGTTTCCCACTAATAATCGTTGCTGTCATTACACTCTCTCCCCTTATGCTAAGTATAATTAAGAATTCTAGGAACGTTTCTCTTTAAGTTCATCCAAGTCGCCGATCATTTTCCCTAAAACACCATTTACAAACTTACCAGAATCCTCTGTACCAAAGTGCTTAGCAAGATCAATCGCTTCATTAACAACAACTTTGGCTGGAACATCCTCTTGATATACCATCTCAAAAGTCGCTAATCGCAATACTTGACGGTCTACACGGGATAAACGACTCATTTGCCATCCAACTAAATAATGACCAAGCAGTTCATCAATCGCGACTTTATTACTCCAAGTTCCGTTCACAAGCTCTAGAACATACTCCTTCAGCTTGATTTCATCTTTGATGACTCTTTCGGTTTCATTCTCTTCTGAAGCTTCTTCCAATAAGGTAATTACAGCCTCTTCACTTTCTACTAAGTTCATTTCCATTTGGTACAGGCTTTGTACCACGATTTCTCTTGCCACACGTCTTTTCATAATTATCCGTTCCTCCTGAATATCTTGTAATGCGTTCATTTTATCTCATAACAGAACCTACCATGTTGTCATTTCAGGTTTACATGTGTTTCTTCGTGAAATATTAACAAAGTATAACGTGAAACTTATACTTTCTTAATATTCACAAAAAAAACCCTGGAATACTTTCTCCTAAAAATGGGCCTGGCGAAGCTGTAGCTCTTTTTCTTAGAGAAAGTATATCACAGGGTTCATTTAAAAGGACGCCAGCGTTCCGATAACCATTGCACAGCTTCCCTCAAATGAAAGAAAGAACCATGTTGCAAATCTTTTCTTTTACCGAAAGTGTACCCAATGAACACAACCAATGCAAAGAACAACATATCCCAAAAACCAGAAATCAAATATATAATACCGAATAAAACCCCACCCATAATACCGACAATGCGACCTCTGTGACTCCCCCACATCTCTTTCCAAAGCATCGGGAAATTCACCTCTATTCCACTCTACTCTTAAAGCTTGGTGATTGCGCTACGTTAGCAATAAATACTGACACATCCGACACCGGAATTCCAGTGGTTTCTTGCAAATAATCATGGACTTGTTTCTGTATGTCAGAAGATAAAACAGGGATAGAAAATTCGCCATCTACAACAGCACGAATCTCAATCGTAATACCTGCTTGATTTACCTTGACACGAGCTTTCAAATCTCTTACACCTCGTACTTTAGATGCCGCCTTGAGACATAAATTCTCAATCGTTTCCACCGAAATTTGAATATCTCCAAACTCCGTTCGCTGATCAATAGAAGGAATGCTATTCCGATCTTTACGGATAGAAATATAGAAGAAACGAATACTCAGAAGAAATAGTACGACCATCACAACAATCGTCGAGATGAATACGCGGTAATCCGAGTCATCAATCCAGTTAGAAGGTAAAACACCACTGAGTTTGAGGATGGCAGCTACAGAAAGAATAGCAATACTCAAGCTATATATAAACAGCAAAAGTCTATCAAGTATTTTAGCCACGAAGCAACCCAACCTCCTAAAATTATAGTAAACCCTCGACATGAAATGTCGGGGGTTCGAATGCCTATCGTAGTCTATTATTTAACCCGTTGGCTATAATCAACGTCATCGTGCTTTTCCACTACTTTAAAAATAACATCGTGAATATGCACGTTCACTTCGATCACGGTCAGTCCTGTCATATTCTCGATAGAACGTTTAACATTACTCTGAATTTGAGCAGCTACTTCAGGCAGGCGATAACCGTATTCTACAATGACGGAAACATCAATTGCAGCTTCACGTTGGCCTACTTCAACCTTAACACCTTTGGATTGATTCTTACGACCTAGAAGTTCTGCAATTCCACCTGCAAATCCTCCACTCATTCCAGCTACGCCTTTAATTTCAACTGTAGCTAATCCTGCAATAACTTCAATAACTTCAGGAGCAATTTGGATTTCACCGATATCCGTTCGTTCAAATTCATTCGGTATTGTACTCATACTGACCATATCACACCCTTCAAGTAAATTCTTTAGCATCAAAAGATAATCGCATAGCACTTACTAGGCATGCAAATTTTATTATCCATACTATATCATTTAGGTATCATTAAGACAAACAAAGAACAAGAATTAAATCTCATTTTCCTCAAGAAACTTAATATCGAAATCCCCTTCGATGAACGTAGGATGTTTCAACAGTTTTTGATGAAAAGGGATCGTTGTATGAATTCCTTCCACCATAAATTCGGATAACGCACGTTTCATTTTTGCGATGGCTTCTTGACGAGTTGGCGCCCATACGATCAACTTAGCAATCATAGAATCATAATAAGGTGGAATCGTATACCCTTGATAAGCAGCGCTATCGATTCTTACACCAGGACCACCGGGAGGTAAATAAAATGAAATCTTTCCAGGCGCAGGCATAAAGTTTTTATCAGGATCCTCTGCGTTAACCCGACATTCGATTGCCCAACCGTTAATTACAATATCTTCTTGACTGAAGGAAAGAGCATGGCCTTCTGCCACAGAGATCATTTCCTTAATGATATCCACACCAGTCACTAATTCCGTCACCGGATGTTCGACCTGAATACGTGTGTTCATCTCCATAAAATAGAATTTCCCGTCAGTTCCAAGTAAAAACTCAAGCGTTCCCGCTCCTGAGTACTGAACTGATTTTGCGGCCCGAATGGCAGCCTCACCCATCTGTTCACGAATTTCTGGAGAAAGTATAGGACATGGAGCTTCTTCTAGAAGCTTCTGTCTACGACGCTGTATGGAACAATCCCGTTCTCCTAAATGTACCACATGACCAAAATTGTCAGCGATAATCTGGATTTCCACATGTTTCATTCCAGTCAAATATTTCTCTAAATATACCCCTGCATTGCCAAAAGCCTTCTGGGCTTCTTGCTGAGCTGCGGTTATTTGTTTAATTAACGAATCTTCATTCTCCGCAATACGTATCCCTTTACCTCCACCACCAGCTGTTGCTTTGATGATCAGTGGATAACCAATATCACGACCAAGAATAAGTGCCTCTTCAAGACTATCTACGATTCCATCAGACCCTGGAATTACCGGTACACCGGCTTCCTTCATAGTCAGTTTAGCAACGGATTTATCGCCCATTCTAGTAATAGCATCTGCTGAAGGACCGATAAAAGTGATGTTGCACGATTCACAGATCTCTGCGAAATCTGCGTTCTCAGCCAAAAATCCATATCCAGGATGAATCGCATCACACTCTGTCAGTGTGGCTACACTCATAATATTAGTAACATTCAGATAGCTATCTTTGGATAGTGTTGGTCCAATACAATAAGCTTCATCCGCAAGGCGCACATGTAGCGAATCTTTGTCTGCCTCTGAATAGACTGCAACAGTTGATATGTCAAGTTCTCGACAAGCCCGGATAATGCGAACCGCTATTTCTCCTCGGTTCGCAATGAGCACTTTATGAAATTTCATTGCAGGTACCATCCTCCTTAAAGTTTTCCATAGGAAAACTTTCTTCGTAAGCATTAACTTAAGTTTTCCGAAGGAAAACTTTCTTCATAAACATTCACTTAGTTTTCCTTCGGAAAACTCTCTTCGTAAGATTATTGTAACGACTTCTTACTCCGTTCTTACCAAGAATAAAGGCTGACCATATTCAACCAATTGGCCATTTTCAACCAACACCTCTACAATTTGCCCCTTAATTTCCGCTTCCAATTCATTCATTAACTTCATAGCTTCTATGATACAAACCGTTGATTTTGAGTCTACTTTATCTCCACTACTTACGAATGGAGCATCGTCAGGAGAAGCAGATCTGTAGAATGTTCCCACCATAGGCGAAACAATTTTATGTAATGATGACGATAAGTCGGCTGATGTCGACTGATCATTCAAACTTAGATCAGATCCCTGATCTGTGGGATGCAGCATTGGCTGAACATGTAATGGTGCCGTTGGATATCCTTGTGGGATGGCTTGTTGATAATGTGCGACTTCCGTTTTCCCAGGTTTACGAATGGATAGACGAGTCCCTTCCATTTCTATTTCCAACTCTTGAACAGATGTTTGGTCTACTAACTTGATCAATTCCTTAATCTCACTCAACTTAAACATTGTCAATTCACTCCTTTAACTTTCAGAACCGCCTTACACAAGACTTGCATATACATACCGATATGTATTATATCACAAACGCAAGAAATGGAAAGAGTCCAGACTGATCCGGACTCTTTCCTAATCTGTATATTTATGGCGAATTATAGCATTTCATTAGGGGGCAACGTATTGTACACTAACTTTATCTTGAGATACATTTAGTTCTTTCATGACTAATTGTACAATGGTTACAGCTTGCTTCACATCCAATTTATCACTAAGAACAAGTACTTGATATTTATCATTTTCTTCTTTAACAACGACCTCTTCAAATTGCTTATGAAGTTCTTCTTCAATTCCTGTAATCTTAACTTCTTTCTCATCTAGACTTCTCAGTTCATCGTTTGCTTTCGCCACTTCTTCAGGTGTATTCGTCTCATTTAGCTTCACATACAAATCGCTTTGTTTCTTCATACTATTATCCTTACGTTCCAATTGATACGAATCGAGAATGCTTCTTCCAGAAGTAGCTTGGGATGCAACTTCTTTAAGTATCTCATCATCATTTTTAATCTCGTTTGATTTCGGTGTTTCAGATTTAGCACTCTCTTTAGCAGTCTCTTTAGCAGTCTCTTTAGCAGTCTCTTTAGCAGTCTCTTTAGTTGTATCCTTAGTTACTACCTTATCCGTTTGCTTAGCAGTATCTGTATTTACTGTTGTATTGTCAGTTTCAGTAACTGTATCCGTCATTTTTGTTGTTGCTGTAAGATCTCTGTTCTTTCCATCTAAATCTACTTCCGTAGCAACAAGCTCTTTGTTATCAACTAATTTTTGATCTACCACCTGTTGACTGTCTGCAACTGGAATTTTTGATGTTCCGGAATCTTCTGTGAAAAGGTAATAAGCAGACAGCACCACCATCAAGCTCAACATAGATACTAACCAAATTGTTTGTCTTTTATTATTCATTCCTAATTTCCTCCTTTGTCTTCTTGAAAAATGGTTGAAGCATTATTCCTGTTTGCGTGGAACGACCGATATTCTATAGCTAGGTACATTTAATCCTTTCCCTACTGCATCTATAACAAGCTCACGAACCACTTTGTTCTCAGCCCCTTTAGCTACAATTAATACGCCCCGAATTTGTGGCTTGACCTTTTTAGTAACGATCGGTGTCTCATTTCCTGATGATTCATAGGTTACGATTTCACCATCTCGCGTATATTGGGTAGTATTTCGTTTCCCACCGTTAGCGTCATTTTCCTGAGATGTCTGTTGCGAATCTTTGACATTACGTTGGATGACCATTTCTTCTGTTGAATCTACAGTAACCAATACATCAACTGTGCCCACACCCACTATTTTTTCCAAAATCTCTTTAATGTTGTTCTCGAATACCTCTTCAATACTGCCAAATGAGTCCACTTGTGAGTCTGTATTTTGAAACGTTGCCTGAGTAGGATTTGAACTTGGTGGTTCCCTCCCTATATTCTCATTGTCTACCTTCTTCACATTGACAAAGGAGCTAAATAACACAATCGCTACGCCCACCAAACCTAAAATAATGAGCCAACGAAAAACAGATATTTTTTTAGCTCCACCACTTCCTCCACCAATCCATTGCTCTACTCTCTTAAACCAGTTCCCCAAATTCACTCACCCCCCTTATATTTTGCCTTCGTCATTCTGTTGAATCTGAATTTGCTCAGACTGTAGATTCCACTTCATCCTAAGTAACTTCACAATATCTTCTTTTTTCGCATCTTGACCCAATGCTTCAACAGAACCCTTATCCGAGACACTACCATCTGATATGCTACCTGCTGTCTTCATGGGCTCCACATTCACTTCCACCTTAACCGGAGCTATTGGTGATATAACAATTTGCTGCGATGAATTGTGATCTTGATCCGATTGTTCCTGAAGGTCTTGTGGTTCTGGCTGTAACACAACGTCAACGGATGTAATGGACGGTGATGCTTGTTCATTCGCCTCTTTTGCCGGAAGGAGAGCAAGAATAACCTTTACCTCTTGAACCAGTGACCCTGTCTCCTCTTGAATTTGTAGCTTCATTTGTCTTGCAACCTCTTCTCCAGCCCACTGAAGACTCTGTGTTTGTTGCTGATGTTTCATTTGTTCTGCCTGCGATAAAATTTGCTGTAATGTGGTCTCTTTACCATTCGTAAAATTAGCTGAATTCATGTCTTGGGCTTGAAATGCTTCAGTCAACTTTAATTCAGGCGAATCAGTAAACAGATTGATAATTGGCTGTAATAAGGTGAGAAGAATAAGTAGGCTAAGAACCAGTTTGACATAACGTTCCATAGAACGACTGGGTAGAATGAGATCCACGAAAGTTGCCAACAGCACGACCATGATAACTTCCTTCATCCATTCGTTTAACCAACTCATATCGTAACTTCCTCCTCCTTCTTCACCTCATCATGACGGTTACATTACCAGCCATTAGCAAGATGGTTATAGCTAGAAAGAACATCAATCCAACAACCGCCATGGCAGCAAATGCGTAAATCATACTTTTACCTATCGTTTGCAAGCATGTAACAATCGGGGTATCTCCTAATGGTTGCATCACTGCTGCCGCTACATGATAAATGAGTGCAAGTGTTAATATTTTGATAGCTGGAAAGGCACAGAGGAAGAGAATGATAATTACGCCGGCCAATCCGATCGAATTTTTCACTAATAATGAAGCGGATATGACCGTATCCGTCGCATCTGCGAACATCTTACCTACCACAGGAATGAAGCTGCCTGATATGAATTTTGCTGTACGAATCGTCACGCCATCTGTCACTGAACTTGTAATCCCCTGAACCGAGATGACTCCAAGAAAAATAGTTAGAAGTATTCCAAGCAGTCCCACACTGATCTTTTGTAATAGATTCGCCATTTGCGTTAACTTATATTTGTCCGACAAGGAGCTTACAATGTGTAATACCGCTGAGAAGAAAAGGAGTGGAAATACAGTTGTTCGAACAACCGTCCCGACGGTATGTATCATGAATACAATCAATGGATGCGTGACGGACACAGTAACGATATTTCCCATGGAAGCCAGAAGAGAGAAGAGAAGTGGTACCATGGCCATCATGAAGTCGATCATGTTATCGATAGCCCCTTTGGCGTAACCAATAGCTACAGAGAAACTATTAATCGCGATAACCATAACGATCATGTAACATAATGAATAAGCCACCTTGCTGACGTTATTTCGTTCAAATGCTGTCTGTAATGTCTCAAGGATCAAACTCATAATACTTAGCATCACAATTGTGACAAGGAGTTTCCCATTGTAGAGCACTTCGTGCCAGAAGAAGGATGTTAGACCAGACATCACGTTCTTTATTCCAAATCCTTCTCCACCAGGAAGCAACATATCCATAAAGGAAGGTGTTTTCTCATCTGGAAAGAATCCACCATAATCTTTCATCAATTCATCCCAATAACTTTCCACCTGATCTGTGGGTAAATTATTGGCCTGTTGTTGTATAAGTTGATTAGCAGGTGAATCAGCATAGACACTACTTCCCCACGTCAACAACAAGAGAATTATGAATATAAATTTATATTTCACGTCTGGAAAACCTTGTCGTCCTAACATGGTAATATCCCACTTTCTTAGGCAGGCAGTAGCTTCATGACGGTTTCAATGATGATTCCAATGATTGGTATAGCAAGCACCATGATCAGGACCTTGCCTGCTAATTCAATCTTGGATGCGATGCTTTCCTGTCCTGCATCCCTTACAATTTGAGACCCAAATTCGGCAATATAAGCAATTCCGATGATTTTGAGAATAGTCTTCAAGTAAATCATCTGAATACCTGCTGATTCTGCCATTCTTTCTAACTCACTAATTACGATCCCAATCTTTCCAATCAAAAAGAGAAAAATTAGAATGCTTGTTGAAGCCGCTATTAGAAAAGCGAACATCGGTTTTTGTTCTTTAATAATTAGAATTAGAATGGTTGATATTAGACCCAATCCTACAACTTGAATGATTTCCATAACGGTTCTCCTACTGGAACAGAAAGATGGATTTGATCTCTTGCAGCAGGTTGTCGAGCATACGAACGACCATAAACAACACCACGACAAAACCGATGACCGTCACCCAATGAGCCATATCCTCTTTTCCCATTTGTTTGAGCACCGTGTGAATCATGGCAATAATGATCCCGATTCCCGCTATCTGAAAGATAGCGTTCACGTCAATGTTCATTTCCTGCACCTCGCTAAAAGATCAAAATGACGATCAATACTCCCACCAGAAGCCCTAGATTTTTGCTTAATCTTCCGTATTTCTCTAGCTCCTCCCTCGCCGCAACCTCTTCATGTTTTAACTGCTGTGCAGCTAATGCAATATGTTTAATCTGATCCTGACGATCACTTGTTCCTAAAGTAAAACTCAGTTGGTGAAGTACCTCTCGCTCTGTGGCTTTCATCGAAGTTCGTTTCCAATGTAAGGCTAATGCCTGCTGTATACTCTCCTGTGCGGTCAATCCTTGAGGTGAATTCATGTCGTTAGCAGCGCTTATAAAAAATGATTTCAACGGTTCTTGCATCTGCGACCCCATCTTGTTAAGCGCCTCAGGTAGTGGCGTAAATCCGTAAGATATTTCCGTCTCTAGTCGCTGCATGACTAGGATGAGTTCGCGAATCTGCTGTGGCCTTCTTTCAAATTGTCTTGCCTTATTGAAACCCGCTAACGTTCCTGATAGAACGATAATCAACATCCCCAGCAGTTTAACCATAGGCATCAACTCCCTTCTGATGCGGCAAGGAAAGCTGGATTGAACGTTGCTGTCGATCGAGTATACGATAGGTAGGTTTACCAGCTACCCGATTCAGAATGACATACATCTCAAATAGCTGATTCTCCATAAGCGCAGCCATCGCAGGTCGTTGTGAGAGTTCGTCCACAGACGAGCCGTGAGCGGTTGCAATGACGGAGATACCTGCATGAAGCGCTTCTGTGATGGCCTCCACATCTTCAGGACGACCGATCTCATCCACCAGCAACACTTCAGGAGACATCGAACGGATCATCATCATCATTCCTTCTGCTTTAGGACAGCCATCCATGACATCGGTTCTTGGGCCAACATCAAAGCTTGGTACACCACGCATACTTCCTGCAATTTCAGACCTTTCATCAATGATTCCAACTTTCAACCCTGCCCATTTCACAGTTGAATCACCATAAGTACCGCTGCTAATCTGTCTAGCCATATCCCGTATCAGCGTCGTTTTTCCGTGCTGAGGAGGAGATAGAATCAAGGTATGTTTCATCCTATTCTCTTTCTTATCTATCAAATGAGGCAGGATCGCATCAGCAGCCCCACGAACTTCTCGCGCGATCCGAACGTTAAACCCACTAATATCACGCAAATGTTCCACTTTCCCTCCACTTAGAACCGTTCTACCTGCTAAGCCGATGCGGTGACCACCTGGTATGGTAATAAATCCTTTGCGTAACTCTTCCTCCATGGTGTAAAGGGAGTGGTTACTAATCCTGTCTAACAACCGATGAGTGTCTTCTCTTGCTGGCTTGTACGATTCCTCGACACGAAGCGTCAATTTTCCACCCAACGTGAGAAAGTGATGCTCCCCCGAAGCATTGATTTCAAGGGGCCTGCCTTCGCGAATTCTAATCTCTTCCAATCGCTCCAGCATGGAGGGAGGCAGATGTTCAAGGAGCGACTTGATCGGTTCAGGAAAAAGCTCCAACCAGTTCATTTTCATGAATGCTACCTCCTAAGATTTTTTCGAAGAAAAAATCACTTCATAAGCATAACCTAAGATTTTTTCGAAGAAAAAATCACTTCATAAGCATAACCTAAGATTTTTTCGAAGAAAAAATCACTTCATAAGTAATACTTATTTCGCAAAACTTCTCACTTTTTAATACGCGGTCGCTAGAGTCTGCTCGTTGTTTTCATACCTCATATGTATGCCTGTACTCCATTTTTATGACCATCGAGTCTATCATTTTTTCAAAATACCAATTAAGAGACATGAAACTCCTAGCAAAATCCAAGCCATTTTAGCCCATGATAATTTATCAGCCATTCCTAACAATCCAATAGAAGTGGTGATAATCAACACGGATGGTCCAACAAAAGCTAATGTTGTATTAATTGTAAGCGCCTTATCTACCTGTCCAACTTTTAACATGAACAAAGCTGCAGTAATCTCAATACTTCCAGAGATGAGTCTAAGGGTAGCCATACTGACTACGAACTTATCCAAAATGATAACCCCCTTTTTTTTCACTACTAACACCCATGATATGCATGAATCTCTCTTTTTAGATGTGAATTTTGGAAGAATCATTCATTTTGGACGACGAAAAAAAGACCCGAAATTATTCGGGTCTTCATCTATCTTTTTAAACTATATGAAATTATATATCATTTCATGATTAACGACGATCCTGAGGACCTCCAACAAATACTTGTTGGTCAGCATCCAAATTATAAGCCGTATGAAGTGCTTTAATCACCTCATCTAAGTTGTTGCCATCAATCACACAAGAGGTTTTAATCTCAGATGTACTGACCATCTTAATACTTACACCCTGTTTGGAGATCACGTCGAACATTTGAGCGGCAACACCAGGATGGCTTATCATGCCAGCCCCAACAATAGATACCTTAACCAGATGATCTTCAGAAGTCACTTCACGGTATGGAAGCTCACCTTTGATACTTTCGATGACAGCTACAGCACGGTCACATTCAGACACCGTAAATGAGAAATCCGCTTCGCCATTCTTAACGCCACTTTGTACGATGATATCCACATTAATACCTTCTTGCGCCAATGCACCAAATACCTGTGCAAGCACTCCAGGCGTATCCGATACGCCTAGAATACTGATACGTGCGACATTTTTATCAAAGGCGATCCCACTTACGACTACCCCTTGCTCCATACTTGCTTCCTCCTTCACAACCGTACCTTCATTATTATTAAAACTAGACCGTACAACTAGACGGACGTTATTATGTTTCGCATACTCCACCGCGCGAGGATGAAGTACCGCTGCTCCCAGACTAGCAAGCTCCAGCATCTCATCATATGATATTTCCTTAAGTTTTGTAGCGCACTTTACAACTCGTGGGTCAGTAGAATAAATGCCATCGACATCTGTGTATATTTCACACACATCAGCATTAATTGCTGCAGCCAATGCAACGGCAGTTGTATCTGATCCACCTCGACCGAATGTCGTAATCTCTTCATCTTCCGTCATGCCTTGGAATCCGGCAACCACGATAATCTTCCCTTGACTCAGTGCTGCTTGAATACGATCCGGGATAATATCCATAATACGCGCTTTGCCATGTACGGATTCTGTGCGGAATCCTGCTTGCCACCCTGTAAAGGAAATGGCCTCCCGACCAAGTTGGTGAATAGCCATCGATAACAAGGCCATCGACATTTGCTCTCCCGTTGTCATTAACATATCCATTTCCCGAGCTGGTGGCTCCGGGTTTAAAAGCATAGCTTGGTCAATTAACTCATCTGTCGTATCTCCCATAGCAGAGACTACAACGACACATTGATGACCTTCATCTTGTTTCTCAACGATCCGTCTTGCTACACGCTGCATTCGCTCCGTATTACCAACGGAACTGCCTCCGAATTTCATGACGTACAGTGACAACTTTGATTCACTCCCCACTCATTTTAAACATCTATCTTTCTGTCGTACTTTAAACCAGTATAATACGAAAGTGAGCAGTTTCGTCAATGTTTTTTAGTTAATTTCAACAAAAATCCTCCCCGCAGTATGCGGTGGAGGATAAAGTGGAGTTAAACCCCAAATTTAGTGGACTGATTAAGCACGGGAGATATATTTACCATCACGTGTATCAATTAACAACACATCATCTTGGTTAATGAATAGTGGAACCTGAACAACTAGGCCGGTTTCTAGTGTAGCATTTTTGGTAGCCCCTTGAGCCGTGTTACCTTTAACTCCTGGCTCAGTGTCTGTCACCTTCAACTCAACACTGTGAGGTAAATTAATACCTAGAATTTCACCTTTATAACTAACAATATTTACGTTCATGTTTTCTCTGATGAAGTTCAATTCCCATTTAAGCTGATCACTATTCAAAGTGAATTGGTCATAGGTTTCATTATCCATGAACGCATGCTCTTGAGCACTAGCATATAAATACTGTACAGGACGGTTCTCGATAATTGCGCGTCCAATAGTCTCACCAGCGCGGAAAGTACGTTCAACGGTGTTACCATTGCGTAAGTTTTTCAATTTAGAACGGACAAATGCCGCACCTTTACCTGGTTTAACGTGTTGGAAATCAATAACGGTAAAGATATCACCCTCAACTTCAACCGTTAACCCTGTTTTAAAATCATTTACTGATATCATAAAATAATTTCCTCCTAAAAGTTTTTTTATAAGCGTTACTACTTTAATATGCTTCGAAAAAACCTAGCTTCGAAAGCATACACTCAAGTTTTTTTGTAGCGTTACTTCTTGATAATCATTCGTGTGGGATGCCACTGCGATGACGGATTGTCCTTCCGGTTGCTTATACTTATTAACCATTCAACACAGTGTAATCTTTACTGCTTTTCGTTAAAATAACAATACCCGTCTCTGTAATGAGAATATCATCCTCAATGCGAACTCCACCGATTCCCGGTAAATAAATACCTGGTTCTACCGTAACGACCATACCCGGTTGTAAAATATCATCACTTAGTTTAGATAAACGTGGAGATTCATGTACTTCCATACCTAATCCATGTCCAGTACTATGACCGAATTGCTCCCCATATCCGTATTTCGTAATAATATCGCGTGCAAGCGCATCGGCTTCACGACCCGTCATGCCTGACTTAATATTCGCCAGTGTATGGAGCTGTGCTTCCAGAACAATATCATAAATTTCTTTCAATACGGGTTGTGGATTTCCTAAAGCAATCGTCCGAGTTAAATCAGAGCAATACCCATCGAGTAATGCACCGAAATCGAAGGTAATAAATTCATTCCCTTGAATCACACGTTCGCTCGCAACACCGTGAGGCATGGAGGAACGTTCCCCTGAAGCAACAATGGTATCAAAGGATGATGAGGTTGCTCCATGATTACGCATGTAGAATTCCATAGCTAGATCAACTTCACGTTCCGTCATCCCAGGCTTCACGACATTCAGAATATAATTGAATGTTTCATCGGCGAGGTCGGCTGCACGTTGCATGACCTTAACTTCTTCCTCATCCTTAAATATCCGCAATTGCTCTACTAGCCCTTTAACAGGGATAAGCTCAATCTCAGGTACCAGCTGTTCCTTGTAGGTAGTATATGCGCTATAAGATACATCATCCTGTTCGAAACCAAGCAGTTTAATCTTGTTGTTCACAAGCAGCTCTTTTACATTATCCATCACTTTAGTACCATGTTCCACAACTGTGAAGCCTTTTGCTTGTTGCGGCGCTTGTGTCATGTAACGAAAATCGGTTAGTAAATATGCATTAGACAACGTCACTAGAACATACCCTGATGATCCCGTAAATCCAGTCAAATAACGACGATTTATTGGACTCGTGATAAATACAGCTTCTACATTTTTCCTCTGCATGCCTTCACGTAACTTAAGTACTCGTAAATTTTCCATTATGTGATCTCCCTCTCTAAAAGACAGACTCCAAGGAGAGCGATACTACCGTCCCTGATCTTCCAAATGGCGTACTAGTGCAATCAGTCCAAGCTCATAACTTAATGCACCAAATCCGGCAATTTGCCCGACGGCAACAGGAGCAATCACGGAAGTGTGTCGAAAAGACTCCCTAGAGTGAATATTGGATAAGTGTACCTCTACTACTGGAATGCGTACAGAACTAATCGCATCACGTAATGCATAGCTGTAATGTGTTAGCGCACCTGGATTAAGAATAATCCCATTCGCTTTCTCCATTGCTTCATGAATCCAGTCGATCATAACTCCCTCATGATTAGATTGATAGAAGGAAATATCAACACCCAGATTACTTGCTTGCTTCCGAATATTATCTTCAATAGATTGTAAGTTTTGTGACCCGTAAATACCAGGTTCCCTTACACCCAGAAGATTGAGGTTCGGTCCGTTGATCACCCATATGGTATTCAAATTGATATTCCCACCCTTATAATCAAATAACCATCTGCTATTTTACCATAGGGAATGTATTCTTGAGAAGCTATTTCGAGCTCAGCCTTCTACTTTCTTAGGTTCCCTTATCCTTTCGTCCGTGAATTCCATCGCAATCGTATACCCAATGAATAACCCCCACAATAGAAACAAGCAAAATTCACTAATAATCGTCGTTGCTGATAGACCTGATAATGGCTTAACCATATCGAATAACGGACCTACCACCACAAAGATGATGATCCACCAAATAATCCCATATATCATGCCCGGCCAAGGTCCCTTCAACTTACGAAACAGGGCTACATAGATGAGTGATACCACCATCGAGAACGCTATAAAAAACAATAATCCCACGAGATGACCTGCTCCACTTTTCAAAAATTGATTCTTAAAAAATGGCTCTGCTAAATACGCTGGAATGACTTTCGTAAATTTAAATATATAGAAAATCCAGTGCATGACACCCCAAATGATACCTGCAAAAAAACCCAACTCTAACGCAAATGTAAACGGATTGGTATATGTATGAGTTGACTTTTGATGTTGATTCATAAGAAATCCTCCTATTTTATGCTCTTATTCCTAAAATTCTTCTATGCCTAGTATGTTCATTTCGTTCTTGAGTAAACCACGACAATGTAGGATCCATTACAATGAAAAACAAACCTAAGTCTCCCTATAATTTAGTGAACTAGATATTGAAGAGGAAATTCGATACAATAGAATGAATGAAACCAAGAAGAAACGGATACACCGTCACTTAAGGGCAGGTATCCGTCTCTTCGGAAATATAAGGAATAGAGTATCAAGTGAAACTTATACTTTCTTATATTTTAAAAAATAACCCATATAGGGAAGGTGAACTGGTTGCCTCAAGAGTCTAAGTCTATCAGCTATGGTGGCCAAGCCGTCATTGAAGGTGTTATGTTTGGCGGAAAGAATATCAACGTTACTGCTATAAGACGTAAAAACAATGAAATAACATTTTTAGAAGTGCCCCGTGAAGATAAATCATGGATAAAGAAATTACGTAAGATCCCTCTTATTCGAGGTATTGTCAGTCTTATAGATTCCAGTGCGAAGGGATCCAAGCATTTGAATTACTCAGCGGATGCCTATGCGGATGATGAGACAGCACCAGAAGAACGTGTCCAACAGAAGAACAAGGAAAAATCCAGCATGAGCCTTACGATGATGATTGGTGTTGCTGCAGTCGGAGTACTTTCTTTTATCGTGGGTAAGCTAATCTTCACACTCCTACCTGTGTTCCTTGAAGATTTCATATTTGGCGAGTTGTTTAATAATTACATTCTGCATAACTTAGTAGAAGGTGTAATCAAACTAGCACTACTCCTCGTATATCTTTGGATAATTACTTTAACCCCCGTTGTTAAGCGCTTATTTCAATATCATGGCGCAGAACATAAAGTCATTACCACCTTCGAAGCTGGCGAAGAATTGACAGTAGCGAACGTGCAGAAACATAGCCGCCTTCATTATCGTTGCGGTAGTAGCTTTATGATGCTTACCATTTTGCTAGGCGTTATCATTTATTCCGTCGTACCATGGGACAATATGGTGGACCGTGTTTTACAACGTCTCGTTTTATTACCTGTCGTTATGGCGGTTTCTTTTGAATTTCTGAAGTTCACGAATGCGATGAGAGATATACCAGTCTTGCGCTTTTTAGGTTACCCTGGACTCTGGTTGCAGTTACTTACAACTAAAGAACCGCTGGATGCACAAGTAGAAGTTTCAATTGCTTCCTTTAACCGAATGAGAGAATTAGACGTTGAAATTGAGAACTCAAAGGTTAATTCATCACTCAGAAACGGAGTATTAGATGCTGTGAAAGGATGAGGATACGATGAAGAGTCAATCTTTTGCCACATGGGCAGTAATCATATTAGCAGCATTAGGCTTACTGATCGATATCATATTCGACAATTTCATGTTACTAAAGTCTCTGCTCATTCCAGCCCTAGTGTTCTTAGTCGTATTTCTATTATTCAGATATAAACAGCCTAGACGATTGAACAAGCAACCCAAGGTCAAGCCATCACGTAAAACCATGGATAAAGTCGCTGGAATCAGAAAAAGCACCTCAAGTCCATCTTCTAAAAAGAATAAAAACTATCCTTTTCAAGTTATCGAAGGTAAAAAAGGTAAAAATGATGACCAGATGCCAAAATATCATTAGAACTGAATAGAAAAGAAGGTAATCGCTGAGTCCCTAAGGATAAGCGATTACCTTCTTTTCTATATATCCAACAATCTCAACCTTTCCACGTACCAAAAAACTTATTTCCTGCCTCAAACCCCGACTGGAATAATGCCGTGCTCTCCGCCTTCGTAATATGAAAATTAGTTGTACCTACGCCCAACGTAGGAATTTTGATAGTACGAAGACTCGTATCCCGCTCGATATACCTTTCATCGTGTGCAGACAACATCGTCTCAAATAACGCCTGTAGCATTGTAAATGGACCTCGGATGGTGTGAGGCAATCCCTCTTTCTTTCCAACCATCTGAAAGCCAATCGTAGGAATAGGCAATCCCGTCGTCCTCGATATCTCATCATCAAACAACCACAATGGGAAATTACTTAATAAAGCCCCATCAACGACATAGACGAACTGTTCTCTGAATGACTTCCCTTTAGCTGCAGAACCGGTCTGTCTGAGTCTGACCGGATCGAAGAAATAAGGAATACTAGTGCTCATTCTCACAGCCTTTGCTATTTCAAACTTATTAGGGTTAAATCCGAATTTTCTTAGTCCATCGGGCAAAATCAATATTTTCCCATTGCTAATATCAGAAGCAACAATCTGTAATTTTCCGGGAGGAAGATCCGAGAATGTAGATATTTTTTTCTCTAATAAAACATTTCGAATCCATTGTTCAAGCGCTTCCCCTGAATATAAGCCCTTCTTTAATAATACTCGGAGTGGTGGACCGATAAATTTGGTATTAAATACGGGCGATCTCTTTAGAAAGGACGTAAAAGGCGTCTGGTTGATGATCTGGTTCATTTCTTCCGCCGTAAACCCTGCAGCCAGCAATGACGCTACAATGGCCCCAGAAGACGTTCCAGCAAGCCTATGAAAGACCACATCTGCCTGCTCCGCGGATTTAACAGCACCAGCAAGAGATATCCCTCTTACCCCGCCCCCTTCAAAAACAGCATTAATTAGCATATAGAAATCCCCCGTTCACTCATAATAATGTTATCTATGTGTACGGGGGGCTTTTAATGACTAATAATGATAATTACTGCTTATAATATGAAGTCAGTTCAGGAATCAATCCAAGTGGGTTCTTCAGTATATCTTTCGCACTAAAAAATATACTTCCTCCCACAGCAGGCTTGCTAGCATTGAATTTCAGTTGATTAATGATCTCTTGTGCACTTTGCCAGCCAATCTCGGAGGTACCCAGCTTATAAGGTGCTTGACCAATATACAGGTTTACGTCTGTTCCTTTTACTTCATTTGCCCACCAATTTACCAATGTATCATATTTCACTTCCGGTCTAGATAGGCTCCAATATATTTGTGGAGCTACATAGTCAACCCAGCCATTCTTAATCCAGGTTCGAATATCTGCATAATAATTATCGTATGCTGTAATGCTGGCTTTGGTATCTGAACCCGTAATATCCACAGTTTTGTTACGCCATACTCCAAATGGACTAACGCCAAAGGATACCTGTGGTTTAACCGCATGAATGGATTGATCTAATTGCTGAATGAATTGATTTAAATTGTCACGACGCCAATTATCTTTCGATGCTATTTGATTGGGATTATACGTTCTAAAGGTGTTGTCATCTTCAAACGTAACTCCTGTTGGATAGAAATAATCGTCGAGGTGAACACCATCAATATTATAATTCGAAACAACCTCCATAATGACTTCGTTCACGTGTGCACGCGCTTCTGGAATACCAGGGTTAATAATGAGCTGGCCCTTCGCATTCACAATCCATTCCGGATGTTCTATCGCGACATGATTACTCGCCAATTTGCTTGTGACTGTATCCGTATTCGCACGAAACGGGTTAAACCACGCATGAAATTCCATTCCTCTCGCATGTGTCTCATCAATCATATATTGAAGAGGATCATAACCAGGATTGATTCCTTGCGTCCCTGTTAATACTTTAGACCATGGAACCAATGTCGATGGATATAATGCATCTCCTACTGGACGAACTTGAACGAATACCGAGTTCAAACCGATAGCCTGTAGACGGTCGAGCATAGTAACATACTCTTCTTTCTGCTTTTCCATTTTTCCGTAGGAAGCTGCTGAAGGCCAATCCAAATTATACACACTAGATATCCAAGCTCCTCGAAGCGAAGAATAATCTGTTTCGGTATCACCACCGTTGTCAGGCAATGTAGCACCGCTTATTAACGTCACACTCTGTTCTGCCTGACTCCAATTCACCTGTAATCCAAGTGACTCTCCCACGAACCGTAGAGGTACCATCGTACGATTATTTTTAGACTGTACAGAAGTATCCAGTGATACCACTGAACCATTTACCTCCGCTGTCTTCTTACCATTTACGAGTTTAATAGTTGCCACGTCGCTCTCGATAATGACTGTCTTGGTACTTTGTGACCATTCAACTGACGCTCCCAATCCTTCACTAATGACACGTAATGGAACTAGCGTTACATTTAATTTGGGAAGAACATAGGGTGGTGTATCACTTGTTAACTTCACACCGTCTAATATGATGCTTATATTTTTGGTCGTCTGTGCTTGTACTGAAAAGCTTGTTAAAGGTAAGGTTATGATTAGAATTAGAGCCATGGCTATCCATCTACTAAATTTCAATATGATCTTCCTTTCGATTCATAGATTATAATCACGGTAAACGAAATGAAAAAAGCACCTGTCTCTGATGGGGGGGACAGATGCTTTGCTTACGAATCACTGACAAATTCCTTATGAACATCACGTAGTTCTTGAAGACGTTTTTCGTCCCGACGAAAATATTCTAAGAGTGTCTCAATCTGCGTTATTGAGTCCCAACTTAAGTGATGTTCAATCCCTTCAACATCTTTATATATATTTTCATGTTGAACGCCGATTATCGTTAAGAATTGTTCTAACAATTGATGACGATCTACAAGACGTTTACCAATTTTCTTTCCTTTTGTCGTTAAGATAAGACCGCGATATTTCTCATAAATGAGATATTCATCTTTGTCTAATTTTTGAATCATTTTGGTAACGGATGAAGGATGAACCTCTAACCCTTCGGCTATATCCGAAACGCGCGCATAACCTTTCTCATCAATCAGCTTATAGATGCGCTCTAAGTAATCCTCCATACTTGGCGTTGGCATCTTCTTCCCTCTTTTCTCTTGACAGATTAATAAGCCGAGTCGTACCTAGCTTGATAATCCTCTCTAATAAATATGATACCTACTCCGAATTCCTGCTTATGTAATGATACATGTTTAACGAGACATTTTGCAAGTCCCGTGATTGGTAAGAACTCGAAAAGCCCAATATTACACGTATTCGATTCAGCATAGATTCACCAAGACAGCGAAACGTCTTATTGAACAATCTTATCCCCAATCGTTGATTATTTCACTTAAAATTTCAGCCAATCGGGTGTTATTTGTTGAAGCCAAACCGTAATTTTAAACATTTGGTCTGTAAATAACAGAATTCCCATTAACAGCATCAATGCTCCACCTAGCTTCATCATCACATTGGAATATTTCAGAATCCATTTCGTTGATCCAATAAAAAAAGCAAGGATAAAGAACGGAATCGCAAATCCTACCGTATAAGCTGTTATTAACGCTAGCCATGTTCCAGGCTCACTAACGGCCATTGCAATAATAGCTGCCAGAATCGGTCCTATACAAGGAGACCAACCCGCTGAGAAACCAATTCCAAATATGAATGAACCTATGTAACCTGCTGGCTTAAATTTCAAATCCATCTTACGTTCTCTCATTAAGAATTTCGGTTGAAATATACCCAATAAAAAGAGCCCCATCAACATAATCAAAATGGCTGATAACTGTCTAATCAATCCTCTATTGTTGGAGAAGAAATGACCGAAGAAACCAGCGCCTAGTCCAAGAGAATAAAAAACCACAGAGAATCCGAGAATAAAAGCTAAGGTATGAGTAAGGGTCCGGAATCGGACTTCTTTTTTGTTCTGTTCGGTCTTAATCTGTTGCACCGACATCCCTGTAATATAAGAGAGGTATGAAGGATAAAGAGGCAAACAACATGGTGAAATAAATGAAGCAAAACCTGCCAAAAACGCAAGCGTTATATTGATTTCCACGCCTTCACCTCCTAATTAGGTAGACCTTTCTTTCCGATCATCGTCATAATTAGCATCGCTATCAACAATAGAACGATTGTTGCACCTGGTGCTAGATTCCATATACCAGCTACCATCAAACCTATCACGACCGCTGTTTCCGCAATGACGACAGACAATATAACCGAAGTCTTGAAACTTCGTGCAATCAATAGACTAATCGCTACAGGAATCGTTAATAGAGCCGACACTAACAAAGCCCCTACAATTTTGATTGCAGTACTGACTACGAGGGCTGTAAGGATCGTAATTAACATATTGAGCAACTTCACGGGTAATCCACTTACACTAGCTGCGTCTTCTTCGAAACTTAATACAAAAAACTCTTTAAAGAATAGGGTTATCACGAGCACAACAATGACTGTAACGCCTCCAACGACATACAAATCCATCGTATCTAAGGTATAAATACTTCCGAATAAATAACTCATTACATCCGTATTGTACCCCATTCCTAGTGTGAAAAAGAGCGAAGCCAACGCCACGCCACCCGACATAATAATCGCAATGGATAACTCTGCATAACTTTTATAAGCCTTTCTCAATTTCTCAATGGCGAAGGATGCAAGTACCGCAAAAACTAAACCTACGCCTAAAGGGTATACCTCAATTAGAAATCCTAACGCTACACCAGCGATGGTCACATGAGCAATGGTATCACCAATCATGGAGAGCCTCCGAAGCACAAGAAATGTACCAATGAGAGGTGCTGTTAATCCAATAAGTATTCCACCGACAAGAGCTCTTTGAAAAAAATCACTAAAAAATATTTCAAGCAATAATAACGTCTCCTTAATCTGATTCCATTAACTAAAAGATAATGAATGTTCTAAATTACGCTCATCGCAATTTTGTAAATCATGAGAATGTCTAACAAAAAATTGAATATTGCCATTCTTTTGTTTAGGTGTTGTTCCTAAGTACCCTTCAATCATATCCAAATCATGAGATACCATTAAGAAGGTCATATGATGATGTGCATGCATATGGGTTATAAGTTCAAAAAAACTCGCCTGCGTCTCCGCATCAATACCGACAGTAGGTTCATCCAACACAAGTAAATCCGGATGGTTAATGAGCGCTCGCGCTAGAAACGCACGTTGCTGTTGTCCACCAGAGAGCTCGCCTATCCGTTTGCCCGCAATATCTTGGATGCGCATTACTTCTAATGCATCATCGCATTGTTGTTTCATGTTACGACTAACGCGTCGGAAAAGTGCCTTATTGTTGTACATACCTGAGAGCACTACTTCACGCACGGTTGCTGGAAATAGCGGATTGAAGTTGTTTTTTTGAGGAACATAACCAATTCTCTCCCAGTCTTTAAACTTTTCAATGGGTTGACCGAATAAGTTTATATTCCCTTTTTCCGTAGGTAATAGGCCTACGATCATTTTCATTAAAGTAGACTTCCCTGCTCCATTTGATCCAATGATACCAACAAAATCGCGCTCTTTCACAGCAAAATTCACATCTGATAATACCTTCTGATTTCTATATGAGAAAGATACGTTATCTATTTCAATGATGTTCTGATGACAATCTTGGGCCGCCAGTGATTTCACAAGTACTCCGCCCTTCTAATTAAATTCTACCTTTATTTTAAAGCTATTATTAAATTTTGCAAATTTCTATCCATTAATGTAAAATAATCTTCTTTATTCTTTTCCTGTTCTTTCGTTAATCCCTCTAGAGGATTGAGTACCATAGTCTCAACATTAGCTTCACCAGCCAGTGTCTTTGCTAATCGATCAGACACCAATTCCTCGAAAAAGATGTATTGAATATTCTCTTCCTTCACCAGCTTAGTTAACTTGATCAAATCCTGTGCGCGAGGTTCTGCGTCTGGAGACAATCCCATGATCGAATGCTGTGTGAGACCGTAATCACGTGTTAAATACCCGAAAGCTTGATGAGAGACTACAATTTTCTTATTCGGCATTTTCGCTAACTCTGATTCAAATCTACGATCCAACTCCAATAATTTTTCATTCAACGCTTCGTACCTTTGCTCGTATTGACTCTGATGTGTTGGATCAACTTCTATGAAGCTATTCTTAATGTTCTCAGCCATCACAAGTGCTGATTTTGGACTCACCCACGTATGTGGATCCACATGATGCTGATCTGCATCTATATTCTCAGTACTAGTCTCTTCACCATGGTCGTGCCCATCATCACTCTCAGATTCAATCAGGTTCACACCTTTGCTAACTTCCACAGCCTTAACTTCACTGTCTTTATCAAGAGCTTTTAGAAATCCAGGAACCCATCCTTCTAGTCCCGCTCCATTATACATAAATAACTGAGCTTTCGACGTATTTACAATTTCTTGACTTCTTGGGGTCCAATCATGAGGTTCTACGCCAACGGGAAGCAGATTAACGACATGGGCATCCTCTCCACCGATAGCTTGAGCAAACTCATAGATAGGATAGAACGTAGTCACCACATTCACTTTACCTTCTTGCATACTCCCGTTTGATGTACTTCCACATCCGATTAACATCATTATAAGGATTAATGCAATGAAGGGCGTAATCCCGTATTTTATTTTTTTCATATTAAAAATTCAACTCCGCTCTTTTAATCGTAATGATTACCGTTAAATAATTATAGAATAGGCTAGATTCAATTGTCAACAGGAGCTCCCCAAGAAGAAGCGGTTTCCGTCCTTAAGGACCGACATCCGTCTCTTCGGAATTATAAAAAATAGAGTATCAAGTGAAACTTATACTTTCTTATATTTTCAAATAAAACGGTATCCCCAGATGAGGATACCGTTCTCTATTTACACTAATCCTATCCATCTAACCGTTTACTTAACGATAGCCCCATTTGGCATATTGTCTGGAACCATTGCTAAAGTCAATTGATCCCCATGTGAAGCAGCCAATATCATTCCTTGTGATAATTCACCACGCAGCTTAACTGGTTTCAAATTAATAACACAAATCACTTTACGACCCACTAATTCCTCAGGGGTATAAAATTTAGCGATTCCAGATACAACCTGACGTTGCTCAAATCCTAGATCAAGTTGAAGTTTTAGCAATTTATCGGCTTTTTTCACCGGTTCTGCCGCAATAACTTGAGCGACACGAAGTTCAACTTTTGCAAAGTCTTCTATCCCTATTTCTTCACTATGTTCGATAGGTTCTTGATCGCTTGCTTGTTGTACTGCTGCTTCCGCCGCTTTCACTCCACCAGACATAGCCTCTGATATATAAGCGACTTCTTGCTCCACATCTAGACGTGGGAATATAGGATCACCCTTCACTAGCTTCGTTCCCGCTGGGAATAATCCGAACACTTTACCACTATCCCATGTCGTAAGTTCTCCTTGTTGTAATCCAAGTTGCGCCCATATTTTAAGCGGTGCTTGTGTTATGAAAGGCTGTAACAGAATGGATGCAATTCGCAAGCTTTCAACAAGATGTGTCATCACCGAAGCAAGTTCAGTTACTTTAGACTCATCTTTAGCAAGAACCCACGGTTGTGTTTCATCAATGTATTTGTTACTACGACTTACAAACTGCCCGATAACAGTTAATGCAACAGAGAACTCCATATTTTCCATGGACTCTTCCACTTTGTCATAGGTTGCTATCGCAGCTTCTTCAACCGCTTGATCGAATGGTGTTACGCCAGCTCTGTATGCCGGTACAATTCCGTCAAAATATTTATCTACCATAGCTACAGTACGATTCAATAAGTTTCCTAAATCATTCGCGAGGTCAGAATTGACTCGTTCCACGAAGCTCTCAGGTGTGAATGTTCCATCTGAACCAAAAGGCACTTCACGCAATAAATAATATCGTAGAGAATCTAAACCGTAACGACTAATCAACGTCACTGGATCTACGACGTTCCCTTTTGATTTAGACATTTTTCCGTCTTTCATGAGTAACCAACCGTGAGCGAATACCTTCTTCGGTAAGGGTATATCTAATGCCATAAGCATAATCGGCCAATAAATGATATGGAAACGGACAATCTCTTTACTCATCAAGTGAACGTCAGCTGGCCAATACTTATCAAATAACTCCGTATTATCTGACCCATATCCCAGAGCAGTAATATAGTTAAGTAAAGCATCAATCCATACATAGATGACATGTTTAGGATCGCTTTTAACTTTGATACCCCAGTCGTAAGTCGTACGTGATACCGCCAGGTCTTCAAGACCAGGCTTAATGAAGTTGTTGATCATCTCATTCTTACGAGACACTGGTTGAATGAAATCAGGATTGTCCTCGTAATGCTTCAATAGACGATCGACATACTTGCTCATCCGGAAGAAATAACTTTCTTCCTTCACACGTTCTACAGCTCTGCCGCAGTCAGGACAGTTCCCATTTACAAGTTGACGTTCAAGGAAAAAAGATTCATCAGGCGTACAGTACCAACCTTCGTACTCTCCCTTATAAATATCACCTTGTTGTAATAAGCGTTCAAACACATCTTGAACAACTTTCTTATGGCGTTCTTCTGTGGTACGAATAAAATCATCATTAGAAATATCTAACGTACCCCATAACTCCTTAATTCCAGCTACGATATCGTCTACAAATTGCTGTGGTGTTTTACCTGCTTCTGCCGCTTTACGTTCAATCTTCTGCCCATGTTCATCTGTACCGGTCAAATAGCGAACATCATACCCGCGTAGTTTCTTATAACGAACCAATGCATCCCCCGCTACAGTCGTATATGCATGACCAATATGTAGCTTGTCACTTGGATAATAAATCGGCGTTGTTAAATAAAATGTCTTCTTCTCAGTCATTTGTCATCATTCCTTTCAAAATGTCGTTTGTTCGTCTGATTTGTAAACCCTAAAAACACCAAAAAACTCCCATCCCCATATGGGACGAGAGTTATCTCACGTGTTACCACCCAAATTCCCTACACCCTTGCAGATGACAGGCTTCATCAGTCCCGATATGACCCGGAACTGTCCATTAACGCTGGCACACGTTGTTCCCTCACGAAGAATAACCCATAGGGATCCTTCAAGCTCGAAAACAATTCCTCCCGGACCATATTCTGAGAAGCCACCTAGACCGGTTTACAGCTCCCCCGGCTCTCTGTACTAAACGGTTTTCTCGTACTCATCCGTTCCTCGGAAATCAACATATATAATTCAATATACTTAAGATTGTTGTCATTTGTCAAGTCACTCTAGGCTACTTTGAAGAAGCATACGTTTCCCATCACATCTTCCGTGGAGGCACTAGATCAACGCCTCCTGGGTGAAACGGATGACACTTAGCTATTCTTCTCATAGCAAGCCAAGTCCCCTTAGCTGCGCCATGGACCTCTACAGCTTCGAGAGCGTACGCAGAGCACGTTGGATAGAACCGGCAAGTTGGTGGTTTTAAGGGTGAAATGAATTTGCGATATATAATAATCGGTCCCTTTATTACTTTACGAGGTAACGTCATCATTAACGATCTCCATTCGTACCAACAGAACCCACCTTACTATCCTCTTTCATAAGTGGCTGGCAATCTTCACAATACCCAAATACTTCAAATTTATGTTTGACCACTTGAAAATGCTCCGGAATGTCCGTTAAATTCATTGGACAGAATTCAATTGGGTGCGTCTTCTGGCACTGCAGGCAAATCATATGGTGATGATGATGGTGGACTTCACTACAGTGAACTTTAAATTTAGCTCCATCTTCAAAAACAATCTGCTCCAATACACCCAGCTCCTCCATCACACGAAGGTTACGATACACCGTATCAAAGCTAAGCCCACTATATTTTCTACCCATATAATCGTAAACTTCTTTTGCCGACAAAAAATCTGATTGTTCACCAAATAACTTGGCAAGCGTCTTACGTTGGTCCGTTATACGAAGTCCTTGACCCGACATCACTTCAATAATCTGTTCTGTGGACAGCACTACGCTCACCCTCCTAAACGTTTGTGAATGAAACCTCTTACGTAATCGTTACTAATACTATTAATAATAATGCAACAAAATGGTACTACCGTCAATTATGCAACAAATAACAACCATCCAAGTATATTGCCATTCAGTACTCTCTAAGAAATGACGTTTGTAACTCACTTTTCAATTCGTCAGTCAAATAAAGAGGACCCCACAGTTTTGTGAGATCCTCTACTTCTTTATAATAATATATAAGTGCGTTACTTCATTGCTGGCATTGGCGTAAAAATAAAATTCACTGGTAAATTACTACCAGGTGCCGCTGTGAACCAAATCTCAACACGTTGCTCGTAGTTCTCTGTACGATAGAGTACACTCGTGTCATTAGGAGTAGAAAGTGATCCTTTAACTCCATCACCTTCCGGTACAGCAACGATTTCTCCATTTATCAAGACCATTCCCGAATATTCTCCTCCACGTGGATTGAACGTAATGAGTGTATTCGCAGCAACACGATTCATACTAATCTTATACATCACCCCAAAATTACCAAGGTTAGATTCTGGCATACCTGTCATAACATCTACCCCAGTAAGATTAGGGTCTCCCTTGTTATCACCTAGCGAGATACGTTCAGCCTTTGTACCGACCAAATCATTGTATTCAATTAGACGTGTTGCATCAGGATATGTTCCGCGATTATGAACGCCATCTCTTCCGATATCTTGTAAGTAAGGTAAACTTGAAAGGGCTTCCTTGTTCGCATCAATCATAATAACAGAGTACTGAACAGGATAATCACTAAATACATCAGCCAATAATGAAATAACTTCCGTAGGCTTCATCTTCGTTGCATTTAGCTCGTTGAAGATAATCTTACTTTCACCAGGAGCAAGTGAAACATTCTGTCGTGCAGAACCATTTTGCATGGATTGAAAGTAACGTTGTGCAGACAGCTTACCTACTAAAGTAGCATATATATTAGGACCCGCAAATCCAGAATCCTGAATATTTACGCTTGCTGGTACTGCATTCTTATTCGTGGCGATCACATACATCTTCACATCTTTACCCACTGCATTGACATGATGTACCATGAATCGAGCTGAACCTAATGTAGTCTCACGATAAACTACACCTTCAGAATATACTGTCTCAGGGCTATTACTACGTATTAACGTTGTAGGCTCAGAAGTCACCGTATATGGCACTTGAGGCATCGTAGGTACAACCGATCCATCAAATTTGTATTGACTTCCAATGGGTGTAAATAATTGATTGAAATCCGATTCACTATATAATGTTTCTCCAGTAATATTAATCGTCTTCTCAAATACTCCTACTGCGCCACGTCCATCCGTTACTTTTAGTTGAATAGTCACTGGACCCGATTTGAAAAAGGCAAGCTGTTTGTTCATCCATTCACGTTTCACAATATTATTTTCATCATCCGTACTTTGATCTGTAATGTTAACTAGTTCACCCATTTTATATTCTTCTTTATATGTCGCGAATAAAGCTACAGGTGGTAAATTAGGTGCCTTTACTTCAATCGTCAATGAATAGGGATCGCTCCATTCTCCATTACTATCAAGCACAGAGTAGGTAACCGTATGAGATCCAGTCTCTTGAAAAATCTCTTCTTTACCTTCCCAGCGTTCATCAACAATAGGAAGTCCTTTAGGAGAATAGGCCTTAGATTGATAAGTCACTGTTGTTTCTCCTGCAATAACTTCTTTCTGCTGAACAGTAAACAACGCTATTGGTTTAGTAGAAAGGCTTATAATGACTCTTTTCTGTACCGAATCAACTGTATAAGGAATATTAAGTGCTTGCGTGATGGATGTCAGCGGAACCATAAATACACTCTTTTGCTGGTATGCCGCCCCTTTCATTACTTTCGATACACCGTTAACCGTATATTTATTACTATTGAGCTTAAACCGTAATTCACTACCACCACTTATAATAATAGTTTCTTTCGTCTTACCATCATAGGTAAGCTTAAGGCCAACACGATCCACTAAGGAACGAACAGCCACATACGAAACTCCTTGTTTCACCATCATCGGTTGACTTGCTGTATATAACTTACCATTCTGATACATTTTATCGCTGTTCATCATCAGAATTAAGTCACCCGAGTTAACTGAACCCGCTTCTATGCCAGTCGTATCAAGATCGGGAATGACGTTCAAAGGATCAGTCTCATCCACTTTGCTACTACCGTATACCTCTTGTGTTACTACTGCTTTTTGCTCTACCTCTACAGCATTATCCGCGCTTACCGTATTGACTAGTGCAGTCTGAGATAATGAAAACACTGCAAGCAGTGCTAATATTGTAATTTTCTTGAAATTCATTCTTTTGCTCCTCTATCCTATTATTTCTATAGTAAATCTCTCATCTTAAAGTAATAGACGCAAAGAAACTGGAAAAGTTGCTCACAAAAAAAATAGGGAGTCTCCTCAACATAAAGGAACCTTCCTACTTACTACATACATTCGAGTTAAACTTTCTTATATCCTACCGTATAAAGATCATTTATAGTCACGGGTAGGCTACCTTCTGCCTCTTGTAATCCCATCAACATGGAAGCCAATGACTCTATCATAATTGGTGTAGTATCATAACAACATACATAGGCTGGGACGTTCTCTATTTCATTAATATCATACGGATTACGCGTAGACGCGACAACGAAACGAGTATGTTCCTGTTCAAGCAAGCGATTTGCTAAGACACTTTGTCCTTCAGGAAGAACACTTCCAGAAGTATATGTTGCCATAACGATCTGAGAATATCCCTTCGCTATACTAACAACGTTGTCAATCTCAACATCCGTTGGTTCTGAACAAATCTTTACCTCTTTCAATCCAGGAATATGCTCCTGAAGTGCTTTCCCTAATGTTAATACACGATTCCAACGTTCATCCATTTGATTCTCTAATGATACCTCAGGCCAAATCACCAGCAGAGATTCTTCAGCTTTCAATGGCAATTGCCCTTCATCTTTAACAAGTGTAATACTTTTACAAGCTATTTCAGTCAATGCGCTCTTGTCACTTACAGTATTATGTTCCAGAATGAGTTTATCATTTTGTTGTAATCGTCTTTGCTTCACATCCAAAATTCTTCTTACTGAATCATCTATGATACTTTCCGAAATTCTACCGTCCGCAACAGCTTCCTTCACAGCGTCTATTGCTTCTACCTGGCAACTCAAGTTATGTGAGACCAGAATACAATCAGCACCTGCTAGTACAGCCTGCACTGCTCCCTCAGCTATTCCAATATTTCTTGATATTGCATGCATCTCCAAACAATCCGTCATAATAATACCCTCGAATCCCATTTCTACTCGAAGCAAATCATTTAGAACTGCTGAAGACAACGTCGCAGGAATTTCATTAGGTTCTATAGCAGAGAAAATAACATGAGCAGTCATAATTGCATCAATACCCGACTCTATTGCTTTCATGAAAGGCTTCAATTCGATCTCTTTAAGTCTAGTTATGCTATGTGGTACAACAGCGAGTCCATGATGTGAATCTACATCAGTATCTCCATGTCCTGGAAAGTGTTTAGCAACGGCAGATAGGCCTTGTTCCTGATAAGCATTAATTACTGCTTCACCATGTTCGCTAACTTTCTCCGCTCTTTCACCAAATGAACGAACCCCAATAATCGGATTCTTTGCATTGTTGTTCACATCCAGAACAGGTGCTAAGTTCATATTAATTCCTAAGGATAATAATTGCGATGCATTCAATTGTGAAGCTTTATAAGTAAAATCCGTATTATCCGCAGCTCCCAAGGCCATATTTCCTGGAATAAGACTCATACCATCCACATCAATACGTGCTACCATACCACCTTCTTGATCCGTTGAAATCCATAATGGAGGAAGTCCTTGATTAGCAGCGATATCTTGAAGTGAGCTAGATAAGTCAGCCACTTGCTTGACATCTTTAATGTTTCTTCGGAAGTAAATAATACCACCAACATGATAGTCTTTTATAAGATTTTGTGCATGCTCATTCGGCACCTCAGTGGCAAAACCACACATAAACATTTGACCGATTTTTTGTTCAAGTGACATATCGAGTATATTCATCGTTTATCAAACCCTTTCTTAAGAGACCCTTGTTTTTTAAAAAGTGTTTTATGTACATGGTAATAATACATCAAATTATGTATGTTATGTAGAAGTTTTTCAATTATAAATTAAAAAAAAGGCACGATTTCAAATGAAAGGGTGCCTTCAATTTATTTTACAACAAATGATTCTTGCGGCCTTCTTCAATAAGTCGATAGGCTCGCTGTACTTCTTCATCAGAAGGAGATGGAACACCTTCCAGTGGATATTCTATGCCTAATGATTCCCATTTATAAATCCCCATCTGATGATAAGGTAAAATTTCGAACTTCTCTACACCATTTAACGTGCCTATAAACTGACCTAAATGGACAAGATCTTCCTCTTCATCGTGAATGCCCGGTACATATACATGTCGGATCCACATCTTGTGTCCATGTTCTGATAACCATTCCGCAGTTTTGAGCGTTCGCTCATTACTTTTCGCGGTTAATTTGATATGCTTTTCGTCATCAATGTGCTTGATATCTAACAGCACCAAATCCGTAACATCCAATAATTCTTTAATTTTATCCGCATCATTGAAGCCGTTACTATCTAATGTCGTATGAAGATTCCAACGACTCTTGACTTCCCTAAATAATTCGGCAACAAATTTAGCTTGTAAACTAGGCTCTCCTCCTGAAACCGTAAGGCCGCCTCCAGAGGAACGGTAATAATTAATATATGGCTCAATCTCTGACAGCACGTCTTCAACTGTCATTTCTTTGCCCTCATTCAGCCCCCATGTATCGGGATTGTGACAGTATTGACACCGCATCAGGCAACCCTGCATGAATAGGACAAAGCGGATTCCTGGACCGTCTACCGTTCCAAAGGTCTCCAAAGAATGAACATGTCCTTTGATCATATGAAGTCACCCTTTCTGTATCCGCTGACTTAAAAGTATAGTTAATCTTACCCTTCACCTATTACATCGAACCGTGGAATGTACGATTGATAACATCCAATTGTTGTTCACGAGACAATTTAATAAAGTTAACAGCATATCCCGAGACACGAATAGTCAACTGTGGATATTCTTCAGGGTGATCCATTGCATCTATCAATTGTTCACGATTGAAGACGTTGACGTTAAGATGATGAGCACCGCCACCAAAGTAGCCATCCATCATCGATACGAGATTAGATTTACGCGTTTCTTCCTCTTTACCCAACGCTTTAGGTACGATGGAGAACGTATTGGAAATACCATCTAAACTATCTTCGTATGGAAGTTTGGCAACAGAAGCTAATGAAGCCAACGCACCCTTCTTGTCGCGTCCATGCATTGGGTTAGCACCTGGTGCAAACGGTTCGCCCGCTTTACGTCCATCTGGTGTTGTACCTGTTTTCTTACCGTATACTACGTTAGAAGTGATCGTCAGTATGGACTGTGTAGGCAAAGCATTACGATAAGCTTTGTTCTTACGAATCATTCCCATGAACGTTTCGACCAATTCAACAGCAATGTTATCAACGCGATCATCATTGTTACCATAGCAAGGATATTCGCCTTCAATTATAAAATCAATTGCGATTCCCTTCTCATTACGAATCGGTTTAACAGTAGCATATTTGATAGCACTAAGAGAGTCAGCTGCTACAGATAATCCGGCAATTCCGCAAGCCATCGTGCGAAGAATATCACGATCATGCAGAGCCATTTCAATTCTTTCGTACGCATATTTATCATGCATATAATGAATGACGTTTAGAGAGTTCATATAAAGTTTAGACAACCATTGCATCATAGGTTTGAAACGTTTCATTACTTCATCATAGGTGAGAACTTCGCCTGTAATAGCTGGGAATTCAGGCCCTACTTGAGCTCCCGATTTCTCATCTACACCGCCGTTGATTGCATATAATAAACATTTGGCAAGGTTGGCACGAGCACCAAAGAATTGCATTTGTTTACCGATACGCATAGCGGATACACAGCAAGCAATACCATAGTCGTCGCCGTAGATTGGGCGCATAAGATCATCATTCTCATATTGAATTGCACTTGTTTCAATGGATACTTTAGAACAATATTTCTTAAATGCTTCTGGAAGCTGCTCTGACCACAATACAGTTAAGTTAGGTTCTGGAGCTGCACCTAGGTTATACAACGTATGAAGAAAGCGGAAACTGTTCTTCGTTACTCGAGTAACACCATTGACGGACATTCCTCCGATGGATTCTGTAACCCATGTTGGATCTCCACTAAACAATTCATTGTAATCAGGTGTACGAAGGAACTTAACCATACGCAACTTCATAACGAAATGGTCAACCAATTCCTGTGTTTGTTCTTCTGTCAAAGTACCTGCAGTTATATCACGTTGTACATAAATATCTAGAAATGAGGATACACGTCCAAGGGACATCGCAGCACCATTTTGTTCTTTAATAGCAGCTAGGTATCCGAAGTACACCCACTGGAATGCTTCTTTAGCTGTCTTAGCTGGTTGAGAAATATCGAAACCATGCATGTCAGCCATTTTCTTCAGTTCAGCAAGGGCACGAATTTGTTCCGAAAGTTCCTCGCGTAGACGAATAACATCTTCATCAATCACATCAACTTCCAGGTCATTGAGTTCATTCTTCTTGTCTTGAATAAGGAAATTAATACCGTAAAGTGCTACGCGACGATAATCACCAATAATCCGACCACGACCGTAAGCATCAGGAAGTCCAGTGATAATACCCACTTTTCGAGCCGCTCTCATATCCGATGTATAAGCATCAAACACGCCTTGGTTGTGAGTCTTACGAACATCACTAAAAGTTCTAATTACATCTTCAGAAAGTTTAAAGCCATATGCTTCACAAGCGTCGATCATCATACGAATGCCGCCTAATGGTTGAATCGAACGTTTGAACGGTTCGTCTGTTTGCACACCGACGATTTGTTCTTTGTCTTTGGCCAAGTAACCTGGATTATGTGAAGTAATTGTAGCTGGTGTATTAACGTCAACATCAAGCACACCACCGTTATCTCGCTCTTTTTTCGTTAAGTCTGATACAATCTGCCATAGGTCTGTAGTATCCTGTGTTGGACCAACCAAGAATGATTCATTTCCTAGATAAGGAGTAATGTTTTTGATAATAAAGTCATTAACATTTACCTTTCTAGTCCATTTCCCCTGTTTGAAACCTTCCCAACCTGACTGCACATTTTTCATTTCTTTTTCTGTCACCGACATCTTAATCCCTCCATCTATATATTTATATTTGTATTAGAGATCATGAGTTTGAAGGTATCTCAGATCCCTTGGATCATAGAACGAATACCACATTGTAACTTTTTTCACATTTCAATCTGCATTTCTATGATAATAGAAGTCCTTCATATATAATCCATTACCCTAGATCCTCTATCTGTAATCAATTTTACTTTAAATCCTTGAAAATGACTGTGACAAATATCACTTTCTAGGTGATATTTGTCACTCCATGCTCAAGTTAATTCTATTATTATCTATTATTCAAATCTGCCGTAGAACGCATCTCTATATACTTCTGCAAGTTCTGTAACTAAAGGAAGTTTAGGATTTGCTGTTGTACATTGATCTTCAAAGGCACGATCTGCCAAGTAGTCAACACCTGATTCGAATTCCTTAGCATCAAATCCAAGTTGTTGGAACGATTCTTCGATACCCAACGTTTTGTTCATCTTACGAATCGCGTTGATCAAGCTGTTCACACCTTCTTCAGTCGTACGTGCAGGCAATCCAAGAATGCGAGCAATTTCAGCATAACGTTCATCAGCTACAAAGTGCGAATATTTAGGGAAAGAAGCAAACTTCGTTGGTTTCTTAGCATTGTAACGAATAACGAAAGGCATAAGGATAGCATTCGTACGACCATGTGCTGTGTGGTATTTACCACCCCACTTATGCGCTAAGCTGTGGTTAATTCCCAAGAATGCATTGGCAAATGCCATCCCTGCAAGTGTAGATGCGTTATGCATTTTCTCACGAGCTAATTTGTCGCCTTCCAATACGGACTTCTCAAGATATTGGAATACCAATTGGATAGCTTTGATCGCAAGTCCATCAGTATAATCACTTGCCATGACCGAAACATATGCTTCGATTGCGTGTGTCAGAACATCCATACCTGTATCAGCTGCAGCAACACGTGGTAGAGAATAAACAAACTCAGGATCGATGATAGCTACATCTGGAGTTAATTCATAATCTGCTAGTGGATATTTTGTATTTCCATTATTCTTATCCGTAATGACTGCAAAAGAAGTTACTTCTGAACCTGTACCCGATGTTGTTGGGATAGCGACAAATTGCGCTTTTTGACCCAGTTTTGGGAATTTGTAAATACGTTTGCGAATATCCAAGAATTTTTGTTTCAGACCGTTGAAATCAGCCTCTGGGTGTTCATAGAATAACCACATTGCTTTGGCAGCATCCATTGGCGATCCTCCACCAAGCGCAATAATACAGTCAGGTTTGAATCTATTCATCATAGCTGTACCAAGATCTACTGTATCTGTCGAAGGATCTGGCTCAACTTGTGAGAATACTTCAATAGCAACAGGAGTCTGACGTTGACGAAGGTAATGTTCCACTTTTTCAACATATCCAAGTTTTACCATCATTTCATCTGTAATAATAGCTACACGAGTAATATCAGGCATATGAGAAAGATATTGAGTTGCACCTTTTTCAAAATAAATCTTGTTCGGAACTTTGAACCATTGCATATTCACAGTACGACGTGCCACCCTTTTCACATTGATCAAGTTGACTGCACCCACGTTGGTAGAAATTGAGTTCTTACCATAAGATCCACAGCCAAGTGTCAATGATGCTAAATTTGTATTATAAAGATCTCCGATAGCTCCGTGTGTCGAAGGTGAATTCACAATGATGCGGCCCGTTTGCAGGCGATCTGCGAACTTCATAATTACTTCTTCATTATTAGAGTGAATAGCAGATGAGTGACCCATACCGCCAAATTCAACAATTTCAGCTGCCCGAGCGATCCCTTGTTCAGCGTTCTTCACTTTATAGCAAGCTAGAACTGGACTTAATTTCTCAGCAGATAAAGGATATTTCGTACCTACACCTTCAATTTCAGCTACTAGAATCTTCGTTCCTGCTGGAACTTTAATGCCGGACATTTCAGCAATCTTCACTGCGGATTGACCTACAATGACTGGGTTAACTGCACATTTCTCTACGTTCATAGCGCCTGCTGTCAATTTAGCAGCTTCTTCTTTGTTTACAAAGTAACAACCATTTGCGATCATTTTTTTCTTCACTTGATCAAAAATAGGTTCTTCTATAATAACAGCTTGTTCAGAAGCACAAATCATACCATTATCAAAGGATTTAGAAAGTATCAAGTCGGTTACCGCTTGATCGATATCAGCACTTTTCTCAATGAAGCAAGGAACGTTACCAGGTCCTACACCAAGTGCTGGCTTACCACAGCTGTATGCTGCTTTAACCATTGCTGATCCACCCGTTGCTAAAATAAGAGCTATACCAGGATGATTCATAAGGACGTTTGTTCTTTCCATTGTAGGATCTTCTATCCATTGAATACAGTTAGCTGGTGCACCGGCCTTAACGGCAGCTTCTACAAGGATTCTTGCTGCTTCACTACTGCACTTTTGTGCTGATGGATGAAAACCAAAGATAATTGGGTTACGAGTCTTAATGGAAATAAGAGCTTTAAACATCGTTGTTGAAGTAGGATTAGTTACAGGCGTGATCCCCATAATTGTTCCGACAGGCTCAGCAATTTTTTGAAAGCTATCATATGCATTATCCTCAATCACACCCACTGTTTTATCATTCTTTATACTGTGGTAAATATACTCTGTTGCGAACATATTCTTGATGATCTTATCTTCATAAATTCCTCTACCTGTTTCTTCCACTGCTAATTTTGCCAGGTACATGTGTTTGTCTGAACCCGCTATAGCCATAGCTTGAACTATATTATCAATTTGTTCCTGATCCATTTTCATGAATGCCGCTTGAGCGATATTAGCTTTGTCAATCAAGGACTGAATGTATTCCTCTGCTCCTTGTTTGTTCTCCTGAACTGCTTCGTTTTTAACTGCCATTTCTCTCAGCTCCCGTGTAAATATTTGTTTAACTATTTCTTGAATTCATCATACCACATTCATTTAATGATTCATAGTGAAAACTTTCACAATCTTTATATTTTCTTTGATTTATTTACAAAAGCGCTTTCATTTATACTAAATACTTAACTATATATATTATAAATAAGGCTTCCCTTTTCTTCATTTAAACATAATATCCACTGTTAAAAGTGAAATTTATCACAATGTTTTTAAATTTGCCACTTATCAACGTATTTATCCTAACACAAATGTGATTTTTAACGGTATAATTAGTTTAAAATTTACCGAAAATTAAAGATAAGGGGATAACGACCATGAGTGAACATCTAAATGTTATCGAGGCCCGTGGAAATACAAGTTGCTTTTCCGAATCAAACTTTAACCGTCTACTAGTTAGTATGAAAGACCGTATTGTTCCTGAAGGGTCACACCTTTTTTGGGAAGGTGATTTATCTGATAAGTTATTCTATATTAAACGCGGACGCATTAAACTAACCAAGTCTACCGATGAAGGTAAGGAACTCATACTATATATGTATCAGGCAGGCGATATGGTTGGCCAAGCGGATCCATTCTTTAGCACCAAACATAGCTTTAATGCTGAAGTTCTAGAAGAGAGCGAAATTGGTGTCATAGAACATAAAGATTTAGAAATATTGATCTGTCAGCATTGTGAATTTGCAATTGATTTCATGAAATGGATGGGTATTCACCATCGTCTAACACAGACTAAATTCCGTGATTTGATGTTATATGGTAAACCTGGTGCTCTTTGCTCCACTTTAATCCGTCTAGGTAACAGTTATGGTGAGCCGCAAGGTGACAATATTCTCATAAACAAAAAAATTACGCATACCGATTTATCCAATATGATTGGTGCTACTCGCGAAAGTGTCAATCGAATGCTTAGTGATCTTCGTAAAAAAGACGCTGTTGAATATGATAGTGGAATGATCGTTATTAAAGATCTTGGGATGCTCCAAGAGATCTGCCACTGTGAGTTTTGCCCAAATGAAATCTGCCGTATCTAGTGTATTTCTTACCGAATGAACAAAAGGATCCGTATCGAATATTCGATACGGATCCTTTTTACTCTAATAAAATTAAATTACTTGTTCACAATCTGATGTAAGTACATTGTAATGATTATGTTTTATTTCTTGTTTTTTCGAACCGGAGAAATAACCCAGTATGCCATACCAACGAACAGACCTCCGCCAACAATATTACCTAAAGTAACCGGGATCATATTATGTAACCATCCAGCAACGGATATGGTTTCTGGGTGATTCGGTAGTAATGTAGCGATACTTAATAGCGTCATATTAGCCACACTATGCTCATAACCACTCGCAATAAATGCAAATAGACACCACCAGATAAGGATTAATTTAGCGACTTCCTCCTTGGCCCGAATGGACATCCAAATAGCTAGACATACCAACCAGTTACAAAGAATACCTCGAAAAAACAGTTCCATTACGGGTAGGTGCATCTTTTTAGCTGCTGCCGCAAAGAGAAGATGCTCAGCAGGTATCCCCTTGAACAGACCTGCGCCTAAAATTAATAAGCTAAGTACAATAGCCCCAAGTACGTTACCTATAAAAACAATACTCCAGTTCTTGAGTGTATCCTTTACCGTCGTTCTCCCTGCTAATGTACTCATTGTAAAAAACATATTATTACCCGTAAATAGCTCTGAACCTGCAAATATGACTAAGGTGAGTGCGATCCCAAAAGAACCTCCCATAATGAGAGATTGAAATGGTGACTTTATTGCGGCTAATGGGGCTCCTAATGTGAAAATTAGGATAATCCCAATTCCCACATAGGCACCCGCTAATGCAGCAGCAATCGTATAGCGAAGTATACTTTCGTTCATCTGTTCTTTTTTCTTAACCGCGGACTCCACTATGGTCTCTACACTTTGTGTATACAAGCGGCCACCTCCTGAATTTATCTAAATGCCTTCATCATTTGTTGTTATCATGTGATAGATTATTATGCATAAAATCCAATTTGAATATCTTTGTTCTTCACAATAACTGGATATGTCGCGACTTGCCCTTTATCTGGTGCTTGCACTGCTCCATTTGTCAGATCAATCTTCCAGTCATATAAGGGATCATAGATATAATGTCCAGATACGATTGCTTCGGCCAAAGGCCCTCCCTTAGGGTGTGGCGACTTGTTCGCCACAGCGTATACATTCCCATCCGAAGTACGGAAGATAGCAATCTCCTGACCTTCAATGATAACAACGCGACCCACTTGTACTAAACACTCCTCAATCGAACCAATAGAATAATAATTTGTAGTCATTTTCATTTAAATTGTCCCCTTTCCATTCAACACACTAATGAGTTACTCCACTGAAATGGCTGATTTATTATCTTCAAACAGTGCTGTGCGTGTTTTGTCATCATTAAGCATTTTTTTCCAAGGTTCTTCCACTTGTTGCAAGGCAATTTCAATGCGTTTAACGAGCTCTTTACGGTTATCCAGATTATCCAATATCGCCGACTGAATCTGTTCAAGGCCTATCCGTTCTACCCATTCCGAAGTTCGCTCCAGATATTTGCCTGTTTCACGATAATACTGCATAATTGCTCCACAAATCTCAATCAATTCTTCATCACTTTTAACCTTACAGAAGCTATCAGCAATACGGGGCTTAATTCCGCCATTACCTCCGATAAAGACTTCCCATCCTCCATCATTTCCGACGATACCGATATCCTTGGTACATGATTCTGCACAGTTCCGCGGACAACCATTCACAGCATATTTAAATTTGGCAGGTAAATCGAGACGTTCGAATTTACGCTCTAAAAGTTCTCCCATAGCCATAGAATCTTGTGTACCGAATCGACAGAATTGGGAACCCACACATGTTTTGACCGTGCGCAGCGATTTGGCATAAGCATAACCTGAAGGCATATCAAGTTCTTCCCATACTTTAGGTAAGTCTTCTTTCTTGACTCCAATCAGATCCAGTCGTTGTCCACCTGTCACTTTAACGACCTTCACATCATATTTCAAGGAAACATCAGCAATTTTCTTGAGAGCTTCCGGTGTCGTAACGCCACCATACATCCGGGGAACAACTGTATAGGTCCCGTCTTTTTGAATATTTGCATTCATTCGTTCGTTAACAAAACGTGACTCTTTCTCATCTTCATAACTCTCTGGATAAATCATACCCAAGTAGTAGTTGATTGCTGGACGGCATTTAGAGCAGCCTTCCGCGTTACTCCACCCAAGTACATTCATTACTTCACGTGTCGTTGTCATACCTTTGGTCGTAATCTCTGCTACTACTTCATCCCTATCAAGCGATGTACACCCACAAATCCCTTGTTTCGATGCGACCTTGAAGCCATCCCCAAGAACGTACTGCAATATTTGCTCAACAACGGGTTTACATCCTCCACACGAACGGGTTGCACCAGTACACGCTTTTATTTCATCTACCGTCGTTAACCCCTGATCTGTAATGACATCTACAATTGTTTTCTTAGTTATCCCATTACATCCACAAACAATCTCATCATCAGCCATCGTTTCTATAGAGGATTGTTTCTTATCCCCACCACCACAGCATCCTGTTCCCATGACTGTATTATAAATATCATCTGTCATTTCTGATTGTTGCTTAATCAACTTTTGCAGATTAGAAGACTCTGTTACATCTCCGAATAAAACAGCTCCTACAATGACATTGTCACGCAGAAGAACTTTCTTATAGGTTCTTTTCCACTCATCTTTAGCAGAAATCACGGTGTGTTCCGATCCTTCAACAAACTCACCTGCTGAGAATACGTCGACACCAGAAATTTTAAGCTTGGTTGCTACAATAGAACCTTCATAAGGTAAAGTGTCTACTCCGCAAATATGCTTAGCCAACACATGTCCTTGTTCAAATAATGGAGCTACAAGCCCATAACATACTCCCCGATGTTGCGTACACTCACCGACAGAATATACACCTTCAAATGAAGTACGCATATAATCATCTACAACAATACCTCTTTCTACTTCCATACCACTATCTTTTGCAAGCGCTATGTTTGGTTTAATACCCACAGCCATAACAACAAGCTCTGCATCTAATACACTACCGTCGCTGAAACGTAGTCCACTTACTCTATCTCCCCCAACAAGTTCAGAGGTTTGTTTTCCCATAGCAAATTTAATGCCTTGGCGTTCCAATTCGGCTTGTAACATTGACGAAGCGCTGTGATCCAGTTGACGTTCCATAATATCTTCCATTAAGTGGACTACCGTTACATCCATTCCTAAATTCACGAGTCCTTTAGCAGCTTCTAATCCTAACAATCCGCCACCAATGACCGCAGCCTTATTATATTTCCGAGCTGCATCTAGCATTTGGTTACAATCGTTAATATCTCTAAAACCGACTACACCTTCCTTATCGCTACCAGGAATCGGTAGAATAAATGGATTAGATCCTGTAGCAATAATGATCTTATCGTAGCCTTCCGTCATACCATTATCCGTAGTGACTTGCTTGTTTACCGCATCAATATGTGTCACCGTTGTTGTCGTATGCAACGTAATTCGATTGTCTTTATACCAGTCCCAATCATTTAAGACAATGTCATCGACCGTCTTGCTACCTTCCAGAACATAGGAGAGCATGATTCGATTATAGTTAGGATGTGGTTCACTACCAAATACCGTAATATCAAATGAATCACTTAGTTTCAGAATTTGCTCAACTGTACTTATACCAGCCATACCATTACCAATAACTACGAGCTTCTCTCTTTTTGGTGTTTGCATTCTAGAAAACCTTCCTCTCTGCCTTGCTTTATAATATTAGTATAACATCATCGTACACTTATAATGTGATTTCATTCACATCATTTGTGAATTATATCACAAATAAGTTCACAATTTTATATAAAAAGTGAACTTTCTACGCTAATATTCTTTTCATATGTTTTAGAGTGTTTAGAAATCCCCTGAAATTCAATGCTTTTTCAGGGCTTTCCAACATAACTTAAAGTTAAAATCTAACGAAGATGTGTTTTCATGAACGAAACGATGCTCGCCCTCTTTCTCGACATCTTGAAAATCCTAATTCCCTCGTATTTCTCGTAGATGAAGAACGGTATCCTCCCGTTTATGAGCGCTCTGAAATAAAAGAATGGCGCAAGCAAAACCTTATTTCACAAGAACTTTTGAAGTCTCATAGCACCGGCCATTATCCGTCGCTCCATGGCGTCAGCCAGACAACCGAAATAGCAAAGGAAACCTTCGACTCCGATATGTTTTGGATGGATCGAAACACCGTTCCTACGATAGGCGATTATTTTCGCGCAGTCCAATACCAGACCTACTACAAAGGGAAATGGCATATATCCTATGAAGATATTATCATTCCATGTACTCATAAAGGCCTTTCTAGCTATAATCCAATAACCGGTGTACCTGATAAAAAACGAGAAGAATTATATGGCCGTGCAGACCGATTAAATAATTTTCGTTTTTCCGGTTGGATTGGCCCCGAGCCTCACGGCAAAGACCCTAGAAATTCCGGTTCTTCAGCTTCTCTCGAAGTGAGCGGCAGAGACGAAGTATATGCTGCCGAAGCCGTCGAACTCATCGAATCCCTGAATCGCCAGAAAACCCTGACAAGAACCCGCTCCTCATTCTATGATAACGATTGTTATTTTCACATCCGACCATGAGGATTTACTAGGTGCTCATGATAACCTTCATCAGAAATTTTACCGTGCCTACGAAGAGGCTCTACACGTTCCTTTCGTCATTCATCCGAAACATCTCTTCCCGCAGCATAATTATTCCCATTCGCTTACAAGCCCTGTGGATCTCCTGCCTACCATGCTCAGACTTGCGAATGTTAAATAGCAGACATTCAGAACCACTTGAAAATCGACTTCAGTGAAGTCCATCCCTTTGTGGGACGCGACCTCTCTCCATTTATCTTAGGACAGAATCCATCTGCGATAGCGGATGAAACGATCTATTTCATGACCGACGATGTTACCCGAGGTCAACATCAAGTAAACCCACTAGGAGAAGCGTATCCATCTGTTATTCAACCTAACCACGTTGAATCCATAATCACGCCCCTACATAGGAATGGCAGGATCGAATTGTGGAAGTTCTCTCGCTATTATGACAACGTTCAATTCTGTATAACTTAACCGATGATCCTTTAGAAACACGTAACCTTGCACATCACGGATTTGCAACGCAGCATACCAAAAGCATTCAACAGTGGATGCTGCAACTACTGAAAGAACAGCGAAAACAAAAACGCTTATACCCAGTCCAATCCAACGCATAATGGAGACTTATCGCACTACTTCAGCCATTCAGGGAAGTACTAAAGAGGACACTTATAAATAGTGTCCTCTCTTAGGTCTTTTTACGTTAATAACCGATGTACAAGACCCCACGAATCGGGACACAGATCAAGAGGCTTTCCATTCGACTCTATTCTTTGTCATTCTCAATCACCCTTGAAAACGTGGAAACAAAATATTGTTCTCCAAATGCACATGTTCAAACGTCATTCGTTCAAGCTCTGCAAGTCTTTCATACGTTATACGATACGTAGTGCAAGCATGCGCAGGAGGCGTGAAATCATTCGTAATTTCCCTGATTTCTTTTAGAATGTTACCCGCTTTGTCATGCTCGTCCTCTAATCCCATAATCGAATCGTAAAGACCTTGTTGAGCAGATTGTTCAAATGATTGATCTTGGGCAACCATCCGTGGAAAAATCTGTTCTTCTTCATTCGTGGTATGTTCAAGTAACTCATCCTTAAGTCTTGTATACAGAACATACAATTGTCTCAAATGAAGATCATGATCACCATGAACTTTGTTAACCCTCGCAACATTCTTGTAGACTTCAGGAAGTTCCTCACGTAAGTAATCGTGGTGTTTACTCACAATATATTGAATCAAAGATGGAGAGTCCATTTCCACGAAGTGGTTCATTCCGTCATGATCATCATTTAGACCTGCATGGTTAGCAGCTAGATGATGTAACTCCTTTAGTACTTGATCAATGTCCAGACCTCTCTCTTGAACAGCATCCACGAGTGGACGCTTACCACCGCAACAGAAATCAATCTTATGATCTCGGAAATAGTCGCTAGCCTTTGGAAACTTTATAACAATATCACTTACGATATGATTAGCACTAAAAACAAGGGGTTCAATTGACATTCTAAATTCCTCCTAGGTATCTTTTCTTATCTACCTATTCAGGCTACACCTAGGAGAACGGACGGCTTGTGATTGTAATCACGAAATGTATATTTAATCTATGAATTATTTAACTCAATTTTGACTTCATCCTCTGACTGAAGTTTCATATCCATTCCGTTAGCATTTAGAAGTTTATTATTAACCTTAAGAACCCACTTCTCATTAATCTTCGGGCTATACCCTTGAACCATCTTGATTGCCTTACTATTATCACTTAATACGACAATGCCACTTTGTTTTAAAAGCTCTCTAATGACCACTTCATTTGTATAAGGACTTACAAACGAGTTAGTAAGTTCTGGTTGCAGCCTACCTCCATTCACGGTCACAATGATGATATCTACATGCATTGAATTGTGGGAAGATAGAACATTTATCGAAATAACATCATTATTTTTCACTTTTGTGTCCCAATCGTCAGCGTCTAGACGATCTCCATTGATACTGATAGCCCAGTATAATGTAGGAGCCAGAGTAACCCCGTGAATGGACTGTATACTTGTTGCTGCAGGCGTAAGTTCTATAACTCCGCTATTAACTACCGCTTCCCTAATGGATAGGCCAGGAACGATATTACCTTCTAACCTTTGAATATCACTTGAGGATAAAAAACTACCTTCTACTACTATTGAAATTCCGGTTGAATCATTTGTGGATTTAACATCCGAAGGATGCCCTGATCGCAACTGATTCGAACCACATCCTACTGTCATAATTACCATTAATATAACCAATATTCCTAACCATGATTTTGTCGCTCTCATCTGTTCACCATCCCAAAATAGATCTCAATATCTATTATACCTTGGAAATCAGATGAGTGAAAACGTAATCAGTTTATCAAAGCTTCCATGAATGTTCTGCACCCATTACTATTTTTAATATAAGGGCCAATTCCCTGGAAATTTGCTTGCTTAATATATACACCCGTCATCCATGTACCTTTCAACGGTATTCCTTCAGATTGGATCAACAAAGAGGGGGCCGAGATTAATTCTTGGTAGATTGGAAACGTCGTTCTGTGTTTTTTATAGGGTTTCCCGAGTTCAATAAGAGGAGTAACACTCATGTAGGTAGGTACGAAATACGAAGAGATTATCTCTAATTCTTCTTTATTATAAAAGGTGTCTTGCCCCAAAAAAGGGTGGAGTAGAATGATCTTTTCAAATTGAGACCATATCATGATTTGTAGTATCATACTTTGCAATTGGGCATTTGGCAAATACGCTTGTTCCGAATTCCGCTCCACGTCTGTTTGCCACTCATAACCGATACACTTCCAGCCTTTTGGACCTTGAATCCATTTCTGAAAAACACCTTGATTCGTTATATTTGGAGAAACAGTAGAATTGCTATAATCTGGAACATTACATACCAACTGAGGTAAATAACGACGGAGCATAGCTAACGCTTTATCGTAGACATATTGAACTTTAATCGAAGCGTTCTCAAGTTCGACAATATCCTCTTTACCGTATACGACTTCATGGGTGGGCACTATTTTTCGCAATTCATTCCCTCCTTCAATACGTATAATTCATTTTTTTCAATTATACTACAAATGCCTTAATATGGTGCATAGCAAGAGTTACGTAGAAGCAAAAACCCCTCATTTCATAAATGAAAAGGGGGTTAGCAACGGTGTGGAGCGCCATACTCTATCTTAGGTTTAGTCTACCCACTTCTCGGCCCAGAATTGTATCTGTTCCATGACCAAGCGCAGTCCTTTGCCTTTTTCGGTTAATTCATACTCAATTCGTACCGGAGTCTCGGGATAAACATGACGAACAACGATTCCTTCTAATTCCAGATCCTTCATTCGTTCTGACAACATTTTATCGCTCATTGAAGGGATTAAACTAGAGATGTCTTTAAATCTCTTCGGTCCACTCATCAAGGTCTGAATAATTAACCCATTCCAACGTTTACCCAAAAAGGAAAAAGCTGATTCGAATCGTGGACACAAATGCAACTGATCATTTTCCATGAAAACCTCACCTCTTTATTGGAAAACATAATAACTTCGAGTTAGAAGATTACACTATACACAGCTTTCGAATAGTTAGTATATTTCATTTTACCACATTTTCAATCACTTTAAAACATTCGATTGAAATACTATAACATAACTAACCTTTTTTAAATTTAACTTTTATCACACTCTTCAGTAAACAGATATATCTTCATTTCCAAGAAGAAACGGCTACACCTTCCCTTAAGGGCGGGTATCCGTCTCTTCGGAAATATAAGAAGTAGAGTATCAAGTGAAACTTATACTCTACTTCTTATATTTTAAAAAAAGACAGTCGCCTCTCGGCAACCGTCCCACTATTTATTCTCAGAGTAAACTACTCTTCTACACCCACCACATGTCGCCAAGTGGCTCTTCAATTAGAACTTGTTGAAGATTCTGTACAGCTTTAGAAAAACCTTCTTCAACGGACATCAGTCCATCTTCATGTTCAATACTTACAACATAATCATAACCTACCAAACGAAGAGCACTAATAATATCCGCCCACGTCTTGATGTCATGACCATAACCTACGCTACGGAACTGCCATGCACGGTCCAACATTTTCTCATAGGATTGCATATCTGTAAGACCATGTTTATTCACATTGATAGGATCGATTACTGTATCCTTAGCATGGAAATGGTGGATCGCTCCTTCGCGCCCCAGAATGTGTATAGCTTGCACAGGATCAATGCCCTGCCACCACATATGGCTTGGATCTAGGTTAGCACCAATCGTTTCTCCAGCTGCTTCACGTAGACGAAGTAGGGTAGCAGGTGTATGAACAGAGAACCCTCCATGAAGCTCAAGACCTATTTTGATATGATGGTCTTTCGCGAACTTAGCTTGTTCAGTCCAGTAAGGAATAACTTTGTTCTCCCATTGCCACTTTAATATTTCTTGAAAGTCGTTCGGCCACGGAGCAACTGGCCAGTTCGGATATTTAGCATCCTCATGGTCACCAGGACATCCAGAGAACGTATTTACCACAGGTACCTCAAGTCTCTCAGCGAGTAGCACCGAGTTCACGAAATCATCATGATCCGCTTTAGCCAAATCCTTTTGTGGATGAAGTGGATTACCGTGACAGCTGAGTGCACTGATCGTAAGTCCACGCGATTCTACTGCTTTTTTGAAATTCTTAAGTTCTTTCTCATTATTCAGAAGATCCGTTGGTGTGCAATGTGCTTTACCTGGATTTCCTCCACTTCCGATCTCAACAGCCTTCAAGCCTTTAGAAGCTACGTAATCTAACGCATCCTCGAGCTTACGACCGCCAAACAATACCATGAATACTCCTAATTTCATCATTACCCCTCCTTATTAACTCTTACAACATATTAAATCGTCATTCATTTATTCGAAATAAACAGCCTTACCTGTCTTAGCGGATTCATAGATCGCTTCTAGAATTTCAGTGACCACCAATGCCTGTTCTGGTTTAACGACAGGTTCAGTATCATCAATAACCGCTTGCAACCACAATCTTGCTTCACGATCTGAAGCTGATTCTGTTTCTCCAGAATAGAACGCAACTCCACCAGCACCCAAGTCAACTTTAGTCTCATACAAACGGCTCATCTTCTCACCATTGATACGTAAGCCATCTTTCATATCTGCTCCGCCTTCTGTACCCGCAAGTATCGTCTGCGCTTCAGCGAAATCAAGTACATTCAGAGCCCAACTAGCTTCAAGAACAATGGTAGCTCCATTCTGCATCGTAATGAAACCAAATGCTGAATCTTCTACCTTGAATTCTTCAGGATTCCAAGGACCAAAAGCATTCGCTGCATTCTCACGATGTCCAAGCTTGTGGAACGTTGAACCCATAACACTCTTCGGTTTATAGTTATCCATTAACCATAATGTTAAATCAAGTGCATGCGTACCGATATCGATCAAAGGTCCTCCACCTTGTTTTTCTTCATCAAGGAATACGCCCCAAGTTGGAACAGCACGGCGACGAGTTGCCAGCGCTTTACCATAATAAACATCACCTAGGTCACCATTTTCACACATCTGTTGTAAGTATTGGCTATCATCACGGAATCTATTTTGATACCCAATTGTTAGTTTTTTGCCTGTACGTTTAGCAGCTTCTAGCATTTCCCTAGCTTGCGCTGCAGTTTTAGCCATTGGTTTCTCACACATCACGTGTTTGCCCGCTTCTAGAGAAGCAACTGTAATCACGGAGTGAGAGTCATTAGGTGTACAAACATGAATGACATCAATAGTTCCATCTTGAAGCATTTCACGGAAATCAGTATAGACTTTAGCACCTTCAACGCCATATTTCTCAGCCGCTTCTACTGCACGTTCTTCAACAATATCACAAAAAGCAACCATTTCTCCTGTAGATTGTTTCGCAAGGCTTGGCATATGTTTCCCTGTCGCAATACCACCACAACCAATAATACCGATTCTTAACTTAGACATTTATAGTTCCTCCGTTTTTTGCATAATTTTTTACCCATTCCATACTTGTAGCAATACTTTCAAGAGGTGGATTCTGACACATATCTTGTTCAACAACAATCCACTCTGCTCCTATTTCATTTGCAGCATCAGCAATTGCTGCCAAATCAACTTCACCTTCACCAAATGAAACCGTCTGTGGCGATCCATCTTCTAGTTTCTTCACATCTTTCCAGTGAACGATAGGTAAACGACCTGCATATTTATGGATGTATTCAACGGGGTCATACCCAGCAAAGTATACCCAACACGTATCCATTTCAACTTCAAGTAATGAAGCTGGTACTTCATCATACATCGCATCGAATACCGTCTTATCACCATAAGATTCAGTGAACTCGAAATCATGATTATGGTATAAAAGCACCATATCCTGTTCCTTACATTTCTCACCAAGTACCTTAAGGTTGGCAAACACGTCATCCCATTTGCGTTGTTCTTCTGACAAATTAGGAACGATGATGTATTTATTACCAATTTCTTTATTATAAATAATAATAGAGTCCAGATCCTCTAACATGCTCTGGTATTGCGTATGTGTTCCAATAGCCACGAGACCATTCTCATCAAGTAACTTCTTCACTTCCGCACTACTATGTCCAAAGAAATCATGAAATTCCACACCTTTGTAACCTAGTTCAGCTACCTTCTTCAGTGTGCCTTCGAAGTCATGCTCCATTTGCTCGCGAACTGTATAAAGTTGTAATCCTAATTGCAACATTGACTGTTCCCCCTTTAATTTTCCACGATATGTAATTCCTTTAGAATCAAGCCAGGTGAAGCAATATCAATCTAGTTACATGGTATTCCAAATTGATTTATATTAAAATGAATAATATGATCAAAACATGAACAATCTGGTCAACATTTTTAAAAAGGAGACCGAAGAATGATCGATGAAGAATCATGTCAAGTATATGTAGCCGGGTTCTCCTTCCATAGAAAACCTTTCTACACTTCACAATTAGATGTAGATGGCATAAATACCTACCTCATGCGCTTCCAAACCGATGGCCGCTGTCGTGCTAGATATGATGGTAAGTTAGGTATGATTGAGGCAGGTGATTTACTGCTTTATTCTCCCTCTGAGCCATATGAATTAATAATAGATCATGAAATTAATTCACTCGGCGATTTAACAATTGAAAGTGGGGATTACCATATTTTCTTCGGGGGGCCATGGATAGACAAATGGTGGAACGCCCAAGTTCGACCTACTCGTATGAAATTACCGCTTAATGAAGGTTTCTTGATTCTTTTTCGACAGATCGCACTTGAGCAACGCCGAATGGAAAATCCATACCCCGAAATTTCAGGATACTATATGAAGATTCTGTGCCTAGAATTAGATCGCCAACTCAAAGAACAACCAACAACTACGCACAAGAGTTATTTGGCCTATCAAATTAAACATTATGTTGAGGAGAATGCCTCGCATATGTTCAAGTTAGATGATGTAGCAAGCCACGTCGGTATCAGTGTCTCCCGTGCTGTTCACTTATTCAAGGAAACATTCGATACTAGCATCATGCAATACACGATTGACGTAAAGCTAGATATGGCTCGGGAACGCATTATATTCAGCCCTATGTCTCTTGAGAACGTAGCGGAGACTTCTGGATTCGCCAATTATACTTACTTCCATCGTGTGTTTAGAGCACGTTTTGGCATGTCTCCGAAGCAATTTCGAATTGCTAATCGGGAACAACTGAAGTAATGGTATTGTACGTACTTAACAAATAAACAAGTGGCGATCCCTAGCTAGCTTTAGGAACGCCACTTGTTTTCAACTTGTTGTTATTATGATTCTATGTGCTTGAATCCGATCAATGATGAGAAATATAATACCCTCAAGCCCTGCGACTTATCGCTTCCGTAACAACACAGGCAAGATCATCATTTCCGAAAAGCGAGAGTACACCTAGTAACGTCTCATCTGGAATATCCCCTGCTTCTTCTTTGGATACCGTGAGCCCCAGAACGTGTAACAATCGTTCATTGTTAAGTTGATGTGGATAAGCTTCTCTATACAACTCTTCAGGATCTATGCTGTGGTTAATACACCACTGAGCAAAGACCAGAATCATCATATCCTCGTCTTGTCGGTAACTTTTTATAACCTGTTCTTCGACGGATAGTTCCGTGTATCTATCGTATTCTTCGTCCATTTGTCTCAACCTTTCTACAACAAAATAAATCCTTGTGCTTATCTATATTATAGCAAACCATTGCACTTAAGAAGATCTCTAGAATTGACTATCATTTTATTCCACCAAATTTGGTATGATACACATTGAAACCTTTTCAAAGAAAGGACTCCTTATGAAGAAGCTACTGCTACCACTGCTCTATATGCTCCTATTGGGAGTAGCATATATGTACAAATCCACCATCTGGGACTGGATGAACAATAATGACTCACCGACCTTCTTGATTCTCATGGCGACTTTGCTAGCCCTCTTTCCCATCATTCCATATAAAGTAGTCATCGCCGCTTTGGGATATGCTTATGGCACCGTGTGGGCAACCCTAACTGCCTGGTTGGGAACCACGCTTGCTGCAGTCCTTGTTTATGGAATCGTGAGATATGCATTTCGTGAACAAGGACGACGTTATCTGAGCCAACGACGTTCCATTCAATCCTTCACTAGTACGATGGAGTCTCACCCTTTTATGGCCATTATCGTCGCTCGTCTATTACCTATCGTGCCACAGATGGTTGTGAATGTATTTGCGGGTGTTGCATCTATTTCCTTCTGGACGTTTACTCTCGCCACAGTCCTCGGCAAAATTCCAGCCATACTTCTTTACGCCTATTTGGGCGAAAACCTAGTGGCAAGACCTTATGTATCCGTAGCACTTATATTGGGATACCTGCTTTTGGTTAGTATAGTACTCATTATTTATAGACAGAGGAACAAGTCGAAAACCAGTTGAACAAAAGACTCCACTGTCCACTTCCTTGGTTCTAGAAACCAAATGAATTATACTGGAAGTGACTTATATCATTTACAGTCAAAGAAACGGAGTGATATCGTGAGCAATTCTCAATCAACTAACCATGAAAAAGCTACTTTTGCAGGTGGATGTTTCTGGTGCATGGTAAGCCCTTTTGAGGAGCTTCCGGGCATTATAAAAGTCATCTCTGGATATACAGGTGGACATACCAAGAACCCAACATATGAAGAAGTATGCACGCATACAACAGGACACGTAGAAGCCGTTGAAATAACTTACAATCCAAGCGTCTTTCCATATGACAGGTTACTTGAGTTGTTCTGGCAACAGATCGATCCTACCGATGCGGGTGGACAATTCCACGACAGAGGGAGTTCTTATGGAACTGCTATCTTCTATCATTCCGAGGAGCAACGCATAAAGGCGGAACAATCTAAAGAGGCATTAGGCCAAAGTCAACGTTTCGATAAACCGATTGCAACTCCCATTCTGCAAGCCTGTCCTTTCTATGAGGCTGAGGAATATCACCAAGGTTATCACAAGAAGAATCCGGGTCATTATAAGCGCTATCGTAAAGGTTCAGGACGTGAAGATTACCTTGAAACCGTGTGGTCAACACCCGTGAACAAAGATGAACTTAAACAACGTTTAACCCCTATACAATATCAAGTTACACAACAAAGAGGTACCGAACCTGCGTTCAGCAATGAATTCTGGGACCATCACGGAACGGGAATCTACGTTGATATCGTCTCTGGTGAGGCTTTATTTAGCTCACTTGATAAGTTCGACTCGGGTTGCGGTTGGCCAAGTTTCACCCGCCCTCTTCGGGAGTATACGGTTCGAGAGTTGGTCGATTCCAGCCACTTTATGATTCGTACAGAGGTGCGTAGTAAAGTGGGAGATTCTCACCTAGGGCATGTATTCAACGATGGACCAGGACCAAACGGCCTACGTTACTGTATTAACTCTGCAGCACTTAGCTTTATCCCCATCGAGAAGCTAGAAGAAGAAGGGTATCCTGAGTATCTTTCATTGTTTGAGTAATATGTAGTAAATACACAAAAAAGGCAGCTTCTTTTATCAGAAAAGGAGCTGCCTTTTTATTATATTTTATGCAAAATCGATCACATGAGTAATACGATAACCAATAATTCAAATAAGACGAGCGGCAGAATCACATTGTTATAATAAGGATTGTAAGCTCGTGACATCGACGGATCTGCTGGAACACTTAAAAATAGCATTCCCCCTTCAACATTCATGAGTACTCCCTCATACGTACAACCATTGATCGTTTGTACACGAATCGTTCGATGTATACATCCCTTGATCTGCTGATGAATATGTTCTCTAACTTGTCGGAATTGTTGCGTCATATTAGGATCGGCCTGAAAAAGAATATGCTGAGCCGGAGCATTTTCCATCGTTCTTACCTCCATTTATTGAGCATTCATATAGCACAGCATATGCACATGCCCATTCATGCGTTCTTAGACAGCAAAAAAACCACTAAGTTCAATAAAAGAACTTAGTGGTTATCATGGATTGGACACGATTGCCCTTGGACTACTTATATTTTGAAAAAGGGCCTTCCATCGTACCACATCATTAATGTGCACTTTGCATAACCTGTACAGTCTTCGACTTAACGGGTTGAGGTGAAATCCCTTTAGGCAATACGGGGTTCGTTGCAGTCTTTTTAGTACCATAAGTGACAGTCAACGTAATCATTTGCCCAGCAATACTAACAGCCAGAATCGTGTACAACGTTTCTCTTAACGGCATATAGAATAGGCAGAGTAATAGAACAATACCATCAAACAGGAAGAACACCGTACCAAGCTTTATTCCAGTCCAACGACTGACAAGAAGCGACAGTATGTCATCCCCACCACTTGCACCACCAACGCGTAGTACAATACCTGTAGCAAATCCCGTCAGTATTCCTGACAAGAGTGCGGCGATGAATAAATTATGCTGCAAATCGATAACGATCACAGAGTAGCGCTCTAATAACGCATAAAAAATCGAAAAGGATGTTGTTGCGATCATCGTACTCACAAGGAATTTACGTCCCTTCAGAAATAACGCAATCACCATTACAGGAATATCCAATGCTAGTATGCTTAGTGCCGGCGGCAAACCTAAAACGTACTTACCCAGTAGGGCAAGACCGACAAATCCACCTTCTGTTAAATGATTCTGAAAATTAATGTGATAATACGTAAAAGCCAATAAAAATGTTCCAAACAGTAGTACAGCGATATGTTGCAACGTAGAAATCAGTTGTTCTCTTTTCCTCATACAAGTTCCCTCTTTATCGTAGTTTGTTTGTCATAAATGAGACAACCCTCTACGTGGAGAAAACTTATATGACACGGTCCTTCGCATACCTAGTTTCCTTCTTTCGCAGAGGTTGTCATGAATTATCCGACGGTTCTCTACGAGAGACGCTAAGTGTATGAGTGATCATAACGTTTCCAGATCGTCCTTTGGGGAATGTTCCTTCGGGGACACATGGTATCCTGATCCTTTCTCTTTTGGGATGTGTTCTGTTTTCATTATATCACCATCCAGAGCGTTTCTGAACCTCTAATTTTGCAAAACAACCCAATCCTTCAGGTAACAGAGCTACTCTACAATAAGCTTCCCTATCATCTTCTTATGGTCAGCCCCACAGTAAGTGGCACACTTATATTCGAATACACCCTTTTTATTAGCTATGAATGAAATCGAACGATTCGGACGCACTTGCTTATTATATCCCTCCAATTTGAGCGCATGATGTCCTTTCTTGTTCTTCAATGTTATTTTGATCTTGTCGCCCTGCTTCACCTTAATTTCTTTAACATCGAATTTAAATGTCGTTGCCAGAATGATGAACTCCTTTGCATCCCCAGTAGCTCCCGCTTCCGAGCCTTCCTCCACTTCTTTCCCACAGGCTGTTAAGAGCAATACAATAATACTTAAGAGCAGCGTAACCTTTATCCACTTATTCATGATCGGGCCCTCCTTATAGTATGTCATCCTTATAAAAGGAGTCCGTTTAACAATCCCTCATAGCTAAATCGTAGATCAAATCCATTTCCCCAATTGTGATTATAATCACAATACTAAATTTCATATCTCTTATACTGGGGTTTGTAACGATAATGATTCTCAGGAGGAATTAAATAATGAACAATATTACTGTCACCGTCAATGCTACCGAGTACCCACCTCAATTAAAACATAAGGTTATCTTCCAAACTTTCAACGGACTACAGCCTTCCGAGGCGATGTTATTAGTAAATGATCATGATCCAATTCCTCTTCGTTTCCAATTCGAATCTATACACTCCGGTGCATTCACTTGGGAATATCTCGAACAAGGACCAGACCTATTCCGGGTCAAAATCAGTAAATTATAGGAGTGAGATCATATGGCTGAAATTACGATCGTAGATGACCAAACAATCAAAATTAGCGTCAGATTGGAAGATGCGATCATTATGGTAACGGAGGCATCTAGGGACACTTCCCTGTATGCTTCTGAAATTGTAACGATATATGAGAAAATGCCTGTCTTTGAATATACTTATTTCTGTTTCTACGCTTATGATAGTGCGGTCTTATTCGAATTCATATTAGGAATAGACCCCAAACAATACAATTCATTCTCACTGGATGCTCCAGATTCGTTCTTTTATGCATTGTATGGTGGGATGGCGGCTTTATACGACACAGCCAAGCAACTTCAACCGATTGAAATTTAAGAGTATGCTTCCGTTGCGAGTTTTTACGAAGTATCCCTGAGAAGTATAAGCTACAAAAACTTTTAGCCTACGCTTTCGATGCCAGTTTTGCGAAGGATAATCAAGTAGCAACGCTACAAAACTTTTAGGAGGTATTAACATGGAGCGCACAGGACAGACCGTGGAACTGGACGTTCGGCCGTATTTGCGGAAGAAAGTAGAGCCTTTTAAGATCATCATGGATACAGTAAAAGCACTAAACAAGGATGATATCTTTGTTCTACACGCTACCTTTAAACCGACACCTCTCTTTGGATTAATGAAAACCAAGGGGTATATCCATAAAGTTGAGAAGATGGAGTCAGATCACTGGGTAATCACATTCTTGCACAAAAGTAATAAACACAAGCTAGAGACCTTAGAGGAATTCCAAGATGTGCTGGAGTCTCAACATGTGCAGGAATGCCCAGCTGGATCCCCTCCTTCTCAAATCCATGAGTTGGATAATCGCGGGTTAGAGCCTCCACAGCCCATGATACGAACTTTAAAAAAACTCGAAGACGCATTACCCGGAGATAAGGTTATTATTCATAACGATAGGGTTCCTGTGTTTCTTATCGAAGAGCTCAATACGCTAGGGTACGAGTACAACGTCGAAGAACAGCCTGACGGATCAGCCCGAATTCATATTCACAAAAAGTAAGGTGGTGTTTGTCCATGTTTCGCCTGCCGTTTCTCTTCATTATTACGGGTCTCATCAGTTTCACGTTATTTCAACTTTTTTCCTTATTCGATTTTGCTACGTGGCTGACGTTCTTTGGCGATGAACCTAGGTATCCCACTGGATGGTTTCGTGTTCATCTACTTGTTTTAGGTTGGGCGACAATGATTGCGATGGGCGCTATCTATCAGCTCATTCCTGTCGTACTGCAAAACCACAGCTTATTTAGCAAAAATCTCGGATATGTTCATTATTGCTTTTTTACAGTTGGAACGGCAGGGTTACTCATTGGATTTCAAACAATGCAGATGATGTGGATTGCTGCATTCGCCACCATCGCTTTCATTGGCGTTCTATTATTCGCTATTAATGTCGGTGTAACGCTCGTTCGTGCTAGAAAATGGAATACTATAACCATTAGCGTTGCCTGTTCCATCACCTACCTCGTGCTTGCAGGAACTTCCGGTATGCTCATGGGTTTAAACTTCTATTTCGAGCAGTGGGGAGACTTCCACGAACAATTGCTTGGCGCTCATATCTGTTTCGCAGCTTTTGGCTGGTTCGGACTGCTCATCACAGGCTTTAGTTATAAGATGCTCCCTATGTTCTATCTATCGCATGGACATCCCGAGACACTGCAAAAAGTCGTCATTGCGTTATGGAATGCAGGCGTGCTTGTAGGCGCTTTATCATTCCTATTCAATGGACCTGGATGGCTGAAATGGTCAGGTTTGCTGTTAGTCGTACTAGCCATGATCGCTTATTCCGTTCATCTGTCTCAAATCGTTAAACATAGGCACAAACCTAATCCCGGCGTAGGTATGAAATGGTCTCTTTCAATAGCACATTCTTTGACCTTAATTGGGATCGTTATCGTCATCCTCTCCCCTTTCATTCCTGATATTATGGTACAATCCCGGATGGCTGTCATCCTTGGTTGGTTGTACTTATGGGGATGGGTCGGGCTCACACTTCTATCTTATTTATCTAAAATCGTCCCGTTCCTATGGTGGACACATAAATATGGTCCTTTAATAGGTAAAAAAAAGATACCGACCATGTCGGATTTGATAGATGATCGTCATGTTCATATTGGATTAACAATAATCGTCACCGCATTATTTATGCTAATGGTGGGCCTAAGTTGGAATCAGCCATGGATCACATCTATTGGAGGAAGTTTGCTTGCTCTAAGCTCACTCTTCTATATAAGCTTGATCGCCAATGTATTTACAAAATAGATGATTGGGAGAGATTGAAATGGATTCTATTACAGAATGTCTAAAAGAAGTGTATGATCCGGAGCTTGGTGTCAACATTGTCGACCTCGGACTTATTTACGATATTCAATTTGTAGAGGGGAACGTATCCGTAGTGATGACACTAACCACGCCTGGCTGTCCAATGCACGATATGATCGTTGGTGGTGTGAAGAGAGCACTCCAAACATTGCCCGAGGTTCTATCTGTCGAAGTAGAGGTCGTCTGGGAACCCGCTTGGTCACCTACCCTCATGTCCGATGAGGCGAAAGAGGATCTCGGATATATGTAGCTTCAACTTTATCTACAGATCCATAAGCAATGGACTCATCTTAGACTGGAGGCTGTTTACAATGTTCAACTGGAAGTTGTACATCGTTGTTTTGATCGGCTTTGCCATTATTTTATCTGGTTTCTATATAAACCCTATCCCCGTAATCAAAGAAGAGCCAGTCTTGGAAACATTGAATCAGCCTCCAGTTGAGCCTGTCATTGCGCGAGAAGGAAACGTCGTTAAGATTGAGATGACTGCACAAGTAACCAATGTCGAAATTTCCACTGGCGTTTTTTACAATGCCTGGACGTTTAATGGTACAGTACCTGGTCCTGTCATTCGAGTGAAAGAAGGAGATACCCTCCACTTCACACTGAATAATATAGATCCTAACATGTCACACTCCATGGATTTCCATGCGGTTCAAACTGCTCCTAGTAAGAACTTTGTGGATATTATGCCACTTGAACATGGATCCTTTACTTACTCAGCCAACATGCCTGGTGTATTCATGTACCATTGTGGAACAGACCCCGTATTAGAACATATCGCTAATGGAATGTATGGTGTCATCATCGTCGAACCGAAAGACGGTTATCCGACGGATAATGAAGTAGATCGTGAGTATACTATTGTACAGAGTGAGTGGTATGCAGAACATGATTTCGATGCCTTTTTAGATGGTTCACCTGAGTATGTTGTATTTAACGGAAATGACTTCACGCTCAAAGAACATCCCCTACTCGCAAAAGTTGGGGACAGGGTTCGACTATATGTTAACAATGTTGGTCCTAATAAAGTGTCTTCCTTCCATATCGTAGGAGCCATTATGGATCGAGTATATATTGATGGTAATCCGAAGAATATGTTGTATGGTCTACAGACAGTTATGCTCCCAGCGAGTGGCGGCGCAGTTGTAGAATTCGTCGTAAACGAAGCCGGAGATTATCCTATTGTAACTCACCAGTTCAACGACGCCTCCAAAGGAGCAGGAGCCGTTCTAAGAGTCACTGCCGATGGATTGGATACTGGTGCACCAACGATGTCACATTGAGATTATCCTATTAATTACAACCCAAGTGCGACAGGAAATGACAATCAATCAAACTCTTCACTCTTTTCGATTTTATTGTGAGCAATGTCATTGCAATATCCATTTCATTCACAGTTTATCAACTTTTACTGTGACGAAGAACACACTCTCTCTTCCTCGTCTTTTATATGCTTAATTAGTAGCAAATATTTTATTGCAGGAAAGAGGTCATGTATATGTTAAACCAACATACTATTGAGATTATTAAATCAACCGTTCCCGTATTACAGGTTCATGGGAAGACCATCACTACCACTTTCTACGGAATGTTATTTGAGAACCATCCAGAACTTTTGAATATATTCAATCATGCCAACCAACGTCAAGGTAAACAGCAGACCGCACTCTCTAACGCTGTACTTGCCGCGGCTGTCAATATTGATCAATTAGAGAATATTTTGCCCGTAGTAAAACAGATCGCGGAGAAGCACCGTGCATTAGGTGTATTACCTGAACATTATCCAATTGTTGGCGAAACACTGCTAGCTGCTATTTCTCAGGTTCTTGGCGATGCAGCGACTCCAGAAATTTTAGATGCTTGGGCTCAGGCCTACGGTGTTATCGCTGATGCTTTTATCAGTGTAGAAGTAGATATGTATCATAAAGCTGCGGATGCACCAGGAGGCTGGAGTGGGTTCAGAAACTTTGTCGTAAGCCAGAAAATAAAAGAAAGCGAACTTATTACTTCCTTCTACCTTTCCCCTCAAGATGGAGGAGCTATATCCTCTTATTTACCGGGGCAATATATTACCTTACGTGTTCAACCAGAAGATGAGGAATACACCCACATTCGTCACTACAGTCTATCCGCAGCCTCTGGACAACCTTATTATCGTATCACCGTCAAACGAGAAGACGAAGCCGTTAATAAACCAGCAGGAGTTGTATCTACTTACCTACATGAAGCCGTTGATGTTGGTACAGTGCTGGAAGTAAGCGCCCCAGCTGGAGACTTCACGTTAGATCAAAGTATAAATATTCCGGTAGTTCTTATCAGTGGAGGCGTCGGGCTAACTCCAATGGTAAGTATGCTGGAGACGTTGGCTGCCGAACAGCCTGGGCGTGAAGTAACGTATATTCATGCTGCCATCCATGGAAGACTTCATGCAATGAAGGGGTTAATTGAAGAACTGAATCAATGCCACACTCTTCTGACATCCTATGTGTGCTATGAATCTCCCGCTAAAGGGGACACTTTCGACAAATCTGGTTACATTGATTTACCATGGCTTCAGAAGGTTGTAGACTCGGACTCTGATTTCTACTTCTGCGGCCCTACTCCTTTCATGAGTGCTATATTTAAGGCATTAGTGGAATGGAACGTGCCTCGGGAAAGAATCCATTTTGAATTCTTTGGTCCCGCGGGTAGCTTGGAAGAGTAATGAAGGTAAATACAATCTAATTTTAGCGTAGAAATTATAAAGGGTCTGTTCCAACAGGTGTATCGCAACCTGAGGAATAGACCCTATTTGTAAGTCATTATTTTAATCGCAACAAACGGTTTATCGTTTCTCTACGCACACCAATCAATTGTCCAATCTCCTCTTGTGTCAGCAGTTCCGTGACATCTACCCCATGTGAGTAATCGTGTAGCCATTCGCTTAGTAGTTCCAGACGCTCTGCAGGCGTGCCAGCGGTCAGATGATCCACTCGTTGCTGCATAAATCGTAATTTGGCCTGTAGTAAAAGTGCGACTTCCATTGGTTTCGTGGGATCCTCCGCCAGTTGGTGATACCATTCCTTTGCAGGAATCACATCCACCTCACTTCTCATCAGTGCAATAGCTGTGCCGTGTGTTTCCTTAGCCGTTATGAGCGAGTGGTGCGGAACCGTTTCACCTGAATACAAAATGTTGAACAACACCATATTTCCATTCTCGTGCAAGCGTGTCACCTTAAATAGCCCGCGCTTGATGTGGTATAGATATTCACCACTATCTCCTTGACGGAACAAGATTTCACCCTTATGTAGAATCATTTATGCCCCTCCATTATGTTATAGACTTTCAAAAAGTCGTTGTTATGCTCATTCATTCTATTATATCAGAAATGATGGTCCTCTTTCCAAAAAATACACTTGCATAACGAACGTATGTTCGGTGTATAATAAAACAAGAATATATGTTCCTATTATGGCGGTGTAAAATATGAATGTTAATCCAGGTATAGAAACAGAAGAGGATATTCAAATCATTAAGGAGTATACCCTACTCCCTATATTGTTAGATATGTTAGCAAGGGACATGGATCATTTAACGATCTATAAAGATAAAATCATATACTATTATGTTATTTGTCAGCTGAGAGATGTTGAACAATCCATATATCCTGTATTACAAAGCCTCAGGAACAGAATGAAGCAACGACATATTACCATCTTGAATACCGAAATGAATACACTCGGTGTTGAGGTTGAATATAAGGTTCGTGGTTATATCCACCATTTCAATATGTTACGAAGTCTAATAAAGGCAGAACTATTCACCATGCTTATGAGCTTACGTGGAGGCGGTTAATATGCACGAGCAACGTGAACGGGTTATTTTTCTGGCAGATTGCCAAAGTTTCTACGCTAGTGTGGAAAAAGTAGAGCATCCTCAATACAAGAACAGACCTGTTGCTGTAGCAGGTGATCCCGCGCGTCGCTCAGGTATTATTCTAGCTGCCTGTCCTATAGCCAAGAGCTTTGGAGTCACTACAGCAGAACGATTAGGTGAAGCATTGAACAAGTGCCCTGATCTCATCATCATACGTCCCCGAATGCAACATTATATTGATGTTTCGCTTATGATCACACAAATTTATAAAGAGTATACCGACTTGGTCGAGATATTCTCCATCGATGAACAGTTTCTAGATGTTTCCGGAAGTCTACGTATATTCGGAGATCCTATAACCATGGCTCAATCGATACAACAGAAGGTTGTTAAACAGACAGGCGTGAACGTACGGGTAGGCATTAGCTCGAATAAGATGCTTTCCAAAATAGCAACTGACATTTGGGCAAAAAAGAACGAGAACGGGATATTCACCCTACCTAAGTCAGACATCGAAACCTTATTATGGCCGCAGCCTGTAAATAAGATGTTCGGAGTGGGCTCTCGTATGACGTCGCATTTCTTACGTCTCGGAATGCATACCATTGGTGATATTGCGAGAACACCCCTGCCACGTTTAAAAGAACAATTTCGAGCACGCTTCGGGAAACAAAGCGATATTCATGCCGAGATCATGTGGAGAACAGCTAATGGCTTGGATGACTCCCCTGTGACACCGGGTACTTTTAATACAGCACCTAAATCAGTCGGTCATATGATCACATTGCCTACAGACTATATTGAAAGTGATCAAGTGAATACGATACTTCTAGAACTCACCGAAGAGGTCTGCCGTGACTGTCGGCGCAAGGGCTATATGGGTTCTGTTATTTCAGTCAGTTGTATGTGTAGTCCTTACGAGGATCCTACAGGTTTCTCTCGGCAAATGAAGATGCTTGATCCAACCAATAACACCAACGTCGTTTACGAAGCTGCCAAGGTACTCTTTTATCGTTACTGGGATACCCTTCCCGTCCGTCGAATTGGACTTACCCTTAGCAACTTTGCATCTGATCAGGAATATCAATTAACTTTATTTGAAGATCAGATCAAGTTACGGTCGCTAGATAAAGTCACAGATAAGATAAAAGATCGTTACGGCAGCGCAGCTATCATAAGAGCGTCATCACTAACATCTTCAGGTCAGGCATTAGAAAGATCGCATAAAATCGGAGGTCATTATAAATGAGTAAGAAACTAGAGGGCAACGGATTGTGGGAATCCAGTCGTATGATGCTACCTCAGCACAAAGAACAATCGTTAGCCATGTCCATCCAGAATGACACCTCTCCTAAACCTCAAGAACCTCTAACAAGAAAGGAAATGGAAATGATGCGCGAATACATCCTTCTTCCAGTTGCACTCCATGTTGTTGAGAAAAAGATCCTCGAAGTAGAGACGTCACCTCAGATGCTTAAGTTACTCTACTCCACAGCTGCCAAAGTGCTGGCTAACCATATACGAGAAGATGTGCAGAAATCAAAAAAAATTCTTCATGAACGAAGTATTCGCGTATTTGAAGACAGCAAGAATGATTCCGAACTCACCTATCGCTATATTTGTCGTGGAATGGAGGATCAATTTGTGATGACTAAAGACTATATGCGAGCTGAGGTCAGCGAGAGAATTGGACGATATGTGAGAAAACTTGCTAACAATATGAAAGAGACAGGCACCGATAGATGAGCTTAGTAACATTATATCTTAGAGTGAGTCTTGTTAATCTCAATATAAAAAGTGTAATGGCCCTCATGATGCTCCAACCAAATTCGTCCGCCATGTAGTTCGACAATATGTTTAGCAATCGAAAGTCCTAGTCCGGAACCGGCCGGCGTATTGTGCTCGTATCGGGAGGGCTCCATCTTGTAGAAACGCTCAAATAATTGATGCTCCTGTTCAAGTGAAATGGGTTTACCCACATTCTCAACGGATAAGATGACCTGTTCTTCCTGAGTAGTGAGCTGAACCTTGATTTCCCCGGGACGAATGGAGAATTTCAGGGCATTCGTTAACAGGTTATCAATGGTTCTGACCATTTTTTCAATATCCATTTGAATGAGGAGAGGCACGGGAGAGATATCTTGTACGATGGTGATCTGCTGCTCGTTCGCAACGGGCTCGAATTCGGAAATGATTTGTTTCAGTAAACTATGATAATCGACTTCTTGAAAAGATAATCGAACATCGCCATTGGTCAACCGGGTGTATTCAAATAAGTCATCAATCAGTTTCTTTAGCTGTTGCGTTTTGTTATAGGCATTATTAATAAAGCGTGCTTGCTCTATTTCATTCTGGTATTTAGGTGTCTTTAGTAAATCCAGATAGCCGATAATGCTGGTCAATGGAGTTCTCAAATCATGAGAAACGTATGTGATGAGTTCCATTTTCGATTGTTCAATTTGGCGTTCTCTTTCCATTTGCTGCTGTAATTGTTCAGCCATATGATTGATATTGTGTGCAACATTTCCCAGTTCATCTTGCCTAGACAAAGGAATGCGATATTTCAAATTTCCGCCTGCGATCAACTGCAATCCGTCCGTGATGACCCGAAAGTATCGGAGGGTACGGCTGGTTAGCACAAAAAAGAAGAAAATAAACAAGACCAAAAAAAGCACTAAGATAATAAACAAGACCAACAAAAGCACTAATGATGGTATTTTAAAAAAAGTATCGGGAAATAATCGGCGGGAAATATTGATAATGGTCATGGTAATAGAGGTGAGGATAAGGCTGAGAATGTATGCCCAGAGCATTTTAACGCGAATGCTTCGTTTGCCATTCAATACGGACCAAATTTTATTTATCAATCTTATACCCCACTCCCCAGACGGTCTTAATATACTGCGGCTCTCGCGGTTTGATTTCAATTTTCTCACGGATATTCCGAATATGGACCATCACTGTGTTTTCGGAGTAAAAAGCCGTTTGGTCCTTCCAGACCTTTTGATAAATGTTATCTATGTTGAATACTTGCCCCCGATGTGTGGCTAACAATACTAGGATGGAAAATTCAATCGGGGTTAGAGATACCTCTTGGCCGTGAACGGTAATCGTATGCTGCTTCTTATTAATAATAAGATCATCAATAACAATTTCTGATGGGTCTGAGGTATGGCTTGAGGTAATGAATTGCTGCCTTCTTAACTGGGCTTTCACCCTGGCGATTAGCTCTAGAGGATTAAACGGTTTGGTTACATAATCATCTGCCCCCGTTGAAAGACCTGTGATTTTGTCTAGAGGCTCTTCTTTGGCTGAAAGCATAATAATAGGAATGTCAGATTCCTCCCTGATCCGGAGACAGGCATTAATTCCATCCAAATGCGGCATCATCACATCCAGAATGATCAAATGAATCTTCTCACGCTGCAGAATTTCCAGAGCCTGCACACCGTCTTCAGCTTCCAAAACGAGATACCCTTCATTACGTAAATATATATGAAGAACATCCCGAATTTCAGGGTCGTCATCCACGACTAAAATGTTCATGCGTATCATAGGCGGTCTCCTCCACGTATTTTTTTATATCGAAAAGTCAGTCTAACGATCACAACGATAATGATGACAAGGATAAGGAGCAGCAGCACCTTTATTCCATAATTATAAATCAGAGAGCCCACTTCTTGTACATTATTTCCCACATAACGTCCCGCCATAAAGAATAAAAATGTCCATACCAATCCTGTCGAGTAGGAGATCAGGGCATACCGTCGATAGCTCATTTTATTAATCCCGGTAAGATAGGGCATAACATGTCTCACGATGGGAAGAAAGTAACTGATACAAAGGGCCACCCCCCCGTATTTTCGAACTAAATATTCTGAATAGTTGATATATTTCTCCATTTTTTTCTTTCGGCGCAGTTTATGCAGAATCGGATTACCCATACAACGCCCGAGTACATAGCCCAGCGATAATCCCGATATGACTCCTAAATAAGTGAGCAGAAAGGCTGGCAGAAAGGTAAGAATTCCTTGGACGGTTACTGCACCACCTGTCATCACAACGACCTCGTCAGGAATAGGCATTCCTACAATACCCAGCCATAAAGAAAAAAATAGCGCAAGGTAGCCAAAATGTTGGATCAAGGATAAAAGCCTATCATAATCCATTCGATTCACTCCATTGGGAAGCAGGATTACTTTTCGCTTGTGAAGGCATCCATTTACGAACCGCGTAGTACAGCATTTCTGCTAAAATAATTCCTCCAACGATGTCCAATATAACATGCTGTTTCACAAAGAGCGTTGAAAGGATAATCGACCATGAAGTGATCCTGACGAGCACTAGGGACAGGAGGGGCCAATTTCTGCAATCCGTCATCCCTTTCAGCATTAAATAGCTGCTTAGTACATGAATGCTGGGAAAGCAATTATAAGGACCATCAGTCTGGTAAATCAGTTGTACGAGCCAATTCAATAGGCCATGACCTGTAACCTGCGGACGCACAACCAAGGTCTGGTAAACATAAAAGGTGATATAGCTCACGATCAGACCGAGACATAAGGTGAGCAGGGTTCGGTAATAAACACGTCTATTTTTCACACAGAACATAATAAGCATGATGATTATAAAGGGATACCATAACAAATACGGAATAATGAAGGCTGGAACAAAGGGGATTTGTGCATCCAGATCTGTCATCATACTGCTGACGTTCGAACCGCCGTGGTTTAATATGCCGTAAAAAATGTTTAAGACGGGAATCGCCAATATCCATAACAACGGTTTATACTCAGCCATTTTATCTTTCATCCCGTTGAGGCTCCTTTTTGACAGACATAAATAAATGTCGGTGGAACGTTCATAGGGACAAACAGAATCTCCTTGATTTCAAAATTATCGCTTAACTGTTGTTTCATCTGTAAGGAGTATTGAAAAGCAATAAACAGGCCGCCGGGCTTAAGTGATACTCGAATTTGCTCGATTAACCGATCTCTCATGGGTTTAGGGAAGTTATAAAAGGGAAGTCCGCTTAGAATGCAGTCGAGTTGAATGATATCTTCTTGTTCCAAGACAGATTGGAGCTCACAGCCATCCGTATAACATGTGAATTTGGGGAATTGATGTTGCAATTGCTTTTGCAGATAGGGATCTTTTTCAAAGAGAACAACTTTGGTGCCTTCACTGATGGCAGCTTGAATGTATTTCGTGATTGCCCCTGTACCCGCACCAAGCTCGGCAGCGGCGTGCACTTGGTTCCACGGAATAGCGTTAATCATTTTTTTGGCTAAATATCTGGAGCTCGGAGTTACACTGCCGATTTGTCCTGGCGAATGTATAAAACGGGATATGAATAGAAGTTTTTCTTGAACTTGCGATTTTATATTTAATACCATATAATGTTGCCTCCCATGTTTAACACTTCTTATGTTATCTAATAACTCTGCAGATAAAGTGAGGGAGATTCTGAATTTATTCTGAAGAATTGCTTGCCAAGGGGTTATTCACACAAAAACAACCCCCGAGGCATCCCCTCGAGGGCTTTACGCGTTAAGTATAAATTACCGAAACATACCCCATAGCTTAATAAGATGAAAGGTATTATTAGGATCAATGCGTTGACTTAAGACAAACTGGACAATTTGTTCTTCTTCAGCAGATGTAAACTTCTCCTTCAATACACTTCCTATGGACTTCACTAATCGCTGTACCTTAGGACCATTTTGTAAATCCTGTTTAGTAATGCCATCAAGGAGACCTTTGACACGCTCTTTCAATGCTGGATTCTTCATTTTAAGTTTAATCCGCTCTACTAACTGCGGGCTAATTCCATACTGCTGATAACCCAAAGATAGGCACCTCCCGTCAATTCAATCTTTCTCAGTATATGACGACAGGCTTGTCTAATGTGCCTAATCAATCAGGTTTTCTTGGAAAACCTCTTCCTGTTGTAGATAATGCCGAAGAGGCTCATACGAGGAGGATGTCCAAAAAGAAGCATCCCCCACCAACGTAGCCACATCATCTCGTGCTTGTTCCAATACGGCGAAATCGCTCACCATGTCCGCAAGTCGGAATTCGGGTAGCCCACTTTGTTTCGTGCCGAAGAAATCTCCGGGTCCACGTAAATCAAGATCACGGCGAGACACTTCGAAGCCGTCATCTGTCTCGGTCATAACCCTCATCCGTTCTTGTCCTATTTCAGACTTGGGATCAGCAATTAATATACAGAAAGAAGCATGCTGCCCCCGTCCTACACGCCCACGCAACTGATGCAACTGAGATAATCCGAAACGATCGGCATCCATAATGATCATCAGCGTAGCATTAGGAACATCAACCCCAACTTCTACGACTGTCGTCGATACAAGCAAATGCACTTCATTGTTATTGAAAGCCTGCATGATTTCTTCCTTTTCCGCAGGTGACATTCGACCATGCAATATGCCCACACGATAGGTTGGAAAAGCCTGCTGCATCTGAACATGAAGATCAATCACATTCTGCACATCTATCTTCTCTGACTCCTCAATCAACGGACAGATCAGATACGTCTGCCGACCTTGCTCCACTTCTTTGGAGATAAATCCAAGCACCCTGTCCATCAGACTATGCTTCACCCAGTACGTAGTGATCGGTATACGCCCCTTAGGACGCTCCGTAATTGTAGAGACATCCATATCACCAAATGCTGTAATCGCTAGCGTACGAGGGATTGGAGTCGCTGTCATGGTCAATACATCTGGGTTATAGCCTTTACGACGTAACACGCTACGCTGGTTAACTCCGAAACGGTGCTGCTCATCCGTGACAACTAGTCCTAAATTGCGAAAGAAGACCTCATCTTGAATCAAAGCATGTGTCCCCACGACGACATCGATCATTCCCATTTGCAATGATGCCAGAAGATCCTTACGTTTACGCCCTGTCACACTACCTGTCAGTAGCCCAACTGAGATTCCAAAGGGTTCAAACAAACGGACTAATGATCGCAAATGCTGCTCCGCTAATATCTCGGTAGGTACCATCAGTGCACCTTGGAATCCCGAACGTACGGTTGCAAAAAGAGCAATGGCTGCGATAATTGTTTTACCTGATCCAACATCGCCTTGAAGCAATCGATTCATGCAATAGGACGCTCGCATATCTAGCAAGATTTCCAGTTCTACTTTCTTCTGAGCATCGGTCAGTTCAAAAGGTAGGCTTCTCACAAATTCACGTACCACGGCGTTCTTCACAGTATGTACTATGCCATCCATTCGGCCTCTAGTCACCGCTCGATATGCCTGCATCTTCAACTGAAACAGAAACAACTCCTCATACACCATCCGCTGTCTGCCTCGTTGTCCTTCCTTGGTATCCTCGGGAAGATGAATAATAGAAATAGCCTGCTTACGCGGCAACATTTTATACTTTTGCAGGATGTCCTGCGGAAGTATCTCAGGAATCAAATCGCCATATTGCTGTAACGCTTGGGCTATGATTTTACGAATCCACGTCTGCGTGACCTTAGCCCCTATCGAATAGACCGGTTGTAGCGTACCGCCCCGCTTCACACCTTGATCCGGGAACTCCGAATCGGACACGGTCAGCTGCATTCTCTGCTGTTCCCACTTACCATTCAATATAATCTCACGGCCTGCTACCAATTGATCACGTAGAAATTGACGGTTGAACCATGTCGCTGTAAACATCAACTCTTCAGCCATCATCTTACAGCTTAAACGTGATTTAGCGCCATATCGTTGCATCACAGGTATCCCTATCACCTTAGCCTGAATGGTGATTTTATCTCCGCTCTTCACTTCACTCAAAGAACGAAGACGGTAGTCTTCATAACGATAAGGATAATACTCTAGTAAATCTTTAACCGTAAAAATGCCAAAGGCGTGAAGCTCTCCTTCTTTAAGAGCACTCACGCCACGAACCTGTTTAACTGAAATTTCATCCAAATGCAGGCTCTTATTCATCCTCTACACCTCAATTCAAGCGGGCCATATAAATACAGCGATAGTCCCTGTTCCCACATGACTGCCTACGACAGAACCGATGTTCGTTAACACGACTTCTTCCAGCTTGTAATGACCTGAGAGTTCTCCCAAAAATTCCTCAGCCGAAGCAGGGTTTGCAGTATGACCCACCGCCACATTTATTTTTTCAATATTACCTAGGTCCTGTTGAAATAGTTCAATCATTCGTGCAACAGCCTTTTTACGGCCTCTTACCTTCTCAACGGGATATATGACGCCTTCTTGGTCAATAGAGAGAATCGGTTTAATGTTAAGTAACGTCCCAAATAAAGCAGCCGCTTTACCGATTCTTCCTCCTTTTTGCAAGTATTCTAACGTATCTACAAGAAAATAAAGCTTACGACCTTCACGCATTTGTTCCACGGCTAATACAATATCCTCAACGGCTATGCCTTCATTAGCTAGGCGCGCTGCATGTACAACGAGTAGACCGAAACCATAAGAGGCCGAAAGAGAATCAACAACCGTAAGATCCACATTCTCATTTATCATAGATTTAGCGATAAGTGCAGATTGATAAGTTCCGCTTAACGCGGAAGAAATATGAATAGAAAGAATGGATGCACCTGGATGTTCTTGTTGGATCTGCTCGTAGACCCGTACATAATCCGCAGGAGAAGGCTGAGATGTTGTTGGCAACTGCTCTGCCTGACCCAACCGTTCATAAAATTCTTTGGCCGAAATCTCCACTCCGTCCAAAAGCGACTCGTCTCCAAACTGCAAACGCAGCGGGACAACATGAATACCATGACTCTTAGCTAACTCTTCTGGAATATCAGACGTACTATCCGTGACAATAACGGTATGTGTCAAAGAAATCCCCCCTCTACATGACGAACATTTAGGACTCTACTGAAAATAGATAGTAATAAATAGGCTGTCCACCCTCATGAATCTCTACTTCGGCTTTAGGATACGTTTCCTCCAACCAAGCGCTCAGTTGTGCTGTCATTTCTGCATCAGCTTCTTCACCTGTAAGTACAGTCACAATCTCATCATTATTAACCAGCATTTGGGAAAGCAAGCTTTGGCAAGTGCCGAGTAACTCTGGATTAGCCGTTACAATCTTCGAATTCTGAATACCAATATATTGTCCAGCCTTAATCTCTAACTCATCAATGACAGTATCTCTGATCGCATGTGTAACCTGACCCGACTTCACATGTGCAATGGCAGCCAACATGTTCTCTGTATTGATATCTGTACTTTCTTCTTCTAAAAAGGCAAAAGCAGCAGCCATTCCTTGAGGTATGCTCTTACTTGGAATAACAGTTACACTGCGTTCTCCATCCAGCAATTCCCGTGCTTGCTGCGCAGCCAGTACAATATTGGAGTTGTTCGGCAGTATATAAATATGTTGCGCAGAGATGGCCGAAATCGCATTTACGAAATCCTCTGTACTTGAGTTCATGGTTTGTCCACCAGAAAGAATGGCATCTACACCCAAGCTTGTGAAAATATCTGAAATACCTTGTCCCGAAGACACAGCAATGAAACCATAAGGAGCCATTTCATCGGCAGGAGGTTCAGCTGATGCTGGTGTTGGGACCTCTGAATTCATTGGAATATCAGCAAAGATTTCTGGCATTGGGGAACTATCCACCCCCGATGAGAGTAAATCACGATGTTGTTCACGCATATTCAGGATATGAATTTGCGTAATTTCTCCATATTTTAAAGCCAAATTCAGAACTTCACCCGGAGTCTTAGAATGCACATGCACTTTAATGATTTCATCGTCAGGAATAACGATAATAGAATCGCCATTTATTGACAACAAATTCCGAAATTGCTCTTCATCAAATAGACTATGAGCTTCTCCAAGCTGACGATTAATGAAAAATTCCATATCATATAGAAACTCAATGTCTTCCGTTACTAACCGGGATTGAGCACTCATAGGAATATCCAAGTTCCGCTTAGCTACATGAATAGGTGCCAGATTTACATCACTTGGAGACAATTGATCTGCTGATTGCAGCCCAGTTCCATACTTTAAATGTTGCAGAAATCCTTCATAAATATAAACAAGACCCTGTCCACCGGAATCTACTACGCCCACCTGCTTCAGGATCGGCAATAGTTCTGGCGTCTGAGCTAGTGTTTCCTTCGCTTGTATAAGTACTTGTTCCATCAACTCTATGATATCACTGGTCCTTCTAGAGAAGTGCACAGCGTGCTTAGCGGCTTCCTTAGCTACCGTGAGGATTGTACCCTCTACAGGCTTAACTACGGCTTTATATGCCGTATCTACGCCTACCTGTAAGGCAGCAGCGAATTGTTGCGTGTTCAATTCTTGATATGTAGCTGCATAGCGCCCAAATCCACGAAACAATTGAGATAGAATAACTCCGGAATTACCCCGTGCTCCCATGAGGAGACCTTTAGATAATACACCCGAACTATGTCCTATAGATTCAGAATTATTTTTCTTTAGTTCAGTAACACCCGCAGTCATCGTCAAATTCATGTTTGTTCCCGTATCTCCATCTGGTACCGGAAATACATTAAGGGTATTGACATGTTCTGCATGTTTCTGGAGTTGTTCCGCTCCAAGCAAGACCATCGCGGCAAAATCTGTTCCATTCAAAGAACGCATACTCAAGTGAGAGATCCCCTTCCTACCTTGATACATATACAACTGGCATCTTTATTTATATTTTATTTTATAATACTACATCTACAATACAATTCCGTTCTTTCATTCATCAATCAAAGATCAATAAATAATTTTCCGATGTGTCCACCCCTCGAGTCTATGGTATCAATCAAGAGAAAACCCTATCACACCAGCTTAATTCACTCGCATTTATACGTTTAATATTGACTATATAATATTGTACTATAAGAACCAAAAGAAATAAATGTTTTTAGGATGGTTGACTAAGCATTTTTTGCTGTGATAGAATATATAAGTATTGTTTTATGCAGGTGTATTGGAACAAGGAGGTGTAATCTATGTCTCGCAAATGTTATATAACAGGTAAAAAACCAGGCACTGGTAACCATGTATCTCACGCCAACAACCGCAATCGTCGGACTTGGGGCGTTAACGTTCAGAAAGTTCGTATTTTGGTGGACGGTAAACTAAAACGCGTCTATGTTAGTACTCGTGCTTTGAAGTCAGGTAAAGTCACTCGCGCCTAATATCTACAACAGCATATAAGCAAAAAGCACCTTGTTTTCATCAGGTGCTTTTTTCATTCCTCAGACCGTGTGTACTTTGATTCTATCCTAAGCCGCGGTCCGAGGTTTTTTTTCATTGGACGGCATGCCAGAGAACGATAGCGGTCAATTCTTGTGAAATGTGTTAAGAATGGCTTTGACAAACCCTCCCAAAAACCTTGGTAACTTGAATGTGTAAAATTTCATGTCTCACCCTCCCCATCATTCTCATGCCTTCCGATAGATCCACTGAGCCTTCACTGTGACTGACAACAAAAAAAGGCTACATGAGAATTCTGCTCATGTAACCATATTTATGCGGGGACAGCGTGCCCTATGACTCATACTAATAAGGGACAAAGGTTAAATTACACTTATCCAACCCTACTGAAGTTGAATCTACCTACCCTTGCTGATAAGCCAAAGACCACCAAGCTTCTTAAAGTCACACTGTTACTTTCCTTCTATACTCGCTCTAATCTGGGAAATAGCCAGTGCCCTGTTGCTTTGGCCAAACACTGCACTACCAGCAACCAGCACATCCGCACCTGCTTCTACAACTAACGGAGCCGTATCTACGGTAACCCCACCATCCACCTGTATATGCACATCCAATAACGAAGCTTCGTTCAAAGATTGACGCACCTCGCGTATTTTATGAAGTGTACGAGGGATGAATGACTGTCCTCCAAAACCAGGATTCACGGTCATGATCAGTACCAAATCAAGATCTGGTAGTACTTCTTGTAAGACCGAAACCGGAGTTCCAGGATTAATTGCGACTCCAGCCTGTACTCCCATTTCCTTAATCATATGCACAACGCGATGCAAATGCGTACAAGCTTCCGCATGCACAGTAATCACCTTCGCGCCAGCCTTAACGAAATCGGCGATATAACGTTCAGGTTGTTCAATCATTAAATGCACATCAAGCGGCAGCGTTGTATAGTGTTGGATGGCACTCACAATAGGTGGACCTAACGTAATGTTAGGGACAAAATGTCCGTCCATTACATCGACGTGGATCCAATCGGCCCCTCCCGCTTCAACTTCGGCAATCTCCATTCCTAACTTAGCAAAATCAGCAGACAATATGGATGGTGCAATTTTGATCATTTCTGTCAATACCTCCGCTTTTTATCTTTCATCTCTGCATAGAAATGAACATAATTATCATAGCGTATCTGTGCAATTTCACCTTTATCTTTAGCTTCAATCACCTTGCATGCAGGTTCATGTAGATGACTACATCCTCTGAACTTACACTCCGCAGCATAAGGTTCGAACTCCCTGAAACAAGCGGATAGGTCACCCACTTCCATCTCCAAGAAGTCCAGTTGGCTAAAACCTGGGGTATCTGCAACGAACGCTCCATTATCCAATTCGATGAGCTCTACGTGCCGGGTCGTATGTTTACCACGACCCAGCTTCATGCTGATCTCATTCGTCTCTAGGTTAAGACTTGGCATTAATGCATTCAGAAGAGAAGATTTACCCACACCTGATTGCCCAGAGAACACACAAATGTGCCCTGCAAGTCGTTCACGCAATTGCTCTTGTCCCCTACCGGTACGGGTGCTTGTCACAATGACCTCGTAACCGATTCGTTCGTAGAGTTCTTGTACGTACGTAATAGGATCATTCTTTGCAATCTCTTCACCCTCTAACAAGTCCTGTTTCGTCAGGCATATCAATGTATCAAGTCCAGAGTTCTCGATATGCACAAGGAACTTATCCAAAAGGGGTAAATTCAAGTCTGGCTCACGTAGAGAAAATAACAACACTGCAAACTGAACATTGGCTATCGGAGGTCGAATCAATTCAGAATGGCGTGGCTTGATTTCGTTCACTGTACCTTCATTATGATCCGATAAGGAATATACAACATGATCCCCTACCAAGGGAGTTATCCCTCTATTCCTAAATACGCCACGAGCTCTACATTGAATCGCTGGTTGCCCTTCCGTAGTTACCGCCTTGCCATTTTCAATCGGCTTAACGTAATAATATCCGCTCAGCGCTTTTACGATTACACCATCAGGCATACATGAATGGCCTCACTTTCCAAAGAACTATGGATGGTTATACGATTATTCAGGGTTTACTCGAAGTTACTACAATACCGTTACCATTATCACTATTTTTTTCCGTTGTTTCCGTTATTACCTTTGTTACCCTTATCCAACTTAGCAACTTTATGTTTGCTATCCGATGTCTTCATAGCCGTTGTATCCACATCTTCTGCATTGTCAGGATCCTGATTTGGATCCTGATTTGGATCCTGAGGGACTTCAGTTCCATCCGTTGGCAACACTGGATCTGTCTGCGGAATGACTACATCTGGAACTGAACCATTCTTAACATCTCTATAAGAGATATGATGCGTATCAAATAATTCTCCATCACGATAGAGGTATACAACAGCATCCTTATCAGGAGCTAGTACTAAATCAATCGAGAGTACTTGTGTTGTATTAATGGTTCTTGTACCCCAATCCTTCTTTTTACTATCTTCATATCGCGCATCAGAATATTCAATACGAATTTTGCTCTTTTTCCCCTCTTCTGTTGGTGCGACAGGCACATTAAACGTATAATTCAACGCTTCTGCTGGATATCCCGAACTCACAGTAATATCTACTTTATCCCCCACAGAAACGTCTTTTTTTGCGTCAAAAGGCCACTGGCTCATGACTTTCCCTTTTTCAATCTTGAAATCAGAGGCCTCCTCGACCTTACCGAGCAATAAGCCAGCTTCCTTAAGTATATTTTCGGCTTCCTTCTGTGTCTTGCCAACCAAATCCGGCATTTTAATTGATTCCTGCCCCTTACTGACCGTCAGAACAATTTGCTTCGTTGCTGCATCAAACTCAGAATTAGCTCCTGGATCTTGTCCAATAACCGTACCAGAAGGTTTATCACTGAACTCAGGATTCCGCTTAATGTTCCCTGCTGGAACACCTTTGGCTTTCAGCACATCCGATGCCTTATCAAAGTCAAAATCATCAGTCATAAAATCAGGCATAAGAGTCAACGGCTTCTTCATGCTTACCCAAAGTCGAACCGTAGAACCTTCCTTAACCACAGTTCCCTCTTTCTTACTCTGTTCATACACAACGCCTTCGTCAAAACCTTCTTTATAAATGCGTGTTATAGGATCCTCAATGACAAGCCCAAGTGCTGTTAATTCAGCCACAGCCTTTGCTTCTTGCATATTAACAACATTCGTAATGGTTACCTCTGGAACGACTATCATTGTTTTTACATACCAGATGACGCCAACCATACTTATTAATATAAACAAAGTCAGTGAAATCCAAAGTGTTGGTCTTACCCACTTTTTCTTTTTTCCACTATCTACAGGCATCTCGCCTTCATCATCCTCATCAAACAGTGACTTGTTTCGTTTGTTAGAAACAGCACCCCTTGATACTGGCTTAATAGCAGGCATAGCTCGGGTCTGATCCACATCTACTTCAGAGAACTGTATTCTGGGTTCATTGCGTCTCTCAGGAAGCAAACAAGTCTCCAACTCCTTTAACATCTCTTTAGCGGATTGATAACGTTCTTGTGGATTCTTACGCATGGATCTCAAAATAACATTCTCTACACTTTGTGGAATAAGTGGATTCGTATCCCGTGGATCATCAAAATCTTCTTGCAAATGTTTCAAGGCCACACTAATTGGACTTTCACCCAAAAAGGGTAGCGTCGCAGTTAACATTTGGTATAATACAATCCCCAAAGAGTATAGGTCCGACTTCTCCCCCGTATTCACACCCTTAGCATGCTCAGGAGAAAAATAATGAACGGATCCGATAACAGAGCCTGTCTGAGTAATCGTTGTTGATGTTACCGCGCGAGCAATCCCAAAATCAGTTACCTTCACGCGACCATTCCGACCAATAAGAATATTATGAGGCTTGATGTCCCTATGAATGATTTGATTCTGATGTGCATGATCGAGTGCATCACAAATTTGCGAAGCAATCCTTACAGATTCTTCCACCTGCAAGGGTGCCCGCTCCTTTATAATCTCATTCAAATTAAATCCTTCTATATATTCCATAACAATATAATGAATTTCATCTTCCTGCCCTACATCATAAATACTCACAACGTTAGGATGTGAAAGGGAGGCGGCTGATTGTGCCTCCCGACGGAAACGTCGAATAAACTCTTCATCATGCACAAACTGCTGGCGCAATACTTTAATGGCAACGTTCCGACCCAGCAAAATATCATGGGCTTTATATACGAGTGCCATGCCACCTCCGCCGATTCGCTCTATAATCTCATAACGACCGCCCAATTCGTGTCCGATCATGAATCCCACTCCTTTATACTTGCAACTAGAACTTCATCATTAAGTTCAAACAGGGCGACAGTGATATTATCCTCGCCTCCTGCCAGTAGTGCTAGTTGCAATAGACGATCTGCTCGTTCCGCAAGCGTTATTTCTTGTATTCCAGCGATTTGCCCCAAGTGTTGACAACTCACCCTATTGCTAAGACCATCACTACATAGAAGCAATACTTCCCCCTGTGCAAGTGTAACCGGATCGAAATCGACAGTAACTTCTGGATCTGTCCCCAATGCCCTAGTAAGCACATTGCGTCTTGGATGAGTTTCTAATTCGGACTGGGTGATCTGTCCACTTTTATAAAGTTCATTAACGAGTGTATGATCTTCCGTCAGTTGAATAGCTTTACTTTCACTCACTTTGTAAGCACGACTATCTCCAATATGTCCAATCCATCCCGAACATCCATCCATCAACAAAGCAACAACAGTCGTTCCCATATTGCGATACTGTTCGTTATTCGCTGCTTCGCAATGAATCGTATCATTTGCATGCAGAATAGCATCGCTAAGTGCTGCACGTAAGCCTTCAGAGGATATTCCCTTTTCAAGAGCAGATAAATCCGCAAATATTGTATCCACTGCAAGTTGGCTAGCCTTGTCCCCCGCTTGATGTCCACCCATGCCATCCGCAACAATCCCAAGCGTATACCCTAAATCCGTATAACATACCCTCACAGAATCCTCATTTACCGAACGTACGCGTCCGATATGGCTAACATGAATATGATTGATCAAAGTTATCTCACCTCAACTCCATATGCTTAGCCCGTAGCTGTCCACAGGCGGCCGCGATATCGTGGCCCTGTTCCCGCCGAATGGTTACATTCACTCCATTTTCTGCAAGAATACGTTGAAATTGAAAAATGTCACTACGTGATGTTCGTACATATTTACGTTCAGGTACATGGTTGACTGGAATTAGATTCACATGGCATAACATATGTTTAAGTACATCTGCTAGCTCCTGAGCATGCTCAGGTTGATCATTAACGCCCCCGATTAAGGCATACTCGAAGGAGATTCTACGGCCTGTCTTAGCTAGATAGTATCTCAAAGACTCCATAACGTCATCAAAAGGAAAACGTCGATTAACTGGCATTAACTTTGAGCGTAACTTATCATTCGGTGCGTGGATGGAAATTGCAAGATTGATCTGAGTATTCTCATCAGCAAATTTATATATGTTCGGAACAATCCCGCTTGTGGAAACGGTAATGTGCCGTTGACCAATATTCAAGCCTTTCTCATGGATCATAATCCGCAGGAATTTCATCGTTGCATCATAATTTTCAAAAGGTTCTCCTGTGCCCATAATAACGATACTGCTGACACGTTCATTTTTTTCATCCAATATTTTTTGAGCTTGAACGACTTGAGCCACGATTTCACCAGCTGTTAAATCCCGTTTCAACCCACCTAATGTAGATGCACAGAAGGTACAGCCGATTCGGCAACCTACTTGAGTCGTTACACAAACACTGTTGCCGTAATTATGCTTCATAACAACGGTCTCGATCGCATGATCATCATGTAGTCCGAATAAGAATTTAACGGTTCCATCTTTGGACTCGAACTTTGTAATTTCAGTAAGGGTTACGAATTGGAATTGATCCTCCAACTTTTGGCGTAACTCTTTGGACAAGTTGCTCATCTCTTGAAAATTATTTATTCTTTTTACATACACCCAGTCAAAAATTTGTCCTGCGCGAAATGCTGGTTCACCGTTCTCTTTAGCCCACTCTTGAAGATCGTCTAAGTTGTAATCATATATAAAGGGTTTCATTTTTATCCCACCTGATTTTTTATTCAATATACATATCGTTTCTCATTCTTCCTATTTTAACACAGATAAAAGCAACAATAAAAGAGAAAACCCGCTAAACCTTGGGGCTAGCGGGTTTAAATAAAACTAAAACCTTCAAAAACTAGGAATTTCGTTGCATTCGTGCAATGAAAAAACCGTCACTTCTAAAGTGTTGAGGTAATATTTGTATACCTTGACCCTGAGATCCAGTCACTTTGTGTAGTTCAGACCAGGAAGATGGCTCGTCTACAGGATGACCAAATTCCGGGTGATTGTCCAAGAAACGTCTAATCATCTCTTCATTCTCCTGCGGTTCGATCGTACATGTGCTATACACCAGAATACCTCCCACTCGTAACAATGGAGAGATCTTCTCTAACATTTCATATTGTAAGCTTGCAATCTCTTCAATATCAGCAGCCGTTTTGGTCCATTTCAAATCAGGTTTCCGACGTATCACGCCAAGTCCTGAGCAAGGAGCGTCCAACAAGATGCGATCAAAGGAAGCTTTAGCATATTTTTCTCCCAAATTCAACGCATCTCCAACCGTCGTCTCGATAGATGCAAGACCCAAACGTTCCGCCTGTTCACGAATAAGTTTCTCTTTGTGAGGATATTGATCGTTAGCAATGACCACACCATCATCTTTCATTAATTCGGCGATATGCACTGACTTACCGCCTGGTGCGGCACAACAGTCCAAGATTCTCATGCCAGGCTTCGATCCAACCGCTTCACCAACGAGCATGGAGCTTTCATCTTGAACGGATAAGAACCCGTCACGATACCAGTCTGTCAAAGCCATATTCCCACCACTTTTAACGAGAATACCTTCCGATGTTAGAGGCGAAGGGATAACTTCCATACCTTGTTCTGTCATATCTTGAAGTAGCTTCTCACGGCTGATCATCGTTGTGTTAACACGCACACTAATAGACGGTGGTTCATTGTTCGCAGTACAAATAGCCTCTGCTGTCTGTTCCCCATATTGCTTGATCCAGCGCTTCACTAACCACCTTGGATGCGACTGTTCTAACGATATTCTTTCAAGGGGTGTAAGTCCTTCCGGCAAGATTAAATCATCCTTACCACGTATTACACTTCGCAACACACCATTGACCATACCCGAAATCCCTTGATGTCCTCTACTCTTAGCGATATTAACGGCTTCATTCACGACAGCATGAGGTGGAATGCGATCCAAGTACATCAATTGGTATAAGCTCATACGTAATAAACTGCGTACCCAAGGCTGAAGCTTGTCCATCCCTTTACTAACAAAAGGTCTCAAGAAATAATCGAGCGTATTTAGACGCGCGATGGTGCCATATACTAATTCCGTTGCTAATGCAGCATCTTCTCGGATAAGCGAAGCTCTCTGTAGTCCCGCATTCAACTGCAGATTGCTATAAGCTCCTTCTTGTTCCACACGAGTCAGTACATCCATCGCCAACTCACGAGCTGTGAGTTTATGACCTTTGGATGGCTTACGTTCGTTACTCATGTCAGCACCGTTCCTTCAACCATACTGGTTCCTCGAATGAAGGCATCGACTTCTAACACTTTCTTTCCACTTGGCTGCACTTTAGTAAGCCAGATAGATCCGTCACCTGTCTTCACTTCTATTCCACGTTCATTCAACTGAAGAACGGTACCAGGTACGACTGAATGATGAGATGACGATTCAGAAGACGGCGTAACTGCCCATATTTTGAATACTTCATCTCCCCAGATGGTAAAAGCTCCTGAGAAAGGAACTAATCCTCGAACCTGATTATAAATATCTCGAGCGCTGCGATTCCAATCGATTTGTTCATCTTCACGCTTAAGATTAGGCGAATAGGTTGCTTCGTCATCGTTCTGTGGAATTCTAGTCACTTCTCCTTCGAGAAGATTGGGTAGTTGTCTTTGAAGTAGCGTTGCTCCTACCGCACTAAGCTTCTCGAATATCGTTCCCGAAGTATCTTCTTCCTCAATAACAACTTCTACCTGCGCTATCATATCTCCCGTATCTAACCCTTCAGCCATATACATCAGGGTAATACCCGTCACGCTTTCCCCATTCATAATCGAACGCTGAATAGGTGCTCCGCCTCTATACTTGGGCAACAGAGAACCGTGGATGTTAACACATCCACGGGAAGGAAGGTCCAGCACTGCTTTGGGTAGGATCTGCCCATAAGCTGCAGTCACAATTAAATCCGGTTTATAGGTTGCTAGTTCTGCCACAGCTTCAGGACTACGCATACGCTGTGGCTGTAATACTGGCAATCCGTATTCAAGAGCAACTTCCTTCACAGGCGTTGGAGTAAGTACTCGTTTACGTCCCTGTGGGCGATCGGGCTGAGTCACAACTGCGACTACATGGTACCCTTGTTCAAGTAACATTCGCAAGCTGGGAACTGCAAATGCAGGCGTGCCCATAAATACGATATTCATGAAGCCGTCATTCCTTTCCAAGTCGTTCTGGAATTTGTTCATAAACCTTCTCCGCAATGTCGGTGAAGATCACACCATTCAGGTGATCAATTTCATGCAAGAAGCAACGAGCTAGAAGTCCGCTTCCTGTTATCGTTATTTCCTTACCTTCTGGATTAAGCCCTTTGACTGTAACCGTCTCCGCTCGTCGAACATCCCCATTTATCCCTGGAATACTCAGACATCCTTCAGGACCGAACTGTTCTCCTTCGGAAGAGACCAACTCAGGATTGATCAGCTTGATCAGACCATTCTCATCTCCTACGTCCACTACAATTAACCGTTTTAGAATGCCAACTTGAGGCGCTGCAAGACCTACACCTTCTGCGTCGTACATTGTATCAGCCATATCATTCAATAGTTTCTGAACATTCGGTGTGATTTTTGTTACCTCTTTAGCTATTTGATGAAGCACTTCATCAGGTTCTAACACAATAATTCGGATTGCCATTGGTTCTAACACCTTCCTTAACAAAAGTCTCATGTATAATCATACGATTTATACTTGCTATATGTTCCTCACATTAACATTTGTGGATCAATATCTATGCTAATCTGAAAGTTCTTATCGTGAAGCGAATCTTCTATCTGTGCCGCCGATTCTAAGACAAGCCCGATTGCATCGATGTTCCCACGCCATTTTATCATACATTGGAATCTGTATCTATTTTTAATCCTAGGAATGGGTGAGGCAACGGGTCCCAGTACATCTAACGCATCTGGTGTTATTCGATCTAGATTACCGAACCATCCACGTTGTCTGGCCTTTCCTTGTAGGGTTGAAGCCATATTCTCAGCCATCCTCAGTAGTAACGGCAGTTGTTCATGGGACATCGTCACAAGGATTAATCGACAATAAGGTGGATAATGAAGTACGCGACGATGATCGAACTCTTCTCTTACAAATGAGGTATAATCATGACCACTCGCATGAATAATAGAATAATGCTCAGGCGTATACGATTGGATCAACACTTCACCTGGTAAATGATGTCGTCCTGCACGACCTGCTACCTGAGTTAAAAGCTGGAACGTTTTTTCAGCAGCACGAAAATCAGGTAAATTTAATGCAGAATCCGCCGTAATGACACCTACGAGTGTAACATCCGGGAAATCTAGGCCCTTAGCCACCATTTGAGTCCCTAGAAGTACATCAGCTTGTCTATCGCCGAACTGCTTCAGTAACTTTTCATGGGAGCCCTTCTCTGTTGTCGTATCCACATCCATCCGAATGACGCGAATGCCAGGAAACAGCTTCGCTAATTCTTCTTCCACGCGTTGTGTTCCTGTACCGAAATACCGAATATGCTCGCTACCACACTCTGGGCACACTTGAGGAACGGGTTCCGCATAACCACAGTAATGGCAACGTAAATTATTCGACTTCTGATGAAACGTTAGTGAAATATCACAATCTGAACAACCAGCCACATAACCACAACCACGGCACATGACAAAAGTGGAGTATCCACGGCGATTCAATAGAAGTACCATTTGTTCTTTCTTCTCTAGTCGTGAAATGATGGCTGCATGCAAAGATCGACTAAACATGGACCGGTTGCCTTCACGCAATTCCTCACGCATATCAACAATTTCTACGTCAGGCAATTTATTTCCTAAGGCACGCGTTGGCATTTCAAGTAACGAAGGTGAGAAATCAGGGTTAGCTTGGGATTTAGCAGCATGATAAGTCTCCAAGGAAGGTGTTGCAGAACCTAGAATCACCACAGCCCCAGAGCCTTGCGCACGACGTACGGCAACATTTCTGGCGTGATATTTCGGGCTCTCTTCTTGCTTGTAAGATGTTTCATGTTCTTCATCCATAATAATTAAGCCTAAGTTTGTAAAAGGGGCGAATACCGCAGAACGAGCACCTACCACAACAGATGCCTTACCTTCACGAATTTTGCGCCATTCATCATAACGTTCTCCACCAGATAATCGGCTGTGCATTACCGCAACCAAATCACCGAAACGTCCTTTAAAACGTTCCACCATTTGAGGCGTCAATGAAATCTCAGGTACGAGAACAATAGCCTGTCGATCTTGTTCCAAACAACGTTGTATACTTTGTAAATAAACCTCGGTCTTACCACTCCCTGTCACCCCGTGAAGCAGAAACACACCGTGCTTATAAGAATTCAATGGATTCATAATCTGGTCATAAGCCCGTCGTTGTTCTTCCGTCAAAGTCAGTGGCGTTGTAGGTTTGAAATGACGACCCTTATAAGGGTCTCGCAATACTTCGTAATCTTCGACGGTCACATATCCTTTATCAACTAGACTTTTCACCGTGCCTGATGATACCTGAAGAGCAGACATAATTGTTTTCATAGCGACTGGGAGAAAGTCCTTCGAGTCCACAATAAATTGAAGTACTTCCTTCTGGCGAATAGCTTTCGCTGGAAATTGATCAATAATTTCTTGAGCATCCTCGCTACTGATCGCTAAATTAACGCCCTTGAGCGTTTTTTTCTGCATCTTGTCCTTAATAGACTGATTCTCCTGCAGAACACCTCTCTTTAACAAGGATTTCAGCGCCACTGCGCATTCTGGAAAAGCCCTACTCAGTTGCTGCGTCGTCACTTCACCCTTCTGAGCGATGAAAGCGATGATGTCCTGTTCTTCCTTATTTACAGATGAAACCTCAAAGAGAGTATCACGATATTCAGTATTCTCATGTTCAGCTACATCGGAATTATTTATAGAAATATGACGTTCTACTTTCCCCTTTAATGCCGTAGGAACCATCACCTGGAGTGCAGTAATGAACCGGCAAGCATACTCACGACTCATCCACTGTGCCAACTCTACGAGATCCGGGGAAAGAGGCGGAATAATATCTAGCACTTCTTGTATCGGCTTCATTTTGAAGGTTTCCGTCTGTGACTGTGGATCTAGTGATATTACGAATCCTTGAACCGTTCGATGTCCAAAAGGTACGCCGACCCGGCTTCCAACTTCTACCCAATCTTGCATCGATTCCGGAATCAGATAGTCGAACGGACGATCGGTTCCCCGAGCAGGAACATCAACTATGACTTTAGCTATTTGCATCAAGAGTGAACACCACATAATCGTTCTGCCATAATCGTAAGCAAGCGGTGAGCAACTTCCTCTTTGGAAAGGATAGGCAATTGTTCTACTAGACCATTCTTATCGTGAATTTGTACAATATTCGTATCTGAGCGAAAGCCTGCTCCTTGCGTTGTAACATCATTGGCTACCATCAAATCACAGTTTTTGCGGATCAGCTTCTCGCGTGTGTAAGTCTCCACATCGTTAGTTTCAGCTGCAAACCCTATTAGGTACTGTGACTTCTTCATTTGACCAAGTTGTTCCAAAATATCGACCGTCTTCACCATCTCAAGTGTCATTGTATCACCGGACTTCTTCATCTTCTGATCTGCGGCATTTCGAGGACGGTAATCCGCCACAGCAGCAGCTTTAATGACAACATCCGTGTCTTCCCATAACGCCAGAATAGCATCATACATGTCTTGAGCAGACTGAACCGGAAGCACATGTACACCCTTCGGAGGCGCTACATCAATATGTCCTGCCACTAGATATACTTCTGCTCCCATATCACGAGCTACTTTAGCAATAGCGATACCCATTTTACCTGACGAATCATTCGTAATGTAACGAACAGGATCAATTCGCTCGATCGTCCCACCCGCGGTAACGATGATCTTTTTACCTTCCAAAAGCTTAGGCTTGTCTTGCCCTACTTCAGCAAAATACTGTTCAACCACTTGTACAATACTCTCCGGTTCTTCCATACGACCTTTACCGACATAACCACAGGCCAATAATCCTTCCCCTGGCTCTATGAAAGATACACCACGTGACTCAAGTATCCTCATATTCTCTATGACAGCAGGGTGCTGATACATATGCACATTCATAGCCGGTGCAACCATAATAGGTGCTGTAGTGGCTAACAACGTCGTTGACAGCATATCATCGGCAAGTCCATGGGCCATTTTGGCTATCATATTGGCGGTCGCGGGAGCAACAATCACCAGATCCGCTAGATCTGCCAAGTTAATATGGGAAACGACTGAAGGTTCACGTTCGTCAAAAGTATCACTGTACACCGGATTTTTAGATAGCGACTGCAAAGTGAGTTCCGTTATGAATTGTTGAGCTGAAGATGTCATGATGACGTGGACATCCGCACCCTTTTGCACAAGTTTACTACACAGCGTTGCTGCTTTGTAGGCCGCAATTCCACCGGTAACACCAAGCACTATTTTTTTGCCGTTCAACATGTATACCCCCACCTTTCATCTGGAATACATAAGAAGAAACGGCTCTGCCGTCCTTTTATTAAAGGGAGGTATCCGTTTCTTCAAGCAGAAACAGCGATGCCGTCCTCTTTCAAGGATGGTATCCGTCTCTGCGGAAATATAAGAAATAGAGTATCAATATAGATTGAACTAAAGACGATACCCATATTCATGAATTTCTTTAGAAATGATTGAATATGGGAGCGCAAACTTTAGTTCAATCTATCAAGTGAAACTTATACTTTCTTATATTTTGAAAAAAAACAACAACCTTACGGTTGTTGGGTAACAAGACGCCATACGGACATGGCAGAAACGTTAGATAATCTGCTTAAATATACAAAATTACTTGTTGTTCTCTTCCCCAGTACCTGGTTCAATAACAATTAGATCAGCATATATTTCTTCAAGTGCAATGCCAACATTCTTATGAGATTTAGCATCTTTAAGCGTTGTTTTACCGCCTTCACGCAATTGTCTTGCACGACGGGAAGAAGCTACAACCAACGAATACTTACTGTCAACTTTGTTCATCATTTCATCAATGGAAGGATATAACATGATAGGACACCTCTTCTTTTATTATGAAGTTCAATAGTAGTAGTCTTAATGTTGACTACTTCTAACCTTACAATGTTCGGCAATAACAATAGATTCTATTCGTTTGCATGCCGCATCAATCTGATCGTTCACCACAGCATAATCATAATGCCCTACTAAACTGATCTCATCAATCGCAACCGAAAGTCTATGATCAATCGTCGCCTGACTCTCCGTGCCCCGACCGCAAATGCGATCCTTTAGCTCATCCAATGATGGTGGAAGCAAGAAAATAAATATGCCTTCTGGAAACTTCTCTTTTACCTTAAGTGCACCTTGTACTTCAATTTCCAGAATAATATCTTTCCCACTCTGGAGCGTCTCTTCAACGAAATCACGAGGTGTACCATAGTAGTTACCAACATATTCAGCATATTCAAGAAGTTGTTCATTCTTCATCATATGATCGAACTCCTCATGGGACTTGAAGAAATAGTTCACACCATTCTCTTCACCTGAGCGAGGAACACGTGTCGTTGCAGACACCGAATATACCAAGTTATCCATCTTACCTCGAAGCGCATTACATACAGTTCCTTTACCGACCCCGGAAGGACCGGATAACACAATTAATAATCCTTTAGACATATTACTCTCCATCTTATTCGTCATTATCATCATCTTTGCTGGATAGACGATGAGCAACCGTCTCCGGTTGTACCGCTGATAATATGACATGATCACTGTCTGTAATGATGACAGCTCTCGTCCGGCGTCCGTAGGTTGCATCGATCAGCATATGCCGGTCTCGCGCTTCCTGGATAATCCGTTTAATAGGCGCAGATTCCGGGCTAACGATTGAAATAATACGATTAGCTGATACGATGTTCCCGAAGCCGATGTTAATGAGTTTGATTGCCATATCTCAGTTCTTCCCCCTATACATTTGACACAATGCTGTCCGTAAATGCATGATGCTTATTCAATATTCGCTGCTTGTTCTCGAATTTTCTCTAGTTCCGCTTTCATATCAACAACACGGTTGACCAGAGACAAATGATTAGCTTTCGATCCAATTGTGTTGACTTCCCTATTCATTTCCTGAATGAGGAAATCCAATTTACGACCGATTGATTCATCCGAAAGAAGTAATTCCTTACACTGCTCGAAATGACTTTGCATTCGAATTAATTCTTCGTCAATATTGGACCGATCCGCATAAAGAGCAATCTCCATTGACAATTTATATTCATCCAGAGTGAATGAATGGTCTTGTAGTTCCGTAAGCCTTTGTCTCAGCCTAATGCGATGTTCCTCCACCACATGAGGTGCGAGAGCTACCATCTCATCATGTAGAACCTGTAAACGATGTAATCGTTGTTCAACATCCTGAGCTAGATGAAGCCCTTCTTTGAAACGCATGGTCTTTAGGCTTTCAAGAGCCTTCCGAAGTCCTTCCTGAAGAACTTCGCCCCACGCCTCCATATCCTGATCATCTACTGAGGGTAGATGATCAGGGGAGAGCAGAACATCAGGAAGGGCGAGTATATCCTGTACTGTCAACTTACCTTCCAGACCATATTGATCATGAAGAATATCAACAGCTTGCAGATACGCCTTAACGGCGGAATGATTTAATGTGGCGAACGCCACATGTTCCAATTCCGCCTCTTTATTCATATAAATATCAACCCGTCCGCGCTTCACGTACTGCTGTACCGTTCTTCTCAGACCATCCTCGAAGCACGTCCATTCCCGAGGTAATCTGAGTACAACTTCGCAGTAACGGTGATTTACGGATTTGATCTCTATTTCAACCTTATACCCTCCATATTGCAGGGCAGATTGACCGTATCCGGTCATACTGAATGACATCGGCACCACATCCATTAATCTATTGTAATTGATAATTATGAACGAAACAAGGGGGTTACTTCGCGACTGGACCTCTTCCAGACATACTCCATCAATTCAACACTCATCCCATAAAACATAAATGGCGTCATAATGTAGATCCCATTAAAGTGTTTCATAGCCTCATCAATCAATTCTTTTGCAATGGTAACTCCCATCGCTCTTCCCTCTTCACCTTCAAGACCGACCATCCGTGCACGAACTTCTTCAGACAATTGGATACCCGGTACTTCATTGTGTAGATATTCAGCATTCCTACCACTTGCAAGCGGCATAATGCCTAGAAAGATCGGCGTTTCCAAATGTGCTGTTGCTTCCTTAATGGCACTGATCAATTTCGGGTCATATACAGGTTGCGTCATAATATAGTCTGCGCCAGCAGCAATCTTCTTTTCTAAACGCTGTACAGCTTTATCAAGATGCTTCACATTCGGATTAAATGCGGCCCCTACTACAAAGTTCGCTTTCTGCTTCAATGGTTTCCCAGAGAAAGCTATACCATCATTGAGCTGTTTGATCATCCGTATAATTTCAAAGGAAGTTAAATCATATACAGAACTTGATCCCGGTAAATCCCCAAATTTAGCAGGATCCCCTGTCACCGCAAGGACATGATCAATCCCCAGAGCATCAAATCCCATTAAATGAGATTGTGTACCAATCAAGTTACGATCCCTACAAGCGATATGAATCAAAGGACGCATCCCAGTCTGATCTTGTATTAGATACCCTAAGGCCATGTTGCTCATTCGGGTTACTGCAAGCGAGTTATCGGCTAGTGTTAATGCATCACAACCCGCTTTCTTCAGTGCTTCGGCCCCGAGCATAAATTTATTAATGTCTAAGTCACGTGGAGGATCCAGTTCGACAATGACCGTATGCCGTTGTTTAACAAGATCAACAATCGTTGGTTCACGATCATCCTCTACAATGTCATTCGAATGATCATGTATTACACGTGGCGCCGGTGTTGCTAACACGCGGTTTTTAGCAATAGGATTAGGAACATAACCCGTTAGTGCTTTTGATATCTCTTTAATATGTTCAGGCGTTGTTCCGCAGCACCCCCCAATAATTCGGACACCCAAATCCGCAAACCGCAAGGACATTGTCCCAAAATACTCTGGCGTTGCAGTATATCGAACTTCTCCATCCACGTAATCTGCTACCCCAGCATTCGGGAACACAGATACAGGTACACTTAATTGATCCCCAAGACTTTCAACAGCTCGCATCATCCCATTCGGTCCGGTACGGCAATTAAAGCCAATCACATCAGCGCCTTCTTGCTGTAAAATTTGTAAAGCTTCGGTCATCGTGTACCCATCCAACGTACGCGCCACATCTTCTACGGCAAATTGACAAATGACAGGTAAATCACTAACCTTACGTACTCGGGAAAGTGCAATACTTAACTCTTCGACATCGTAGAATGACTCTAGCAAGATGCCATCTACGCCTTCAGCAAGAAGAGCAGCAATTTGTTGTTCAAAATATATTTTCAGCTTTTTAGTAGAAACATTAGTGCGTTTTCCTCCGCGTATAGAACCAACAGCACCTAACACGTATCCGTCAGGACCTGCTGCATCCCGAGCAATTCTCACGCCAGCGCGGTTAATTTCTTCCACCTTAGATTCCAGTCCATACTTAGACAATTTATCAAAGTTAGCGGAGAAGGTATTTGACTCCAATACCTGTGCTCCTACCTCCACATATCGACGATGAACATCCTTAATGACTTCAGGTGCAGTCAGGTTTAATTCTTCATAAGAAATTCCCACGGGGAAACCCATTTGATATAAAAAGGTACCCATTGCCCCGTCCCCGATTAGCACATTGTTCTCCCATGCTTGCCGTAAATCCGGTTTCATGTTGCCGTCCTCCACCCCTGATAATAGTTTCGTATAAATGTATCATAGATCACTATTAAAGATAAGCGTTCTATATGAAAAATAATTCTAGGAATTAGGAGATTAGAAAGGAAAAGCCTGTAGCCCTATATCTTTCGATACTTGAGCTACAAGCTAATGTAAATAGGATTAGGACAGGGTCAATGCGTATGGTCGCTTATACTTCTATCTTTCCCGTATACACGACAGATGCCGGTCCTGTCATATACACATGGTTATCATCTTCATTCCATTCAATGAACAGGTCCCCCCCCTTAAGACTTATCCAAGCTGAGCGATCTGTCGTTCCGTTCAGCACAGAGGAGACAAGTGTGGCACATGCCCCGGTTCCACAAGCTAACGTAGGACCCGCACCTCGTTCCCACACCCGCATATCCACATGACTCCGATCTTTTACTGTTGCAAATTCCACGTTCACTTTTTTAGGAAAGAACGGATGCACCTCAAGCGGTGGCCCCCATTTACCTAAGTCAAATGAGACTGCATCCTCCACATAAATCACACAGTGAGGGTTGCCCATGGATACGGCGGTGAAATGAAACGGCTGTCCATCCACCTCGAGCGGATGATTCACGATTGGATTGACTTGAAGTGTCGTCGGTATTTGAACTCCATCTAGTATAGGTTCTCCCATATCAACGGTTACGTTCTCCACATTGCCATCCAGCACTTGAATCTGTACCTGTTGTGCACCCGCTCCTAAGGTTTCGATCGTGATCTTATCCCCCGTAACGTATCCATGATCATACACATACTTCGCCACACAACGAATGGCATTTCCACACTGTTCTGCCTCTGAACCGTCTGAATTCATAATTCGCATCCGGAAATCTGCAACATCTGAAGGCAATATATATACAAGCCCATCAGCACCGATACCGAAAAATCTATGACATAAATTCACAGCTAACTCCGAAGCATTCTGCGGTAGTTCCTGTTCGCCGTATACAACAATGAAGTCATTACCTAATCCGTGCATTTTTGTGAATTCCATTTTAATCTCGCTCCTCTACAGCATCTACAACTACTGTAAATTAGCATACCGCACAATCCGCGCTAGAATCTATTGATTTTATGCTGAAATCTTTGTACTTTTTGCCACGATTTGATGACTCCCACCCGTTCTTTTCTTTCTTCCTCCCCAGACACTGCCTGCTCCCATCAGGAACGTAGGAATGCCTGCTGCCACAATCGTAAGGGCCCATTCACGTAATCCGAGTGGCACAGTTTTGAATATCGGTTGAAGGGGTTCAATATAGAACACGCCCAACATAAGAAGAACGGAAGAGAGAACGGCCAGAACCAAATATTTATTCTGAAATGGATTGCGATGGAATACAGAACGTGAACTACGGCAATCGAACACATGGAACAACTGAGCCATAACTAGTGTAGCGAATGCAACGGATTGTGCTTTCAAGAGCTGTCCAGGTTGATCTGGAGCGACACGATATGTAAGCCAAAATGCAGCGAGCGTACATATCCCGATCAAAAATCCACGGCTAATAATTTTCCAACCAAGACGACGAGCAAATATATTCTCTTTCGCGCCACGTGGTTTGTGCTCCATCAGGTCTTTCTCTGGTTGGTCAACGCCTAACGCCATCGCAGGTAACCCATCCGTAACGAGATTGACCCATAATATCTGGATCGGTAGAAGTGGCAGCGGGAGTGCAAGCATCATCGCGAAGAACATCGTCAAGATTTCCCCCACATTCGAAGCAAGTAGATAACGGATAAACTTACGAATATTCTCGTAGATGTTACGCCCTTCCTCAATTGCAGCTACAATAGTAGAAAAATTGTCATCGCTTAGAATTAACGAAGAAGCTTCTTTCGTTACGTCTGTTCCCGTAATACCCATCGCTATACCGATATCCGCTGCCTTGATAGCAGGCGCATCATTCACGCCATCACCCGTCATGGCGACCACATGTCCTTTACGTTGCAACGATTTGACGATGCGAAGCTTATGTTCTGGAGATACGCGAGCATAGACATAGATTTGATCGACCTTAGCATCCAGTTGATCATCGCTAAGTCGTGTTAACTCTTGCCCCGATACAGCGATACCCCCTCTAGGTAAAATGCCAAGTTGATGAGCAATAGCTTCCGCCGTCGTACCATGGTCTCCTGTAATCATGACCGTCTTAATACCTGCGCGACGACATGTGGTGATTGCATCTTTCACTTCACGTCGTGGCGGATCTATCATTCCAGCAAGTCCTACAAAGACCAGTTGTGATTCCGCTTCCGACTCACTGGCCACCCTTTCTTGCGGACGTAATTCCCGATACGCTGTACCGAGAACTCGTAATGCGCCAGAAGCCATCTCTTCATTCGCAGTCAACACTAGCTTACGCATCATACCTGTGAATGGAATTACATTTCCTCCCCACAGGATATGAGAACATTGATTCAACAGCACATCCGGTGCTCCTTTGGTGTATAGAAGCCTTCCTCCCTGATGCGTCACAATAACGGACATGAGTTTACGTTCTGAGTCAAAAGGAAACTCTTGCTCACGTTGATATATACTACCGAGCGAATGCGGTGACATGCCCATTTTGGATGAAAGAGCCACAAGCGCCCCTTCCGTCGGGTCTCCCTTCAAATCCCATGAAGAAGTAGTCCCTTTCTCCTCTTTTATCTTTTTCTTCCCACGCGTCTCATCAGATGGGGTCTCTACAATCTCGGAGTTATTACACAATGCACTGATCTGAAGCAAACGACGTAAACTTTGATCATTCTTCAGGTCAACTGGACGTTTCCCTTCTAATATTTGCCCGATCGGAGCATACCCATCCCCTGTAACCTCCAAGGATCTACCTCCAACCCATACAGTAGTAACAGTCATCTTATTCTGAGTTAACGTTCCCGTCTTATCTGAGCAGATCACGGATGCACAACCAAGCGTCTCTACAGACGGTAACTTACGAACGATTGCCTTACGTTTAATCATCCGCTGCACACCAAGTGCCAATGCTACAGTGACAATAGCTGGTAACCCTTCAGGAATAGCTGCAACGGCTAAACTAACTCCAGCTAGCAACATCCCCATGGCAGGCTGTCCGTGTAGAATACCTGCTACAACGACCATAATGGTCAAAGCCAATGATAGAATGATTAGAATTTTACCAAGCTGCTCTAATCGATGTTGCAGAGGCGTTTCCATGGATTCAGTATTTTGGATCAAATCAGCAATTTTGCCCATTTCGGTGTTCATACCTGTCCGCACAACGATTCCTTTGGCTGTACCTCTAGTCATCATCGTACCCATGAAACCGATATTCTTCTGATCTCCGAGTGGCACATCCTCTTCACTAATAACATGAGAATGCTTCGTAACTGGCAAAGATTCACCTGTCAGTGCAGACTCCTCTATACTACAGCTGCTCGTCTCAATCCAACGCACATCTGCTGGAACCCGGTCGCCACTTTCCAATAGAACCACATCACCAGGCACAAGTAAGCGGGTTGAGATAATGTCTAGTTTACCTCCACGTAATACTTTGGCACTTGGCGCAGATAACTGCTTGAGTGCGCGAAGCGAACGTTCTGCACGGAACTCCTGAATAAAACCCAATACGCCATTTAACAGAATGATGGCAATGATCGTAACAGCGTCTAAATACTCACCTAATAAACCAGATAATAGCGTTGCCCCCATTAATACAACGACCATGAAATCTTTAAATTGATTCAAAAAAAGAATAATAGGGGAGATTCGTTTCCCTTCGGTCAATTCATTTAAGCCACTCTTCGTCCTAGCTTGTTCCACTTCCTCTTCCGTGAGGCCTTGCTGCGGCTGAACACCCATGACCTGCTGTAGTTCTTCCGCATCCATCTGATGCCATCTTTTCAATTCCATGCTTCCCGTTCCCTCCCGGTCTATCTGCAGTTTTGGCGGCGTAACAGCTTTTCCACCTCGTATAATGTAATAATATTCGGACAGGGGTTAAAATATCACAGAGCCGCCTCTTAAGTTTTTGTCCAAACTATGGCATCATAGAGAAAGTAAGATTTAACTTAACGCTATAAATAACACTTAAATGATGGGATCATGCTTGAACATGATAGATGGGAGATATAGATTATGGCATTAGACGGTATTGTAACAAGAGCTATTGTACAAGAACTACAAGTATATAAAGGTGCTCGTATTAACAAAATATATCAACCGAACAACCGCGATATTCTTTTTACTCTGCGTTCTAGAGAAGGGAATTCTAAATTATTACTTTCGGTCAATCCGACATATCCACGTGTACAAGTCACATCAAGTAGCTTTCTGAACCCACAAGAAGCGCCAATGTTCTGTATGCTTATGCGTAAACACTGTGAGAGCGGCACGATAGAAGATATCCAGCAAGTAGGGATGGAACGAGTTATCCATATTTCCATTCGTCAACGCGACGAGCTTGGAGATGTGTCTTTGAAGAAAATTATCATTGAACTCATGGGGAGACACAGCAACATTATTCTCATGGATGCTTCAACCGGAACCATTTTGGATGGTATTCATCATGTCACGCCTGCGATCAGTAGTTTTCGCATTGTCATGCCCGGTGTCGCTTATACAGAGCCTCCAGAACAGAATAAACTGAATCCTCTTGAAATCGATCAAGAAACGTTCACAACATCGTATACGGAGACGGAACAAGAGCCTATCTCTTGGATTGTCGACTCATTCAGTGGTCTCAGCCCATTAATTGCACAAGAAATCGTATTTCGTGCTCGCCAAGAGGGCGATGTCACAGCACAAGAAGAAAGAATCGATACAGCTGCACTATGGCAAGCCTTTTCTCAAGTCATGGAGTCAGTGAAAGGACATCAGTATCAACCCGTCATTGGCGCCAATGCCAAAGGGAAGCTGGTCTTCTCTGCCATCCCCCTTAAGATGCTTGATAGCGAAGTAACCACATACAATACCATTAGTGAATGTATGGAAGAATATTATGGAGATAAAGCAGACCGGGATACCGTTAAGCAGAAGGTAAGTGATCTACTTCGGTTTCTTAACAATGAACGGACCAAAAACATTAAAAAACTCGACCATCTCAATGAAGATTTAATCGAAGCGGGAGACGCCGATCAATATCGCATCTGGGGTGAGCTTATCTTTGCCTCTCTTTACATGCTCAATAAAGGAGACTCCACCGCTCAGTTAATTAATTTCTATGATGAAGAACAAGCGACGATTGCGGTCCCGCTTGATCCGCTATTGAGCCCTACCGATAACGCTCAACGATATTTCAAGAAATATAATAAATACAAAAACAGTCTTGTCATCATTGATGAGCAACTACACAAGACCCGCGAAGAGATTCGTTATATGGAAGAATTATTACAACAACTTGCACACGCTTCTATGAACGATATTGAGGAAATCCGCGAAGAATTGATCCAACAACAATACTTGCGAGACCGAAGTAAGAAGACGAACAAGAAGAAGGTCAAGAAGAAGACCGATCGTCCTACCCTGCATGTATTTACCTCTTCAGAAGGAATAGATATCTATGTAGGTAAAAATAATCTACAAAATGAATATGTCACGAACCGTTTGGCTGGCCCAAATGACACTTGGTTACACACCAAGGACATCCCTGGTTCACACGTTGTTATTCGCAGCGAAGAGTTCGGAGAAGCCACACTAGAGGAAGCCGCTCAACTTGCAGCTTATTTCAGCCAAGCCAAAGAATCCAGCAGCGTGCCTGTCGATACGACGTTAATCCGTCATGTCCGTAAACCAAGTGGCTCGAAACCTGGTTTTGTCATTTATGACCACCAGAAGACTTTGTTCGTTACACCTGATGAGCGACGAATTAAAGAATTGGCGAGTATCATTAAGAATTAAGCAATTATGTAGTTAAACAACATAAGAAGGACCTGACGTTGAACATATCCGTCAGGTCCATTTTTATTTCACGAACCACCAAGCACTTATTTCTAGGTTGAGCACAAAACCCAAGTGTGGTGTGACTTTCAGGATTTCCCCTTCAATTGCTCCAACACATCTATCGGAACCGTTACGCTTCCCAAATCGCCATGAAATACAACACCTTGTCTTGCGCCATGGAAATCCGAACCGCCTGTAGCAATCAGATCATATTCTTCTGCCATAGCAAGATAGCGGGACTCTTCCTCTTGCCCATGATCAGAATGATAGACTTCAATCCCAGTAGGATTTGCCCTCTCGATAATATCTCGAACCAGTGCATCATCTTTATACAATCCTGGATGAGCAATGACCGGCGCCCCTCCCGCTTCCCTAATCCAACGACAAGCATCCCCTGGCGAAATACGTGTTTCAGATATGAAGGCTCGCGCTCCTTCCGCTAAATAACGATCGAACGCATCACGCATATCAGAGGCATAACCCTTATCAACCAATACATCTGCTATGTGCGGACGGCCGATGCTCTCATCAGCTAGTAATGGACGGCCTAATCCTTTAACCACTTCATCCAAAGTGATGTCGACACCTAACTCCTGAAGTTTAACTATGATTTTCCCATTCCGTAACTGCCTAGTTTCACGAAGTTTTCCAAGCCTTAATCGGAATTGAACATCCTTATAGTCCACATAATAACCTAGTACATGAATATCTTTACCACCAGCTCGGGTACTGATCTCAACACCTGGTACGACAACTATGCCGTATTGCTCGCCCGCTGCCATTGCTTCTTCCATTCCAGCTACCGTGTCATGATCGGTAATGCTTAAGGCAGAAAGCCCTCTCTCTTTCGCTAACTGAACATTAACCTTCGGTGCTTGCATGCCATCCGAAGCATATGTGTGAGTATGAAGATCACATCGTTCTTGCTCTTTGTTCATCGTCTCAACTCCTCCTTCATATCGTTGTCTTCAGTTCAGAATCCAATTGTTACTTTTGTTGCCGCAAGAAAGAAAGGAATGTAACAGCCGAGATGGGTAGTAGCGTTGATTTCAGATGAATCACATAGAACTTCCTTTTAAACTCCACATTTCTGATATCAATAATCTTGACAAGCCCTAACGCTATTTCATGTTTCACTGATGATGGAGACAACATCGTAATCCCAAGTCCCGCTTCGACAGCTGACTTCACCGCTCCTGTACTCCCCAACTCCATCACCGTCTGAATATCACCAGGGTTATACCCCTGCAGGACCAATTGGTCTTCCATGACTTGACGCGTTCCAGATCCTTGTTCACGTAATACAAAAGGATAATGTAGCACTTCTTCTAAGTTTACTTCATCATGCTCAGCCAACGGATGCGCAGCAGGAACAATAAGCTTTAACTCATCTTGCATGACTGCATCTATAACCATGTCAGGATGTTGAATCGGCGCTTCAATGAGACCAAAATTAAGCTGATGCTTACAAATTTCCTCTATAATTTGTGTCGTATTCATCACTTTCATCATGATATTAATTTGAGGATATTGCTGACCAAAAGGTCCAAGCAACCTCGGCAGCACATATTCACCAATCGTTAAACTAGCGCCAAGTTGCATTCTTCCCTGTAACATATGAGCAAAAGAAGACATCGCCACTTCTGCTTCTCTTGCAATATCAATGCTTTTTTGAGCATAAGGAAAAAGGGCTTTTCCAGATTCCGATAATTCAATTTTTTTGGTGGATCGATTTAGTAGTTTCGTCCCAAAATAGTCTTCTAGCGCTTGCACCTGCATCGTTACAGCAGGTTGCGTCATGTGAAGTACTTGTGCCGCTGAGGAAAAGCTCCCACGCTCAGCAACGGTATGGAATATATGAAGCTGGTGAAAATTCACAATTGGCCGCCCCCCTTCTTCGTGATACTATTGTAACGGAACATCCAGAATCACACAAAAAAACATGCAGTTCAACGTCTGCATGTTACATACTGCGTAAATCATCATCAATACATAGATTTCTAGCTTTACTTCCGTTTACGTGTGTTCTTGACTAGAGTCATCCTACGACTATGTCTCAACCAAGAATAATATGATTTCAAATCTCTTAATTCAATCGTCTCCGACATTTTCCCTAAGTACGTGACAATGACCATCTTATAAAGAGCATTTCCTATAAGGTCAACTTCATTTTCGAGCTTGGTAAATTCAGCTACTACAACAATATCTTCATCAATCAAGTATACATCTTGTTCATTACGGTAATAGGGAGTTATCCTATTCTGCTTTAAACATTCCCACATCCATGCAGCAATCTTATTGAAATCAGTCTCTCCATCTTGAACTCGATCCATATATCGAATTCTCGCATGGCTAGTGATGACGATGTCGGCTATCCGTTTATCACCGAGAACCACATAAAACGGTTCATATGTGCTGAAACGTTCCATTTCCTTGTCGCGCATGCGTTATCACTCTCCACCATATAGGTCTTTATATCTATGTAGTTATGTATTTATACCTATCATATTACATTATATACCTATGATTCACAAGCTAGATTAACCTTCAACTTCTCTTCAACTTCTAATAAGATACATACTGAATACAAGTAGAAACGGCTATGCCGTCCTTTTTCAAGGACGGCACCCGTTTTAGCGAAAATATAAGGAATAGCGTATTAAGTGAAACTTATACTTTCTTACATTATTAAAAAAACGGCCCTCTACAGGGCCGTATCATCGTCATAGATAGAAAAGACAGGGTGAAATATATGATAAACGCACTTCTTAGATGACTTTAAAGACCGTAATAGCTCGTTTTATCCGGGATATCACTGCTATACTCAGTCTGGATTTCATTTCGATATGAACGTTCAATCTTACGTACATAGGAAAGCCGACGAATGTTCTTAGAAACTTCTTCAGCACGGTCAGCATTTACATACATCGCTACATAATGCATTTTTTTAGATATATAATGAACCGTTCCGTATTTCTCCAGATTCCGGGCCGCTTTTAAATCATTCACCCATATAATATAACCTGTTCGTTCCGCAAACATCTTCTTTCCACCTCTCTTTCTACAACTTCTTACCTAACCACAACCACATGCACCACCGCTACTACAACCCTTAGGCTGCGGATCATTACTAGGCACCTTGATACTATCCGATACCGAGAATGCAATTGTCTCCGACATCTGATGTAGCATATCATCAAGTCTCTTCTCTGCCTTTTGGAAATTCCGTACTTCTTCATACATTTCTAGTTCCAATTCCACCGCACTCACAGCATCTTTAGCTGCATGAAAATCAGGATGGAAATGCCCAAAACGTTGTGTTTCATCAAATAATTCTTTCTTAGCATCTAACTGTTTAACCAAAGACTGAATGCCCTCATGAGCATCAACTTGCCGCTTCCAATATAGATAATCTGACACATCGACAGACTGATTAATCAAATCGCCTAATTCATATGCGTACATCAACACTTGTGCCATGTCGACTGTTTGTAATTCTGATACGCTCATGAACTTCACCCTCTACTCTATAAAAAGTTCTACTTATCTTTCGTAGACTATTCCATCATATCATATCAATCACTTCTTATGAAGCGTTTTCCATATCGTGTCATATGGTTTTATTAGGTGAAATTAGGCACAATCAATTTCAGTTCCTTCCAATCACTTGGAGTCAATTGAATTCGTTCATATTCATGCTTCTCCGGGTTATATACTTCTCCTGAAATCACACAAGGATTATGAGTTACATGTAACGGAATAAAATCAACTTCAATGGCTTCAATTGATAACTTCACCTTTGTCTTCCACAAGATGGCTTGTTCCATCATTTGAATGCCTGTTGAGAAGTGATAACTTCTAAACTCTCTTATCCACATCATCGGAATGTGATCAAGTCCTTGAAATAATGATTCGGGTATAGGAATATCCTCTTCCGTAAGAAATGGATGAACACTACAGTGTTCTTTAATAAAACTATGTCGTTCATAATCCCATGTTTCTTTCACCTGTTCTTTTGAGTGATCCATTATTTTGTCCGTTTCCGCTGAAGATAGGACTAATTCAGAATGATTCGTCTCTTTATCCCACTGTCTAAGTGTCAATAGTATATGTTCTGGGACTCCCGTCTCGGAGTATTCCGTCATGAAATTTATGATTTCATCAACACATAGACCTCTTTTCACAGCTTCTGTAACACTGTTCTTCGTAAGTCGGTATACAGACATGCGGTCACTCTTACCAATATCCGAGAACATCATTAGCTCCCAACGTAATAAATAGGGAACATCCGGTAATACAATAATGTCAAAATCGGACTGCACATAAAATCTACTTGTACTAGTCTCATGTCGTGTTGTTAAGCTCGCCATATCATAATTAAATGCATTCAACACTTCATCAGCAGAAATACTCCAACGAAAGCATATACGATTGCCTGACAACATCCCCACATCCATCCAACCGAAACCAGCAAGAGCCCATAACCACGCCTTAGCTCGTATACTCATCTCATCACGACAAGAATCATCTAACATCTGTTGCTGAGTCATCCAATCTAAAATTGGATCTATCTCAACCCACTGACCCGATAGGTAATCTGGACGGCTGATTGAATAACACAAATGCTGCATTTTCGAATCATATGAACCATATCGCTCGGTTACTATTTTAACGAGAACACTTGTCATTTGTTCCGTATTCATGTCTAGCCACATATACAACGGTTTCTCTTGTACACCGATATACTTTGGCTCGCTCGCAACTAATTTTAAGCAATTCAGTAAATCTAAGACCATTGCGACATGTAAAGGAACATGATCAGCATAGGACAATTGTAATGTAAGCTCATTCAAATCCCCCTCCTTAAGATTCAATCTTTCTGCAATCTTTTGGATACTTTTCTTATGTATGATACCTTTAGTTGTAAGCGGCAGTTGATCTAATTCAACAAATACTAGCGCATGAAATAGGTCAAGGAAGAGACCCGGTTTGGCCTCTTTCACAATTTGAACTTCTTCCTTCACTTCAAGTAGCTCATGTGTGTACAAAAATTGGTGAAGCAGAGGAAGCTGATCTATTGGGATATTATATAACTTCTCACCCCATGCATTTGTTAGTGCCCGTATATATCCCCTTTTCCTAAGGACTAGAAACGATAGAAGATGTTCCACCCCACTATAACCCTGTAATCGTAACTTCATGAAGTTAGCATCATTGAATGACTGCCCCGCGAAATTCGCATACACGGTTCTCAATATCTTTTGTTCACAAGTGCTTAATGAGGATATTTCAGCAATCTGTTTTGTATTGGGTTGATCTGTTTTCATAGGAGGATGATTCCTCCTTCTGTGTAGCTACCTATAGCATTTATTGGTACATTTGTATCTGGTTGAATCTGAATAACATATTCATATCCTTGTTCAATAAGAAACATTTGACGTTGGATCGCAAAATCTTCCTCTTTACTGTCTTTAGTCACTAACGTATAGAAATAGGCTTTATTATCTAGGGACTTGGGACGTAATATTCTTCCGAGCCTCTGAGCCTCTTCTTGCCGCGATCCAAAGCTACCTGACACTTCGATAGCCACAGATGCATCTGGCAGGTCTACGGCGAAGTTAGCCACTTTAGACACGACAAGAATTCTAACCTCACCTCTTCTAAAAGAATCATATAAACCATTCCGCTCCTGCTGTGACATCTTCCCACTAATAAGTGGAGCATGAATAGATGCAGCAATCCACTCAAGCTGATCCAAGTATTGCCCAATAACGAGAACCCCAGCATGCGGATGTTGCTGTAAAATACGTCTAATAACATGTAATTTAGCTGGATTCTCAGCTGCAATCCTAAATTTATGTTTACCTTCAGCGCTATGATACTTATCCTTCACATCAATCGTCATAGGCACCCTGATCTCTACACATTCAACCTTTGCGATCCAGCCCATTAATTCCAGTTGTCTCCAAGGCATATCATACCGTTTCGGTCCTACTAATGAGAACACATCTTGTTCACAACCATCCTCACGGACCAATGTCGCTGTCAACCCTAACCGACGTGTCGCTTGAATGTCTGCCGTCGCACGAAATACGGGTGCAGGCAAAAGATGAACCTCATCATATATAATGAGACCCCATTGCCTCTCATTAAAGAGCTTCATATGTTCAAATTCACTATTTTTCGTGCGCCGATGTGTAAGAATTTGATACGTCGCTACCGTTACAGGCTTAACCTCTTTTTTTTGTCCCGAGTATTCACCTATCTCAGAAGAGATCAGCGTTGTCTTTAACTCTAGTTCGTCCATCCACTGCCTCACAGACGTAGTATTCGACGTTAAGATCAGTGTCTCACATTGCAATCTTTCCATAACAGCCATCCCAATGACCGTCTTTCCCCCACCACAAGGAAGTACAACCACCCCGCTGCCCCCACTTCCAGGTAAGCCTTCAAATGCTTTGACCGCGTCCTTCTGATAATCTCGCAATTGAAACGCTTGTTTCTCTTCATCTTTCTTCCAAGAAAAAGATAACCGTTGACCATCATCATAACCAGCCAGATCAACAATTGGATAACCCAACCTTGTTAACTCTTGCTTCAGCCATCCACGACGTGCTCCATGAAACGCCATTTCTGTCATAGAAATTCGTCGCATTCCCAACGTGAGGATTCCCGTCGACTGAATGACCTCATCCATCAGTTGCGAATCTGTACTCTTCAGAATCAATTGAAAAGGTACATTTAGATCTATTTCAAGCGTTAGCTTTCCATATCGAGAGACAAGATCTCGAATGTCCTGGATTAATCCTAACGGAACATCCCAACGTGACATCGAGTGAAGACTATCCACAACCATTGTCGCAGACCATCCCAGAGCTGCAGCGTTCCACAAAGAGAGTGGCGTAATTCTATACGTATGAAATGAGGAGGGACTCTTCACTAATTCTGCATAACAGGAAAGCTGTTCGCGCGCCTCCTCAAATGCGTAATGTCCGCATTCGAGCAACACCATTCGATCGTGCTGCACAATACATGGTTTGCTGTTATCCATAACTACCTCCCTCTCTAATCGTTAATCTTTTATCGTATCAAATCTTGATCCCTCAATCGCGAAGAAGCCCATCTCCAAAACGTGCTAGAGATGAACTTCTTATTATAGCTTTTCCCAAATTAGAGAGGATCATTCAATCCAAAACAAACGGACCCTCTATTTTGGGGGCTCCGTTTGTTTACACTTCATAATTAAGATGAATGTGATTCAACCATAGCAACTAGCAGGTTGACCCCATCACGCATAGCTGCTTCATCAAAGTCAAAGAGAGCATGGTGATGGGGATAATCCATCCCCTTGTCTGTATTTCCTGCCCCAACAAACATGAAGCATCCTGGCACTTGTTGAACATAATAAGCGAAATCCTCTGCGGGCATAAGTTTCGGCAATCTCTGAACAAACTCAGGTTCAAAAATCTTAACTGCTTCATCAAAGAAACGTTGCACTTCGTTCGCGTCGTTCACAAGTGGTGGATAACCCATGACATAGTCTACCGTTGCTTCTGCCCCATAGGTTTGAGCCGTGAGAGCTGCCATCGATTCAATCCTTTGGCGAATATGCCCCCTCGTATTTTCATCAAAAGTTCTGACGGTGCCTGTAATTTGACACTTCTCTGCAATCACATTCTGCGCAGTACCACCTTTAATCGTTCCTACGGTCACAACAGCTGGTAGAAGCGGATCAACAGAACGACTGACGATACTTTGCAATTGCATAACAAGAGCTGAACCCGCTACGATACTATCAATAGTCACATGGGGAATTCCCCCATGACCGCCCTTTCCTATAATATCAATAAAGAACTCATCGGCAGCCGCCATAAACGGACCTGCAGCACTCCCAACAGTTCCTACTGGAAGAGGTGTCCACAAATGTAGACCATAAATAACATCAACACCTTGCAAGACGCCGCCCTTAATCATCCCTTGTGCTCCGCCAGGACATACTTCCTCTGCCGGTTGAAATATAAATATAAGTTCCCCTCGAAGCTGACTTCGATGATAACTAAAGTATGTTGCCACACCTAACAGTATGGAGGTGTGACCATCGTGTCCACACGCATGCATTACGCCTTTCACTTCAGAGGCATATTCACACTGCTTCTCATCTTGAATCGGAAGTGCATCCATATCCGCACGTAGAGCAATCTTCCTTCCGGGTAGTTCTCCTTTAAGAGAAGCAACCACGCCGTGCCCTCCTCCGAAGTTCGTCTGCACTTCTATTCCAAGCTCACGCAATATGTTAGCCACGAATTCAGCAGTATTCTTTTCTTGATAAGACAAATCTGGATGACGGTGTAAATACCTTCTCCACGCGATCATTTTAAGTTGTATTTCGTTTAGAAGCCTTTCTTCAATCATCATAATCCGCTCCATTTCGGGATGTAGAGTCCAAGTTCCATCCTTATCTTGTTTCTATTGTATCAGAAATGGCTTCGGAGTGGGCATTCTGCTTGCACAAGTTCCCGAAACATAATATCATGAATAAAGAACTTTAGAGGTTAACGAATAAGGAGATGAGTAAGCGATGATTATTGAAAATTCAGGACTAGATGGCCTAAAGTGTGACCTAGCTTATATGGATGATTCAGCAGAGAAATCCGGTTTTTTCCGGTGGCAATGGGAATATTATCGCGCTACTTACGAATATAAAATTGAGGATACGAACAACAAAGAAGAATATTTCGTACGTATTAATACACGCGCAATTGAGGGGAAATTAGAAAAACCAGATACGATTCTTGCAGTAGAAGCCGTATACATGGGTAAAGGAACATTTCCTCATGGACTGGATTATGAAACAGCTATCCCTGGGCCTATCCAAGCTATCGCTAATAAAAAATTGCAACAGTTCAAAGCAATACTTGAAGCCTAATATGGTATTTCAGCGATGAAGGAAAACAAGCCCCGGCCCAATAAGGGGACGCCCGATTTCCAATTACTTATTCTTACACTTCTACTCGTGGGATTTGGTCTCGTCATGGTTTATAGTTCGAGCCTAGCCATTGCCTATGCGGATACAAATGATGCTCTCTATTTCATGAAGCGTCAGTTCATATCCGTTTCGCTCGGTATCTTTCTAATGTTTATCGCCATGAATATTCCCTATCACAAATATAAAAAACTGTTTATACCTTTTTTTATTGTGACGATTCTGCTGCTTATTCTAGTACCTTATCTTGGAGTCTTGCGAAATGGAGCTAGGAGTTGGTTCCAATTCGGACCGCTCAGCATCCAACCTACGGAGTTCGCTAAGCTCGCAACCATACTCTACTTAGCCGCACTGATCACCAAAAAAGGTGAGCGATTGCGTGATCTAAAAAAAGGATTTATTCCTGTTATGATGATTGCTGGAGGCGTTGCCGGACTCATCATGCTGCAACCTGATTTTGGTTCATGTATGATCTTGGTCGCTACCTGTGGTCTTATCATCTATGCAGGCGGAGCAAGTATGAAGCATATTATGGGCTCTATCGGACTATTTGTTCTAGGTGCTGGTCTCGTACTCGGGGTGAGTACACTCATTGACTCCCTTTCTCACGCAGATACGCCAACCACTTCCAATCAGAGCTATAAGAAGGATCGTATTGCTGTTTTCTTAGATCCCTTCTCAGACGAGGAAGACTCAGGCTACAATCTTATCCAATCCCTAACTGCTATTGGGCAAGGCGGCGTCACCGGGTCTGGATTTGGTCAAAGTATTCAGAAACTTCATTATCTCCCGAACTCATACAATGATTTTATCTTTGCTGTCATTGGTGAGGAATTTGGATTTATCGGAACTGCATTCTTTCTCCTATTCTACTTATACTTCATTTGGCGGGGCATATTGATTTCACTTCGATGTCCCGACCCATTCGGAACATTAGTAGGAATCGGAGTCATGGGACTCATATCCATTCAAGCTTTTATTAATATCGGTGGAGTTACTCAGACCATACCATTAACCGGAGTTACCCTACCTTTCATTAGTTACGGTGGTTCATCAACACTCGTCATGTTAATGAGCATGGGCATTCTATTGAGTATTTCCCGTGAGAGCAACAAACCTATGAAACAGGAATATATTAAATCACAAAAAGACTATCGGGCATCCCGATAGTCTTTTTGTGTAATTAAAAATCAACTAGTAATCATACATTATTTAGTGCGAATAACCAAATCCTCGATCTCGTCATCTTTAAAGGCAACGCCTTCAACTTTGACATTAACCTCGACCACATGAAGACCTGACATACTCTCTACTGCTTCACGCACATTTTGTTGCAACATACGACATACTTCATGTATAGGTGTCTCATAGAGTACAATAATGCGCAAATCAATAGCAGCCTCAAGCTGACCTACCTCTACCGTAACCCCTTTTTGAACATTTTTACCACTAAGACGCTTAGCCCATCCTTCGGATAGCCCTCCAGACATAGCAGCAATACCTGGTGTTTCCAATGCTGCCATGCCGGCAATTTTCGAGACGACATCATTCGAAATTCGTATATTTCCCATTTCCACTTGAAGTTGTTCCGTCATGCCCATCCCTCCTTATACCTCATTATTCGTAATTGTAAATCCAAAAGGATCTAAATGCAAATAGTCATTTACAAAAATTGTTTACAGCAAGCCAATAAATGGGTATATTTTATAGGAATTTGAAAATACATAACTATAGAGGTGTTTAATAATGAAAAAATGGATTACTCCGTTCCTGCTTGTCATCACATTTATTCTAAGTGCATTAGGTCATTTTGCTGGTTGGGATCCTACACTCCAATTCGTATTGTCCGCCATAGCCGTTATTTTCGTTGCAGGGTTTCTTGGCAAAGCCACCGAAAATGTTGCTCATTACGCAGGTCAACGACTTGGAGGATTTCTAAATGCTACGTTCGGGAATGCTGCCGAACTTATCATTGCGATTTTTCTAGTAAGAGAAGGACTATTCGATATGGTAAAAGCCAGCTTAACTGGGTCTATCATTGGTAACCTTCTTTTAGTTCTTGGGCTTAGTCTCTTCGCTGGAGGGTTGAAATTCAAAGTACAGAATTTCAATGTTACTCTTGCCGGACTCAACGGTTCTCTCATGATCGTAGCTGTTATTGCCCTGTTTATTCCCGCTGTTTTCTTAAACACACATTCCATTACGGAGAGCGAAACAACAATCCTCAGCTTAGTGGTAGCCGGAATTCTTATTTTTTCCTACATCGCTTGGCTTCTATTCTCTATGATCACGCACAAAAAGTATTTATCCGAAGTCGCAGATGTATCTCAAGAAGAACTTCCGCATGAACATGAAGCTCATTGGTCTAAACGTAAATCCATCGTGTTCCTCATATTAGCAACAGTCATGGTGGCGTTTGTAAGTGAATGGATGGTGGGTACGCTTGATACAATAACCGCACGTTTTGGCCTTAGTGAAATATTCGTAGGTGCCTTCTTAGTGGCGATTATCGGGAATGCAGCCGAACATAGTGCAGCTATCCTACTTGCTATGAAGAATAAGATCGGGGCTTCTGTTGAAATAGCTGTAGGAAGTAGCTTACAGATTGCTCTGTTCGTAGCGCCTGTGCTTATCTTCATCAGTTATTTCACAGGGAATACTATGGATATTGTGTTCACTACCATTGAATTAGTGGCCATTGGGGTCTCTGTATTCATAGCAAAATCCATTATTCAAGACGGATCAACCAACTGGTACGAAGGGCTTCTGCTTTTAGTCATCTATGTTATATTGGGCGTATCCTTCTATCTGGTTTAAATCATCATTTTTCAATCAAAAAAAATGCATGCCCCATATCTAATTGGCATGCATTTTTAAATTCTATGTATGCCTGTGGTTCACAGGCTACTTTTTGTTATTCATGGCCTCATAAAGAATGGCCAGATTACGCTCAAGTTGGCTAACCAACTGTCTTCCTGCAAATTCCTCTAATAGACCTACACGTACCGCGAAATCAACTTCTTTAGAGAAGCCATACATTTGGGTATCCAGCACTTCCTCATAGAGAGGGCAGTAACGCGTTGCCAAATTCTCCATCTGTACTTCAATAAGCTTTTGAATTTTATCTGCATCTTCTTGTAGAAGATTGATCGCTTTGAGATTCAAATGTTCCTGTAAATCAGACGAAGTCATGTCTCTTCCCCCTATGTCCAAAAGTCACAGCTTTAATTCTAATCTTAATATTAGACGATAATACACATCAATACAAGAACCCAGAAAAAAAAGCACTCTTACTTGTAAAAGTAAGGGTGCTTTCGCTCACATTAATCAGTGATGACGGCGATTTGCAAACCATGTTTAGCAAATACTTCTATCATAGCTGCCTTTGCTTGTTCTGCATCCGTACCATGAATATGTAATTCATAGTCCTTGTGGCTGACAAGCGTAGTAAATAAGCCCAAAATACTCTTAACATCGATATACTTATTGTCTGCTTGAAGCACGATGGAAGAACTGAACTTACCTGCCGTTTGAGCAATTTCTACAACTGCTGCATTGTTACTGGACATAGAGGATCCCTCCGTAACTTATATTATTATGGTTATTAACTCCATAATGATACCTTGAATTCGCTTTCTGATGCAAGTCATTTATATGTTATTTTAATTGATCCGGGTTAAGTCCTTGGAGTTCAGGAATTACGAACATTCCATCTTTACGAATAAGGATATCATCGAAGTAAATCTCTCCGCCACCGTACTCAGGACGTTGAATCAGTACTAAATCCCAATGGATCGATGAATTGTTCCCATTATTGGTAACATCATATGCTTGGCCAGGTGTAAAGTGTAGACTTCCTGCAATCTTCTCGTCGAATAGAATGTCTTTCATCGGGTCAAGGATATAAGGATTAAAGCCGATTGCAAACTCACCGATATAACGCGCGCCTTCATCAGAATCCAAAATATCGTTAAGACGTGCAGTTTCATTACTTGTAGCCTCAACAATTTTTCCATCTTTAAATGTAAACTTGATATTTTCGAAAGAAATACCATTATACACAGTAGGCGTATTATAACTAATTGTTCCATTTACGGAGTTACGTACAGGTGCACTATAAACCTCACCATCAGGGATGTTCTTCTCACCTGAGCATTTCTCAGCGCCAATGTCTTTGATAGAGAATGTAAGGTCAGTACCCGGACTTGTAATACGCACTTTGTCCGTTCTTCTCATAAGCTCTGCAAGGGGATCTTGAGCAACATCCATCTTGGCATAATCCAGATTACATACATCAAAGTAAAAGTTTTCAAATGCTTCTGTACTTTTATTCGCCAACTGCGCCATACTTGCATTCGGGTAGCGAAGAACAACCCATTTGGTATGGTTAACCCGTTGTTGACTATGTACTTTATGACTATAAATGGAATTGTATAGTTTCATTTTTTCTTCTGGCACGTCAGACATATCATTTACATTTTCTCCAGCACGAATACCAATATAACAGTCCATTTTCTTCATACGTTCCAAATCAAGCTCAGCCCATGTCTCCATTTGCTCCGCGGATGCATGAGTGAACATAGTACGTTGTACTGATTTATCCGTTAGCTCAACGAAAGAGTTTCCGCCCTTTTTAGCTACCTCTTCTATAATAGCTTTCAAAAGGTCTTTTTCACTACCGATCATTTCTATTAATACATTTTCACCAGGTTGTACATTAACAGAATATCCAACCAAATTCTTTGCTAATTTTTGAATTCTAGGATCTTTCATACCTAATTCTCCTCCTTAAAATCTATCCATATCTATTTGAACAACGGTTAATTCTTTGACCATTGTACCATGATCTAAGTTCCAAGTCAGCAGGAAATGGACTATCTCCACGAGGTTTACAATTGAAAAGTAACGTCATTTACTACGGTTTCACTCTGTTCATTCCCTTCCAGATCCAAATAGGACATCTTGCTTTCCGAAGTCAGTCTTAGTGGAAGATTACTTCTGCGATCAATAGTCATATGGTAAACGGTACCTACCTTGGCATGTTTCAGCATCGTTTGCAGCTGATTTTCTCCTTGCTGCCAAATAGCTTCTAACTCAGAGCTCACTTTCAATGGATACGTTGTTTTTTGCTTATCAAGTTCTTCTCGTAAACCATCCATTTCACTACCCAGTTGTTTGTCTAACCATTTTAATGCATCCTCCGATTTCAGTTCTATTCGAAGAACTCGAGTCCCTCGGGAGGCACCCATTTCTTCTGTAATGGTCTTATCCAATCCACTAATCTCTTCTAATTGATCTAAAGGATTAAACCTTACAAGGACCTGATCCGCTTGATCAATGATGCTTGAAGTGTGAATCCACCCTCCATTCATACGTCGAAAATCTGCAGAAATAGGATTCGCATTATTTTTTTCTTTTTGAACCGCAGTTACGTTGCCTTTTGTAGCAGTCTGCAAAGACAATGTACTTTGAATAGCCAATTTATCATGATTCGTTAATTGTCCTTCATAAGAGAAATGTTGTTCAAACTGACGCTGTTCATTCCTTCTCAATGCAGCTTCCCCTGCAAAGGATAAGGCCTCACTACCAGCCAACCCACTTACTGAGACACGAAACTGTTCTTCAGGAGACGCATTGACCGTGAAGAAGTTACATCCAGACAACATACAGCATAACCCTGCAACAGTAATACAAGACCGCAATTTCCATATACTATATGTCATCTTGATCTGCTCCTCATTCGTATATTTCAAGTTTGTTATCTTTAAAATATGATACTTCCACTTTACTTTATCGTTCCCAATCTCATCTGGAATATAAAAAAGTTCCTCTCATATCTCCAAAAAAAAAAAGCACCTTTATAATTCTGGTGCTTTCGTAATATTTTTATCTTCAATTTGAATTTGATTACGCCCATTGTTCTTAGCTCTATATAGTGCCATATCTGCCAAGTAAAATAAAGAATCAACACTTACTTGATCATCCAGCCAATTCCATTCAGATATACCACAAGAAACGGTTACAGAAGGTGATGTCTCTTCCTCCACACGTCTTCGAATTCGTTCTGCAACGACAATCGATTGTTTCACCCCGAGTTGAGGTAAATATATAGCAAGTTCCTCTCCACCCCAACGAGCGGCTAGATCGGTTTGTCGAATTGAGGTTCTGATAATTTCACTGACCTGCTTAAGGATTTTATCTCCTTGCTGATGTCCATGCATATCATTCACTTGTTTGAATTGATCAATATCCACCACGATCAACGACCCGCAGAAATCATTTGTCTGCCTCTCATGTATCACTTCATCAAGATAACGACGAACATAAAGATCCGTTAACACATCCCGATTAGCCATTCGTTTAACCTCGGCATGCAGCAATGCATTACTCACTGAAAGTGCAATATGAATAGATAATGTTTGAAGTAATTTGTAATTATCATAGGTGAAATAATGCGATTTCCGATGCGATAACAGAATAGCTCCCATCACTTCACCTTTTACAGTAAGTGGCGCTGCAATAAGAGATTCCGATCCAGAATATTCCATGAATTTAGAGGGAATCCTCATATTCACTGTGTATCCTGATAAAATAACCGGTTCTCCTTTTCCATATACCAAACCACCAAAACCATAATCCTTTTCAAATACTTCCTTCGCCAGAGCAGGCACATTACTCGACACGACCTCTAAGCCATCCAGCTTCTTATTAAACTGAAGAATACAACAAAAGTCTGCTTTAAAAATATTCAAAAGTTCCTCGTTAGAAAATTGATATATTTCAGATAAACGAAGACTTTGATTCACCCGTTGTGTTAGCTCGTTGATCAGTCGCAACTCTTGAATAAGCAAGTTAGACTGCTCGTATAACTTAGCATTCTCAAAAGCGTTACCCGCGGTATCGACTAAGGTCGTCACTAACTGTAAATCTACTTCTTTCAAAAAGTCTTTGTCAGCAAGCAAATAAAACACGCCATATACTCCCTGTGTACCTCCAAGTGGAAATCCTATTTCCAGCTTGTCCTCACCATTTCCCTGTTGCGTTTCCTGAATAGTCAATTTCCCATCCATAAAGGTACGAACTCTGACATCATCTTTCCACGTTTGTAGAATGAGTGGTTTAACACGCGGGTTATCACTGTGATGATCTTGTGACATGAACAATTGCAGTGAAGCCGTAGGGTACAGAAAAGCTATACTATCCAACACTTCCGTTAGCACCATGTCGACATCAATCTGATCATGCATCCGTTCTACAATTTGATACAAGATGGCTGTCCGAGCTGCCTCGTCATTCGCCTTCTTTTGTTCACTCATCATATCTTCCACGAATATATATTCAAATCTTTTGTAGAAACAATTCTGAAAGAGAATTGACATAGAGGAAACGATTTCCTCGCCTCCAATTTCAACCCTTTGTCGAGGAAGAACACACACCATGATGGCGTAGATTTCCTGACATCCACGTGTAAACAAAGGAGACAAACAAATCGTATGCTCCTCTTTATAAGGACTCATTTTTGGATTCCAATCCGCCATGACTTTTGTTTTATGTTTGAAGCAATCGTCCAACAGCGTAGGAGCTTCATTCTTCAGATAGTCCGATATTGTAATATCCCCAGTAACCCAAGAACCATCAAACCCCAAAATTGTCCACATTGAATATTCCATCGTAGGCAGTGAAGACGATAACTGCTGCCAATCCAAGAAACTCTTTGTCAAAAGAAGATAGATGTAAGGGAAATCATATCTCGTAATGTCTAAATTACTCATCCAGAAATTGACCGATTCTAAGGAGTCTTCCTCCGAGTTACTATCCTTAAGAAATCTCTCATGCTCTGAAACGTTACTTTGATATTCTGACATAAAAATATTGCTCCTTTACACTGTTTTGAAAAGGTCATCTGTATGTCACTTTTATGATCCGCGAATAACAAGCAACCCAACAATAAAATACGTCTAAAGACATAAGTTAAAAGAACTAGTATACACTAACCATATTCTACTCTCTTCAGGCTATATTTGCACCTATATTTCATGTTTTCTCTAATTTATTAGGACCAAAGCCCTATCGACAAAATCAGACCTTTTTCTAAACATATAGTGCTTGACTTTTACCCTTATTATCATATAGAATAAATTGTTGAACAAGCGATTTTTTGTTCGAGAGAATTTGGGCGTAACGTTGTGTCACCCTCACGTACTTTGTTACTGAATAGACAGCGGCTGAACTCTCTATCAGTTGTGTTTTGGGCCCATGAGCCGCAGCACATTAAACAAAATACGGCACAAATAGAACCCTACTGAAATTTCAATTATAAAGGAGTCTACTATACAATGGCACGTTACACTGGTCCTAAATTTAAACTAAGTCGCCGTCTAGGCATCTCACTAAGTGGTACAGGTAAAGATTTGAAACGCCCTTTCCCTCCTGGACAACATGGCGCTAACCAACGCAGAAAAATCAGCAACTACGGTATGCAGTTGCTTGAGAAACAAAAATTGCGTCACATGTATGGTTTGGGTGAGAAACAGTTTAAAACACTTTTCAATAAAGCTCAAAAAATGCAAGGTATCGCTGGTGAGAACTTCATGTTCCAACTAGAAAGCCGTTTGGACAACTTGGTTTACCGTCTAGGTTTTGCGAATTCCCGTGCAGGAGCTCGTCAATTGGTATCTCATGGTCATATCACAGTAAACGGTAAGAAAGTCAACATTGCTTCTTACTTGTTGAATACTGGTGATGTTATCGGTCTTCGTGAAAGAAGTCGTAGTCTTTCTTCTATCAAGGAGGCTCTTGAGAACCGTAGCCACCTTCAAGCGTACTTGGAATTCAATGATACTGCTTTAGAAGGTAAATTCATTCGTTACCCTGAACGTTCTGAATTGTCACAAGATATCGATGAGAAACAAATCGTCGAATTCTACAACCGTTAAGATCTAGTTCAGACAAGCCTGGAACTCATGTTCCAGGCTTTTTTATTATAATCAACTGTTCATCAAGTTTCGAACCAAAAAAGTAGTCTGGAATGATTACACCATTTCTAGACTGCCCTTTTTATATTCTTCGTGTTCGTTTGTATTTTGATCATTTTTTTATTCAACTTCTTGTTGCTGAGACGCTGATAATTCTCCCCATTTCATTACTTGATCCTCCCGTTCGCACAATATAATTAAACAAAAAAAAAGCACCTTTCATCCCAAGTGACGAGAGGAGCGCTCGCGGTACCACCCTAATTAAAGTTATTTATTAAAGGCCTCGGCGGATAAAGAGATTCAAATGTCGCTTTTTATGCTATAATAGTTCCGTTAAAAGGAGGCACTACTACGCATGGTTGATACAAATAAAAAAGCACCTAAAAAAGAGCTCCGTTCGAAAAAATCGATTGGACGTATACTGGGAATTACGCTACTTTGGTTAATTGTCTTCATCATCATAGGGACACTATTTGTGGGTGGCGCTGGATTCGGCTATATTTCTTCTATTGTTCACGATGAGCCCGTACGAACAAGAGCTGAAATAGTAGAGAAGATGAGTCAAAATTCGATTACCGGCTTCGCCTATTTTAGCGATGGTACACCGATTGGCCAACTCCGCACAGATGAGGATCGACGGCTAGTGGATTTTGACAAGATTCCTACAATTATCAAAGAAGCCGTTATCGCGATTGAAGATAATAATTTTTCCTCGCACATGGGAATTGACATGAGCGGTACACTGCGTGCAGTTAAGCAAAGAGTGCTGAACGAATCCATCCAAACAGGTGGAAGTACGCTCACACAACAACTCGCAAGACGTGTATTCCTCAATCTTGATAGGACAGACAACCGTAAAATCAAGGAGATGCTCCTCTCTTTAAGGTTGGAACGCATACTGACCAAGGATCAAATATTTGCAGCGTATCTAAATAAGGTACCTTTCGGAAACGGTTCAAATGGTTACAATGTGTATGGTATCAAAGCCGCTGCAAAGGGTATTTTTAATATTGGTGACTTAAACAAAATAAATATTGCCCAAGCAGCTTATTTAGCTGGTCTGCCGCAACTCCCATCTAAATATTCAGCATTTAACGGAAAAGGTGAGTTCAATCCTACGGCATTCAAACGTGCGATGGACCGCCAAAAGTTAGTATTACGCCGTATGCTTGAAGAGCGTAAGATTACGAGCGGCCAATATAATGAAGCTGTTGCGTTCGACATCAAGTCATCTCTAGCTCCTCAGACCGCAAAAGCCTATTCCACCTTTCCTTATCTTATGATGGAAACAGAACGAAAAGCGGCAGAAATCCTGATGAAGTTAAATGCACCTTCCTCTGAGGAAATTGATCAAGCTGCGAAAGCGAATGACGAGCTTTTAGAAGAAGCCAAGCTCCAACTGACGACAGGTGGCTATCGAATTTATACTACTATAAATAAGAGTGTCTACAATTCGATGCGTGCGATTGCCGAGAACGACGAAAACTTCAGTCCTGATAGCAAGACTAAAGGGATGGAGCAAACAGCGGCTATGATGTTAGATAACAAAACCGGTGCTATTCTAGGAATGATTGAAGGACGTGACTTCTACGAGGAGCAAATGAACTATGCTACACAAATGATACGCCAACCAGGATCGGCAATGAAACCGATCGCAGCTTATTTACCGGCGCTTGATTCAGGAGCTATTCAGCCTGCTAGCATCGTGGATGACGCACCCATTATTTTGAAAGATTATCAGAAGGGCTTCCATATTCCCAAGAACTCATCTGGGGGTTACGAAGGACTCATCACAGCTCGTTATGCACTCAATAAGTCCAAAAATACAATTGCATTGAAATTATTTAATAATGTCATAACCATTGATAAAGCATGGGAATTTTCGAAGAAACTCGGAATTACAACCCTTGAAGAAGAGGATTACGGTGCAACTACCGGCGTACTCGGAGGTTTAGCACATGGTGTGTCTGTTGAAGAACTGACTAATGCCTATAGTTCAATTGCTAACCGCGGAACATTTCTTGATGCTTATATGATTGAGAAAATTACGGATTCAAATGGTTCGATCGTCTATCAACACACACCAGAACCTATCAAAGCTTTCTCTGAACAAACCGCTTATCTCATGACTGACATGCTGCGTACTGTTATTACTGAAGGTACCGCAAGTAATGTTAAGAAGAATTATAAGCATTGGAAAGAGGTTCCCATCGTAGGTAAGACAGGTTCGACTCAGAACTATGCTGACGTATGGTTTGTGGGGTATTCTCCAGATATCACTCTTGGAGTATGGGGTGGCTACAAAGAGCCTATAAACGCGCTAGAAGGCAAACAGAGAAAGAATGCACAAAACATATGGACACTCATCATGAATGACACGATAGCGAAGAAACCAGAGCTATTTGTCACATCCAAGTTTGAGAAGCCTTCAGGAATTACAACGAAAACAGTGTCTGCATATAGTGGAAAACTTCCCACTTCACTAACCAATAAATTTGTGACGGATTTGTTTAATGCAAAATTCGTTCCTAAGGAAAGTGATGATGGAATCGCTAAGGCCAAATACATTACGTATAATGCAGTGAGTTACATCCCTCAGGATGCTACACCAGAAGATATGTTAAAAGAAACAGTTGTCATTAAACGCGAACATCCCATTCAAGAGTTAATTAAGGAACTTCAAGCCGCATTCACTGTTATGAAAAAGCATGAATCCTTAGCATACTATCTACCTAAAGACGCAACTAGGGATATGCCAACTCTAATTGATCCAAGAGTGGATGATGGTAACATACCTACATCACCTAGAGATGTTAGATTCTCCCTTGTAAATGGATCTGCCAAGATTAACTTTAGTCGTAGTGGATCACAGGATGTCGTGGGATACCGACTTTACCGGTCATTGAATGGCAGTAATTTTGTGGTTCAAGGATCCCCTGTACTCAGTGATGATCCTAAAGTATTCACAAGTATTGTCTCTGCAAGTGGCAATTATGACTTTTACATCACAGCAGTTGATGTAGCTGGCAAAGAATCGGAACCAAGTGCGATTGTCAGGAATGGCGGCTACCAACCACCTACTGAACCAGATGATAACATTACGATTCCTGACGAAGTCATTCCACCATCTGAAACAGATCAAGGCACTCCAATCGACCCACCGCTCGGAGAGACTGTCCTAACGAAGCCCACAGCCCCTGAGCAGCCTGCTGTTACATCTACAGAGAATGGCATTCAGTTGAACTGGGTTATTAACAGTAGTGATGCTGTAGATCACTACAACGTCTATTTCAGCAAGGAACAGAATGGAGACTATACACAGTTGGGTTCAAGCCATTTTTCTTCCTTTCTATATGTTAACACTGATATCCTTCCCCCTGGCTGGTTCCGTGTAACAGCTACCAATAGTGTCGGAGAATCAGAACCTTCCTCTTCGACCTATTTTGAGAAAAATTAGTACCTTCATCACACTAGTAAATAAATATCAAGAAGACCCGGAAGTTATTACTTCCGGGTCTTCTTATTGTCATATATTCATGTTCGGATATATAATGGCTATTAATCCTCAATCGTAGATAGATCACCCGTCGGTAGATTAAGCTCCCACGCCTTCAACACACGGCGCATGATTTTACCAGAACGGGTCTTAGGAAGTTTGTCCTTAAATTCAATTTCTCTTGGAGCAGCATGCGCCGATAATCCCTCTTTAACAAAACGATAGATTTCATCTTTCAACTCGGGTGTTTCAACATATCCTTCCCGAAGTGAGATGAATGCTTTAATAATCTCTCCTCGTATCGCATCTGGTTTACCAATGACCCCAGCTTCTGCCACAGCAGGATGTTCCAACAGCTTACTTTCCACTTCAAAGGGCCCTATCCGCTCTCCTGAAGAATTAATAACATCATCAATTCTGCCTTGGAACCAGAAATAACCTTCATCATCCATGTAAGCGGAATCCCCTGAGATGTACCATCCTGGCACTCGGAAATATTCTTCATATTTATCAGGGTTATTCCAAATCCGATTCATCATGGATGGCCATGGTGCCTTAATAGCTAGATTACCCATAGTATACGGTGCTACTGTATTTCCTTTGTCATCTTTAATCGTTGCTTCGATTCCCGGAAGAGGACGCCCCATTGAACCCGGCTTAATCGCCATTCCTGGATAATTACATATCATCTGTGCTCCCGTTTCAGTCATCCACCAGGTATCATGAATGCGTTGCCCATAGGTCTTAAATCCCCAGCGTACAACTTCTGGGTTCAAAGGTTCGCCTACCGAAAGAACATGTCGAAGACTACTAAGTTCATATTTCGATGTGATATCATCTCCTGCACCCATCAGCATCCGGAAAGCTGTTGGCGCACTGTACCACACGGTTACTTTATATTTCTCAATGGTTGAGTACCAATCCTGCGGACTGAATCTCCCACCACGAATGACATTCGTTACCCCATGAATCCATGGAGCAAAAATACCATAAGAGGTACCTGTTACCCAACCTGGATCTGCTGTACACCAGTAAACATCATCCTCACGTAAATCTAGTACTACTTTAGCGGAATAATAATGTTGAATCATGGCATTCTGAACATGATACACGCCTTTCGGTTTACCCGTCGATCCTGAAGTATAGTGGATAATGAGTCCATCTTCACGATCCAACCATTCAGGCTCTAACTCTTCTGATGCTGATTCCATTTCATCGCTATAACTAATGACAGAATCATCCTGAGTCTCTGATTCTCCTACCACGATGATATGCTGTAAATCTGGCAATTCAGGTCTCAAAATTCTCCCCAATAACTGTGGCGTTGTAATCAAAGCTATTGCGCTACTATCCACTAGACGATCCTTAACCGCCGTCTCCATGAAAGCCTCAAATAATGGACCAACCACCGCACCTATCTTAAGGATTCCAAGTAAACAGATATATAACTCTGGACTTCGAGGCATAAATATGAACACTCTGTCCCCTTTACCAACTCCGTATTTACGGAGTACATTCCCAAACCGATTCGACATATCACTTAATTGTCTAAAAGTATATGACTCTTCTCTCATTGCATCACTATATATAAGCGCAACTTTATCTCCTCGTCCAGCCTTCACATGATGATCAATAGCTTCATAAGCCATATTACACTTACCTGTTTCATACCATGTAAAGTGACGTTCAACATCTTCCCAATTAAAATCTTGGTAAGCCTGCTCATAATCACCCATATTGGTTAAACTATTAACACTAGGTAGTAACTCATTATTATGATTGATTTCCATCCGCCTATATCCCTCCAATAGTTAGCTGTTTAGCTATATTTAAAAACGCTTACAATAATCGCTATTTATTGTCGTAAAGGATCGCTTATCTAGTAAACTTCTGTCATAATAACAATTATATTAGCAGCCTTATTTGTGACTAAATTATGTCAGAATGATTATAGCATAGGTTTTAAATTCCTGTCATCACTTTTCATTTAATTATTTATTTGTTATAAGTAGATATAAAAGGAAGGAGACACTCCTATGGATCACCTTAAACATTACCAAATTCAATCTATCCCCTTTCTTGAACGCAACCTTATCATTGAAGGTCCTGTTCCTGCCGAAATTCTTACCCAATTAACTCTGCACCCTGATCTTGATGCCTTTCGTCGTCCCCAAGAACAACATGAGGCATTGATTGAAATTGCCAACCTACCTGAAGGACGGATTATCATTACCCGCGATGAGCATACTATTGTTGGATATGTCACATTCCATTACGCTGATGAGCAGGAACGTTGGTCTCAAGAACATATGACTGATCTAATAGAGCTTGGCGCCATCGAAGTTGCTGACGAGTATCGTTCATTAGGTCTTGGTCAACAAATGATTAAGACGGCTTTTGAAGATAATCAAATGGAACATTATATTGTATTTACAACGGAATATTATTGGCATTGGGACTTAAAGGGCAGCGGCCTAAGTGTATGGGATTATCGTAAAATGATGGAGAAACTAATGAAGATCGTTGATATGGAATGGTATGCTACAGACGATCCAGAAATATGCTCTCATCCAGCCAATTGTCTTATGGTTCGAATGGGAAGTGATGTACCTCTTTCTTCAAAAGAACAGTTCGATCATATCCGCTTTCAACAACGTTTTATGTATTGATTCTTTGATATTTCCCACAAAATAAAAAGCCCTCCTTCTCCATACTCGCTTTAGCTCGTTTAAGACGCTAAATCATAGTCAGAAAGAAAATGAGGGCTTTTAAGAATACGATTATATTTGACTAATCATATATTCTAGAATAGCATGTGAACGTTGCGATGATTCAATTGTAAATTCAGCAAAATTGACATGCGCTGATCCATCCGCCTTATCAGACATCGAACGAATAACGACAAACGGCACGCCGTTCATGTAACACACTTGTGCAACCGAAGCACCTTCCATCTCCACACAGGCGCCATCCATTTCATCACGCAACCAAGCAACGGTATCTCTACTTGCGATAAACTGATCTCCAGACAGTATTTTACCCAATATGTAGTTCCCAACGGATACTTCACGGCAAGCCTGTTCAGCAAGAGCTACTAATTGTTCATTCGCCGGAAATGCAGATACCTCTTGATAAGGAATGACCCCACGAGGGTAACCTAGCGCAGATACATCGAAATCATGCTGAATACATTCAGTGGAGATTACGATATCACCAATGTTCAAATCAGGATGTACAGCTCCCGCTACACCCGTAAATAATACTTTAGAAACTCCGAATTGATCTATCAAGATCTGTGTTGTGACAGCTGCATTCACTTTGCCGACGCCAGACTTACATACAACGACAGATTTACCTTGAAAGGTCCCTTTCACATAGCGTACACCCGCTCTTGTTATTTCCTCACTTTGTTCCATTCCAGCCAGCAACAACTCAATTTCTTCATCCATGGCACCAATCAACCCTATAGTTAATTCTCTTGTGATCAAGTCTATGAACCTCCTTTATCTGATTACCCTAATTAGTCGTACGCTACATCTTTCTTCCCTCAAGAAGAAACGGCTACGCCTCCCCTTAAGGGCGGGTATCCGTCTCTTCGGAAATATAAGAAGTAGAACATAAAGTGATACTTATACTTTTTTATTTTTTTAAAAAAAGCCCCTTAAAGGAGCTTTCAATAAAACCGATATTTTTTTATTAAAGAGTTACTCCTCATTTACATGACTAACAGAGAGACGGAGAATCGTTTCATGCGGTAGAATAACCCGCGGATTTTCAACATTCTCTTTCTTCATTAGTTTCGTCAAAAGGCGCATCGCCACAGCTCCCAAATCATACATGGGTTGAGCTACTGTTGTCAGTTGCGGACGAACCATCGAGGCCATATGAATGTTATCTACACTAATAATAGAGAAATCATCTGGTACTTTAAGTCCTTCATCTTGGATGCTATGTATCGCTCCAATGGCCATCTCATCTGTTGCAGCAAAGATTGCAGTTGGTTTCTTTCTCAGACCAAGAAAGTATTTCATTGCCTCTACACCAGACTCATAGCGATAATTACCAATACGGACCCAGTCTTCCCGATAATCGATTCCCGCTTTTTCTAACGCTCTCTTGTAACCTTGAAAACGAGAAAAGCCATTCGCTGGATCCTGAAGTGTTCCACTGATCATACCAATTTCACGGTGTCCATGTCGAATCAACGTATTCACTGCATCAAATGCAGCAGCTTCATGGTCAATATCAACCGAAGGATAGTTCCCGTTCACATCACTAGTCGCACAAAGTACAACCGGCACTGCAGATGTCTGGAAGGCTTGAATATGTTCTTCTGTTACAGTTCCGCCCATGAACAACAAGCCATCGACCTGTTTCTCCAACAATGTATTAATAACACGTATTTCTTTTTCTTTCTTCTTATCCGCATTACACAGAATGATATTGTAATGATACATATTGGCAATATCCTCTATGCCCCGAGCAATTTCTGCGAAAATAGAATTAGAAATATCAGGAATTACAACGCCAACTGTTGTAGTCTTCTTACTGGCGAGACCTCTCGCCACAGCATTCGGACGATATCCTAAACGTTCAATCGCCTCGTATACTTTCTTCCGGGTCTGTGGCTTAACGTTAGGGTTGTTATTGACAACCCTAGATACCGTAGCCATAGATACGCCTGCCTCACGTGCCACATCGTAAATGGTTACTGTCAATTTCTTTCGCTCCATTATAAATAAATTTTCATTCGTTCAACCTAATATAATTAATATTACGACAATTTAATGCTTTGCGCAATGATAGCGCTTCATTAACTATAATAACTCATCTTTTAGAGCACGAGATGTAATATAAGAATGGGATGTATTCCATATCGGATTCCGATCGCTCACTAGAATAACTTGCGGCGATTCATGTGGGATACCGGTCAATTCAGCAACTTCAAGTGAAATAGGTCGATCTTCAACGACATAAATCATTCGGTAATCTATGGACTGATTAGGTTCATCCTCCAAATAGGACATCACCTGCTGAAAAGCAGCTGAACTAATAGGACAACGAGTGCTATGTTTGAATAGAAATAGAGGCCTATCATGTGAAGCTTCCAATGCGGTATTTAACTGTTCAATAGAAGTCAGTCTTGTCATTGTAGCCATTTGATATACATCCTCCTCAAGCATGATATTCTTTCACTATCGTAACAAAAACAGACGAAAAAAGCCAACAAACCACATAATAATACACTTATTATTTGTGAGAATGAACCTTATCTCGATCAAGTTCGACCAAAATACTCGAAAGCTGACTTAATCTTTGTCGAAGAGCCTCTATCCAGATGCTATCTTGTATACTCTCCGCGTGTTGGAACAAATCAAGTAATAGATTAATCCGATCATTTATAGCCGCTTTAATTGCATTCTCCATATCTACTGAAGAAGAATCACACTTCTCTTGCAAGAACACCTCATAAATAAGTTGTGATATCTCATTTACTTCTGTGAATGACCTCTTTCTCTTACTGGACTCTTTCACAAGGTTATTCATATAATCCGTCAATACAGATTTAACAGGTGGAAAAAGATGATACGTAGAACACGCCTCGCAGACTCGCACAGGTACATGAAGAATTTGAACTTTACCTGCTTTAAGTGTACGTAACTCTAGTCTCATCCTTTGACCGCAATTACATTGTCTATCCATTATTAACACCTCATATATTTCTATATATATATCTTGAGAAAATAATAAATAAGTTGCTATCCATCTATTCGACCTTAGATAGATTAAATCCTGCATAAAAAACCCGAACGCTTGTGATGAAAATTAATTCCAAATGAAAGAATGCTTAACTATGATTAAGGGTATCCTTTTTGTTAGAATAGAGTAGTCAAGATAGATTGAACTAAAGTTTGCGTACCCCTATTCAATCATTTCTTATGAAAAGAAAATTATGAATGAATATTGGCGTTCTTCTTTAGTTCATTCTATCTATATAGATTGAACTAAATGGAGTGATTATGAATGAGACTTTCCGGCAAAAAAGTGATAGCTCTTCTTAGCGAGGACTTCGAGGATCTGGAATTATGGTATCCAATCTACCGATTACGCGAAGAAGGAGCTGAAGTTCACCTTGTGGCAGAAGAAAAAGATAAGACCTATCTCGGTAAATATGGGGTTCCTGCGAAGAGTGACTACGCCTTTGAAGAAGTAAATAGCCAACATTATGATGGTATTCTTGTCCCAGGTGGCTGGGCTCCTGATAAACTACGTCGTTACACCAAAGTAATAGAACTTATTCGTGAAATGAACGAAAACCGTAAACCGATCGGACAAATTTGTCATGCGGGTTGGGTCCTCATCTCTGCGCGTATACTGGATGGCGTAACTGTAACATCAACACCAGGAATACGAGATGATATGGAGAATGCTGGTGCCATTTGGAAAGATGAGGCCGTTGTCGTTGACGGACACATTATATCTGCTCGTAGACCTCCTGATCTTCCTCCCTATGGCAAAGCTTTTTGTGATGCTCTAGCAGGTGAATAACAACATTTCTGCGTGAAACAAAAAGAAACGGCTACACTGTCCCTTAAGAGCGGGTATCCGTCTCTTCAGAAATATAAGAAATAGAGTATCAAGTGAAACTTATACTTTCTTATATTTTAAAATAAGAACAGCCTCCTTTCAATCCGCTTGGGATATCAAAGGAGGCTGTTCTTTATTATATGACGGATTGTCAAGCCCTGTCGTACTTGGCTTGACAATCCGTCATATATAATTTTGGCTAATCCACAGTAATTGAGCGACTACTTCTGTGAGAATTATGGTAGTCATTCAACAACTTTTCAATTTCAGTATTCGTATGCATTTTTAGACATTCTTTCGCTACAAGTTTATCTTCTTCGGCAGATGTGTTTAGAAGGCGATGTTTAATCCTAAGCAATGATTGTGGTGACATACTTAGTTCATGTACCCCTAATTCGATCCATAATGGAATGGATCGCTCATCACCTGCCATTTCGCCACACACACTAACTGGGATTCCTGCATGTTTTGCAGCTTCGACAGTTGACCGAAGCATACGAAGGATAGCTGGATGATACGGATGGTACATATGGGCAATTTGTTCATTCATCCGGTCAACTGCGAGCACATATTGCACAAGATCATTCGTACCAATACTAAAGAAATCACTTTCTTCTGCAAGTAAATCAGCTATCGCTACCGCTGCTGGTACTTCTATCATAATGCCGACTTGAATATCACGGTTATAAGCGACTCCTCTTCCGTCTAATTCAGTCATCGCTTCACGAAGAAGATCATTCGCTCTTCGCACTTCTTCAACAGATGAAATCATAGGATACATAATTTTCACATGACCATATTGGCTTGCTCGCAGGATCGCGCTCAACTGGGTTTTGAACAGTTCCTTACGATCTAGACTAATCCGAATGGCGCGATATCCAAGGAAAGGATTATCTTCTTCTGGAAGTGAGAAGTAATCCAAATGCTTGTCCCCGCCAATATCCAACGTACGGATGACAACCGAGCCGCTACCCATCTTTTCTGCAACATGGCGGTAAACCTCAAACTGCTCATTTTCGCTTGGAAACGTAACTCGATCCATATATAAGAACTCTGTCCGAAAAAGCCCTACCCCTACAGCTCCATACTTCAAAGCCATATCCATTTCTTTGACAGAACTAATGTTGGAAGAAAGATTGATTTGGACACCATCTTTAGTCACTGCTTCTACGGATGCTAAAAGTTGAAGTTGCTCTTTTTTGAACTGTTGTTTAGTTCGTATTTCACTATAGTGAGCTATCATTGATTCATTCGGATGAACGTATACATGACCTTGGTCGCCATCTACAATGAGCATATCCCCTGTTTGAATGGGTGCTTTAAGATTATTCTCCAACCCACATACAAGTGGGATTCCCATGGCCCGCGACATAATGGCGGAATGAGATGTCTTGCCCCCAATAAGAGTAGCAATGCCTAGCACGTGGGAAGGGTTCAAATGCACTAACTGAGAAGGCGATAACTCCTTAGCTACCAAAATATAGGGCTGTGTATCCTCAGGTAACGTAATCTCTGGAGCACCAAGTAGATGTTTCAATAGTCGGTTTCCTACATCCTTAATGTCCAAAGCTCGCTCTTTCATATACTCATCATCCAGTAGATCGAACATCGTAACAAAGTGGTCAATTGCTTCTTTTACGGCAACCTCAGCCGCTTTGTATTGACGTTCGATGATACCTTGAATTTCATTCATAAATACCGGATCTTCCAATATGGCAAGATGGGCGTCAAAAATACTCGATTCTTCTTCACCCACGACCTCTTTGAATTCATTTCTTATGAACTCAATTTCATGCTTAGAGGTGCGTATTCCTTCATACAGTCTTTCAAATTCTTTAGCTAGATCTATGGCTTCCAATCGAGATTCAGGCAAATCCCATTCCCAACTTGGAAGAACAAATGCTTTACCTATTGCGACCCCTGCTGCCGCTCCGATGCCTTGTATCATGATTCATGCCCTCCAACGTTCCTGTCGTGTAATACAACAGACATCACGGATGCCTGCCCTTTCTTAACGCCTTTAAAAGGAGCAAAGCTCCATGATTTCACTCGTTGCGGATTGGTAATGACCATCGGAGTGGCCAAAGATGCTGCATGCTTGCGAATATACGCTAAATTGAATTTGATAAGCAACTGACCCGGAACTACCACATCCCCTTCTTTGACTACGGCTTGGAAATCCCCGCCAGTCAGTTGGGATGTATCAATTCCGATATGAAGAAGAACTTCAAGTCCTTCAGGTGTCGATATCCCAATGGCATGCATCGTCGGATATATATGAAGAATCGTTCCAAAGACCGGAGAGACTAATTCGTCCTTCTCAGGAATAAAAGCTACGCCATCCCCTACAAGCTTGGCCGCAAAAATATGATCTGGCACCTCACCAATGGGCATCATACGTCCCTGCACTGGCGCACAGAATAATACCTGAGGCAAGTCCCTCTGCATAAGCTTATTAACTTCCTCACGAATTAATTCTGAATACGTTCCAAACACAACTTGAACATTGCCACCGCCCAACTTCATCGATCCTGCGGAACCCAGAAGTTTAAGTGCGCTGGTATCAATAAGTCTGTCATTCTTAACTGTAAGACGAAGACGAGTAACACAAGATTCTAGCCGCATAACATTTTCCTTACCTCCAAGAGCTTCCAGTATAAGCGGAGCCTGATAAGGAATATTCCCAGCCCAATCTTCTAATGTTGATCCTTCTTCACGTCCCGGCGTAGGGATCTGAAATCTCTGAATTGCCCATCTAAATAAAATGTAATAGATAATCCCGTACCCAATTCCAATAGGTATAAGCATCCATGCATTATGTGATAAATGAAAATTGAGTACGTAATCAATAACGCCGGCTGAATAAGAAAATCCGTGATGAATGTCTAAAGCATACGTTATCCACATCGCTACTCCGGACAATATGACGTGAACGATAAACATATAAGGAGCAACAAATAAAAATGCAAACTCAATTTGTTCAGATACACCTGTGACAAAACAAACTAGGGCTGCTGTTAAAAACGTCTTTTTAATCTTAGGCTTAAGATCCTCACGTGCCTCATGAATGATAGCCAAAGCAATACCCGGCAATGCAAACATCATGATTGGAAATAACCCTGCCATAAATGAGCCTGCTGTAGGATCGCCTGCGAAATACCGCGGCAAATCCCCTTGCACTATACTTCCATCTGGCGTCGTAAAGGTACCCATTTGGAACCAAAACACGTTATTCAACAAATGATGCAGACCAAATGCGGTAAGAATACGATATATCATCCCATATAAGAAGAGTCCAAACCCACCTAAATGGAGCATCATTTGCGTAAGTTCATCAAGACCACGTTGTAAAAAGGGAGCAACCCCCAACATAAACCATGAGAATACAGCGGACAATAATCCCATAATCAGCAGAACAAATCGTGATCCACCAAAGAACTGAACCACTTCCGGAAGCTTGATATGTTTAAATCGATTGTATAATCCACCAGCCATCATGCCGAAGATAATTCCGATTAACGTAGATGGCTGAATGCTTCCATCACTAATATGCCTTGTGACCTGATCATAAATAAACATGCCAGACAGCGCAGCAAGCCCTGCCGGTCCCGCTTGATTCGCAAGTCCCCAGGCTACTCCTACCGCAAAAAAGTAGGGTAGGAAGTAGAAAATCCCTTGACCTGCCCATGTACTAACATCACCAATGGATGGAAGTCCCCAGGCGTCCCAAGGCAAACTGCCTACACTAAGCAGAATAGCAGCTGCAGGCAACACCATTGTAGGGAGCATGACCGCTCTTCCGAGCTGCTGCAAAGAACCCAACCAATTCATGGTGACACTCCCCTTTCTCCACACGATCAACTGCAAATGGTATTTCATTCATCGTTGATCCTATGTACATTAAATGGTAAGCCTTGCTAGACATTTTGTCAAAAACAAAAAGAAGACCCCGAAAGGCCGTCTTTCATTCTAACGAGAATCCCTTACGGAAATTGCATCCTCTACTTTAATACAACGATCCATTATTGCAATCATGCCATTCTCTTCAGCGATTATAGCGGCTTCTTCGCTAATAATCCCCTGTTGAAGCCACAACACCTTTGCACCAATTCCTGCCGCTTCACGTGCAACCTCAGCACAATACTCACTGCGACGAAATACATTTACAATATCTACTTTTTCTGGAATATCTTTTAGTGATGCATAACACATTTCACCAAGGATTTCTGTCCCACTGGCAGCGGGGTTAACTGGAATAATCCGATACCCTCTTTTTTGGATCGTATAAGCAACGATATACGAGATACGATCCGACTTGTCGGATAGACCAACGATCGCAATATTACCAGCCTGATTTAGTATTTGCCCGATTTTTTCCTGTGTTGGGTTCATAAATGACATTCTTCATCCCCGTTTCTTTTACCCTATTGGTTTATAAAGAATCTACCCATTCCACTTGTGCACCAAGCGCCTGCATGTGATCAAAAAACTGTGGATACGATTTAGCGACATGATGAGCATCCTTAATTCGAATCGGTTGTTTAGATCTCAGGCCTAAAATACTCAAGGCCATAATCACGCGATGATCGTAGTGTGCGTTAATCTCCACACCGCCTTCTACCCCTTCAGGACGTCCATGCACAATAATCTCTGCCTGTCGTTCTTCCACGTTAGCTCCCGCTTTACGAAGCTCCGCCAGGTAGTCTGTGATTCGGTCACATTCTTTATACCTTAAGTTCTCAACATTGTAGAACCTGGATGTCCCTTCAGCAAATACAGCTGCTGCAACCATAGCAAGTACAGCATCTGTTGCTGCATCTCCATCAAATTCTAGTGCTTTTAATTTACCGTTACCTTTAACGTGAACGATATCATTCTCATGGGTAAGTGGAACTTCCATCATCTTCAATACATCCACAATAGCACGTTCACCCTGCTTACTTGATACTGACAAACGTTCTACAATAACATCAGACTGCGTAACAGCCGCAGCTGCCAATATGGCTGCTGAACCTGGATAATCCCCTTGTACCGTGTATGTCTTCGCTTCATAGGATTGTTTACCAGGAACTTGGAATACCATGTAGTCCTCACGAGCATGAATAACAATCCCTGCCTGTTCAAGAACTTCCAATGTCTGACCAACGACTACCTTGGACTTCAAATCACCTAGAACTTCAATTTCACTGTCCTCTTCCAACAGTGGGGTTAGAAATAGTAATGCACTTAGATATTGAGAGCTAACCTCTCCAGACACCTTGATCTTACCTCCGATCGGACGACCTCCACGAATGGTAATCGGCAATCTTCCTTCATTATGATCAACCTCAACACCCAATTGAGATAATGCAACGATCAGATCATCATGTGGTCTTTTGCCTAGAGAATCTGGGTATGTATTCACAAAAGTAACATCTGGACACAACGCAGCAATTCCCATCAAGAAACGTAATACAGCGCCTGCGTTACCTACATTCAATTCTTTAACATCCTTTGGATGTTTGCCAAACCCTGTAATGATAGCTTTCTCCTCATCTTCGATGAGCGTCGCACCAAGGTCCTGAATACAACGTCGCATGGCATCACTATCTTCGCTATGCGCGGGGAAATAAACGGTGCTAGTCCCTTCTGCTAAAGCAGCTACAAGCAAGTAACGGGTTGTGTAGTTCTTTGAAGACAATGCCCCAATATGCCCTTTTAAATGAGGGGTCGGATTAACGATAACATCCATTATTTAATTAACTCCTTTGCAGTTATATATTTAGAATAGTTCCTCACTAGAAATAAGCTTAGACGCGGTAATGCGTTAAAATCATTTCGCTCACTTGTTCTGCAGAAAACAACGATGTGTTCACTGTGTAATCCGCAAAAAGATAAGCCTGCTTCCGCTCTTCAAGAATCGTACGTATTCTTTCTTCTGTATTCCCAGCTAATAAAGGTCTCAGTCCATCACCTTGGACACGTGAAACAATATCTTCCACTTCAGCCGTCAAAGCAACAACCCAGCCACCACTCTTCATCAGTTCGCAATTCTCTGGATTCAGCACAGCTCCCCCACCGGTAGCAATAACCTGACCCGTACCCGAGAGTACTTGCTGTAATATAGCCGTTTCGGCTTTACGAAAGTATGCCTCACCCTGATTAGTGAATATCGATGCGATACTACATCCCTCGTGCGCCTCCAAAGACGCGTCAAGATCCACCAAGTCAAATTCCAGATGTTCTGCAAGCCATTTACCTACGGTAGATTTGCCTGTCCCCATCATCCCAATCAGGATTATATTTTGCTGTGATTGGCTCAAAGTTTCACCCTCAGTTCTACCTTATATCTGTTCAAAAAAACAGCCTATTCACTCGTTGATTCAATCATACCACAGCCCCAAAAGTTTCGACAATCATACATATAGAGAAGATTCTATTTTTGCTAGAGTTCCATATACTAGATTGATCAGATAAATAGACGAATAAGAGGTGAGTTGAATCCATGCACCATTCCCAGAATCATTCAAGCCTTAGTTCAAGACGAATTGACGAGATCTGTGATGTCCGCCATATGTTATGCCGCGATGATATCATGTGGGTTCTTCATTATGTTCAACAAAAAGTGGCTCAAGGTGATCCAGCATTGCTGGAACTCCCTAAGCCACGTTTACTTCGTAATTTTCAATACTTTGGAGAAGTCAGCATGCTACTTCTTAAGCGACCTGGACTAAATTATCTTGAACAAGATAACATTCGTCACTGCCTCATGGAAGCCATGCATGGATTAATTCCCGAAAAGCCTATTCTTCCATCCAGTTGAAGTGGAAACTACCTTCTTTATCCAGACGTTTGAAAGTATGCGCACCGAAGTAATCGCGTTGTGCCTGAAGTAGATTTGCTGGCAATCTCTCTGTGCGATAGCTGTCGTAGTAAGCAAGAGCACTTGCGAATCCAGGTACTGGAACCCCCTGTGTCACTGCTGCTATAACGGTTTGGCGCCAAGCACCTTGATAATTTTCCAAAATGTCTGTGAAGAATGGATCAAGCAACAAATTCTTCAGCTCCGCATTGTTCTCGTATGCATCCGTAATGTTCTGTAAGAATCGGGAACGAATGATACATCCACCACGCCAGATTTTCGCGAGGTTACCATATTTCAAGTCCCATCCATACTCATCAGAAGCTGCACGTAATTGTGCGAAACCTTGAGCATAAGATACGATTTTACTTGTAAACAAAGCTTTGCGAACATTTTCGATGAACTCAGCTTTATCCCCTTGGAAAGGTTCAGTTACAGGTCCGTTCAAAATTTTGCTAGCTTCTACACGTTCTTCTTTCATTGCAGACAAGAAACGTGAGAATACGGATTCAGTAATCATGGACAATGGAACGCCTAGATCAAGAGAGCTTTGGCTTGTCCATTTCCCTGTACCCTTTTGTCCAGCAGAGTCAAGAATAACATCAACCATCGGCTTACCTGTCTCGGAATCATACTTCGAGAAAATATCAGCAGTGATTTCGATCAAATAACTGTCCAGTTCCCCTTTGTTCCATTCCGTGAAAATTTCTTGTAATTCCTTAGCGTCAAGATGTAAAACATCCTTCAAGAGCTGGTAAGCTTCACAAATGAGTTGCATGTCACCATACTCGATACCGTTATGCACCATTTTGACATAGTGTCCTGCACCATCTGGTCCAATATATGTACTACAAGATTCGCCGTCTATTTTAGCTGAGATCGCTGTTAGGATCGGTTCAACTAATTGGTAAGCACTCTCTTGTCCACCAGGCATGATTGAAGGACCTTTCAAAGCTCCCTCTTCCCCACCGGATACACCTGCCCCAATGAAACGGAAACCTTTATCTTCAAGGTCTTTACTACGGCGTACTGTATCAGGGAAATAAGCATTCCCTCCATCAATGATGATATCACCTTGATCAAGATATGGTAACAATTGCTCAATCGTTGCGTCAGTAGCTTTACCTGCTTGTACCATAATTAGAATTTTACGAGGTACTTCAAGTGATTCCACAAATTCCTCAACGGAAAAAGCACCCGTTAAATTTTTACCTTCGACTTCTTTCAGAAGGTCATGTGTTTTCTCAGGAGAGCGATTATATACTGAGACTGAAAAGCCTCTACTCTCGATGTTTAGAGCCAAATTTTTGCCCATTACAGCAAGGCCAATGACACCTATTTGTTGTTTTGCCATTTGGTTTCTCATCCTTTGCTCTATTATTTTCAATCCATATCCTCATACCCACTCTATATATTAACGTGTTTACGCAAAGAAGTGAACCCCTGATCCTAATTCTCAAGTAGAAACGGCTATGCCGTCCTTTTCAAAGACGGTACCCGTTTCAACATGATAAAACACCTCGCAACTACCGAGGTGTTCATCTCAGATGCTTTTCTTATTGTAAACAGAAGACGTATTTACCATTCAAGTCTCATAAGTTCACGACTTAATTCTCGGAGTCGTTCTTTACAAAGTTCAATCTCCACGGTGTCGTTTGCTTCCATAGCCTCGTAAAGTTTATCCAATTCTTCATCCACTTCAATTCTTCGTAATTGTATGCGTAAATCCCCTTCCAACGAAAAGAACATTTTAGACATTTCCTGTTCGGTAAAATAAGTCCCCTTCTGAAATAGAACCCGTTGTTGAAATCCGGATATTTCCACCAATCGGATCACTTCCCCGAATAATATATTTTCAATGAAAATCTGTCTGTCTTTAAATCGTTTCACAATTGCATGTCCTCTTGTATCTTCGATTAATTTCTCCATCCATTCAGCAAGCTTAGCGTCACGGATGATGTAATCTCCGACCATTTTATATCCGCTTCGCGTTCTCATAAACCTGAGTTTAACTAATTTTCGTCCGGTTCTGACTGAAATAATAAAGAGTGTTTCATTCTCACTCCAATAAAGGGAATAACCTTCTTGAATCAACTCTTTGATCAAGTCTTGAATATGTCGCCGATTAAATCGAAGCTCCAAATTGCAGTACTCTACTTCATAGCTCTTGTTCAAGGCACTCCCTCCTAAACTGGATATTATAACAAATGGTATTAGAATGATGCCACGAATACTAAGGGATCATTTGCTTGATATATTTTATACTTTATCTTATGTAACGGTAACTTGGTTTATTGACTATTTTTACCCTTAATAAATTCTAGATAAACCTGTCCACAACAAAAAAGAGGAAGATCATGTAATTTGATCCCTCAAATGTAGGTTGTGATATAATGTCCTGAAACGAATTGAACGAGCACATAGGAGGCCCCAACATGTCATTTACAGGATTTACTCAAAAAGATTTCGACGTTTTTCAAGTACCCGGTCTCGAACACAGAATGGAAGCACTTATTGAGAATGTTCGACCTAAGTTAGAAATCCTAGGAAAAGAACTGGCTCCCTTCCTATCTGCGCTCTGTGGGGAAGAGATCTTCCCACACGTGGCCAAGCATGCTCGACGCAAAGTCAATCCACCTAATGATACTTGGGTAGCATGGGCAGCTAATAAAAGAGGCTATAAAGCACTTCCTCATTTTCAAGTAGGTATGTTTGGCACTCATCTCTTTATTATTTTTGCTGTTATCTATGAGAGCCCTAATAAATTGCAATTTGCTAAGCAACTGAGCACGGAGTCCTCAACGATCCAAAACTTAGTACCCGATCAATTTTACTGGTCTATGGATCATTTGGACCCCAAAGGAACATCCCATGCAGATACGACCAATGACGATCTACATGCCATGGCTAACAAATTATCAACACTGAAAAAAGCCGAAATCATGTGCGGATTACGCATTAACCATGATGATCCTATTCTCCAGAATGGTGAGGAATTACTTACAGTCATTCATACGACATTCGAACAACTCTTACCTCTGTATAAGATGTCCTTTTAGGAAATCGTCTTTATCTTTGGCGGTGATTTACGGGTTAATAACAAATGTACAAAAAATAGAATGACCATGACCACGCTACTTGCTATGAATGGGGCTTCGTGCCCCATAACATCCCATAACCTACCCGATACAATCGGACCTACTACCATCCCAGAGCCTTGCAGCGTCAAGAAAAACCCCCATACAGCTCCACGTTCTCCTTTAGGTACCAAATGGGACACATAGGTATTCCATCCTGGCAAAATAAGAGCATAACTAATCCCTATAAGAGACACGAATATAAACACAAGCGGTACGGAATGTACCATTGAGAATATAAAAATCGACACCGCCGCAAGTAAAAAACCACAATGTAAAAATGGTGCCGTTCCGAAACGGTCTATCAACTTCCCACAAGGAATAAGTGCGACCACTGTAATTCCCCCTCCAGCAATCAGCAGGAGACTGAACATATTCGGTGAGAATCCTAGCTCATTCTGAACATATAGCGTAATAACCGGCGTTAATATCCCAATAACAAATGACTGTAGGAATAGAGCCGGATATACGAGCCAACTTACTTTCAATGTATGTTTCACTTCATACAGTGTTTTCTTCACACTGTTTTTTAATTGTATAATCTTAGACTTGATCAGCATGAGTATATTCTTATGATGTACCGCTTCCACCGACGTATGTAAGTTGACACTTTTAGCCTTCCCTGGAAGAAGTAATGCAACGAGTACAAGCACGATGCCACAGCCGATAAGTACTAGAAACGATGTATGATAATTAGAGCCTGTCCATTGCATTAGAAAATTCATAGCGATAGGCCCCGCACCTATCCCCATTAATGACGCCATCTCGAGCGCTCCGATCGCCGTACCATTACTGTTATTTGGACCGGATATTTCCGTTGCCCCTGTCATCGCACAAGGCCAGAGTGGAGACGTACCGATCCCTAGAATTAAGCAAGCAATAGCGAGCCATGCTGGCGCAGAGGTGAAAGCAATGATCACGACCGCAATAACAGTCATCAATAATGCACCTGACATGGTCTTCTTATAGCCTAATCTTTCTGCTAACCATCCGAAAGGACTTCTGAAGAGGTTATCACCAACATATTGCAATGAGAATGCTACACCCACACTCCATGCTGTTAATCCAAGTGAGTTCTTCATGTAGATAGGCAGTAGTGCAACTAATAATGAACCTTTCAGAAATTCAACTAAAAAAATGATGAGCATGAGCTCTATAAAAAAGGGGGATCTCAATTGACGGTTGGAGACTTCTTTTGAACTTAATGACAAGATTATCCCATCCTCTTCTAAACGAAACGTTGTCTAATATCCTTCATTATCCATCTACATTATAGATTACCCAAATACATATGAATTTTACCACTTTATCAAAAGCTTGCAATCCCGTCCTGATTTGCTATACTCAACTTTGTATTTTAATACAGGAAGGTTGTGAATGATTCATGAACCATAGCAACACGCCGCTTTTCACAGCACTTAAGAATCATGCTGCTAGCAATCCCGTACAATTCCATATCCCTGGACATAAGAAAGGTCGAGGAGCAGATGAAGAGTTCCGACAATTCATAGGGGATAATGCCCTTTCCATAGACTTAATTAATATTGCCCCACTGGACGACTTACATCAACCTACTGGAGTCATTGAAGAAGCACAAGCACTGGCTGCTGATGCTTTCGGAGCTGATTATACCTATTTTAGTGTACAAGGTACAAGCGGTGCAATTATGACCATGATTCTATCTATATGTTCTCCGGGGGACAAGATTATCGTTCCACGAAATGTACATAAATCCATTATGTCTGGTATCATTTTTTCAGGAGCTAAACCTGTCTTTGTCTCACCTGCACGCGATGAGAATCTAGGGATAGACCATGGTATCACAACAACCTCTGTTCGAAGAGCGCTTGATCGTCATCCTGATGCCAAAGCTGTACTTGTCATTAATCCGACTTATTATGGATTATGTGCGGACTTGAAGGAAATTGTTGAACTTGCTCATAGTCGCCATGTTCCCGTGCTTGTCGATGAAGCTCATGGTGTGTTGATTCATTTCCATGAGGATCTTCCGATGTCCGCTATGGAAGCTGGTGCCGATATGGCTGCCACAAGTGTGCATAAATTAGGCGGATCCATGACTCAAAGCTCGGTTCTTAATCTGAATATAAAGAATGGATTCGTAAATCCACAGCGTGTGCAGACCATTATCAGCATGTTGACTACAACCTCAACATCCTATATTTTGCTGGCATCGTTAGATACCTCCAGACGTAATCTTGCACTGCATGGACATGACATAGCGCAGACGGCCATTGATTTAGCACAATATGCACGTGAAGAAATTAATAAGATGGATGGACTATACTGTGTCGGCAAAGAGATTCTTGGTGGGGAAGCAACACATAATATTGACCCTACCAAACTTACGATCCACGTTCGCCATCTCGGAATCACAGGATATGATACCGAGAACTGGTTGCGCGAACATTATAATCTTGAAGTTGAAATGAGCGATATGTATAATATTCTTTGTCTCGTTACACCAGGTGATAAGGAAGACACCATTGAAATTCTTTTGAAAGCATTGCGTGAACTATCTGATACCTACTTCTTAGTCAATCAAGCTCACGAGTTGATTGTTAAAATCCCTGAGATCCCTCAACTATCTCTTACGCCTAGAGAAGCATTCTATGGAGATACTGAAGTCATTCCATTCAAGAAATCTGCAGGCCGAATCATCGCTGAATTTATATACGTCTATCCACCTGGGATTCCAATCCTTCTTCCCGGAGAAGTGATATCTCAAGATAATATTGATTACATCATTGATCATGTCGAAGTAGGCTTACCTGTCAAAGGACCTGAAGACCGCTACATTCACAATGTTAAAGTTATCGTCGAAACCGATGCCATTTTCTAAAAAATAATCCAAAAGACAATGAAAAAGCAGCTCTCGTACCCATAAGGTACAAAAGCTGCTTTTCCATTTAAATACCGTATTGAATCTATTCCTGCGATGCTGCAAGTAGCACATTATATACTTCTTCCACAGACTTCCACTCTTCTTCATCTTCGATATTATAAAGAACCATTTCCTCGTTCTCTTCTTCCATACGCAGAATAATGCCGTCTGCTTCAGGATTTTCGCGTTCGAGTAATAGAGCATAGACCTTCTCGCCTACGTCAAAAGTCTCTACAAGAACCATTTCAACGTCGTTACCTTGTTCATCAGTCAAAGTCAGGACAAACTCCTCATCCTCACCATCATGTGCATGATCATGACCACAGCCGCAATCTTCGCCGTGTACGTGTTTATCTTCGCTCATATAAATACCTCGTTTCCGGTTGAATTTTAATACCTTTGGTATCGTAACATGGAAGGCTTTTTAGGTCAATTTCACCTATCATATTCAATGTAAATAATATCGTTACATTAATTTAAAGCTGTAATGACTTTTTGAGAAACCAATTCAAATTCCGAATTTTTAGACACTTTAATATAGAATCCTATCGTATATTTACCTGTGCTTTTGAAATCATATGTAAAACCATCCGTTCGGAACCAAAAGTTATCCTTCGGATCCCCTTCATATTCCTGAGTCTGGATATCCTTCTGAATACCTGATGGATCTATGATAGCCACTTTAACGGCCACTACGGATTCAGCTAAATTATCCACTTGACTGAATACGTTGAATTTCAGTTTCCCTTTCTTCACGTTACCAAAGATGGTATCGCCTTCAAATAGAAAAATATGTACATTCGGTTTAAGAAATTTAACTTGTTTTGTGGTCGGGCTCCAGTTCACAAGCCCATCAAACGAGCGAATCGGTACATATGTCTTACCATCTATGATATAGCCACCCTCTTGAACTTCTTGCCCATTCACCCAAAAGCGAATTTTCTCATTAACTGAATCGGCAAACAATAAAGATCCCCCCATAAGGGACAAGACAAGTGTACTCATTACAATTTTTTTCCATCTCATAATTATACGCTCCCTCCATACTATTCCATTCATGCTGACTTAAATATATACTACAAATAAAGCGGCAAGTTGCGGTCAACCTAGTCTATATGCCAAATAAAACCTGCAGATAAGCATTTCCGCAGGTTTTTCTTTCATTTCTACGAACTAGGTTTTGTCAGAATACAAGGGATTCCCTTGCCAATTGCACCCGGAATTCTCATTCTTTCTCTGTAATGTATACCGTCTGCACAAGGTGTCTTACATACTTCACATACTTGCGATGTCACAAGTTTCATTTCTCTTCTTACCTTTTCGCTTTTAGGTTGAACGGGTTTTTTAGCTTTAACCACCATGTCACCTCATTTGCAGATGTGTATCCTCACAGTATTGTATGATGATTCCATGCATTGGGAACTCTGGAGTTATATAAATTCAGTAAAATGACTCCTGTTGGTCGGTCTCAATGAATGATATATTTAACAACAGAAATGACAACTACGTCAGGAGGTTTTTTATCTTGGGCCTACAGCTACAGATGTTAGGAACCGGAAGTGCTTTTGCTAAAAATTATTACAATAACAATGCCTTACTATATGATGGAACATTTACTCTCTTAATTGATTGTGGCGTAACTGCTCCACTTGCACTTCACCGTCTGGGTATGTCTTTTAACGACATAGACGCCGTATTAATAACCCATATTCACGCAGATCATGTTGGTGGACTTGAAGAGCTAGCGTTCAAGACGAAATTCACCTTCAAGCGCAAGATGATTCTATATATAACAGAAGAACTCGCTCATTCGTTGTGGGAACACACGTTAAAAGGTGGATTATATCAAGAAGGGGAAATATCCTCATTAGAAGACATATTTGACGTACGCCTACTGCAGCCATTGAAACCTCAGTACATACCGGAGTCTATTACAGTAGAGCTATTACCCACGAAACATATCCCGGGTAAAGCAAGCTACTCTTTGTACATAAATGAAAGCATTTTTTATAGTTCTGACATGACATTTGAGCCCTCTTTACTGCTCGATTTGGTCCAAGATCGAGGGTGTAGAACTATTTTTCATGAATGCCAATTAAGCGGGCCTGGAGAAGTTCATACCACGCTTCAAGAACTTCTAACACTACCTGAAGAAATTCAGAAGAATATTTATTTGATGCATTACGGAGATGAGAAAGATGATTATCTTCATCATACAGGCGATATGACCTTCTTAGAACAACATCTGATCTACGAACTATAAAAAAGCCAGCAGTTGATTCCCATATGGGTTCAACTGCTGGCTTGTGGTCTAGATTTACTCAAAAATAGGGAGTTGATCCAAGTTGTTGGATGGATCTCCATCCGCATCTCCGCGAATATATGTTTCTCCATCTCTACCCTTAAATGCATTAACGCCGGCAATCGTTCCTGCCTCTATTTCTTGAAGTGCCTGCTCATATGCCAATACACGGCCTGATGATGTCTGAAATGCCGTCAGATCACCATCTCCGTTCTTCTGGACTGCAACAAATTGTTCACGTTCTGAGGTTCCCATATCGATCGCTCCTTTTATTTCCCAATTGAGTTTCGGGGCATTCGAGTAGGTTACCCAGGATGTGCTATTTTAATGCAGCGATACATATTCGAAATCAGATTCAGATTCAAGTTAAAAATCAAATTACAGTTCTTTTTTCATGCGAACATGTAGTATTCCCGCATCATCGAAGGGTTCTTTCGAGATCACTTCATATCCCTGCTTCGCATAAAAATCTTCAGCCTGGCACTGAGCATCAAGAATTGCATAACGCAATCCAAGTTCCTTTGCTAGCTTCTCCATCGCAATAATCAGAACTCTACCAAAGCCTTTTGTGCGGGATTCCTTTAAAACAGCAATACGTTGCATTTTGGCGGTTTCTTCATCGTAGTAAATGATTCTGCCCGTCGCAACATATTCGCCATTATCACGAATTAACAAGTGATGCACATCGGGACTAATCTTATCATATTCGTCAATTTCAAGACTAAGCGGTACCAGTTGCTCCTCCACAAATACCTTCTTCCGAATATCCAGTCCATACTGCAGCTGTTCCTCTGAGTTGACATGAATGATCTCTGCAGCCATTTTGTTACCTCTCCTTCGTATCATCAATCTGGTTTATCTTCTAATCGAATTATTATACAAAAAAAATATTTTGATGTATAGTTTTGATAATTGTTTTGTCATCATATTCATCACAAAGGGGCCAAAATATATTATGGGAGTTACTATTGTTGTTGGTGTGATTATAACTGTCATCCTCATTTACTCTTTCTACTATGTTACCAAGAAGGGCTACTCCCGTAAATGGGATGAGGAAGAATGATCAAAGTATATACGAGTCGGGGTTCAAAGAAAAGGCACAACAAATCCCCTAAGACAAAATCTGTCGTCAAAGGGGATATTTCAAGTCTCGATTCATTGATACGACATTCATTGATCGTTAGGGTGGGGAAATCTCATTCGTTGAGTATACCTGCTCATTTACATCTTGAGAATATACATCCTGCATGACCGGCGTGGTAGATGAGTCCATCCTTTGTATTTGAAACGTGGACTTGTCCTGCTCTATCGAGCAGCCCGCTAGAAGTGCAAGTAGACACACTCCTGCTACCAATCCACTAATCTTGTTCGGCATTCGTGCCACTTCCTTTATGGGTTGATACTATATTCTCATTGTGGACTCTTTTACTTTTTTTAAACCTGATGACATCGAGAACCCAGACAGCGCAACGATTCTCTCGATAAAATGGTATTGACACCCCTCTCTACTGCTGGTATTATAGTCATTGTCTATATAGAAATAAATAATAATTAGATCTGTTAGCTCAGCGGGAGAGCACTATCTTGACAGGGTAGGGGTCGTAGGTTCGAATCCCACACAGATCATCACTGAAAACCCTTGCGTAGCAGGGGTTTTTCTCTATCTATACACCCTATCACTCTCAACATAATCCCTCGTTTTTTCAATTTGGTCACGTTTTGGTCACATGACTATCTTGGTCACATGCGAAATGTTTTTCACTCAATTCTTCAAGCCCTCTATTGCTCATTTCCTGCAAACACTTCTTTTGCATCAAGATTTCTTGACTTAAAAAGCAAATTTCCTATTTCATTCGCCGCATCTTGTTGCATGTTCGGCATTAAGTGAGAGTATGTGTCTAAGGTTATTTGAATCTTGGAATGTCCTAGCCTTTCAGAAACTACTTTAGGGTGTATATTCTGCCTAAGCATTAATGAAGCGTGAGTATGCCTTAAATCATGGAATGTAATGTTATTCAATTCATTCTGCTTGATTATTCGGTAATATGTCCGCATTAGATTGCGTGGTGTAACAGGTGTGCCTAATGCAGTACATACAACTAAATCATTATCTTTGTATTGGGAACCTAAGCCCATTTTTTCTTCAAGAACTATTCTTCGTTGCTTCCTTAAAGCTTCTACAGTCTGCGGGTCTATTGCTATTGTGCGAATACTTAAAGCTGTTTTCGCTCCTGACATTAGCATTTTGCCATCATGACTTAATGTTTGTCTAACACACAATATCTCATTATCAAAATCTACATCTTTCCACCGTAAACCAAGTATCTCGCCTTGTCTCATTCCAGTTGCTATTGCCAAATGGAAGGCAATGTAAAGCCTATTAACTCTAACTACATCAAGAAACTTGATCGTTTCTTCTACACTCCATACTGTTATATCTTTTCGTTGTACTTTAGGCTTTTCCACAATTCCAGCGTAATTTTTAGTTATTAACTCCATCTTTTCAGCATCGTTTAATGATGTATTAACAATGCTGAATATTCGTTTTACAGTTGAATCAGCTAATCCCCTGCTCCTTAATTCGGTAATAAAGTGTGCTATGGTATTAGCTCTTATTTCGATTAATAGCACATCACCTAATGACGGTAGAATGTGTTTGTTAATGTTACCGTTCATCATCATGAAGGTTTGATTAGATAAGTTATGTTTCCTATTGTTCATCCATTCAGTAATGTATTGACCATAACTTAGCTTACTTGGTTGAATGTATGTTCCTTGATTTACTGCATTTTCTGCTTCTGTTAAGGCTCTATCCGCTTCACGCTTCGTTCTAAAGCCCCTTTTCTTGACTTGTTTTCTATTACCATTAACTTTTGTTTCGAGAACGTAGTACCAACTGTTCCCGTCTTTCCTAACAGAACCTGCCATTTATTACCCTCCTAATATTTTGTTATATAGAAGCGGGATGAAAACCCCGCAACTATCCAGCGATTGAATTATTTTTACCATTTAGCCAGTTAAGAAAGATTTCTTTAGAAATCTTAATGCGGTTTCCAACTCGGACAGTATGAAATTGCCCCGAATTGACCAATTCATAAGCTTGTCGTCTACCAATGCCCATCATCTTTTGAATGTCGATAACGTCAAGAATTGGCGGATAATCGTTAATAGGCTTCTTTGCCATGTTTAACACCTCCTTTCATTATTGTTCTTCTTGTAATAAAGAGATTTCGAATTTGATTCGTTTCACTAACTTTTCAATTTGTATCGGAGTTAGTCGAACAGTCTCACGGTACATGTCATTGTCAGCGAACACGCTTATTTGGCATGTAACAGTTTGCTTCTTTGCCCCCGCTGAAAAGTCAACCTCACCAAGCTTAAAAGGGCTTGGATTGTTCTTATAATATTCATCGAACAATACTTCACTTTGAATACGGTAATAGTCTGCCAAAGCGTTTATTGTACGGACAGAAGGATTTTTCGTCTTCCCCATCTCAATAGCACTTAGCCCTTGCGGTGTTATAATGCTTCCAGTTTCATCAGTTTCATTAATGTTCTTCGCTGCTTGATTAATCGAATAGCCTGTTTGGTATAACTCTTGAAGCTGTTCTCTTATCCACTTCAATCGTTGACCAAGTGATAAATTTTTAAGCTGTTCTAATTCTAACTCGTTAACCTGTCTTATCTTCATTTTGTTACCCCCTTGACAATGAATACATCTGAATTATAAATGTTAGTTTATACATTAGTCAAGGAAAAATGAGTAAAAACTTATAGTATAATATTATATTATAAATTATAGTTTATAAATTTAATGACTCTGAATTATAGAGTCGTTTTTTTATGTTTCCGTTTCAAAAAATCTCTCCTATGTGAAGAGTTTTGGATAGAGATTCTTAAATATACGAGTAGATAGGCATTAATGGAGTTTAATAGGCCTTAATACTAAGCATCGAAGAAGTATAAGTAATAAGAACTATAAATCAAAAGGAGTAGAGAGAATGAAAAATCTTGTAACAACAAAGGAATTATGTGAGAAGTTGAGCGTTTCATTGCGAACGCTAGCACGATTTAGAAGTGAGGGTATGCCATTTATAAAGATGGCGTATAGAACGGTTAGATATGACTTAGATTCAGTTATGGAATGGATTAATGGTAGAAATGAAAGACAGACAGGGGCAGGAAAAGAATGAATGCAATCGAGAATGGGATGGTTCCATATAGAGACGAAGATACAGGTTTCTTAATGGTTAATGGAGTGAACTTATCCAAATATGATTTATTGGACAAGGAAGAAAACGCACGCATAAAAGAAGCCATTAATAAGAAGAAGGAAATCGAGAGGTATAAGGACAGGAAGGACATTCATTTTACAATGGTGAATATGGAAGGGGCTAGAGAATTGGCTATGTTAAAGGCGCTTAATACAAAGGAGTTAGGTTATTTCTTAGTGCTTCAAACATATATAGGCTATGATAACATGCTTAAAATTTCGCTAAATGCAAGAGTGCCTATGAAAGAGAAGGAGCTAGCAGAGGTACTAAAAATTAAGCAGAAAAGGACATATTCTGGCTTGCTTGGTAAGCTTATGGAACTAGGTTTAATTTATAAGGGAAAGGTTACGATGTTCAAGAAAGAGTATGAAGCATTTTTCATTAACAAGGATTATTGTTTACGCGGCTCAAGCAAAGAGAATAAAGTGGTTAAGGTTTTTATCAAACAATTGCAGGAGCTTTATGGGCTAGAGGATATTAAACCCGCCGACATTGGATTCTTGTTCCGCATATTGCCCTATATGCACTATAAGAGTAATCACCTAGTCAGGCATCCTTATGAAATGGATTATGCTAAAGCAGAAGCCTTGACATTAAAGGATTTAGTTGAAATCACGGGACAGGATAAAAAGAATGTAAGTGAACACCTAAAAATGAAGCTATCGGGGGTTAGGGTTTTCGGTTCATTTAATGCGGAAAATATCGTTTATAGAGTCAATCCTTGGTTATTATTTAGGGGCATTGAGCCCGATGAAACATTGAAAGCAGACTTCACACTAACAGGACAGAGCCTATAAGTTTCTTCCCTTTTTTATTTTTACAGCCTAAGATTGGGTGGTTTTTTTGCACGTTATAGGGCTATTCGGGTGGTTTTTTTGCAGATATAAAAAGCGGATTGATCCTTAGTGCCACAACGGATTTCGGTGTTTTTAAAAAGGAGTATCTCTCTTATCTTATATAGGGTTTAATGTTGATACATAATCAAAGAAAGCTTTTTATCATCATCTAGCTATGACAATGCATAATCAAGTAACCGTCATAGCTTAGAGGATGAACCCCCGTTAGGGGAAATAAAGATTCAGCATTGGCAAAGGATATGTACCTAATAAAATCTATTAATTGATTTAAGTACCCCTCCATCATAAATTAATAGGTTGGGTACTTACCCACCTGAGATGGAACAATATGAACGGGGTATGAAAAATCATTTTTTGCATTGGCAAGGAAATCATATTAATTCTCTGATAATGAAAAATATATTTAATCATAGCGCGGAAAGCGTTAATTCAATCTTGCATATGCAGAAGACAAAAAAAGACATGCAAGATTGAATTAATCTTAAAAAAACTTAGTGATTAACAATGGCTTACATATTATCTTCCTTGCCATTGTTGCCTTTGGCATGAATTGATTTTTCAAGGTTTTATGTTACGACTTTTCGACCTGATAAGCGTAAGGAAATCAATAGGAATAATCATAATCAACGGCATATGTCTCTTTCAGACAATTGTAACTTAGGAAAGTATAAAATGTAGGTGAATATGATTAATTCAATTTTCATGCTTCTCTAAGCGTATATCTATTTGAATATGTAGCTTTATATTCTCTCTTTCGTGCTTTCTTATTACTCGGCGTTCTGGTGTAAACATATGAGCCACCACCTATGAGTATTTGGTCATAAAAAAAGGGCTAAGCCCTATTTTAAAATGTCATTTCCGTAGCCATTGTTGTAGTTTAATCCTCCTATCTCTTTCCATTTATCTATTGATTTTTCCATGCTATCGCTCATTATATCGGAATATTCAGGCTTACCATTAGGACCAAGAAAAAGCATTGAATAAAGTAATCCATCTTCATATAGCCTTACGACTTCCAAAAGATCATCAAATCCACTTTTTTCAAGCCTAGCTCGTAAATCTATAACTGTTGCGTGCTGAATCTTTAATTCTTTTATTGCTCCTTCCTTTCCACCTGAATCCCCGGCCAAATTATAACGAGGCCGGGGATTCAGGTAACAACGAACACGCGGTGGCGAGCATCCGCGTAATTTTCTTGCGGGCTTTCACGGATACCTTCATGTAGACGGATATGTAGGCTACCACAAAGTGAAGGATGTAACGCTTGTAGGTTGCTGGGCTCACACACGAAGGATGTATGCCGATGCGCTAAAAGCAGCTCCGGATGCGAAGCAGAATCCGAATACCGTAGCAGCGCAAGGATTAGCATATTGCAATCAATTCTTTGCGATTGAAAAAGATCTGATCGAGGCAACTCCCGAAGAACGCCTCAAAGTTCGAGCTGAGCAAAGCTGTGCCGTATTGGTGCGTGGTTACGCCAACAAAGACCTAAAAGTTATGCCGAAGAGTTTAACAAGGCAAGCAATTGCTTACAGTCTGAATCAATGGGAAAAGCTGACGGCGTTCATGAATGACGGACGGCTTGAGATCGATAACAATCGAAGTGAGCGATCGATTAAGCCATTCGTGATTGGGCGAAAAAACTGGATGTTCGCCAATACCCCACGAGGAGCGACGGCAAGCTATAGCTTAACTGATAAATGGATAAAAAACATATATCATCTAATTTGGTGTCGCAAACTTTACTGAATTATATTAAGTAAAGTGGTGATAATGTCCTGTTAACTCAATCCTTTCAACGTTTTACTCATTGATCATTTTTTTGTATATCCATTTTTTTGAAGTACCTCAAAAAAGCATATTGGGCTTTATCTGGTACTAGCTTGCTAAGTTCCTGAATCTTAATCTCATGTACATAATGTTGATTTGGTTTTATTTCTGGAATCGATGTGATAGTGGATTGGTCATTAATAAGTTCACCTTTACTTCCAGTATTATAAAAATTATCTTTATTAACTGGTGCAATTAAATGATCTTGTAATAAACCAGTTGTATAGGTTGTATCTGAGTCATTGACAAACTCAATGTTTAAATATTTCAAACCCAGATTCTTATGATCCTTATATGATAATTTCAAAGGAATAACATTTAACTCAGCTGAATAATCTTTGCCTGTTTCATCATTCATCAATTCCAATTTTCCTTTCGAGAAAAAGTTGGAATGGTTAATAGAAAATACTTTATACTTAGAATTAGTATTTAATGTAACGCCTAACCCTTTTGCAATCCAGTTAAATGGAATCATCATAGTTCCATTTTTCATAACCATTTCACTATCAGAAGAAACTACTTTACCATTTATCTCAACGCTCTTCTTTCCTAATTGAGAAACGATTTTTAGTGATGTTGTATTAATTGTTAGTAAGTTCTGCTTCGTGTCCCATATTAATGAACCTCCCAAAGCATCTGTAATTATTCGAGCTGGTACCATTACTCGATTATTTAGACCCACATATGGCATAGTTCCATTTGAATGAATCAAGTACGCTCCATTTATCCTAATTAATACATTTGTTTTTCCATTTATATCTTCTGCAAATGCAGTTGTTGTAAAAGTAAAGGTAACCATTATTATTAATAAAATCTTAATTAATTTATTCAATATTTCACACCTCTTTCCATAATATTAGCCTGACAATTCACTTGTAAGTAAATTGTCAGGCACTGAGTGTTATGGTGTTAGCGTACCAGCTTTTACTTTTATAGATTCTTGTGAATAGCTAGTAAAATCAACAAGTACATTAGAAGTTTTATAACCACAACTTGTTGATGTTGTGCTAGCATTTTGTAATTGCTCTGAACCAGAAGCTACACCAACTTTAACGTTACTCCATACTACGTTATATAGAGAGCTACCGGTAGTTAGGTTTTCAGAAGTACCAGCACCAGGAGTAAAATCCTGTGCAACTGATGTTATTCTTTTAACCGACATTGTTGAGCCTCCAACTGTAAATCCTTTAGAAGGATCGACACCATATACTGCAGTTGCACTTAAAAATGAATTATCTTTTTTGTAACCTTCCACGTTTAAAGTAACTTGATTACTTGCCGACACATAGAACTTCATAAAGACCGTTTGACCCATTTTATAATTCCCAATAGTGCCTGTTTGAGTTGTAGTATGAAGCCATCTTTAGTGATCTGGATTATCCTTTACATTGAATTTGATAGGCTGATGTTTGTATTCTTCAGCGATTAAATTGTACGATCGATACTTATAGCTATTGATTGTGGAACCTAGATCGAGGTTCTGTTAGCAAACTCCAACAGTGTCTTGCCTTTGACACCCCGAATTACTTGCATCGATAGGTATTGAGGTACTCCTTGATTATTGAGCCAAACCACACAAGCACTTGTGTTTGATACGTGCCACGCTCCCTTTTTCCGCCTTCTGTCGGCGCCACGAAGAACGCATCATCCAGCGACCAAACCGGTCAGTTGATAGTGGGTATCGTGATCACCTATTGCTTTGCGAATCTTGTGAAACAACAACCAAGCTGTCGGATATTTCCAATTAACATGAAAGATATACAGTGGAAACACCCGCGTTTAACGTATGTCAAAAGAAAAATCTCTCAAAACCAAGTTAGTAACGGAGTATGGGGTTTATGCATAATCACCCCATCTCTTACAAATACTTGATGCTTGCAACTTGTAAATTGATATAACTTTCGTATCAAGAAAGCAGTAGCATTGAACTCGAATTTAGGACAACAGAAAAATTTTGTCCATCAGATCTGGAACAAACAGATGCTGGTGGCACGATTTCCTATCAAAACTTTTCTTATTGAGCTATACCAATTGTTCCCGAACATTCTTTTGTAGTTATTTCACCAAATAAATGTTCTTGCAAAAAGGAGCTGCTGAGTCAACTTGATATTAATGTTATATCAAAATGTAAAAAAAATGAATAATTGAGAATAGTATTCCGGATTACCATTCTCTGTTTAATAAATATATAACAACCCAGAAAGAATGTATATACATTATTGTTTTATTTTACCAATTAAATAAAAATGAGTGTCCATATATTGTGAAAGTAATAATCCAATAACAATAAAATGATAAGGACACATTTTCTACACACAGGGGTAGGTTTAAAATGCAAACAAAACTAGCAAGAATAGCAGAGATTGCAAAAGTAAAGCCAAAAGAACAATTTACATCGCTGTATCACCTCTTGAATGAGGAAATGATAGCACAATGCCATCGAGAACTGGACGGTAGCAAAGCTACAGGAATTGACCAAGTCACGAAGACACTGTATGGGGGAAATTGGAATCAAACATTAGGGAACTGGTAGAGCGGCTAAAGAAGAAAAGTTACCGACCACAGCCTGTAAGAGGAACATATATACCTAAAGATGAAAAGAGCAAAAGACCGCTCGGTATCTCTTCCTACGAGGATAAAATTGTGCAGTTGGGTTTGAACAAAATCTTACAAGCCATTTAGCCTGAATCCCCGGCCAAATTATAATGAGGCCGGGGGATCTATTTCTAGCGCTTCATAGATTTCCAACTGACGTTTGGTGATCTCCCCAAATCGCAAATCTTGGCCTGGCCGTTCGTAACACTCGATCACGTCGAGTTCATCAAGCAGCCCTTGCATCGTATAGCGTTTGAAAAGATTTTTGTCTTGCATTACCTTCTTAATGTACGACAGAAATATCAGGGCCACGAATTCTACGAATAATTTTCCGTCCAAACTGCGTTCGGAGGAAACTTCCATGCGTCGGAAATTTAATCGCTCTTTTAGATTTCCGAACGCCTTTTCGATTAAATCCTTATTTCGATACACACCCAATGCCTCGATCGGATCCTTTATCTCATTGCTGAGCAATGCAAAATAGCCATAGTTCCTAACTGCCGCATCAATGGCTTCCTGTTTGGGTTTTACAACGGTTCCACGCTTAGGCGTCGTTGTTACTTCGAAATACTTCGCATAAGATTTCTCGTGCGCGGCATCGCGTTTCCCGCTCTCTAGTTCGGCTTTCAGCTTGGTGAGCAGCCGATTCAACCTGGATGCATCCTCAGCTTCCTTCTCCTTATTAAAATACAGATGCAGATACGCCCTGCGTTCTTCTTCCAGCACATCACCCTTATAAGGACGCGTCTGCGTATACTTCCATGCGATTGTTTTCGAATAGGCGTATAGATTATGATCCGGGTCAAAATTCTCCCACTTTTGAAGCTGCGGTTTAGCCGCCATAAGTTCCGCTTGCACGTATTTGAGTGTCACTTTGGCGCCAATTAAAAACTTCAGATGGTGCTGATACAGGGCGTTGATGTTTGCTTCGCTATAAAACCCGCGGTCCATCACCAGTTTGATCTTTTTATAGGTGAAGAAATCCATATCGGCAAGTAGATTCTTTACAGTTTGAACATCCGAAATATTGCCCGGCAACTTACGGTAGTAAAAAGGCAAGTTCGACTGCTCGCCGAACAGCAGCGCCAAATTCATTTGCGGGAGCGGATCGTGTTCTTTATTCATGCCGTATTTGACTTGCCTCAAACCTTGCGAGTAGCTGGAAAGGCTCGTCGTGTCATACGCCCAGTATTCTTGTTCTGCCCTCCGTTTACCCTGCAAGCGAAAGAAGCGTTCCCGTGTTTCTTCCGTAATAGAAGAAAAAAAGTCGCTGCTTCGCTGGGAGGGGATGTCCTTACCGTAAGGATGCTGGTGGGTAACCGACCATTTCGAAAAGCGAATAAGCGGATTATGATCCTCCAGAATCAAGTAATAGGCGATCGACAAGAGTTGCTTATACTGATTTGGAAAACACTGCTTCAAGTCAGCCGTGATGCCGAGTTTCTCGCCTATAGCATTCAGCAACCAGGTTGCGCCAGCATATAATCGTTTAGATTCCGTCGCAGGAACTGGTCCGGGTTTTATCGGTTGATGCGATGTAGCAAGTCGCCGTGAGGGAATCAATTCGCCGGATAACGGATCGAGCTTGCCGATACAGATTCGCCGGCTGCGTGATTGCTTTTTTATCTTATCCCAATAGTTTTCGGATTCGTAGACGTATGTAACACCGTTGTGCTTGTTTTTCAAATAGATGAGCGGCATATGACCACCCCATTCCACGTCATAATTATAACGTGGAATGTGTGAAATTAGCAAGACTTAAATAGCAAAAAACCGCGATATTACGCGGTTTTTGCGAAATCCACGTTATAATATCGCGGGGATTCAGGTTTCCACCGTCAGCAGATCCGAGAGTTAAATCGTCGGATATAACAGAGAATTCTTTCATATATTCGTCTAGTGTTTCTTCTGGTTGTGGCGAACATCCTGACAGTAATAACATTACTACTGCTAAAAGTAAAACAATCTTTTTCATCGCTATCACCTCTACTATATTCGTACTATATTATACCAATAATATACATACGTAAGTAAGCTAGGAGATATTCCTCAATTGTGAGATCAAGTCTTCCGAAGCCTCTTTTAACAGGTGAGCCGCTTATTTTTATCTTGCCTCCGCTGAAAGCCATATTAGCAATGCAAAGCTGAAAGCTAAGATAGTTTTTTTATGTTAGGAGCTTGTTCATGCAAGTAGGCATTATAAAAAATGACGCTAAGGGTGTACTAATCATAACTAACCCAGTTAAACAAGCTTCCCTAATATAGTCCGCTGTGAATGCTCTGTCTATAATGGCAGGGCATTTTTTATTATTAATGCCACTAGTAGTACCACTAAGAGCATATTATTTTTAAGTTTCGGAAGTTACTTATATTATAGGGGAAGAAACTTCTCTTTTCCAAAAGGTAACTGCAACTACTCTTTTGGCAACGACATTATATTAATGCAGTATCTCCTTCCGTGAGAGTCCCTTAGACAGGCTCTCACACACGTGGGTTTCCCTTACGAACTTAGGTTCAGCAAGCCTTTGTTTATTTCCAGCGTATTTTCCTCCGAGAGAAGGGGCAAGAAAGCCCCTTCAAACGTTTTTTATTCAAATTAGAAAAGGAGCCATAATTTATGAATGATTACAAAATAGCCTACGGAGTTAGTAATGCAAGCCAAATAATGAGTACACAAGAGATTGATAAATTAATTGCGGACTCATTAAAAGTAAAGCCATCTAAGGCACCTACAACGGCTTCTAAGCCAGCAACGCCTAATAAAGGGCTTAGAGATGCATTCAAGCATTTAAAAGCAAAGACAACAACAACTATTAATACATCAGACGCTTTTGCTCACCTAAAGTCAAAGGCAAGCAAGCCAACAGAAAGCAAAAATGACCCATTTGCGCATATTAGAGGAGGAAAATAAGTCAATGGAAAAAGTAACAGTATTAGATAGTTATGTAATGGAAGGTTATACAATCTATAAGGTGAAGCCATTAGGATTCATTGACTATGGTGCTAATAAGGATATGTATTGCTTTGATTATGCTACATTGGCGGCGCAATGGGGAATCAGTATGGAAGTGCTAGACAAGGTTGCTTCATTTGACATATCGTTTAAATATTCTATGTATGTAACATACACCGAAGCAGAAGAAGGTCTAGTTAGAACAAATATGATAGATGCCAATGCTGTTCCAAGCCTATTAATAAAACTAAAAGATTCAACCTATAGACCAAATACGGATATTAATAGAGAACACGCAGTAATAGCAATGTTACTTGACAACGCAAGGGGGGTATAAAAATGGTTAAAGTGAGTTTGACGCTTGATGATTTCAGCGACAAGATGTTGAAGATTTTCGCCATGGAATGTGGTGTTTCTCGCTCTGATGTAGTAAGGACATTAATTAAAGCAAGAGCAAGTAAAGAAAATGGGATTTTGCGTAGTTATGCTGACTTGATTAGTAAAGATAGAGAAATTTAATGGCTTTAATCTTCTTACAATGTCTTAATAAGTCTTAATAAGTCTTAATAAGTCTTAATAAGTCTTAATAAGTCTTAATAGCCGCCCGATTTTTTTTGGATTGCTCTATATTCTTACCTAAGCAAAGTATTTAAACCAATAAAGCCCCCCCACCCCAAAAATTCCTTTTTTATGGATGAATGTGCGTAAGCCATTTTGAAGCAGGTTTAGATGTTTTTAGGTCAAATACCCCCTACCCATTTCATTAAGTCTCTACACGAGTTAAAACATGTTTATTAGAGAAATACCTTTTTGATGTATTCGATGCAACAGGGAAGGCAAATGGTCACAAGCTTGGTCACACACTATAAATAATCGAAGGAAACTCGGGGAAACGATAGGCAAAGAAAAAGCCGAAAAGCCTTGATACAAGTGGCTTCACGGCAATATTCGGAAACTAGAGGAAACGGTATACACTACATTGACAGGGTAGGGGTCGTAGGTTCGAATCCCACACAGATCATCACTGAAAACCCTTGCGTAGCAGGGGTTTTTCTGTTTCCTAAGGCTTGATGATATTAATAAAAAACCATAGTTGATGCGAAATTGATGCGAAAATTGTACAGCATCATTATTAAATAAGCATAATTCAAGTGAAAATACGTCAAATACAATTCATTCACTCCTGATGATGTCTGTTAATTTGAAGGCCAAAAACTCCTTCCTTTTCTCTTCTCTTTATCCCACCATTGAAGAAATTCTTTTCAATCAGAAAAAAAGTGACTTACTACCGATCTTGAATGAAGGTATTCCTCCACAAACTGATTCATGTTCATGAGTTCGTAAACTCTTCGAAGACTGACATTGGTGAATTCATGAATATTCATTGCTGTAAGATTTGCCGGTAATTCTTCCAGAGAAAGAGGTTTCCTCTTATCTACACTTATTTTAGCCCTTATACCATTGCTGGTAACTTCATCACGTTGGTTGTCGTTTTCCAAACTAAGAGCTTCTAGTGTGCCAGCTCTAATTGCAAGTTGTATAGCATCAGTCATAAGTTCATGTAGTAGCTCTTGTAGTTCCTTGGCGGTTCTCTTCAAGTATATATATCCCTCCCACAATAATTTGTTTGTGTGCTGCAGCTGCTTCGCTTAATTAAGTTAAGTCACTGTGGATTATCATCAATAGAATTATTTTTCTCCACTAATTCATATTTGTTCCCTGTGATCATTTCGGCCCAAATTAGCTTGCAGCGATCAGGAATGTCAGTCTTGCTTAATTCAATTTCAACTTGTTCACCATTTATAATCCTGAAATGAGAACGAGTAATAAATTTTTGTTCTTCCTTTCGCATCCTACATCTCTCCTAAATTAATAACTTGGATTTATTCTGAATATCACTAATACTCGAACTTTAAGCAATTCCGATTAAATAACATTTATTGAGTAAATCTTGAATTTTACGATTCGAATATTAGAAAATCTCCAACTATTTACTCAGAAGTAAATGTAATGCTTACCTTTTGTGGAGCCAGTTAACTAAAATTCAACTATCATTCTCAGATACAAATATTTTATTCAACCAATCTGCATGTTTGTGTCCAAAGATTCTATCCTCACCTGCTGTTAAAGGGTCTAGCCAATCTGCTTTCTCCTTTGCCCAAGCGATATATGCCTGCAGTCTTTGTTTTTCCTCGTTATTTGTTGCTAAGTTAGAGCTACTGATCATTTCTTCAATAAACTCCCTAATTATTTTAGCCTTTTTATGATCCTGGGCCTTTTCTTCAAGTTCATTAGTTCTATTCAACTCATGCTCCTTGAGTTTCTGCAGTTCATATTTTGCAATTCTTTTTTCTTCTCTGATTCTTTCTTCATTATCGTGGTATACCCTAAATTGTTTCATATTATCAGCAGTTAAAAATATCACTCCAATAATTTCGCCGATAATACTTTCTATTTTTCTCTTTGGTGTATCGTTCCACTTCTGCCGCGGTGCATGCCATGTATCTATAAAAAGTGTCAGTTCACCAGAATAAACATAGTCATACTCAGGAATCCAAGAATATCTCCCCTTTGCTACGTCTAGCAGTTCTTTTGCTGTTTTTGTATGCTCTATCCTTTTCGTGTTCTCATTAATCTCAAATTTGACTTCTACTTTTTCAATACACACATTAATAGCACTTTCAGTAATCTTTATTGTTCCCTCCCATTGTTCTACAGTTTTTAATATGGTATCAAGAATTATTAAGGCTCTCCCAAATTGTTCATCCGATGTTTTAATATACGACCTTTTAAATTTCTTCTTTTCTAATTTTTTTTTTGCCAGTATTTCTTGAATTAATAAGTGTGGGTTTTCAAGTTTATTCGGAACGACTAAGGTTGAACAGTATTCTTCAATATCATTATTTATGTAATCGCAAGATCGACAATGTGAAAAATCCATTTTTTTATTTAATTTACGAATCCTATTAAAATAACCATCATCATAAGAAACCACACTCGTATCAGCCCCTGTGTATTCGGGTAAACAAGGCTTATCTATTACTTTCCCTAAACGTAGTTGAAGCCAATATCCGGGAGATGGAGTAGGAACATTCAATTTTTCGAGTTGTACTTTTAAATCTTGATTAGATACACCATATTTCCCAGCAACTTTTGTCATTGGTTCATTCCATACTTCTTCAAATAAAGTAATACGATTATATTCAATCACTCTCATAACAGATCTCCTCTTAATAATATAAATTATTGATAGAAGGCTTACCTTATATTTTTAGATTTTTAAAAAATAGCTTTCATGTATTCCAATATTTCATGGTTAAGAAATCGTTTGCCGAATATCTGATTACTTTCCCATGAAACATCTCTCCTCATATTTTATTGCTACATAATTATTCAATAAAAATTAATGATTTCCTGTATGGAATTTTAATTATTTGTCTTAAAATAGTATTTTAGATACCGAAAGAAAGCGTAATTGGTGCCTAATGATAGAAGACCCGATTCCAAGTTATAAGGTTGGTAGTTATTGAACGGGCTATGGATTCAGTTACTAAAGAGTTAACGGTGATTAGAAAGGGTTTTAAAACCAGAGGGATAAAGGTTTACGATGAGCACCAAATGACTGACGGTGTTCATGCAGAATATATGTGTCGAGGATATCACGGCAAGATGCATCTACAATGGGGATTAATCAAAGCAGAGGTATATGTATTAATGAGGAAACACTTGGGGCTTGATGTAAGTAAGTATTCAGACAATGGAGACATGCGGAGTAATTTCGGTGAAAAATGACCAATGGAAATGCTTTCCTGACTCTGGTAGACTTGTGAATATCGTATATTATCATATCAAGGGAGATATCTATGAAAATCAAATTTGCAATTACAGTCGTTGCCTTATCATTTGTTTTAAGTGCTTGCGGAGTAAACATCAATACTACAAGTAGCACACCAATAAAAAGTATAGAAGGAGCTACTAAAGAGGCCCCTGAAAAGACTGATGAAAAGGAGTATACTGTGGACGGGTTTAAGATATCCGAAGTCTCGGTTAAAGGTTCCGGTGGCATTTGGATGTTAACTGCGGAAGTAGAGAACACTGGAAAAGACATCGGCGGTGCAATATTCAAAGCCACAATTAGTGATAAATCAGGTAAGAGACTTGGGGCAGCGGATGGTGCAGTAATGAAAATGAAAAAGGGTGAAAGTAAGACTGTGGACTTCACTTTCCTTGATGACCTTATTTCGATGCCGATGGACGTAGACGGATATGACTCATTCAAATTTCAAGTTGACGGAACATTTTAGGCACAAACGATAGATAGGACAAAAAAATACCCCACCGACCAATTAAGGTTAGTGGGGTATTTTTACCGATGTTTTCGGATTGCATAACGATGCTTCCGTATATGTTAAAGCTAATATAATATATATGGGACAATCTGTAAATAGGTACTATCTGTTGC